>Ga0181517_10000695_pt1 | contig 43400 bp, 43 predicted proteins | sample PEATcosm2014_Bin_31_FD_119748 | JGI IMG/M metagenome (GOLD analysis project Ga0181517, IMG submission 119748) | Peatland microbial communities from MTU Mesocosm Facility, Houghton, MI, USA - PEATcosm2014_Bin01_30_metaG | ecosystem: Environmental > Terrestrial > Soil > Wetlands > Peat | place... | reverse complement strand
CGGGTAGCAGGGACGGCCGAGGATCTTGGTTCCCTTCGGGTTCACGAAGTAAACCTCGTAGTCGCAGCTCGAGCTCACCAGGTAAGTGGAGACGAAGTAGCTCGGCCGCGCCGGGTTGGCCGACGCCCCGACAATGGCGACACGCCGAGTGCGGCGCAGGATGGCGAGACGCTCCGCGGCCGTAGGGGGCGTCCATCGCCCTCGGTCGCTCACGAAGATGTGCCCTGGGCTGCGGTCAGCGCCTGGTCCAGGTCCCAGATGATGTCGTCGACGTCCTCCAGGCCCACCGAGATGCGGACCAGGTCAGCCCCTACGCCCGAGGCCGCCAGAGCCTCGGCTGACAACTGCTGGTGGATGGTGGAGGCGGGATGGATGACCAGCGTCTTGGCGTCGCCGATGTTCGCCAGGTGGCTGCATAGGCGAAGCGATTCGATAAAGGCGCGCCCCGCCTCGCGGCCCCCGGCCACCCCGAACGAGAAAACCGACCCGGCGCCATTGGGGAAGTACCGGGCAGCCAGCCCGTGTTGGTCGTCATGGGGGAGGCCGGCGTACCGGGCCCAGGACACCCTCGGGTCGGCGGCCAAGAACGCGGCCACCTGCTCGGCGTTCTCGACGTGGGCCCGCATGCGCAGGGGCAAGGTCTCGAGGCCCTGGAGCAGAAGGAAAGCGTTGAACGGCGAGAGGGCGGGGCCGAAGTCACGCAACTGCTCGGCCCGCACCTTGGTGCAAAACCCGTACTCGCCGAAGTTTTCCCAGTACCTGAGCCCACCGTAGGAGGCGACGGGCTCGGTCATCACCGGGAACCGGCCCGACCCCCAATCGAAGTGGCCGCTCTCGATGAGCACTCCACCGATGGACGTACCGTGGCCGCCGATGAACTTGGTGGCTGAGTGCACCACGATGTCGGCTCCGTGCTCGATGGGGCGGCACAGGTACGGCGTGGCCAGGGTGGCGTCGACCACCAGGGGGACATCGTGGGCATGGGCGTGCCCGGCCAGGGCGACGAGGTCGGCCACCGTCCCCGCCGGGTTGGCCAGGACCTCGGTGTAGACGCATTTTGTCGTCGGCCGGATGGCGGCGGCGAAGGCGGCCGGGTCGTCGGCGGGGACGAACGTCGTCTCGATCCCGAGCCGGCGCAGGGACACGTCGAGCAGCGTGTGGGTCCCGCCATAGAGGGCGGCCGAGGCCACGATGTGGTCGCCCGCCCCGGCCAGGGCCGTGAAGCACAGTGTCTCGGCGGCCTGGCCGCTGGCGGTGGCCACGGCACCGATCCCGCCTTCCAGGTTGGCCATCCGCTCCTCGAAGGCGGCCACTGTCGGGTTGGAGATGCGCGAATAGATGTTGCCGTACTTCTGCAAAGCGAAAAGATCGGCGGCGTCGGCGGTGTCCTCGAAGACGAAGCTGGAGGTCTGGTAGATGGGGACGGCGCGCGCCCGCGTCGTCGGGTCGGGACGGGCTCCTGCATGCAGTGCTCTGGTCCGGAACCCGAAGGCCCGGTCTGGGGTAGCCGGCGTCACTCCCGGATCCTATATCTTGACAAAATCGATGGGAGCTATAAACATAGTGGCCTGCCCTATCCCGGGGCCCCATCTGTCAGGAGCGCAAATGGTCTGGATCCGAATCATCCCGCCCGAGGAGGCCGAGGGCCGGCTGGCCGAGGCCTACGCCTGGCAGGCCCGTCAACTAGGTGCTCCCACCACCTTCACCCAGCTCGGCAGCCTTGAGCCCGAGCTGGTCCACGCCCGCTTGGTCCTGTACCGGGCTTCGGAGCGGACCCGTTCCAACCTCACGGCCCGCCAGAAGAACCTGATCAGCCATGTCGTGTCGTCGGCCAACAGCACGCCCCACTGCACGTCGCGCTCGCTCATAAAGCTGCGGGAGCTGGGCTTCAGCGAGGAGCAGATCCGGGCGGTGGAGAGCGAGCATTTTGACGACCTCGCCCCCGAGGAAGCGGCCGTCGCCCGCTATGCCCTAAAGCTGACACGCCAGCCTGGGTCAATTACCGAGGCCGACATTGACGCGCTCCGAGCGGCGGGGCTTTCCGATCACGAAATCCTCGACGCCAACAATCAGGCTGCCCACCTCAACTACACCAACCGCGTCGCCAATGGCCTGGGCCTTCTCGAGAAGGTGGCCCCAGACTTCCCAGCATTCGCGACCGTCCCCGACTAGTCGGTCACCACGCAACCAAGACCGGTCTCGGCAACCGAGACAGGTCTCGCCCCGGTCAGCGAGCGGCTCTTCCTCGTCGGCCGGACGCCTTGAGAGTGGCGGGAGAAGCGGCGTAGGTATGGCCGTAGTCGTGGTACTTGCCGACTTCGACGTCGTCGAGGACACCCAGGGCGTCGGGGGTCAGAACGGCGAGCGAGCAGTACAGCGAGATCAGGTACGAGGCGATGGCATTGCGGCTGATCCCCATGAAACGCACGGAGAGGCCGAGGCCGCGTTCGCCCGGTAGACCGGGCTGGTACAAGCCGACCACGCCCTGGCGGGCCTCACCTACCCGCAGTAACAACACCTTGGTCACGCCGTCCAGCACCGGGACCTTGTCCGAGGGGACCAGCGGGAGCCCCCGCCAGGTGAGGAATTGGCAACCGAAGAGGCTGATCGTCGGAGGCGGGACCCCACGGCGGGTGCATTCTCTGCCGAACGCAGCTATGGCAGCCGGGTGGGTCAGGAAGAACGCCGGCTCTTTCCACACACGGGTTAGGAGCTCGTCCAGGTCGTCCGGCGTCGGTGCCCCGGTGCGGGTCGACAGGCGCTGCTCGGGAGAGGCGTTGGTAAGCAGGCCGTACTCCAGGTTGTTGACCAGCTCGCCCTCCTGGCGCTCTTTGATCGACTCGATCAAGAGGCGGAGCTGCTCCTCGGTCTGGTCGTACGGGTTGCTGTAAAGGTCCGAGACCCGCGTATGGACGTCGAGGACGGCCGAGACAGAACTCAAGAAATACTCGCGTGGCGATTCTTCGTAGTCCACGAAGGTGAGAGGGAGGTCGCCCTCGCCGCGGGGGGGACAGGCCACTTCGACATCTTCGGGCCGCCTGACCCGGTTCAGCCTGTAAATGCCGGCCTCGACCGGCACCCATTGCAAAAAGCGCACTAACCACCTAGGTGTGATCGTCGACATTTGCGCGACGGTCTTGGTGGCATTGGCGAGTTGGCGCGCCGCGCTGTCGCTGAGCGCGAGGTGCGGTGCGGTGTTATCCGGCATACCCAACTCCTTCAGAGGCGTCCGCCCCGTTGTATCACCTTGGTCGCCAAAATGCCAGAGCCGTACTTCAACCCGTAAATCTTCAGAAATATGGTCTGGTTTCTAAAGATTTTCGGACCGCTCATCAGCCCGTCCATCGCCACCGGGGATCCGGGCCATGGAACCTGGGCCATCGTGGCTGGGTTGGGACCTTCGGCCCTAACCCAGCATTGTACCAAACCATAGCCTCCCCATCATGTCTATCGCAACCATGGTCTTTTTGACGGGGCGATAGCCGGCCCCAAGGAGAACCAAACCCATGCCCTATGACAACATCTTGGACACTATCGGCGGGACCCCCCACGTCCGCCTGAACCGGCTTTTCGACCCGCGCGTCACCGTGTGGGCCAAACAGGAGAGGACCAACCCGGGGGGCAGCATCAAGGACCGCATCGCCCTGGCCATGGTCGACGACGCCGAGCGCCGCGGCGTCATCGGGCCGGGGTCGGTCATAATCGAGCCCACTTCGGGCAATACGGGCATCGGCCTGGCCCTGGTCTGCGCCGTAAAGGGGTACCGGCTGGTCCTGTGCATGCCCGAGTCGTTCTCGGTCGAGCGTCGCCGGTTGATGAAGGCCTACGGCGCCGAGCTCGAGCTCACGCCGCGCGAGTTCGGGATGAAGGGGGCCATCGCCCGGGCCGACGAGCTGCACGCACAAACCCCGAGTTCCTGGATCCCCATGCAGTTCGACAACCCGGCCAACGTGGAGGTACACCGGCGGGCCACGGCCGGCGAGATCGCCCGGGATTTCCCCGACGGGCTTGACTACCTCATCACCGGCGTGGGCACCGGCGGCCACATCACCGGTTGCGCCGAAGCCCTAAAGCCCTTGTGGCCACAGCTCAAGGTGTTCGCCGTGGAGCCCACCCTGTCGCCGGTGCTGTCGGGCGGCACCCACTCGCCCCACCCGATCCAGGGCATCGGGGCCGGCTTCGTCCCCGGCGTACTGCGCAGGGACCTGCTCGACGGCATCATCCAGGTCACGCCGGAGGCCGCCGCGGATTACGCTCGGCGCTGCGCCCGGGAAGAAGGCGTGCTCGTCGGCGTGTCCTCGGGGGCGGCCCTGGCCGCCGTGGCCCAGAAGATCCCCGACATGGCCGACGGCGCCCGCGTCCTCACCTTCAACTACGACACCGGCGAGCGCTACCTGTCGGTCGAGGGATTGTTCCCCTAAACCTCGACCCACCGAACTGGTGCCCCTGACCCCTCCCGCTGAGGTCTGACCATACGCGGAAAATGCCCCCTGTCTTGGGAAGAGGTGACTCGCTGAAGTCCACACAACCCTCGAACAGAAAGGCATCTTTCCGGTGCAGACAGGATCGCACAGTCCCACGCGTCTTGCAGTGACCTTCGACGACGACCGGGCGGTGGCGGGAGCCGGCCTTGCCCTCGTGGCCACGCTGTCGAAGCAGCTGGGAACCGATGCCCTGGCCGATGAGGTGATCGACCTCGGTGATCGGCCCGGACATGCCCGACCTGGCCGCAAGGTGCTCACCCTGGTGCGATGCCATCGACATCGACTCAACCATCCAGCAGGTGTACGGAAAGCAGAAGCAGGGCGCCGGTCGTGGGGGTCCCCGGTTCGTCCGTGAGTTGATCGGCCGGGTCCGAAGGGCCGGGGCGACCGGTCCATTGACCCTGCGCGCCGACTCGGGGTTCCACTCGAAGCACGTCGTCGCCGCCTGTCGCGCCCACGGTGCCCGCTACTCGATCACCGTCAACCAGAACACGGCCGTCATCAGGGCCATCGAAGCCATTCCCGAAGCGGCGTGGCTCGGCATCGACTACACGCTGGGCGGCCAGGCCGAGGTGGCCGAGTGTCCCTGCGGCGACGAGCACCGCCTGGTGGCGCGTCACACCCGCCTTGTGGCAAGCAGGCCGAGCTGTTCCCCTCCTGGCGCTTCCACGCCTTGCTCCACCTACCGACCGCATGGCCATGGGCTACCGACTGGTCGACATGCTTCGACCGACTGCGGGCACTGTCCCTTCGAACCTGAGGGCCCTCTCCCGGGGTGGACCGCTACGTCCCAGCCACCCCCAGAGCGATCACCGCCACCACCATGTGGTCGGCCACGCCCAGATTGCACTGACGCCATGCATCGACTCCACCGGGGTCAACCACCACCCCGAAACTCCAACCTTGTCGTGGATCACTCGAGGTATTTCGATGGATTGGGGCCTAAGGTGGAGAATGCTCGTTGGGCGCTCTGAACCAAGGGTTCCTCAGGAATTAGGAGCCACATGACCGTGGGCCATCTTCAACCGCCATTTCCGCGGCACGGAACTCCTGCGATGTCGACGAAGAACCCGACTGCTTCAACCCCAAGGAGAACACCATGACCAATTCAAAGCTTGCAAGCCTCGCCGAGCCGTGGAGGTTGCTTTGGAACGGGGATCTTTCGTATACCGAACAGATCATCCACGAGGACTTTGTCGCGCATGCTGCGTCGATCACCGGAGGGGCCGCTGAGGATATGAAGGGTCGCGAGACACTCAACGGCTGGGTGACAGGCATCAACGCGCTCTTTCCCGACCTGGACTTCCAGTTCGACGTCGGCCCGATCACCGATGACACACACCTTGTGGTGCGTTGGAAGGCTGAGGGCACCTACGGCGGTGGCTTTCCCGGCTCCTCCCCCGCTGCAGTGGGCCGGCGGGTGACGTTCTACGGCACAGACACTCTTCGTGTCGAGGACGGCAAGCTCATCGAGTATTGGGCAAATGCCGACAGCCTCTGGCTTATCCAGCAGCTCGGGGTCTCACAAGTCCCCCCCCTGGACTAGGTGAGGGGCCCAAGTGGGACCCACCCAGTAGGTGTTCTGTACGATCGAGGGTGCCCCGCACGTGCCTGTCGGCTGGGCGATTGTGCCTGCCCCCCATGTGTCAATCGGCCACGGACGATAATCGCCGGTCAACCGGTGAGCTGGGGCATTCGACCTCGACACCGCGCCATCCTCAGCACGCAAAGAGGCGACGGAAGTCCCCAGATGTCTCCGGTCACCATGGGTCTTAGCTAAACCAGAGAGCGGCGCCGGCCCGGGTGATTGCCCGGGCCCGTACCGGTGCTGGGGGTTAGCGGCGCCGGCCGGCGTCCGCGGCCAGCCTGCGCAGCGCGGCGACCAGCAGGTCGACCTCGCCGTGGGTGTTGTACATGGCCAGCGACGGCCGGACGGCCGATTCCAGCCCAAAGCGGCGCAGGATCGGCTGGGCGCAATGGTGACCGGCCCGCACGGCGATCCCCTCCTTGTCCAGCGCCGAGCCGACCTCCTCGGGTCGGTAACCTTCGAGCACAAAACTGAGCACGCTCGCCTTCTCCGGCGCCGTGCCGATCAGGCGCAGGCCGGGGACGGTGCGGATCTCGCCTAACGCATACTCGAGGAGCTGGTGCTCATACCGCTCTACGAGGGGCAGACCGAGACCCTGCAAGTAGTCCAGGGCCGTGCCCAGGCCGACCGCGTCGGCAATATTGCCCGTCCCCGCTTCGAACCTGGCCGGCGGGCCCTGGTAGATGGTGCGCTCGAAGGTGACGTCGGAGATCATGTTCCCGCCCCCCTGCCACGGCGGCATTTCTTCGAGGATCTCCGCCTTGGCGTAAAGCGCGCCGATGCCCGTCGGCCCAAAGATCTTGTGCCCGGAGAAAACGTAGAAATCAGCGTCCAGGGCTTGGACATCGACGGGGATGTGGGCGACGGCTTGGGCACCGTCTATGAGCACCCGGGCACCGGCCCGGTGAGCCGCCTCGATCACCGCTTTGACCGGGACGACCGTCCCGAGCACGTTGGAGACATGGGCCACCGATACCAGCCGGGTCCGGTCGTTGAGCAGGTTGGTGTAGGCGTCGAGCAGCAACTGCCCGTCGTCATCGACCGGAATTACTCTTATCTTCGCCCCCGTAACCTCCGCCAGCTGTTGCCACGGCACGATGTTGGCGTGGTGCTCGAGATGGGAGACGACTATCTCATCGCCCGGGCCGATGCGCTGGCGGCCCCAAGCCTGTGCGACCAGGTTTATCGCCTCGGTGGTGCCCCGGGTGAAGACGATGTCGTCGGCCGATGGCGCCCCCAGGAAGCGGGCCACAGTAGCCCGGGCACCCTCGAAGGCATCGGTCGCCCGCGCCGCCAAGGCGTGCGCGGCCCGGTGGATATTGGAATTTTCGTGCTGGTAGAAGTAGACCAAACGGTCTATGACGACTTGCGGCTTTTGTGTTGTCGCCGCATTGTCCAGCCAGACGAGCTGGCGCCCGTGGACTCGTTCCTGCAGGACGGGGAAGTCCCGTCGCACGGCATCGACCTGGAAGGCCGTGTGGTCGTCCACGGCGACGACGGCGGGCCGGCCGGGGACGGCGGCCCCGTCGTCAATGAAATAGAACGACGGGGCACCGGGCTGGCCCCCGTCCCGGCGCTCGAAGGCCGGCTCCCACGAGCCAGGGTTGGCCCCGGGGCGCATGGCGCCGGCCGTAGCCGGCGGCAGGCCGGGGGCGGCAAAGGGCGACTGTTGGGCGACGAGGGCGGCTAGTCGGCCCGGCACCGCAGCCGCCCGGTGATAGTCCGACAGTTGGCCCGGAGGTTCGTACCGGGGCAACTGGGCCGGCGGTTGTGGTGGCGCAGATGGGGGCGTCGGCCCCCCGGGCGCGGGCACGGAGCGGCTCTCCGGACTGTTGAGGGCGCCGAAAAACTCGTTCGCCAGACGCGTCAAGGTCGCCTCGTCAGGCATGACCGGTCCGGCGCCGTTCACCGCGTCACCGGTAGGTGTGGTCGTACTCATGGAACTTACCTACTTCGACATTGTCGAGAACTGCGAGCGCGTCCGACGTTAGCACCGCCAGCGAGCTGTACAGCGAGACCAGGTAGGACGCGATGGCGTTGCGGCTGATGCCCATGAAGCGCACCGACAGCCCGGGCGATTGCTCGCCGGTCAAACCGGGCTGGTACAGGCCGATGACCCCCTGGCGCGGCTCGCCCACCCTCAGCAGCAGAACTTTTGTTTTGCCCCCCTCGACCGGCACTTTGTCGGACGGGACGATCGGCAGTCCCCTCCAGGTAAGGAACTGTGAACCGCACAGGGTGACCGTGGCGGGGGGTACGCCGCGCCGCGTGCACTCCCGGCCGAAGGCGGCGATGGCGAGCGGGTGGGCCAGGAAGAACGCCGGGTCTTTCCAGACCTTGGTGATCAGTTGGTCCAGGTCGTCCGGGGTCGGGGGCCCCGTGAGGGTGGAGATGCGCTGGCCGGCTTCGACACTGGCCAACAGCCCGTAGTCGGCACTGTTGATGAGCTCGCTCTCCTGGCGCTCCTTTACCGTCTCGACGGTCAGGCGGATCTGCTCGGCGATCTGGTCGAAGGGGCTGCTGTAAAGGTCGGAGACCCGGGTGTGAATGTCGACAATTGTGGTAATAGTACTCAGGAAATACTCCCGCGGCGCCTCGTAGTACCCGACGTACGTCGTCGTCAGCTCGGACTCGTCGCGCGGCGGGGTGGAGACCGTCACCGACGCTGGGTCCTTGACCCGGTTGAGGCGGTAGATGCCCGCCTCGACCGGGACCCACGGCAACATCTGGACCAGCCACCTCCGGGTTATCGTGTCGAGTTGGGCACGGCTCTTGGTGGCGTTGGCCAACTGCCGGGCGGCGGAGTCGGTCAGCGCCAGCTGGGCCGGCTCGTACTTGGGTTGTGCTGGTGTGGGCATGGCTGGGCCTTTCTCTCAACGAACTGGCCCGTACCGCGAACACGGCGCGTGCGGGTCAACCGCGGCGCGAAAGTGCGCCGCTTCGTGCACCTCAGACTCTGTGGCCCCGGCTGGGCGCCGGCGCCCTGTCAAATAAACAGTTGGGTCAAATAAACAGTTGGGTCAAATAAACAGTTGGATGTCGGCTTTGGCCGCCATGTCGATGAAGCTGGCGGCACCCAGAGTGGGCTGCACCCCGTCGATGAAATCGGAGGTTGACAGGCCGTACAGGTCCATCGTCATCTGGCACGGGTGCAGGCGCACCCCCACGTCGATGGCCATTTCCATCAGTTCGGTCACGCTGGCGACCTTGTACTGCTTGGCCAGCATCTTGATCATAGAAGTGCCCATGCCGGCGAAGTGGATCTTGCTGAGCTTGAGGTGGTCGCTCCCACCGTGGTCGACGAGCGACTCCGCTTTCTGCATCCAGTTTTTGCCGGTGACGCGCTGATCGTTTTTCTGTAGCACCCGCAAGCCCCAGAAGGTAAAGAAAACATCGACCTCCAGGCCTGAGGCGGCACCGGTGGTGGCGAGGATCATCACCGGCCATACCCGGTCCAGGTCGTTGCTCCAGCAGATGATGGCCATTCGTTTCTGCTCGTCGGCGCCGGATTTGGCCGCGATGTCGGTATCAACCATGACAATTTCCTCCCTTATGGCGACAGGTTAGCTTCGTACCTGGTAAGTAGTTAAATCGAACTTTTTGCCTCACCCGCACGTGATCCCCTGGGCGTCAAGGAACTGGCGGTATGCCTCAATACCCTCGGGCCCGCTGGCCAGGTCGACCACATCGGTGTCCCAGTCCGACGGGCGCAACCGAGCGACCCAACCGGCCCCATAGGGGTCGGAGTTGACGAGGCTTGGCGTGGCGGCCAGGGCGTCGTTGACGGCCACGATCTCACCGCTCACCGGGGCGGGGACAGGTCCGACCCACTTGCCGCTCTCCACGGTGGCGATGTTGCGGCCTTTTTGTACGGTTTTGCCGGGCGCCTTGGGGGTCACGGCCACGATCGTCTTGGCCATGTGCTGGGCGACGTCGGTCATCCCGACCGTGACCAGGTCGCCCTCGCGCCGGGCCCAGACGTGTTTGCCCACGACGTAATAAAGGTCCTCGGGCAGGTTGCAGTGGTTGACGGTGGTCATGGCAGCATCGCCTCCTGGACGAGCAGGGTGATGTCCCGGACGGTGAGCCTGTCCTCCACCCCGGCGGTTTTGACGGCATCGGAGAACATCGTCATGTCCTTCGGGCAGGCGACGACGAAGTGGGCCACGTCCAGGCGCAGCGCCTCGGCCACCCTGTTGTGGCTCGGGCGTTCCGAAAGGAGGCTGTCGTCCATCCAGATCCGGCCACCGCCGGCCCCGCAGCAAAAGCTGTCCACGCCGTGGCGCGGCATCTCGACCAGTTCGCAGCCAAGCGCCTTCAGGACGCGCCGGGGCGCATCGATGACGTTGTTGTAGCGGGCCAGGTAGCACGGGTCGTGGTAGGTGACCCGGTAGCCGAGAGGCCTTACGGCGATGGCGCCGCTCTCGAGCAACTCGGCCAGGAGCTCGGTGTAGTGGCGGACCTGGTAGGTCGCCCCCAGCGCCGGGTACTCGTGGCGTAGGGCGTTGAGCGAATGCGGGTCGGTAGTGAAGATCTCCTCGAACTGGGCCTGGCCCAACGCGTCGATATTTTGCTCCGCCAGCATCTCGAAAAGTCCTTCCTCCCCCACCCGGCGCACGTCATTACCGGCGTTACGCTCCGCCTCGTAGAGCAGGCCGAAATCGACGCCGGCGGCGTGCAGGGCCCCGGCCAGGGCCCGGGAGTTCCCCTGCAACCGCTCGTCGAAACTGGCGTAGTCGCCGACGAACCACAGGTATTTCACGGCCTGCTTGCGGGCGTCGGGGACGGCGAAGCCCAGGTCCCGGGCCCAGCGGGCCCTGGTCCGGGCCGAGCGCCCGAACGAGTTGCCCTGGGCGGCCAAGTTCTGCAGGGCCTGTTGCAAAGTCGGGCCCATGGCCCCCTCGTCGACCAGGCTGCGGCGCATCTGCACGATTGTCGGTACGTGCTCGATACCCGCGGGACAGATGTCGACGCAGTGCATGCAGGTCGTGCACGACCACAGGGCGTCGGCGTCGATCACGTCGCCGGCGATCCTGACGTTCGCGCCGGCCAGCGGGCCGACGGGCGCAGGCCTGCGCTCGCGGTCGAGCAGCGTCCTGCCGCCCGTCGACGTGTCTACCCAGTGGCGCAGGTCGAGGACCAGGTCGCGCGGCGAGAGGGGCGCCCCCCCGGTGCGGGCCGGGCAGACCTCGTGGCAGCGCCCGCACTTGGTGCAGGCGTCGAGGTCGAGCAGTTCTTTCCAGGTGAAGTCCGGGATCTCCCGGTACCCCGGGTGGCCGGTCCCCGACGGCGGCCCGGGCAGGCAGAGAGTGGCCGTACGATCGGTGGCCAGCACGTTGACCGCATCGACGAGCATGTGCATGGCCTTGGAGTACGGGATGTAGGCGACGAAGGCCAGGGCCAGGCCGGCGTGGGCCCACCACACCACACCGTGGACGGTCACCGCTTGGCTCGGTCTCAGGCCCGCCCCGGAGAGGGCTTCGGCCACGGCCCGGCCGAAGGGGCTGAAGACACTGAACCACGGCATCCCCTGGCCCAGGATGCGCAGGCCGGTCAGTACGTAGGCGGTGACCAGGATGGCCAGGAGAAGGGAGAGGAAAACCCAGTCGCCCTCCACCAGGCGCCTCCGCGAGTAGCCCCCGGCGGGCGAGTCCGCCCGGTCGTAGCGGAGCCGCCACGGCCGCTGTAGGCCTCGGCGCACCGCCATGTACACCAGGGCTACGAGGAACGCGAAACCCATGGTGTCCACCACGAAAGTGAACGCGATGAAAAACGTGCCGTGGAAGAAACTGTCCTCGTGCCCGGTGATAAGCCGTGAGACCCCCCGCACCACGTCGGTGTCGAAGGTGAGGATCACCGTCGCCATGAAAGCCACCAGGAAGCCCCAGAGGATGAAGAAGTGGGCCAAGCCGGTAGCGCGGTAGCCCCGGGACACCGACGTGCCCTTGGCCATGGCGTGCAACCGGTGGCTAAGAGCGGCCCGGACCACCGGCCCTCGCCCCGCCGCCCGTCCCATCCGGTACTTGCGGGCCCGGTGCCAGGCCCCCCAGGCAAAGACCGCCGTCGACACGGCCGCCACGGCGTAGAAGACAGCCTTGCTGACCGGGCCCATCCCCTCGAAGATGGGCCTGGTCACCGCGGCGCTCGCGACCAGGACGGACGGGATGGCCAAGGCTCAGTCCCGGACCATGTCTACGAGCTCGGGGACCAGGTCGAACAGGTCCAGGGTCGTGCCGAAGTGGGCGACGGCGAAAATCGGGGCCCCCGGGTCGGTGTTGCAGGCGATGATCAGCTCGGAGCGCCGCATGCCCTCCAGGTGCTCGGGGGCTCCTGAGATGCCGAAGGCCAGGTACGCCCGGGGCTTGACCTTCAGGCCCGACTGGCCCACCTGGCGCGACTTCGCCAGCCATCCGGCGTCCACCACCGGCCGGGACGCCGAGAGGGGGACGCCCAGCGCCTCGGCCAGCTCGAGCACGGTCCCCAGGTTTTCCTGGGACTCGATCCCCCGGCCCACCGAGACAAGCACGTCGGCGGCGCTGATGTCGACGTCGCCGCCCGCGGCCGGGACCACCCGGCGCAACGACGTGCGCAACGTGGCGAGGCTGGCGGGCGGGCCGACATGGACGACCTCGGGGGCGGCCGCACCGGGCCCGGTGGCGGCCCCCGGGGCAGAGCTGAACGCACCCCCGAGCAGAGTGACGATGGCCCGCTCGGCCGGCAGCTCGACCTCGGCCAGCACCTTCCCGCCCAGGATCTGCGCCGTGGCCACGACGACGCCACCGTCGACCTCTAGGGCGCTGACGTAGGCGACCAGGGGCGCGTCCCAATGGACAGAGAGGGCGGCACCGAGGTCCAGGCCAACGGTGGCGTTCGAGAGCAGGAGCAGTCGCGGTGACCTCTGGGCCAGTACCTCGAGCAACGCCCGCTCGTAGGCCTCGGGCACGTACTGCCCCAGGGCCGGGTGCTCGACGCACACGACGATGTCGGCGGCGCCGAGCTGACCAGCCAGCTCGGCCCGGCCGAGCAGGGCCACCTCGGTGGCGCCCCCGAGCGCGCCGGCCAGCTCTCGGGCCTGGCCGATCAGCTCGTAGGTCCCGTCGGAGATCTGCCCATCGGTGTGTTCCGCCAGCACCATCACATTGGCGCTCATGGCTTGTCCCTCATGGCGCGCTCGCTTTCACCAGGCCCCGGGCGCGCAGCAGGCCTACGATCTGGCCCGCCACCTCTCGCGCGCTCCCGGTCATCATCTCGGCCCCCCCGGTCGTCTCCGGCCGGTGCAACTGGCGCACGACCAGGCCGTTCCCGGGCGCTGGGGCCGGCACCACCAGCTCGGAGAGCCCCCCGGCAGTCATGGCCTGCCTGATCCGGGTGATGGGCGCATAGCGCGGCGCCTGGCGAGCCGACTGGACACCCATCACGGCCGGCAGCTGCACCTCGAGCTCGTGGCAACGCCCGCCGGCGAACTCTTGGCGGACCGTGACCGAAGCTCCCCCGTCCTCGTTGTGACCACCCTCCTTTGCGGCTGGCTCGACTTGGCCTGGCTCGGCACCGATGACCACCGACACGTGCGGCAGGTCGAGCAGGGCGGCGAGGCGCGAGGCCAGTTGCCCATCAAGGTCGTCAGCGGCCTGCACACCGGTCATCACCAGGTCGGCCGGATGGGCGGCGAGATAGGCGGCGACGAGTGCGGCTCGGTCGGCGCCGCTCGTACCGCCGGGGCCGGGCGGTCCCAAGGGGGTGGCGGCGACCAGCTTCACCGCCTCGTCCGCGCCCTTGGCCAGGGCCGTGTAGAGGAACTGGTCGATGTCGGGGTCGTCAGCCAGGCCAACGACTACCACCTCCGCCCCGCCGGCGTCCTTGAGCAGGAGCGCCTCCTCCAGGGCCTGGCCGTCCCACTCGTTGAGCACGAACGTCAGGTACTCGCGGTCGATGGCGGCCCCGTCCCCCGTCAGCTCGATCTCCTCGACGAGGTCGGGGACCGCTTTTATGGGCACGACGATCCTCACTTGTGCTCCCTTCCTCCGGTCCTCACCCGACGAGATCTCCAAGCCCCAACGACTGGCGGATCTCCGCCAGGTCGCTCGCCTCGGGGGCGAAGGGGTAGTCACGGAACGGTTCGGTCGGCCGGTACGAACCGAAGGGCCTGGTGCACCCGGGCCGGCCCTTCCCCCCCGGGCACCCGTCGGTCATGAACGCCTGGCCGTCGGCCACGACGGCCTCCAGGGCCGGAAGTGTGGCCCGGACACGGGCCAGCGCCCCGTCACCATCGAAGCCGAAATGGGCCAGGCCGTAGCCCTCGGTCCCGATCAAGCGCCGGGCCAGTTGGGCCCGGCGCCAGCGCTGCAGCGAGGGTTTCGGGTGGGCGGCCATCCGCGTGCCCGGCTCGGGGTTGAAGCAGAAAAGGTACGGGAGGACCTGGCGGTCCCGCAGCGCCACCAACAGCGCCACCAGGTCGGCGTCGGTCTCGCCCAGCCCGACCACGATGTGGGCGTTGACCTTCCAGGGCCCGAAGACCTCCCGGGCGCCGGCCAGCGTGCCCCAGTACCTCTGCCACCTCAGGCCACCGGCCGGGACCTTCGTGCGGATGTCCGCGAACAGCTCCTCGGTCACGGCGTCGAGCCCGACGCCGATCATGTCGACGCCGATCGACTTCAGGTCCTCCAGCCGCGGCCGGTTGAGCGCCGCCGGCGCCACGAGGACCGAGATCGGTACCCGGGACCGCGCCGCGATGCGGCGGGCGATCTCGCAGGTGTCGCGGTAGGCGTAGCGGTGGGTGACCATCGAAATGCAGATCCGGGCCAGGGCCGGCTCGTAGCGGGCCAAGCGCTCCACCACGTCGTCGGTGCTGACCAGGGGCCACTGCACCCTGATGAACGACCGGACGTCCCGGCGGGCCGGGCTACTACGGGCCAGGCCGCAGTAGCCGCAGTCGGACAGGCAACCCTCGTCGTAGCTGAGCAGGAGGTTGATGCCCCCGAACTCGAAGTCGCGGCTGAAGCGGCCAGAGCGCACCCTCAATGCAATGGCGCTCGCCATGGAGATCCGCACGTAGTCCGGGCTCGTCCCCATCACAGGGCCAGCCACAGGGCCGGTGGCGCCGGGCCGCGGCAGCTGGCTAAGCACGACGGCCTGCCTGGCGGCCGGCCTCGAGCACGGCGGCAACGACCCGCTCGGCGGGGACGCCGAGAGCGACGGCCGCCCCGGACCCGCGCACCACGGCCGCGACGGCGTCCTCGTCGAGGCGCCGCCAGCGCAACCCTGACTCCAGCGCCACGACTTCGGGCGCCAGCTCGTTGAAGTCCCCGGCCACGATGGCGCTTTTGACCAGGTCGCCATGGGTCGTGAGATGGATCCGGGCCAGACCGGCAGGCGCCTTGAGCAGGGCCGACCCGCTGCCGTCGCCCACCATGGTCCGCTCCTCTAGCCAGGACGGCGACCCGTAACGGCCCAGGGCTAGCTCTTTGGCCTGCGCCTGCTCCGCCTCGTCGGGCGAGCCGGGACCGAGCCGGGCCCCGAAGGTGGCGGCGAACCCGGCGGCGATGGCGGGCCGCACCGTCGTCGCGTCGTGGACGCGGCCGGTCTCGGCCGAGACCGTGGTGACCCGCTCGGTGACGGCGGCGATGGCTTTGCCTTCCAGCTTGGCGGCCGGTACCCGCAGCACTGCGAGCATGAGCTCCACATCGAGATCGGCCAAGACACTGGCGTGGAACAGCATGGCGCCGGCCGGGTCGAGGTAGAGGCCCAGACCGGCGATCTTGCGGCCGCCCGTCTCCAGGTCGTTCTTGCCGTGAAAGGCCGTCGTGACGCCAAGCTGAGCGAGCCCGGCCGCCAGCGCGGCCGAGAGATCCTCAATGATCGCCCGGGGACGCCGGCCGGCTGGTGCCCGGTCGACGTACGCCACCCCCAGCTGGCCGCGTCCCATGACGATGGCGCCGCCCCCCGTAAGGCGACGGCTGACCTCGGTACCGGTGCGCCCGCACGCGTCCAGGTCGACCTCGGCGGCCAGGTCCTGGTACCGGCCGACCAGAGCGCAGTGGCTGCGGTAGCTGTAGAGCCGCAGCGTCGGCGGGCAGTCCGGTCGCCCCCGCCCGTACCGGGTCATGAGGGCCTCGTCCAGCGCCAGCCCGTCGGTGGCGGCGACGCCGTCGCCGACCAGCAGACGCCATTCCCCGCTCACTCCGGTCACCCCGTTCACCGCATCACCCCCTTCACCCCGTCACCCGCACCGGGGCGAAGCCCTGGTCCTGGGCTTCGCTCCAGGTCAGCGAGCAGCAGTGCTCGAACAGCCGCGGCGTCAGCCCTCGTGACTTGGCGTACTCGATCACCCCGTCGGCGGGATAAGCGATGCCGTTGAGCCCGAGGTCTACGGCGGCTCGGTCCAGGTCGCCGTTCCCGGCGCCGAGCGGCCGGGCACAGCCGAGGTTGACCGTGGTGGTGGGCGCCGCCAGGCGGGCGGTGGCGAAGAAGTCGGTCACCTGGTCGGCCCGGGGCGCCGGCACGTCCGCCATGGCGGTGCCGGCCAACGGCACGAGCACCACCAGGACCAGGGCCGAGACGTCGTAACGCAGGGCCATCTCGAGCGCCCGGTGCTCGCCCAGAAAACGGCCATAGTGTAACCCGAGCACGATGTGCGGGACGGTCCGCAGCCCCTGGTCGGACAGGAGCCGTAACGAACGGTCCACGTCGGCCACGGTCATCTCCAGGTGGTAGACGTCGCGCAGTGTCTCATCTGCCCCTATGACGTCGAGCATCACCCCGTCCACGCCGGAGGCCGCCAGCGCGGCCGCCAGCTCGGGCGAGACCAGACCGGAGTGCACGATGACCTTCATCCCGAGCTCGCCGCGGATGCGCGGGACATGGCGCAGGTGCGCGGCCAGGGGCACCCCGCCGCCGCGATCGGAGCCACCGGAAACCAAGAGGCCCTGCGTACCCTGCGCCTGCAACCCCGCAGCCAGGCTGAACAGGTCCTGGCCGGCCCGGACTTTCACCATGCCGCCCAACACCTTCCCCCGGCAATGGGCGCAGGACAGGGCGCAGGCGGAGCCGGTCACCGACACGGGCAGGAACCGCCGGGGGCTCGCCGGCGCCCACTCCGAGCTCTGCCAGCGCTTGAGGCCGGGGGCGTAGAAATCGATCACATCGGGGAAGGTCGCCCGCCGCACGGTGGCCGAGCGCGCCACCTCGTTGACTGCAGGCACTGGGGTCACTGCAGGCACTGGGGTCACTCGGCGATCACCCCGTTGGCCCGGTAGTCCGCGACCTCGGCGGCGAACCATTCGCTGATCTCGGCCGGGCCCGACAAAAGGCCGGGCGGCAGCTCGGCACCGGCCTCTATCATCCAGCCCGCCCCGTACGGGTCGCGCTCGGCCAGGCCGGGATCCCGTCCAAGGGCTTCGTTGACGGCCAGCACGGGACCGGGCACCGGGCTGACCAAGGGGCCGACGAACTTGGCCGCCTCGAGCTGACCGAACGGCAACCCGGCAGTGAGCTCGGTCCCCACCGGGACGAAGGACAACTGAGCCAGGGTGCCGCTGGTCTCGATGCCGAGCGGGTCCATCCCGACCCGTACCCGGCCCGGCCCAAACGCCAGCACCCACGTGTGCGTACCGGGGTGGTAGCTCCGGTCGAGCGCGAGCTCGAAACCGGCCACGCTAACGCGCCCGGGCTGTCCCATCACAGGCCCCCGGGGCCGGCGCTGGTGAAGGCGGCGTTCGGCGCCCCTTCGTCCTCGGACGCCACAGACCACACGCCCGCCCGTACCTTGACCCGACGGGGCGGCCTCTCGCTACCGGCCGCCGGTTGAGGCCGGACCGGCCCCGCCAACCAGGCCTCGCTGGTGAACCTGGCGTCAAGCTCGACGACGGTCCTGGCCTCGTCCGGGCTCAGCGCCCCGGGCACCGGCCGGAGGCCCAGGGCCTCGGCATAGGCGTGGACCAGGGCGGCCTGGAAGCCGGCGGCGTCGACCGGCGTGGCGGCGACGAAGCGGCGCATCAAGTGCAGCGTCTGTTCTCGGTGCGCCGGACCGGCCAGGGCCAGCACCCGGGCCGCCCGCTCGTGGTCGAACCGCTCGATGAGGTTGCCGCACACCACCACGGCGTTGTCGATCTGGCCGGCCCCGTGCCCGCAGACCTTGCGGTCGCCGACGCAGATCTCGAGGTCGGCATCGAGCTCCGCGGGCACGCCCACGGCGCGAAAGGCGGTCACCGCCGGTCCGAGCAGGTTGCGCAAGGCCTGCCACCGGGCCGCCGGCACGGCCTGGACGGGTAGGGAGATCTGGAAGAAGAGCTGGTCCTCGTCCAGGTAGACGGTGCCGCCGCCGACCATCCGGCGCAGGACCGGGAGGCCCTCCACCCGGCAATAGTCGAGGTCGACCTCGTCGAGCGCCCCGTGGTAGCCGAGGCAGACATAGGGGGCGGCGGGGCGGGTGAACGAGAGAGTGGCCGGGGCACCGGCGGACACGCCGTAGGCGACGGCATGCCATAGGGTCTGGGAGCGCAACGCCGAGCTGGGCCCGAAGTCCATTACCCGCAGGGCCCCGGCCTCGGCCGCCATGGCCTCAGCCACTCGTCGGCCCGCCTCGCATGGCCTCGTCGACCAGCTCGATGATGTCGCAGACCCGGAGGTCGTCGTGGCCGGTCGCTTTCGCCGCGTCAGTGAACCTGGGCACCTCGTACGGGCAGCAGACTGCCAGGACGTCCGCCCCCGTCTGGGCCGCCTCCCGGACCCGCCGTTCGGACAGCCGTTCTGAGGTGTGATCGCGAGTGGTGCTGTCCAGCCACATGCCGCCCCCGCCACCGCCGCAGCAATAACCGTTCTGCCGGCACCGGTCCATCTCGACCAGTTGTAGGCCGGGGACGGCCTCGATCAGCGCCCGAGGTGCGTCGTACTCCCCGTTGTGCCGGCCCAGGAAGCACGGGTCGTGAAAGGTCACCTTCAGGTCGAGCTCGCGGGCCCATTGGAGCTGCCCGACGAGGGGCGCCAGGAGCTGGGTGTAATGCAGGGCGTGAAAATTGTGCCCCCGCCGCGGGTACTCGTTGACGAGGGCGTTGAAGGCATGGGGGTCGGCGGTCACGACCCGGCTGAACACGTACTTGGCCAGGACGGCGGTCACGTCCTCGGCCAGGGCATCGAACAGTCCCCTCTCACCTGCCAGGCGCTGCGAGTCACCAAGCGTCTTTTCTTCGGGGCCCAGGACCGCCCAGTCGATGCCGAGCGCCGCCGCCACCCGGGCAAAAGCACGCGCCGCGTCCTGGCCGCGGGGATGGAAGCTCCAATAGTCCTCCACTAAAAAAAGCACGTCCACCGGGCCGGGCTCCCGGGCTAGAGACCGCACGGGCACCCCGGCGGTCTCGGCCCACTGCGCCCGGCGGCGCTGGTTGTGACCGAAAGCGTTGCCGTACCGGAAGGTCTTCTCGAAAACGTCCTGCAGTTCGGCGGGCACGCCCCCAGTGCTGAGGGCCGCCTCGCGCACGGCCGGCATGACCGCCATCATGTCGACCTCTTTCGGGCAAACCCGCAAGCAGTTGCCACAGGTGGTGCACAGCCACAGGTCTGGGTCGGCGAGCAGGTCGGTGCTCGTTTGGACCTTGCGGTGGATCTTGCGCGGGCCGTAATCGCCCACCATGTCCACCGGGCAGGCGGGCACGCACTTCCCGCAGCCGAAACACCACTCGAGGGACTCACCGCCGGGCAGGCACGAGATGGCGGCGAAGCCGTCCGGTCCGTAATCGGTTAGCACTCGGGGCTCGAACATCCGGTTCCACATCGCCGGCAACTCGACCTCGCGCCCCGAGATCGACGACGCCACCGTCACCCGCTCTTTCTCGACCACGGCGGGTGGGACTTTCCGGCCACCTATGGGCACTGTCCTGGCCCTTCGGGTACAAGGTGCCGAGCGGGCAGGTAGTAGACGCCGAGCAGGCGACGCACGAGATCGGGCAGCGCCGGGACGACCCGGTTGAACTCCCGGCTCATCCGCATGCGCAGGAGCGTGTACATGCTGACGGCGTAAACCGAGGCCAGGAAGACATCGGCGCCGAACAGGTTGGGAGCGGCGGCGGTAAACCCGGCCGCTTTGCCGGTCTCGTCCACAAAGGCGAGGGCCCGCCCGACGCTGAGGTAGACCGCCCCTCTGGTGGCTCCTTGGCCCAGGTCGACGTCATCGGTCGTGACCAGGGCCAGGGCGCCGGTCCGGGCGGCTGGGTCCCATAGCCACCTCGTCCACAGCCAGTACCTGTCGGGCGCGGTGAAATGCAATAGCTCGGCCGGGAGATCGAACAGGGGCCACGCCGGGCCGGCCGGGCCTGCCACCCGGGCCGGAGCGGCATCGAAGCGGGCCAGAGCGGCATCGAAGCGGTCTATGCGGTCGGCCACCGGGGCCCCCTCGTCCAGAAGCTCGGCGATCGCCGCCGCCAGCGGTTTGGCGCCGACCGAGCCCAGGATCTGGTCGGCCTTGCGCCGGGTGGCGAAGACCCAGCGCAGCACCTGGCGCAGGGCAGGACCGTCCAGTCGGGACGGTCCTGCGGACAGAAGATCCTGGAGGGCTTCGGATTTACGGCCCAGGTCGACGGCAATGCCCTGTAGTTCGGCCACACTGGCGCGGCTCATGATCTCGCGCTCGAACTCCAGGGCGCTCGGGGTGTCGACCACCGGACCGGCCATTTGCGTCCTATCTCCCTCAGCTCAGCGCCGCAGCCGAACGTGACCGCAGGTAGCCGACAGCCTTTACGGCCGCCCCCGCCGCCGAGGAGACGGTATCTTCGAGGTCGGCCGGCCCGAGCGCAGCACCGCACGCAAAAATCCCTTCCCGGTCGGTGCTTACGGGGTCGAGCGGCGCGCCGGGGGCGTCGACGAACCCGAACTTGTTTTGCCTGACCCCGAACAACTTCGCCACCTGGCGGGTGCCGGAGGACGGCTCCATCCCGACCGAGAGCACGACGAGGTCCATCAACAACTCCATGGGCCGGCCCATGGTGGTGTCCTCGCCCCGCACCATCAGCCGGTCGCCCTTAGGCAGCACCTCGGTGATCAAACCCTTGACAAACTGGACATGGTGCTGCTCCTGGGCGGGCCAGTAGATCTCGTTCTCCCAGTAGCCGTACATCCTCATGTCGATATAGAAGATGAACACCTTCGAACCCGGCAGCAGGCGCCGGATCTCGATGGCCTCTTTGGTCGCCACCCCGCAGCACACCTTCGAGCAGTACTCATTGCCGATCTGGCGGTCGCGGCTGCCCACGCACTGGACAAAGCAGATGCGCTCCGGCGGCTGGCCGTTGGACGGGCGCAGCACCCGGTGTTCGGACAGCATCACCTCGAGGTCGGGCTGGGTGATCACGTCGGGGAACTCGTAGTACCCGTACATCTGGGTCGACCGGCCGGGGTCGAAGTGGCCGAAACCAGTGGCGATAATGACTGCGCCGCACTCGACCGTCTGGGCCAGCCCTTCGCTGCGCAGCGAAAGTGTGAACGCGCCGGGCTCGCCCACGATCCTGGTTACCTCCGTACCGAGCCGGACATCGGCCCCGGGCTGAGAGGTGACGAGGTCTATCATCTGGCGGATCTGGGGCTGCGCCGGCTCGCCGTGCGGGGTCAGGCCGGCGTAGCTCTCCGCCACCGGGTTACCGCCCAGGAACGCCCGTTGCTCGATCAGCACCACCTTCTCGCCGATCTCCACCACGCCATGCGCGGCGCGCAGCCCACCCGGGCCCCCGCCGATTACGACAACCGTTTTGGAGGACATCCATTTACCTCGCCGTCGTGTTCGCGCCTTGTGGGCGTGAAAGCCGCTCAGCCATCGACGTCGTCCCAGTCGAGATAGCGTTTCTCGCCGCTCTCCAGGCGGCGGAGATCGCTCTGGAACTCCGCCCACGCCTGTTGCCAGTCGATGCCCATCTTTTCCAGCAGCGGCCGGTAGTCGGCCGAGTGCCAATGGAGCTGGCACACACGGTACGGGTGGGCGCCCATGGCCAGGGCGGCGAACTGGGCGTCGCTCAGCACCGCCAGGCCCACGTTGCGCTGGTGCGCCTTGGCCGCGAACTGGCTTTTGTCCAGCGTGGTCACGCACCCGGTGTCGTGGGTCAGCACGACGTCTGGGGCCGCCTCCTCTTTCATTACCTCGATCTTCCGAAGCGTAGCGAAGGACCGCGTGAAGTCCCGCTGGACCAGTATGTGGCGAAAACCGAAGCCGCAGCAGTCGAACCAGGTCGAGTAATCGCGCACCTCGACCCCGAGGGCCTGGGCCAGGCCCGTCACCACGGCCGTGCGCTGGCCCCCGTAGATATCGGGGTCGTAGATGGCGTCACCCTCGACGATCTTGTGGTAGTGGCACGCCGGGTGGACCGTCGCCACGATCCCCGACGTATCGCGAACTCGCTTCGCCGCGATCTCGTCCCGCAGGGCGTGGAGCCACTCGGAATAGTGCACGATCTCCTCCGGCAACACCAGCGGCTTACCCAGCCCGGCCATGATGTCGCGGACCTGCGCCCTGAGCTCGGGATGGTGGATGAGCTCTTCGCGCACTTCCTTGTAATGACCGTACGAGGTGCCGCAGTGGATGAGCGGGAAGTAACCGCTCTCGTAGGCGGCGGCGAAGTTGCGGACGGCCACGGCGGCCTGGGCGGCCGGGTTGGAGGTGGCACTGGCGTAGTAGTTCCAGGCCGTGCACGAGGTCTGGTCGGCCGGGTCATGGTAGTCGTAGCCGAGCTTGCGCATAACCCAGAAAATGGCGGTGGAATAACCCGGTATATGCCCGCACTGCCCGCAGGACTTGTGGTGCCACAGGTGTGCCTTTTGGATCCGCTTTTCCCGCCCGTACTTCGTGCGCACGCTGACCGCTTCCCGGTCGATCCTCTGCACGATGAGCTCGCCCTGCGCCTCAAGGGCCAGCAGCTCGGCTCGCGGGTCGGCCAGCGACCGGCGGTCGACCACCGGTGCGCCGGCGGCCTTATCACCCCAGAGCGCGTCGACGGGGATGGTCACAGCTCGATGCCCTCTTCCTCAAGGCGTTCCTCCATCAGTTCCTGCAGGATCGAGTGCAGGCCGCTGTCGACCTCTGCGATCATGTCGAGGGCGCCCGTCTGCAGCCAGATGTAGTAGAGCTCGACCAGCGTCCGGTCGGCCACGGACCACCCCGAGGTCGTGGTGTGCATCGTCTCGGCGGGCAGTGCCCGGCGCCACAGGTCGAGGTGGTCCGGGACGTCGGCCGTCTCCGGGCCCCAGTCGAGGAAAGCGTCCCGCTGCAGCATGTCCGGCGAGACCTGGGTCCCGGTGGACATGATCTTGTAGATGATCCGGGAGTAACCGACGAGGGCTTTCTTGGCCGAGGCCAGCCCGTTGCGCACGGCCACCTCCCTCATGATCGTGACCAGCCCTCCCGGGTTGTTGCCACGCGGGCAGCGCAGGCAGGAGAAGCACTGGGAGCATTCCCAGATGTCCTCCTGGATCTGCTGGTAGACGAGGTCGACGTCCTGGCGGGCCACGGCCTGGGCGATGCGCCGGGGGCTGAAGTCGTAGAACTTGGCCGAGGGGCAGGCGCCGACGCAGATGCCGCACTCATAACAGCCGTACAAATAGTCGCCGAAGCGGATGTCGGCCTTGACTTGTTCGAAGAGCGCCAACTTTTCCTCCGGGGCGACGTCGGCGTACCCGGCCACCTCGGGGGCTTTGTAGTGAGCGTCTGTCTTGGTCATGGCTTTTGCGGCTAGAAACTGATCACGGCGTCGGCGGAGACCGCGAGGTCGTTGAAGGCGGCACCCCCTATCATCTCGACCCCGTCGATCAGGTCGGGCAGGCGCAAGTCGTTGAGCTCCAGCGATGGCTGGCACACCAGCAACCGCACGCCGAGACCGGTGGCCTGTTCGATGAAATAGCGCAGTGGCTGGCCCTTTTCGCCCTTCGGCCCGATGTGGTCGACAACGTCCCGGCGCAGCAGGGTGGGGCCGTACATCGTGAAGTAGATCATGGCCTCGAACTCCATCGCCGCCGCCGCCGCGGCGAGGAAAAACGGCGTCGCGCTCCGCCCCGGGTCGGCGGTCCCGTGCGTTTGCACGTAGAGGACCTTCGCCTCCGAACCAGCCGCCCACATCGCCCGCGCCTGTCAGCGCGCCCGGCGGATAAGGATGTGGAAGACGTCGGCCTGCTTGCTGACGTCGAGCAGTTCGTTATGGGTGCGGCTGGTCCAAGCCCGCATGTCGGGCTCGACGCCCGGGTCAGTGGCCAACAGTTCGAGGACCTGGCCCAGAGCAAGGGTTTTGATCGCCTGTGCGGTTTTCACCACAGGTAGGGGGCAGGCCAGGCCCCTGCAGTCAAGGACCTGGTCGGCGACGGGGACCGTGGGTTCGGGCACAACATCCCCCTTCGAGGCCGTTCGGGTCGCGCTAGCCGCCACCCGGTTGGTAGCGACCATTTCGACCTTGTCTATAGAACCACCTGGATAATAGCGCCCGGAGTGGGCGGCGTTCGTAGTGCCGAACGTCCCTATTTGGAAGGTTCCTGGTACCTAACCTTCCCCCGAAAGGAACTGGGGCCAGGTTTCTCCGGCCGTCACGTCCGCACCGAAGCGGTGGTGGCTGGGCGGCAACGGGCAATTGAACTCGTCCGAAAAAGCGCACGGGGGAAGGAACGCCCGATTGAGGTCGAGGCCTACGGTGCCGGGGTAGTCGAGCCCTTCGAGCGGGGGCGCGATGCGCAGGAACCGGCTCGGAGGCCGGGTACCTGTCCCCGTGGTCGCGTCCGCGAACACCAAGAGCAGCCATCCCTCGTCGAGCAATGGGTTCACGGCATAGTCCTGGCCGCCCAAGCGGAAGTGGACGACGCCGGGCACCTGCACCTCTCGGGGCGACGATTCGAGGGCGTAGCTATAGCCGATGGTCGAGGCCCCCGCCATGGGCTCGTACCGCCCGTCCAGGGCGAACGACGGGTCAGGGGGGTAGGCCCTGACGGCTAGGAGCCGCCCGGCCCGGCCGTGGTCGAAGACGCGCACGCCCCTCCGCCCTTCGCGCGTCGTGACCTGGGCGGTGAGGGCGGGGAACCCGAGCCTCCGGCCGACGGTCTCGCCGGGAGCCAGCGCCACCACCCGGCCCGATCCTCTATGCCCGTCGACCAGGACTTCGCCACCGTCACCGAGCAGCAGGTCGACACCACCGTCCTTTTCGGTCCAGGTGCCAGGTACCCCGGGGACGACCGCCGTCTCCGCCAGCCAGTACGTAGCCGCCAGGGACGGCGGCCCATCAGGGGCGGCGAGCTCGGCGGTCCGCCGGGCCCGCCAAGCCTCCCAGTCGGCCACGAAGGCGTCGTCAGCGCCAGGCGGCGCGCTCGGGGCGCCGGACGGGATAGTCATGAGCTCATCTCCTTATCAGTGTCACGGGCAGTGCTGGGGGCGGGGCGTAGAGCGAACAGGCAGCGGGCGACGTGGTCGCCAGCGGCCCGGTCGTTACCGACGTGGTCGTCATCGATGCGTAGCGGGGGTGGGTCGACAGCCGTGCACTCGGCCTCGGCCACTGGGCAGCGCGGGTGGAAGCTGCAGCCCGACGGCGGCGCAGAGGGGTCGGGCACCTCACCGGCGAGGCCCCCGGGGAGCCGGCCGGCACCGTCGGCGACGGGCGCGGCGGCGATCAGAGCTTCGGTATACGGATGGCGGGGACGGCGCCAGACGGCGTCGATGGCCCCGCTCTCGACGATCTTGCCGAGGTACATGACGGCCACCTTCTGGGCGATCTGGCGGACCACCCCGAGGTCGTGCGAGATAAAAAGGATGCCGATGCCGGTCTCATCGCGCAGTTCGCCCAGCAGGGTCACGATGGTCGCCTGAGCCGAGGCGTCGAGGGCGCTCACCGGCTCGTCGGCAATCAGCACCAATGGCCTCGCCGCCAGGGCACGCCCGATCGCCAATCGCTGGCGCTGCCCGCCCGAGAACTCGTGGGGGTAGTGGTCGGCCGCGCTCGACGGCATCGCCACCAGGTCCAAAAGCTCTTCGATCCGTGCCCGCGTCGCCGCCTCGCCCGACGCCCGGAGACCGTCCGCCAGCTGGTGCCCGACCTTTCGCCTCGGGTTCAGCGATGAATAAGGGTCCTGGAACAGGAGCTGGAGCGGGCGCAGCGCCGCAGGACGGGGATGGCGCCCGAGCGCCGTCACGGGCTGGCCCTGAAAGCTGACCGAGCCCGCCGTGAGCCTCTCGAGCCCCACGGCCGCACGACCGAGGCTGGACTTGCCACAACCAGACTCACCGACCAGCCCGACTACCTCGCCCGCGTTGACATCGAGGCTGGCGCCCCGGACGGCTCGGACGGCCACGCCATCGGGCCGGCGGTAGGTGACCTCGACGTCCTCCAGGCGGAGCAACGGGGCCGGCACCGTAATCTCGGCCTGGACCGGCACCGTCATTTCGGCCCGAAGGGGTCGATTGGGCAGGCCAGCAGGATGCCGCCCTCGACGGGGGCGAGTGCCGGCGGCGAGCTGGTACAGCTGGCCACGGCGAAGCCACAGCGTGGGTGGAAGGCGCAGCCAGCGGCCAAGTGCCCCGGCAGCGGGGGCGACCCCGGGATGGCCTGTATGCGGGATCCCGGCCCCGCCCCCCCGGGAAGGGCGGCCAACAGGGCCCTGGTGTAGGGATGACGAGGAGAGGCGATCACCTGCTCGCGCCGGCCGGACTCAACGACCCGGCCGGCGTACATCACCTGCACCCGGTCGGCCAACGAAGAGACCACCCCGAGGTCGTGGCTGATGAGGATGACCGAGACCTGGCGCTCGTCGACCAGCTCTCGCAACAGGCGAAGGATCTCGGCCTGGACCGTTACGTCGAGAGCTGTCGTCGGCTCGTCGGCCAGCAGGATCTTCGGCTCGCAGGCCAAGGCGATGGCTATGGCTATGCGTTGGCGCAAGCCGCCGGAGAACTCATGCGGGCGGGCTCGCAGCGCCGCCGCCGGATCGGGCACGCGGACCGAGCCGAGCAGGTCGATGGCCCGACGCTCGGCCGCCGCGCCGTCAAGGCCCAGGTGGTAACGCAGGTGCTCGGTGAGCTGAGTGCCCACATTGAGCAGGGGGTGAAGGCTGGTCGAGGGGTCCTGCCAGACCACGGCGATCTCCCGGCCGCGCACGGCCCTCAGCCTGCGTCGCGACGCTCCCCGAAGTTCCTCGCCCCGGTAACGGATGCTCCCGGTCACCTTCAGGGCGGGCGGTAGGAGGCCCAGGACGGCCAGGGAGGTCAGCGTCTTGCCGCTCCCGCTCTCACCACAGACCCCGAGCACCTCGCCCCGCCCGAGCGAGAGGTCCACCCCGTCGACAAGCTTGACCCAGTCGCGGCGTTCGCGGCGGGTGACCGAGAGCCCGCTCACTTCGAGCAATGCCTCCCGCGCGGCAGCGGCGGGCGGCGGCGCCGCCGAGGGCGTGGCAACGCTCATCGGTCAGACCGTTCGAGGCTGCGGGGGTCGAAATAGTCCCGCAGGGCGTCACCGATCATGTTGACGGCGAAAACTACCGTGGCAATGGCCAAACCGGGGAACAGGCCCATCCACCAGTTGCTGAAGTACTGGGTAGCGTCGGCGACCATCGCCCCCCATTCTGCGGCCGGTGGCTGGGCACCGAGGCCGAGGAACGAGAGCCCGGCCAGCAACAGCACGGCGCTGCCAATGTCAAGGGTGGCCACCACGAGCACGGGCCCGACGACGTTGGGCAGGACGTCCCTTACGAGCAAGCGGGCATTGGAGCCACCGAGCAGGCGCGACACGGCGACATAGTTGGACCCGCGCATGGCCAGGACGAGGCCGCGCACGACGCGTGCGTAAGGCGGCCAACTGACGATGACGATGGCCAGGACGGCGCTCTGGAGAGACGGCCCGAGAGCGGCGGCAAAAGCCATGGTCAACACGATGCCGGGAAAGGCAAAGAACATGTCGGTGACCCGCATGACCACCGAGTCGATGACGCCGCCCGCAAAGCCGGCGAAGGCGCCGATCGACGTGCCCACCGTGCTGGCCAACGCGACCAGGAGCAGGGCCAAGGGAAGCGACAGCCGGGCCCCGTAGATGACCCGGCTGAGCACGTCCCGACCGAGCTCGTCGGTGCCGAACCAGTGGGCGGCCGAGGGTGCCAACAAGGTCCCGGCGCTGGGTGCCGTGGGCGAGGCCGGGGCAATGAGGGGCGCCAGCGCGGCGACGAGGAGCCAGCCGAGCAGGACACCGGTCCCGAACAGCGCCCCGGGACGGTGCAAAGTCCCGAGCAAGGTGCGACCAGAGCCGGCACCAGCCCCGCCGCCGACGTCCGGGGAGGCACCGTCATCGACCAGCGCGGGGGTGAGGCCGCCGGCGTTCGCGCTCACTTCGAGGCCAGCCTCGGGTCGATGAGCACGTACACGATGTCGGCGGCCAGGTTGACGAAAATGTAGACGACGGCGATGAGGATGCAGACGCCGGTCACGCCGGGCAGGTTGAGCGACGTCGCGCTGCGATAGGCGTACTGGCCGAGACCGGGCCACGAGAACACCTGCTCGACCAGCACCGCGCCCGAGAGCAGGGACCCGAAGGCGAGGCCGGCGATCGTCACGATCTGCAGCAGCGCCGGTCGCAGTACATGGCGGAGCACCACAGTCCGCGTGGGCAGCCCCTTGCCCACCGCGGCGAGCACGTACTCCTGACCGAGGACGTCGAGCACAGACACGCGACTGAAGCGGGTGATGAGGCTCAGGGTGTAGGTGCCGAGGACTGCGGCGGGCAACACCAGGTGGCGCAGCGAATCGGCCAGGTCGGTCCAGTTGCCGGCGAGAAGAGAGTCGACTGTGTACATGCCCGTCACGGTCGGGGGCGGGTTCAGCTCGGGCGAGAGCCGCCCGGTCCCTGGCAACCAGCGCAGCTTGTAGAAGAACAGATAGAAAACGATCAGCCCGAGCCAAAAGTTGGGGACCGAGATACCAGCCAGGGAGAAGAAGCGGACCAGGCGGTCCGGCAGCCGGTTGTGGAAGAACGCGGCCACCGTGCCGAGCGCCACACCGAGAACGGAGGCGACAACGATGGCGGCGAGGGCGAGCTCCAGCGTCGCCGGGAAATACTGGGCCAGATCGGTCGCCACCGGGCGCTGGGTCAGCTGGGACTGGCCCAGGTTGCCGTGCAGGAGGTGCCAGAGATAGAGCCCGTACTGGACGACCAGGGGCCGGTCCAGCCCGTACTCATGGTCGAAGGCCCGCACGATCGTCGGGTCGCCCAGCGCCGTCTGGCCCAAGTTGGCCGCGGCAGGGTCGCCTGGGACCACGGCGACGACGCAAAAGGTGACAAGAGTCACCCCGAGCACCTGTAGCAACCCTATGCCGAGGCGGCGCCGTACGAGCGCCGACAAGCCGCGGCCGCCGCCCCGAGAACGATTTCTCGTTGGGGGCGGCGACGGCTCTTCGGCCCTCTGGCTCAGCGCCGCGGGCCGCGTTCGGGCCATGCCAGGGGCGGCGCCCCGGTTACTTGACGCTGGCGACGTCGATCCGCCACGCCGGGTTGGAGTAGGCCGTCGAGATCGAATCGGCGGTGACAAGCACCTGCGCCGGCTGGATCAGCGGGATGATCGGACCGCTGGCGTTGATCTCCTTCATCGTTTTCTGCCATAGGGCGATGTGCTGGCTGAGCGTCGGAGCGGTGGCCGCCGCGTTCGCCGTCGCCAGGACCGACGGCGCGTCCGAGGCGGACCAGTGGACCTGCTCGGCGATCTCACCACCGGGGACGAACGGCAGGTAATCGTTGGCGTCGGGATAGTCGGGGCCCCAGTAGTTGACGATCATTTGCGCCTTGCCGGCACGGCGCAGCTCGGTCGCCGTGGTCACCGGCTGGCCCAGCAACTTGACCTGGATCCCGGCGGCTTGGAGATTTGACTGCAGGAGGGCAGCAATGTCGCCGAGCTGGAGGCCGTTGACGGGGTCGTCATCGGCGAAACTTATTGTGATCTGCGGGTCCTTGACCCCCGACTGCGCCACCAGGGCCTTGGCCTCGGCCAGGTCCTGGTGCAGGTCGTCGGTGGCCGGGAGCGAGCCGTCGAAACCCCCGGGTATGAGGCTGGCCGCCTGCTCGGCGCCTTCCCCGGCGAGGTGTACGAGGGCTTGGTAGTCGATGGCGTCGTGTATGGCCTCGCGGATCTTCGGGTTGGCCGTCGCCGGCGAGATGGCTGCGTCGGTGTTGAGAGAGGTGTAGACGGTGAAGGTGGAGGCCAGGTTGTCGACCTTGGCCCCGGTGATGCCTTGGGCCTGCGCCGGCGACAGGTCCAGCGCCAGCTGCGCCGAGCCCGTCTCAACATCGAGCTTTTGTTGCTCGGGCTGGGCATTTTGGATCACGACGGTCTGGAACCTAGGCTTCGGTCCCCAGTAGTCCGGGTTGACGGTGAGCTTGACGGGACCGTTCAGGTCCCACTCGGACATCTCGTAGGGCCCGCTTCCAGCAGAGTGGGCGTTCAGCCAGTTCTCGGCCTTATCGGCCGTCGCCGCGTTAGCGGCGTCGGTCCCGCCGTGAGCCTCGACGACGCTCGCCTCGAGCACTCCCAAGGCAGGGTTGGTGACGATCTCGGGAATGGCGGCATTGGGTGCCTTGGTGGACAGCACGACCTTGTTGGTCCCGAGGGCCGATGCCGTAATTCCGTCGAGCAGGAACGACGGGTTCCCCTGCAGGTTTTGCAGGCGCTGGAACGAGAACACGACGTCCGCCGGCGTCACCGGCTTCCCGTCGGAGAACACCGCCTTCGGGTTGAGGGTGAAGGTGTAGCGGTCGCCGCCGTCGGAAACGCTGTAGCTGCTGGCCAGCTGGGGCTGCAGGACGAGGTTGTCGTCCGAATATGTCAACAAGGTTGAGTACAGGGCCCGGTCGACGATCTGACCGGTGAACTCGAACATACGGCCGGGGTCGGCAGTAGCCAAGTCGAAGGCCGTGTCGATCACGAGGGCGCCCGATGTGGCCGCCTGTGGTGCCAGGTGTTGCGGCCCGGCGGCGGCGGCAGTAGCAGCAGCGCCGGTGAACAGTGTGAGCGCAGCTGTGCCCACAGCCACGAACATGACAGAACGATGGTGCATCCCGGTCCCTTCTCTGGCTCGCGGGGTGGCCCGGGAAATCGGGCCCTGCGAGGCGCTCAAGTGATCCTATGAAATTGGTAGGAGCACTTGTTTAGTGGACTGGGCAGGGGCTGTCAAACGCTCGACGCTCTCGCACCGCGGCTAGCCGAGCGCGGCGTACCAGGCGTCGGTGGCACCGGCCAGGGCGGCGGCCAGGTCGGCCTCGTAGCCGAGCGAGCCGAGACCCCGGGCCAGCGCGGCCAGGGCGCTCCACACGGTCGTGAGGCTGGCCCGCCTCCCGGTGTGGTTGACCCTCACAGCGCGTTCGGCCAGGGGCCCCGGAGCGGGCCCGATAGGGGCCGCCAGGTCCTCCGCCGCGGCCCGCGCCGCCTTCACCAGGGCCGGCGCTCCTTCGGCCGGGGCACGCACGAGCGTCGCCACCGACGCCGCCTCGGACGCTTCGCGGGCCCACGGCTCGAGCCCCAACGGCACCAGCGCGGCCCGCGTCGCCCGGCCCGCGGCGCGGTGGCGGGCCACCACCCGGTCCAGACCCTCGGCCCGGACGCGTCCCATGGCCGCGCCCAAGGCCCTGGTCTCCAGGTGGCTCGGGATGACGGGCAGCACCGAGCGCCCGGCACCGGCCCAGCGGTCCCTCCAGTCGAGCAAGGACAGGACCGAGCCCCGCCATGGGGCCGGGGCGCCGGCCAGAGCGGCCCAGGCCTGCGGGCTGACCGTGGCCACGCTCACGCCCGAGGGCCCGGCGAGGGCCTTTTGGGCGCTTAGCACCACCAGGTCGAGCTTCCAGGCGTCGATGGCGAGCGGCTCGGCCCCCACGGCCGCCACCGAGTCCACCACCACCAGGGCGCCCCGCGACCGGGCCAGTTCGGCAATGGTGGCCACGTCGTTGACCACCCCGGTGGCCGCTTCGGCGTGCACCAGGCTGACGACGTCCACCGGGCCGGAGCGCTCCAGGGCCTTTTCCACCTCCTCGGGCCGCACGGCCCGGTCGAACGGCACGACCAGGTTCTCCACCTCGGACCCTGCTTCTGACAACCACTCCCCGAAGATGCGCCCGTAGGGGCCGCTGACGAGGTTGAGGGCGCGCCCACCGGGCCGCCCCAGGCCCCGGGCCGCCGCCTCCAAGAACACGATGGCCTCGCCCTGCAGGACCAGCGTCGTCTGATCGCTGGCGATGACCTCACGGCAGAGGTCCTCTATTGCGGCGTACTCCGACGCGTCGACCGGGGCGACGTCGAGCAGGTGGGACTGGTTCATGGTTTCTCGTCTCGGAAGTGACAGGCGGCCAGGCGGCTGCTCCCGGCCGGGGCGGGCAGGAGCTCGGGCAGTTGCGCCCCACATACGGCCTCCGCCCGGGGGCAACGGGGATGGAACGGGCACCCGGTGGGGCGCTCCGTCATGCTCGGGGGTTCGCCCTTCAGCCGCGCCCGTACCCGGTCGGGGCCCGGCCGCAGACGGGGCGCCGCCGCCAGCAGGGCCCTGGTATAGGGGTGGCGGGGGTCGGCGAATATCTCGTCCTTTCGCCCGATCTCCACGATGCGCCCCAGGTACATCACCGCGGCGCGGTCGCACACATGGCGCACTGCGGCCAGGTTGTGCGAGATCAGGACGGTACCGATACCGAGCCGGTCCCGCAGGTCGGCGAACAGGTCGAGGATGGCGGCCTGCACGGAAACGTCCAGGGCCGAGATCGGCTCGTCGGCCACCAGGACCTGGGGCCCGACGGCGAGCGCCCGGGCAATGGCTATGCGCTGGCGTTGGCCTCCCGAGAACGACGACGGGTAGCCGTCCAGAGCGCCCTCGGGCAGCCCGACAAGGGCCATCAGCTCCCGGCAGCGGCCCTCGACCGCGTCGCCGGGGGCCAGACCGTGGAACAAGAGGAGCTCCCTCAAGACCGAGCGCACGGACAGCCGAGGGTTGAGCGAGGAGTAAGGGTCCTGGAAAACGAGCTGAACGGCGCGGTGCTGCTGGCGCGAGCGCCGGGCCGGGAGCGCCACGCCCTGGAGCGAGACCGTCCCCGAACCCGGGCGCAACAGCCCGGCCAGACATTTGGCCACGGTCGACTTCCCGCAGCCAGACTCGCCGACGATGCCGAGGGTCTCGCCCTCCCCCAGGGTGAAGCTCACGTCCTCGACGGCGACGAGCCGGTGCCCGGGCCCGACGGGGAATGAAACGTTCAGCCCGTCCGCGGCCAGCAGGGGCCGGGCTGGCCCGGGCGGGGCGGCGGGAGGCGCTCCGGCTAGGGCCTGGTCCATCGGAGGGCCCTGTCCGCCGCTCACCCTGCAGTCACCCGTTCAGGGTACTTGCAGGCTGTGCCCCGGGCCCCGTCGGTGCCCTCCTCGTCGGTGCCCTCACCGGCGCCCCATTGGCGGTCGTTCAGGTAACGGAACGGAGGCACCTCCCGGGCACAGTCCTCACTGGCGAAACGACAACGGGGATGGAACGGGCAACCGCCCGGCACGTGGGCCAGGTCCGGCAACGTCCCCGGTATCGTCACCGGCATGTGGTCCACGTCGTCGAGGTCCACGACCGCCTCGAGCAGGCCGAGGGTGTACGGATGAGCAGGGTGGTCGAGGACGTCGGCGGCACGGCCCGTCTCGACGAGCCGTCCGGCGTACATGACGGCGAGCCGGTCGCACACCTGGCGCACGACGGCAAGGTCGTGGCTGACGAACACGACGGCGACGCCGAGGCGGCGGCGCACGTCGTCCAGGAGCTCGAGGACCTGAGCTTGCACGGTGACGTCGAGAGCCGTGGTCGGCTCGTCGCACAGCAGCACCTTGGGCTCGGAGGCCAACGCCATGGCGATGAGCACGCGTTGGCGCATGCCTCCCGAGAGCTGGTGCGGGAAGGCGTGCGAGCGCCGTTCGGGGTCCGGCATCCCCACCAGGCGCAGCAGCTCGACAGCACGTCTCCGGCTGACCGCAGCTGATTCTCCGAGCACCCGCCGGGGCACCTCGGCCACCTGTGCGCCCACCGTGTGCACGGGGTCGAGACCGCTAAGGGGGTCCTGGAAGACCATCGCCAACCGGCCCCGCCGGGCACTACGGGCACGGGGGCCGGCGAAAGGAAGAGGCTCCCCCGCCAGTTCGACGACGCCGCGTTCGGCCCGTACGCCCGGGGGCAACAACCCCATCAGCGCCCTCAGCGTCAAGCTCTTGCCTGAACCGGACTCGCCGACCACGCCCAGGGACCCACCGGCGGGGACCTCAAAACCGACGTCCTGGACGGCCACGTGGCGCCGCGCCCCCCTGCCGACGCTCACGGTCAGGCCGGACACCTTGAGCACGGGCACATTGAGGACTGGCCCGTTCCTTTGCGCCCGTTCATTTGCGCCCGTTCATTTGCGGCCCGTTCATTTGCGGCCCGTTCATTTGCGGCCCGTTCATTTGCGGCCCGTTCATTGGGGGCGCAGGACGTCCGCCAAGCCGTCCCCCAGCAGTGACAATCCCAGGCCGGTGATGAGCACGGCTATGCCCGGCAGCGTCGCCAGCGCCCAGTACGTGGTCAGGAACTCCTGGCCCTCACCGATCATGGCGCCCCAGTCCGGGGTCGGCGGCTGGACGCCGAGGCCCAGGTAGCCGAGCGTCACGACGGCGACTATTACGAGGACGACATCGTTGGTCAGGTAGACGACGGCCTGGGTGATGGTGTTGGGCAGGACGTGACGCCACAGGATGCGCCAGTCAGGAAGGCCCCCGGTCCGGGCCGCGGCTACGTAGTCTGACTCGCGCACCACGAGCGTCGTGGAGCGCACGGCCCGGGCATAGACGACCCAGTCGACGACGGCAAAGGCGACGTAAATACCGGTGGTGCCGGCGCCGACGACGAATATCAACCCGATGACGAGCACATAAAAGGGAAAGGCGATCAGCACGTCGACGGCCCGCATAACGACAGTGTCGAGCCAGCCGCCGCGATAGCCGGCCAGCGTCCCCATGGCCGTGCCGAAACAAAACGGGAAGATCACCGCCAGGATGCCCACCCGGAGGTCGGTCCGGCCCGCCCAGATCAGGCGCGAGAGCTCGTCGCGCCCGAGCTCGTCGGTGCCGAGGAGGTGTTTGGACGAAACACCGCTCAGGATGTTGTAGAGGTCCTGATGGTCGGGCGCGTACGGGCTTATGAGCGGGGCGAGCACCGCCACCAGCACCAGGCCCAGAGTGATGGCGGCCCCGATAATCAGCGTGGGGCTGTGGCGCGCCCGGTAGGCCAGGACCGAGCGCGGACGCTTGCGGGCGACGACGGGCGCCCCGTCGGGCCCCGGGCCCTCGGGCGCTGGGCCAGGGCCGTACCGGCCGACAAGGGTTGTCATCGCAACCTGATCCTCGGGTCGAGGCGGGCGGCGAGGAGGTCGGTGGCCAGGTTGATGATCACGACGCCCGCCCCGAGCACCAGCGTGGTGGCCTGGACGACAGGGAAGTCCCGGTTCAATATCGAGCTCAACAGCAATGACCCGAGGCCGTTGAGGTTGAAGACCTGTTCAACGATGACCGTACTGCCGATCAGATAGGCGATGTTGAGGCCGAGCAAGGTGACCGTCGGCACCAGGGCGTTGCGAGCCACGTGGCCGAACAGGACCCGGAGCTCCCCCAGGCCTTTGGCCCGGGCCACGGCTATGAACTCGGCGTCCATGACCTCGAGCATCCCCACCCTGAGACTGCGCACCAGGATCGGCGCCATGGCGAACGAGGCCGTCAGCCCGGGCAGTACAAGAGACTCGAGGTGGCCGCCAAAGCCGCTGCCCTCGCCACCGACCGGGAGCAGGTGGAGGCGGACGGCGAAGACCTCGATGAGCACGATGCCGAACCAAAAGGCGGGAAGTGCCAGGCCGACGACCGAAAGGGTGCGGACCGCGTGGTCGGCCACCCCGTTCTGGCGCGACGCGGCCAGAGCCGAAAGGGGGACGGTGAAGATAATGGCAAAAACGGTGGCCACCGCCACCAGTGCTGCAGTCTGGCCGATGCGGCCACCGATGAGCGACGCCGCCGACACGTTGTAGATGTAGGACTTGCCCAGGTTGCCCTGCACCAGCTGGGACAGGAAATGACCGAGCTGCACCGGCAACGAGCTGTTGAGGCCCCATTGCCGGCGAAGCGCGGCGACTGCGGACGCAGTGGCGTGAAGCCCGAGCACGGCTCGGGCCGGGTCACCGGGTTCCAGGTGCATAAGCAGGAACGTGGCGAGCGTGACCCCGAAGACCACCAGCACCGCAGCCGCCACGCGCCGGGCGGCGTAACGCAGCATTAGATCAGGTTAGCCACACATCCTCGAGGCGGTAGGCGCCACCGGGGTTGACCTCGAACCCGTTGACGTGGTCGGACACGGCGTAGATGTAGGGCGGGTAGTCGAGGGCCACGAACGGCGCGTCTTCGGCCACAATCGCTTGGATCTGCGCATAAAGAGCGGCCCGTTTGGTGCTGTCGTACTCGGCCTCAGCCTCGTGCACCAGCGTGATGGCCTTAGGGTTGTCGTAGTCGGACCAGTAGGACTCGGACCCACCGTTCTTCACGTCCACCTCGAAAGAAGCCATCTCGTCCGGGTCGCTGATGTCGTTGATGGCGTAGTCGATGAACATGTCGTAGTCGTACTTCTGGAACGTCGACTCGAAGGCGGAGTGGTCGAGCGGGGTGATATCGACGTTTATATTTATCGACTGCAGCTGTGCCTTGATGATCTGGGCGAAGGTCACCCATTTCTGGACACCCCCGTCGATGAGCAGCTTGGTCGAAAAACCATTGGGGAACTTTGATTGTGCCAGCTCGGCCTTGGCCTGAGAGAGGCTGTAGTCGAGGACGGGTGTGCTGGCCGAGTAGTACTCCAGGCTCGGAGGGAAGAACGAGCCTCCGGGCTTGGCCGTGCCGAAGCTCGCCGCGTGCACGAGAGCGGGACGGTCGATGGCATAGGTGATCGCCCGGCGCACATGACGGTCGGCAAACTGCGGCAATCTCTCGTTCATTACCAACAAGTCGACCTGCCAGGCGGGGAACAGGTCCACGCTGATGCCGCTGCTCGCTTTGAGCGAGGAGACGTTGGCCGGTGGCACGGTGTCGATAATGTCGACCTGGCCACCCTGGATTTGCAGCACCCGCTGGTTGTCGTTGTCGACGTAAAGGAACTCGACGGCGTCCAGGTAGGGCTTGCCGGCTTGCCAGTAGTTAGGGTTGGCCTTCAAAGTTAGCGAGTTGGCGTCCGGCGTGAACCCGTCCAGGGTGAACGGCCCGGTACCGATCGGCGCAGTGAGGAAGTCCTTCTCGCTCTGCCCGGCGAAATCGGCCGGCAGCACGGCGTTGGCGAACACCGAGAGGTCAGAAAGGAACGGCGCCCAAGGCTGCGACAACTGGAACACGACGCTGTCGGTGCTCTTGGCGGCGATGTCGGTGATGGCATAGTCGAGAAAAGAGAGCGGGCCGGCCGCGTCTTTGCGCGTCCGGTTTATGGAGAACACGACGTCCTCGGCGACCAGCGGCTTACCGTTGGAGAACTTCACGCCCGGCCGCAGCGAGAACGTGAACGTCCGGTGGTCCGTGCTCACCTCGTAGCCTGTGGCCAGCCACGGGACCAGCTGACCCGCAGGGTTGGTCACGTAAAGTGGCTCAAGGATCTTGTCGAGGGTGTAAATGTCACCGGCGATGATGGTGTTGGCCGGGTCCAGTGTCGTGGGGCCGATACTGCGGGCGAAGCGCAGGGTGCCCCCCCGCTGGACGGCATTGGAGGAACGGGCGGCGGCGCTCACACGGCCGCGGGCACTGGCAGAGGCGCTGCTCGCTGCCAGCGGGCCCAACAGGACCACGGCAGAGCCGGCAACGCCGTACTTCAACAGGTCACGACGAGTCACCAAACGTTGGCCTGGGGTTGGCAATACTGCTCCCTTCATAATCGGGGCCTGGGCCACAGCTATCGTTGGGGCGGCCCACACCACGCGGTGCCGGCCGACCATAGCTGCGCTCGCGGCCAGTGATGTTCATTTATAGCGCGTGCAATCATTTATACTACGTCCATAGACATGGTGGGACCACGTTGAGGAGTTCCGTAACGACGGGGGCAGCGCGCTGACGCCGGCCCGGTGGCCATAGCCCTGGGGCAGAACCCCCTGGCCGACCTGGTGGGCGCCAACATCGCCGTACCCCTGGTGCAGGGAGGGCAGGCCCGCTACGTCAACCTTGACTACGCGGCCAGCACGCCGAGCCTCGTGCAGGTGGCGGCACGCGTCGCCGAGGTACTGCCCTGGTACGCCAGCGTCCACCGCGGGCCCGGTTACCTCTCCCTGGTCAGCACCTCGCTGTACGAGTCGGCCGGGGCCACGCTGCAGCGGTTCGTGGGCGCCCGGCGCGATGACGTCGTCATCTTCACCCGGAACATCCCTTGCTGGCCCGGGTCAACGACGGCCGCGGCGCCCTGCGCGCCAGTTTTGGTCTCGGCTCCACGACCGACGACATCGACCGGCTGGTGCAAGCCCTCACGGGCTACCTGCACCATGGGCCCGGTCACCCCTATACGCGCCGCGACAGGTGGTCCGCTCCTGAGGGCGACAGCCGCCCCCGCCCTTTCCCCGAGGTGGACCTGGCCGACCCCGGCCTCTCCGCCCCGTCCCCACTGCCCGGGTAACCACAGCGGCTCTGGTCAGGTGGGAGAGGTGCCCCTCGTCTGCCCCGGGGCAGGACGGCGCCTGCGGCCGCTCACGTCAGTGTTGCGTACAGCGACCAGCGCCACCAGCCCCATCACGACGATCAGCAGGGAGGGGGCAATGAACACGACGGGGCCGGCCACGGCGTAGGCAACGACGAAGATGGCGATGACAAGCGCACCGAGGGCGAGTACGGCCGGCCCGAAGTGCCGCGCCAAAAAAGAGGGCTCCGGCCGCATGGGGGCACCCCCCGGTCGGGCGGGGGAAAGTGCCCAACCGGCCATGGCCTGCGTCCCCACCCAGGCCCGGTCGTCGTATGCCGCCAGCGGGCCCGCACCGGTCGCCATCAGTGACCTGTCGTAGTCGGCGCGCCGCCGGGGGTCGGACAGGGTGTCGTAGGCGTCTTTCACACGACGGAACAATGCATTGGACCCACCCCTCTCAGGATGGACTTTTGCCCCGAGACGGTTGAACGCAGCGCGGATCTCTTCCGCGCTGGCGTTAGGCGCAACGTTTAGCACCTCATAGAGGGTGTCGCTCGACACAACGCCATTTTGTCACCAATAGGTCGCGAGTTGTGTTATTTGCACTTAAGGGGCCTGGTAGAAGTTCCTCACCCAGCGGTGGTGGTGAAGGACTTCGAGTTGCGCGGGGGATAAGGCGCCGAGTTCTGCGCTACGGACATTGGCGTCCACGTTGCGCACAGAACGCATCCCTTGGGATAATCGTCGAGACCGCGGGGTGCGACAGGCAATAGCGCAGGGCTATTGCCGGGAGCCGCTCGAGGGGCACGCCGAGGTCCTTGGTGACCGCCTGGACGCGGTCCCAGACCTGCTCCTTGCGGTCTCCGCCGAAGTACCGGTCGCGCTGCACCGTGCCCACGGCTCCGGAGTTGACCAGGCCCATGGCATTACCCGGTTGATGATCGTTGACGGAAAGCTCGGGCATCTGCAGGCCGGTCCTGCCCAAAGTGCGCTAGTTCATCGTCAAGCCCCTTTCCGGGTCAGCGGACCTCCGTTATGGAAATCGAGCGGACGAGGTGCCTTTGAGACACTATGAACAGCAGGACCAGAAGCACAAGAGTGCGGGCGTCCTTTTGCTGGTAGCGTGCTTGCCGCACAGGCTCGCGCCTGATCGAGGGAGGCTGTAAAAATGACGCAGGTAGTCTTAACCGGGGGTAGTGGCAAGCTCGGCCGACCAGTTTTGACCGACCTTCTCGATCACGGCTACTCGGTGACCAATGTCGACTTTGTCCGGCCCAAGGACGACCCGTGCCCGTTCGTCCGGGCCGACCTCACCGACATGGGCCAGGCCATCGAGGTCTTGCACCAGGTGGACGACCGTCACCGCGGCGTCGACGCCGTGGTCCACCTGGCGGCGGTGCCGGCGCCCGGGCTTGCCCCCGGTTCGGAGCTGTTCCGCAACAACACGGTCAGCACCTACAACATCTTCGCCGCCGCCCGCCATCTCGGCATCCGCAACGTCATCTCCGCCTCCAGCGAGACCGTCCTGGGACTGCCGTTCACCGTGCCCCCGCCGTACGTGCCCGTCGACGAGGAGTACCCGCCGCGGCCACAATCGGCATATGCCTTGTCCAAAACCGTCGGCGAGGAAATGGCCCGGCACTTCTGCCGCTGGGAGCCCGAGATGAAGATACTAAGCCTGCGGTTCTCCAACGTCATGCTCGTCGAGGATTACGCCGCCTTCCCGGGCTTCGACAACGACCCCGCACTGCGGAAATGGAACCTGTGGTCTTACATAGACGCCAGGGACGCCGCCCAGGCGGTCCGCAAAGGGCTCGAGGCCCCGATCAAGGGAGCCGAGGTCTTCATAATCGCCAACGCGGACACCGTGATGAGCAGGCCCATCACCGAGCTGGTGGCCCAGTTCTTCCCGGACGTCCCCTGGCGCCACGAGGTCGGGCCCCACCAGTCGATGTTCTCGATCGAAAAGGCCCGTCGCTTGCTCGGCTACGAGCCCCAGCACAGCTGGCGTCCCGAGGTGCCGCGTCCCGAGGTGCCGCGTCCCGAGGTGCCGCGTCCCGAGGTGCCGCGTCCCGAGGTGCCGCGTCCCGAGGTGCCGGGCACGCCGAGCTGACTATCCCGCTTGCCTGGTCAAGTAAAACAGGGCGGCCTCGTCCGGGTTTAGCAAAGGCGCCACTACCCCGGCGCTCATGAGCAGCGAGCCGGGGACGACGACTTCTTCGTTGCCGCGCCGGGAACGCCCCTCCCCAGGCCCTCGAGGAAGTTCGCCGGGCAGATGAAGGCGCTTGACCAGGTACCGGGCGCCGGGCTCGAGGCCGTCAAGGCGAAGCGGCGGGGCCTCCGACACCGGGATGGTCTGGCTCCTCACCAGAGCGAAAATTGCCTCCGACCGGTCTTGGGCCACGACGCCGAAGGCGGACGTGCCCGGGTCGCTCGGGCGCTCGAGGCGGACCAGCGCACCGCGGTGCAGCAGCGGTCGGAGGGACTTGGCCAGGGAGACCCACTCAGCCAGGGCCGCTCGCTCCTGCGGTGTGGTAGTAGTTATGTCCCATTCGATGCCAGGGTGGCCGAACAGCGCCACGGCCAGGCGCAGCGCCAGGTCGTGTTGGCGGCCTGTTGTCCGTGAGCGGCCCGAGGCTACGTGGGTGCCTATGAGCTCGAGGGGCAACAACGTGGATATGCCCGAAACGATGCGCACCCGCTCGATCGGGTCGATGCAGTCGCTCGGCCACACCCGGTCGGTACGCTCGAGCACCCCGAGGTCGACGCGGGCTCCCCCAGACGAGCACGACTCGATCTCCAGTGCCGGGTGCCGGCGACGGAGCTCGTCCATGAGCCGGTAGGCGGCCAGAGTTTGGTCCCGCACCGCCGGCAGGCCGCGCCTCGGCCCGGCCCGGTGGACGGGGTCGGCCAGATCCCGGTTGTGGTCCCACTTGATGAAATCGATGCCGTACTCGCCCACCAGCCCGTCCATTTTCTCTAGGAGGTAGGCGAAGGCGTCCGGGTGAGCGACGTCCAGGACGTGCTGGTTGCGCCATGAGGGGGGCGTCCTGCCTTCGGTCCCCAGTACCCAGCCCGGATGAGCCCGGGCCACGTCAGAGTCCGGGTTGACCATCTCCGGCTCGAACCACAGCCCGAAGTCCATGCCCAATGACCGGACGTGGTCGACGATGAGCCCCAGGCCGTGCGGCCACACGTCCTTGGCCACGACCCAGTCCCCCAGACCGGCGGTGTCGTCGCGACGGGCGCCGAACCAACCGTCATCTATCACGAACCGCTCCACACCTATCTCCGCGGCGACTTCGGCCAGGTCCGCCAACCGTTCAAAGGACATGTCGAAAGTGACGGCTTCCCAGGTGTTGAGCACGATAGGTCGCGGCCGGGCCGGGTGCCCGGGCCGCCGCCGCAGCATGGAGTGCAACCGGGCCGAGGCCCCGTCCACCCCGTCGGCGGAGTAGACCGCATAAACCCACGGGGTCGTCATCGACTCGCCGGGGCCGAGGCTGACCTCGCCGGCGGCCAGGATCTCGCCCGCCCCCAACAAGGTGGCCCCGGAATTGAGCCGCTGCACCAGGTAGCGCTGGTCCCCGGACCAGCCGAGGTGGATGCCCCAAACTTCCCCGGTGCGCGGCCCGAACCCCTTGCGGCCGGCGAACAGCACCAGGGGCGTGTCGGGGCCGGTGCGGCCGCGCCGTTGCTCGCGCAGCCAGATGCCCTGGTTGAGATCATGGCGCTGCAGCTGCGCCTCGTCGCACCAGCGCCCGGCGAAGTCGGCCACCTCGACGGTGTCCTCGGGGACGGGTAACAGCGTCAGCAGGTCCTGGACGGTGTACGGGGCCGCCCCGGCGGACGCCGTACTGGTGAGCACCTGGCGGTGCCTCACCACCCCGTCAGGAGTGAGCTCTAACCGGCCCTCCAGGACGAGCTCGGCCCGGGCGTCCACTCCCCGGTAGGAGAGGTGGTCGCCGCCGTCGCGTTCGTCCGTAGTGACGCTCTCCAGTACGAACAGCGGCTGGCTGGCGTGGCCATCACGACTGCCGGTGAGGCCGGGCCAGCCCGACCAGCCGTTGGCGCGGGTGGGCGAAAGAGTGAACGGCACCCCCCTGTCTGCCGGTCGCGGACCGTGCATCTGCTCCGCGGCGGGCGGCAGCGCGTCCACCTCGGCGCCCGACAGTGCACCGAGGTCCTGGCCCCAGTGCAGCACCCGGGGCAGGTGCGGGCCGCTGACATCGAGCACCACCATCACGCCGTCTCGCTGCCAGGACAACCAACAGGGGCTGGTGCTCGCCGTTTGAGGCGCGGTCGGGGTGTGCTCAGTCGGCGTCATGGGCCCATCCAACCACAAGCCCCAAGATGATGGCCAAGCTCGGTTCAGGCACCTTCCTCCCAGCGCGGCGACGTGGTCTTGGGGGGGAAGAGCGATGCGTCGCAGACAACCACATGGGGCTCATAGCTGGCCAGGGCGCGGCCCAGAGCTTGTTCCAGCGGGAGGCCAACGCCGGTGACGTGAGTTGCCGGGATCCCAAAGGCGGTGGCCAGTTGGACGAAGTCCGGCCCCGCCAGGTCCGCACCGGGCTGCGGCTCGCCCGTGTGGCGGGGGTCGAAGCGCAGCATGCCGTACCCGCCGTCGTTGACGAGGAGCACCGTCACGGGCAAGCGCTCCTGGGCGATAGTCGCCAGTTCCCCTACCGCG
>Ga0181517_10000692_pt1 | contig 43455 bp, 41 predicted proteins | sample PEATcosm2014_Bin_31_FD_119748 | JGI IMG/M metagenome (GOLD analysis project Ga0181517, IMG submission 119748) | Peatland microbial communities from MTU Mesocosm Facility, Houghton, MI, USA - PEATcosm2014_Bin01_30_metaG | ecosystem: Environmental > Terrestrial > Soil > Wetlands > Peat | place... | reverse complement strand
GGTTGCTGCGTCCAGGAGGCATCCATTCGGCCGGAACCAAGTAGATCTTTTCGATCCGTAGACATTCTGGTTAGCTCTTCAGCAGCCCACGAATGTCCTTAAGCAAGCGAAAAAGGTGATACGAATCGCTCGGCGAAGACTCGAAGTCGAAGTGTTCATAGAATGCTTTTGCCTCATCGTCCTTGGCGTGAACGGCAAAAGCGCGGATTCCTGCAATTTCCGCGGCCTGCAGCGTGCGCAGCATCGCATCCTTCAGGAGTCCGGCTCCAAGTCCCTTGCCTTGCCACTCGACGGCAATCGCAAGGCGGGCTAGCAGCATAATTGGAACAGGATAACGGGCAAGCCCTTTGCTCAGACGCTGTGGGGCATCGTCGTATTCAACTTGCCCCACCACCAGCGTGTAGTAGCCAACAATCAGGTCACCCGCAAGCGCCACATAGGTCTGGGCAGCGCCTGCTTGCTGGTTTTGCAGGGCATAGCGCGATAGAAACCGATTGAGCGGCTCGCGTCCACAGTCGAAAGCTTCGACCACGTGCCTCCGGTCGAGCTTTTCAATTCGAAGTGAAGCCACCTAGCCTCTGCCTCTTTCAAAAATACTGGGTTCGTTCAGCAGCTTCGCCATCCGAGGGGCGGGTCTGGGCGGAGCATCCAGCGCCGCCTGGAATGCCTTCCACTGCTTTGCATTCAGGCCAAATCGCTGACGATCCGGCAACGTCTCCGCGGCTCGCGCCAGCGCGCTTTCCAGCACAAAATCGCTCACCGATCTGCGCTCGGCCTGCGCTGCGCTATGCAGGATGTGCTTGGCCGACTTGGTTAGCCGTAGATCCAGCTTTTCCGTGCGCGTCTCCGGCCGTGCCGCAACCGTTGGCATTTTGTCTCCCTCCGGAATTCGATGGTAACACGGATGCCAGACAATGTCATGACAAAACCGCTGCTATCTCCACCGGAAAATCCCCAGCGCCACCGCAAACGGCGCCACCAGCCACGCCAGCAGAATCGCCACCGGCGCCACCAGATGATTCAGCCCCACCCCCTGCAGCATATTCGCGCGCAGAGCTTCATTCGCCGCCGTAAGCGGCAACGCCCGCACAAACGGCTGAATCACCGCCGGAAACCGCGACGCCGAAAAGAACACCCCCGACAAAATCCACATCGGAAGCATCACCAGGTTCATCAATCCCGACGCCGCCTCCATCGTTTTGGCCCGCGACGAAATCAGCAGCCCCAGCGCGGAAAATGCCATCGACGTAAGTACGCACAAAAAACCAAGCTGCCAAAGCGAACCGCGAAACGGCACCCCAAACACCAACCCGGCAAACCCCAGAAACGCCACCACCTCAATCACCAGCATCACCAGCCGCGAAAGAAGAAACGACGCCAGGTATTGCCAGCGCGGCATGGGCGAGGCCACCATGCGCTTCAGCAGCTTCTTCTGCCGCGCCTCAACAATCGCGAACCCCAGCCCCCATATCGCCGACCCCATCAGGTTCATCCCCAGCAGCCCCGGCACCACAAAGTCGATATAGCGCGAGCCCGTCTCGTGGATTAACTGATTCTCAACACGCACCGCATCCCGCTGCCCTGCCGCCGCCTGAATCGCACGGTCCGCAATCATTCGCGCTGTCCGCGCATCGGGATTGGTATCGTCGTACCGGTAGGACACTCCCTGCGGCTGTTCGACGGCGAGCAGCAGAATAGCGCCCGTCGCCAGCGCATGACTTCCCGCAGCCTCGTCCATCTCCGCCGCCTTCAACCCCTTGTCCGCGGCCAGCGCCTGCGTCAGTTGCGTCGTCGTCGCGCCCACCGGCAGCACATCCGGAGGCCGGTTGCGAAACGCAATCCCCAGCCCCGCCGCCAGCAGGATCGGAAAAATGAAGATCCAGAAAATCGCCTCCGGCTCGCGCGCCAGCAGCCGAAAGCGCGCCATCGTCAGTTGGTACAGGCTGCTCTGCTCCAGCTTATTCATCGCGCAGGTTCCTCCCCGTCAGGCGCACAAACACGTCCTCAAGCGTCGCCGAGTGGGTGCGGAACTCGCTCATGTGCAGACCCTCGGCCTTGAGCGCCGCAAAGATTCGCGGCACCGTGGTGTGCAGCTCGCTCACCGAAAGCTGATGCAGCCCCGCATCCACGCGGTGCGACTGCACCCCCGGAATCGCCGTGAACTGCGCCGCATCGACCACGCAACGAACTGGATCACTATCGGGTGCCCCAGGTCCTGCTTTTGGGACCTGGGTGGAACCCACCGCAAACTCGACAATGTCCTCGCCTCCCACCGTCGCAATCAGTTGCTGCGGCGTCCCCAGCGCAATCATCCGCCCATGATCCATAATGGCCACGCGATCGCACAGCCGTTCCGCCTCTTCCATGTAGTGCGTCGTCAAAATAATGGTCCGCCCGGCCTGCTTCAGTTCATCCACCAGGTCCCACAGATGCCGCCTCGCCTGCGGATCGAGCCCCGTCGTCGGCTCATCCAAAAACAGCAACTCCGGATCGCCCACCAGCGCCGTCGCCATTGCCAGCCGCTGCTTCTGCCCGCCCGAAAGTCCGCCCACGCGCGACTTCCGCTTCTCCTCCAATTGCGCCGTGCGAATCGACTCCTCCACCGGAATGCCGTGCCGGTAAAAGCTCCTGAAAAGCCGCAGCGTCTCCTCCACCGTCAGCTTTTCCGGAAACTGCGTCTCCTGCAATTGGATCCCGATCCGCTGCCGCAGCTCGCCTGCGCCGGTGCTCCAGTTCAGCCCCAGCAGCTCCACCGTGCCCTCGTCCGGCGTCGTCAGCCCCTCGCAAATCTCAATCGTCGTGGTCTTCCCCGCCCCATTCGGGCCCAGCAGCCCAAAGCACTCACCCTGCGTCACTTCCAGGTCGAGCCCATCCACCGCCTGCACGTCCGCAAACGCCTTCCGCAGCCCCCGCAGCAGCAAAGGTGGCCCAGCCTTCGAACCCGTTTTGAGATGATCTGATCGCTCCCTCATCGCACCAGATTACCGTATCTTCGCAACCCCTCGAATAAAGAGTATGCGGGGATTTGGCCTTCCCGCAATTCGCACTACAGGTAAAATAAAACCATGGCGGAGATTCATCGCAGAAAAACACCCACGGTCAAAATCGGGCAGGTTCGCGTCGGCTGGGAAGTTCCGGTCGTCGTGCAGTCCATGACCAACACCGACACAGCCGACATCCCGGGCACCATCGAACAGGTTGCGGCCCTCGCCCTGGCCGGCTCTGAGATCGTCCGCGTCACGGTCAACAACGAAGAAGCCGCCGCGGCCGTCCCTGCCATCGTCGAAGGCCTCTTGAAGCGCGGCATCACCGTGCCCATCGTCGGCGACTTCCACTACAACGGCCACCTGTTGCTCAAGAAATTCCCAGCCACCGCGCGCGCCCTCGCCAAGTACCGCATCAATCCCGGCAACGCCTCCATTGGGAAGAAAGACAACGACAATTTTCAGGTCATGGTCGAGTGCGCCGCCGAAAACCAGAAGCCCGTCCGCATCGGCGTCAACTGGGGCTCGCTCGATCAGTCCCTGCTCACCCGCATGATGGACGAGAACAGCAAAAAAGCCGACCCCGCGCCCGCCCGCGACGTGATGATGGAAGCCATGGTGGTCAGCGCCCTCGACTCCGCCCAAGCCGCCGAACGCTTCGGCCTGCGCAAAGATCAGATCATTCTCTCCGCCAAGGTAAGCGGCGTCCGCGATCTCGTTGACGTCTACACCAAACTCGCCGCGCGCTGCGACTACGCGCTGCACCTCGGCCTAACGGAAGCAGGCATGGGCTCTAAAGGCCTCATCGCCTCCACAGCCGGCCTCGCGCCCCTGCTGCTTGCCGGCATCGGCGACACCATCCGCGTCAGCCTTACGCCCAAGCCCGGCGGCGACCGCACGGAAGAAGTGCAGGCTGCCCAGCAGATCCTGCAATCGCTCGGGATCCGCAGCTTCATGCCGCAAGTCACCAGTTGCCCCGGTTGCGGCCGCACCACCAGCACTTACTTCCAGGAACTCGCCGAACAAATCCAGAGCTACCTCCGCGCTTCCATGCCCGAGTGGCGCAAGAAGTACCCCGGCGTGGAGGAACTGAAACTCGCCGTAATGGGCTGCGTCGTCAACGGCCCCGGCGAGTCCAAGCACGCCAACCTCGGCATCAGCCTTCCCGGAACATTCGAAGAGCCGAAGGCTCCCGTCTACATCGACGGCAAGCTAGCCACAACCCTCCGCGGCGACACCATCGTCGCTGAGTTCAAAGAGATTCTCGACCGCTACGTAGAAAGCCACTACGGGCAGGGAGCCAAGAGCGAAGAACTAGTGGGCGCGCGGTAAGTCCAATTGTCAGGAAGTCGCAGCCGTAAGGAACGGATTCTCGATCCGCACTCCCTCAATGATCTGCCCGTGCTGCAGATCCTCGGAGTAAAGCGTTGCGCAGCCGGCTTCCTTGGCTGCGGCAATAATGAGCCCATCGTATATGGAGTATCCGTACCGCTCGCAAATGCGTAGCGCGGCGCGGTGTGTCTCCAATGCAACCGGGAGGGGCTTTGGGCAAACTCCGACGATGACATCGATAATCTGGCCGATCCTTGGCCAGCCCACATTGAACTTGCGCCGGAGCGTGTTTGCCGTTTCGTTCAGAGCCTGAACGTTTACAGCGCCACCGAGACTGAGAATCTGCTGCGCAATACTTGTCTTATTCCCAGCTTGCGTAAACGCGTAGATCAACACGTTGGAATCGAAAAATGCCGGCAGCCCCATCAATCGGCCGCCGTTCCGGAATTCGACAATTTGGCGGACTCATATGCGCCGCGAGCATTCGCCTCTTCACGATCAAACTTGTATCCGGGTGGCAAGGGGACGCTCAACCTGAGTATCTCCTCCAATGCATGTCTACGCCGCTCGTCGGGAGAAACCTCAAACTTCCCCTTGCCTCTGGGAATCAGTTCAATCTCGTCCCCTTCCTCAATCCTCTGCGCTTCCACCAAAGAGGCAGGCAGTCGCACCGCCAGACTATTTCCCCATTTCGCGACCTTCACCGCTCTCACCTCCAGATATACATTTATCATTGTATATCCATTCCGCTTCAGGTGACGGTCCTCACTGCGACCTGGCCCCACGCAGGATTGAATCGGGCAAGGAGGCTTACGATGGTCTGGAATTCAGTCCGGATAACCGCTTTGCTTCTGGCGGTAAGCTCACCCTTCGCTCACGCCGCTGCCAAGCCCTGCATTCCAACCGACGAAGCCTCCAAGCTCCTTAACAAAGACGTCTGCATCGCCGCCCATGTCTACGATGTCGTAGAACTCCCCAATGGAACCCGCTACCTCGACGTCTGCACCCCGCAAACCCCCGACGATCTCTGCCGCTTCACCATCGTCAGCCTCTGGGAAGACCACGCCGAAGTGGGCGAACTGCGCAAATACAAGGACACGGACGTGAGCCTCCGCGGCCTTGTGCAGCCCATGCACGGCCGTTCAGGCATCGTCCTCAGCCACGTCCGCCAATTCAATGGCGGGCCGCCCAAGTTCAAGCCCAACCCAAAATTGATGCATGGTTTCAGCGCCGAAGAAAGCCGCCCTCCACTGAACGACCCCAACCTGCGCTCCCAGGGCAGCCGCCGCGCGTTCATGAACACCCGCGACCAGGAAGCGCGCCCGGCAAAGTAGCCCCCAACAGCCCGTCGTGGAAGCCGTGCCCTTTCAAACAATGTCGCAACAGGAGTTTTTCCGCAGCCTGTTTAGCCCTGAGGGAGTGATCACTCCTCCATACCATTTCTGAAACTGCTCTAATCGTCCACCGGCTTCGCCGACCCGTGGGGGATGAAACCTTTGCTTGGCAATGCCGCCGCCAACTCGCTAACTTGCCATGTCCGCGAAGCGGACGCTAACTTGCTGAATTTATTACCACAATCCTCGCCGCACCTTCCCGCTAATCATTCAATCCAGGTCCATTCGGCACCCTATTTCTTATCAGCCCCAAACCGGTGTTGCCGACCCACGGGAGATGAAACAGTGCCCCATCCATCGGCAGACCTGAGGCGCACGGAATTTGTACCTTGAATCCACTCGCCCGGACTTGTACCGGAAAGCCGTCGCTCCTGACGGCGGTAGACTGGAGGGGAATGGAACTTCCTCCTGAACGCTCTGAGAAACAATCTTCTGTTGCAGCGGATGAGGCGCGGACTGCGACTGCGGCGACTGCGACCGATGCGGCGCGGGCGGCGGCGCGGTTTGAGGAATCGGTGCGCATCATGGCGCGGCTGAGGGCGCCGGGCGGGTGCCCGTGGGATCGGGAACAGTCGTTCGATTCGATTCGCAAATACACGCTGGAAGAGACCTACGAGGTTTTCGACGCGATTGAGCGGAGGGACTTTCCACATTTGGCCGAGGAGTTGGGCGATCTGCTGCTGCAGGTGCTGTTCTATGCGGAGATGGCGGCCAACGAGGGGCACTTTACGATTGCCGAGGTGCTGGATCATCTGAATCGTAAGCTGGTGAGACGGCATCCGCATGTGTTTGGCGAGGAGGCTTCGCGGGCGGCGGGGAATGAGGCCGTTGTGGATGCGGATGTGGAGGGTTTGGCGAGTAAGGTGCTGCGGAATTGGGAGGAGATTAAGGTCGCGGAGAACAAGAGCAAAGATGGCGCCGGGAAAGGGCCGGTGTCACGGTTGGATGGGGTGCAGCGGGCGATGCCGGCGCTGGCTGAGGCGGCGAAGCTGGGAGGCAAGGCGCAGAAGGCCGGGTTTGATTGGCCGAGCTGGCGCGATCTGCTGCCGAAGCTTGAGGAGGAGACTCGCGAGTTGGTCGTGGAGGCCGAGTCGGACGATCCGGCGCGGAGGCCGGCTGTCGAGGCGGAGCTGGGCGATCTGCTGTTTACCGTGGTGAATCTGGGGCGGCATTTGGGCGTGGATGCGGAGATGGCGTTGCGGGGGTGCAATCTGCGCTTTCGAGAGCGGTTCAAGGAGATGGAGTTGGCGTCGGAGCGGCTGTTGGAAGAGCTTGCGCCGGAGGAACTGGAGGCGCTTTGGGTAAGGGCCAAGAGGAAGCTGGCGGGCGAGGCGCGGGGATGATTGAGATTCGGTCGTGCGCGGGCTTTGAGGAGCTGGAGGCTTGCGTTCAGCTTCAGGTTGAGACGTGGGGGTATGACGCGAGCGACGTGGTTCCGCGAAAGGCGTTTCGGGTTGCGCAGGCGATCGGTGGGCAGGTTTTGGGGGCGTTCGATACCGAGCTTGCGGTCGGGACAGGAGCGGGCAGGGCGGAATCGCTGGTTGGTTTTGTCTTCTCCTGGCCGGGAATGAAGACAGGGGAAGGCCAACCGAGGGCCTATCTGCATTCGCATATGCTGGCGGTCAGAGAGGCTTACCGCAACCGGGGTCTGGGCAGGCAACTTAAGCTGGAGCAACGGCTTGAGGCGCTTTCGCGAGGCATCCGGTATATGGAATGGACGTTCGATCCGCTGGAAATCAAGAACGCTTTTTTGAATATCCACAGGCTGGGCGTGACGGTCAGGAGCTACCTTGTGGATTTCTATGGTGTATCCTCATCTCGACTGCAGGCTGGGCTGCCCACGGACCGGTTGATGGCGGAGTGGCGGCTTGATTCGCCAGGGGTGCAGGCCATTCTGGGAGGTCGGCCGACACCCACGCCGTTGGTCGAAGAAAGAATTCGGATTCCGGCTTCCGTCCATACATGGAAGGCTTCGGCATGGAAGGCTTCGCAAGCGGGCCGGGAACAAGCCCTGGCCGTTCAGTTGGAGAATCGACGCAAGTTTCAAGAGGCATTTTCCCAGGGGCTGGCGGTAGTTGGCTTCGACCGGGATGCGGAAGGAAATGGAGTCTTTGCACTGGGTCCTCTGACCCAGTTGGAGCCGGACTGAACATTCATTGAGCTTTCATTGAATTGAGTTACATTGGAGTGACTTCCCCGAGGGTAGAAAAAATCTATGAGAATCGATGCCATCATTCTGCGCGAAGTGCATCTGCCGCTGGTGCGTCCGTTTGAAACCAGTTTTGGCGTGACCCGCAACCGGAGAATCCTGCTGGCCGAGATACAGTCCGAGGGGCTGACTGGATGGGGCGAGTGCACGGCGGGCGAGCATCCGTATTACTCGGCGGAGTGGACCGACAGCGCCTGGGGCGCGATTACCCAGGAACTGGGCCCGATGCTGGCTGCCGAGTCGCCCGACCACGGCGGGGAGTGCCCGCAGATTTTTCGCCAGGTGCGCGGTAACCGCATGGCCAAGGCTGCTCTCGAAAATGCGATCTGGGATCTGGAGGCGCAGCGCGAAGGCATCTCGCTTTCGAAGCTGATCGGCGGAGTGCAGGAGACAATTCCGTGCGGAGTTTCGGTGGGGATTCAGGCATCGATTCCGGAACTGCTGGGAGTGATTGAGAAGGAACTGGCGGCGGGATATCAACGCGTCAAGCTGAAGGTGAAGCCGGGCTGGGATGTGGAGGTGCTGGAACGAGTGCGTCACCGCTGGCCGGGGATTACGCTGAGCTGCGATGCGAATTCGGCGTACAAGATGCGGGATGCGGATCACCTGGTGGAGTTCGACCAGTTCGATTTGCTGATGATCGAGCAGCCGCTGTGGCATGACGATTTTTATTACCACTCTATGCTGCAGAAGCGGCTGGACACGCCGATTTGCCTTGACGAATCGATTCACAACCGCAGAGATGCGCTGGCGGCGATCGAGATGGAGTCGTGCAAGATTATCAACATCAAGCTGGGCCGCGTGGGAGGATTCTCCGAGGCCATCGCGGTGCACAATGCGGCGCAGGAGCGGGGGATTCCGGTGTGGTGCGGGGGGATGCTGGAGACGGGCATTGGGCGCGCGCACAACATCGCGCTTTCGACGCTGGAGAACTTCACGCTGCCGGGGGATGTGTCGGCCTCGGCGCGGTATTGGGCCGAGGACATCATCGAGCCGGAAGTTCTGGTTTCCGCGCAGGGCGAGATTGCGATCCACGATACTCCGGGGCGCGGGTACGAGGTGCGCGCGGAGTTGGTGGAGCGACTGACGGTGCGCAAGGAGACGATCCGCGCTTTGGAACTGGTGGGGTAGCGGCGGGAGCTTCTGTTTAATGGACGAGGCCTCGGGGACTAAAGCCCTCGCTATTTTTGCGGCATTTGGCACGACTGAAGTCGTGCCCTGACACTTATCCCAGCTCAGGTAGAGTTTTTTCGCGGCTTGAAAAAGCCCGTTTTGGTTGTGATGTCTAATTGTCAGGGCTGAAGCCTTTACCCTTCAAACTGCGCGATCATCCGCCTTCAGGAGGAATTCGATTACTTGCCGATGACCAGAATCTGGAAGGAGCCGGGGATCATGGGCGGGCGAGGGCCACGCATAAAGGCAGGCGCGCCTGCCGGCGGCGGTGGCGCGTTGGGCGCGGGAGCCGGCGTTGGGCCATACTTGGCAGTGATTTCATAGATCCGATTGGTCTTTGGATCGAGGGTCAGGGTCTTGGCGCGCGCAGGCGTGGGAATCGTCTGCTCGACTGAGAAACTGGTGGGCGAATCCTCCTTGACGACAGTGGTTGTGCCATCGCCTTGCGAAGTGATGGCCTCCTTCGTGGCGGGGTTGAAGGTTGCGCCGTCGCACCCGACGCCGATGGGCAGAGCGGTGATGATATGGCCGTCCGTAGCCGAGAGAACGATCATGTTGTTCTTCTCGCGGCAAGCGGCGAAGAGGATGTTGTTTTTGGTGTCAAGAGCGAGGCCGGCGCATCCTCCACCCTTGCTGGAAAGATCGTATTTGCCGACCATCTTCATGGTGTTGGCGTCGATGACGGCAATGGCGGATTTGTCTTCGATATCGACGTAGATCTTGCCCTGGCCGTCGGTGGCCGCTTGTTCGGGAGCGCCACCGATGTCGATGGTGCCCAGGATGGAGCCATCCTTGTCGTCGAGAACGGTGATGTTTGGCGCCGAATGACTGAGGATGTAGAAGTGGTGATTGTAGGCGTCGTTAAGGTAGCCGTCGGGGTTGCCCTCGACGTCGATCTTCTTCAGGATGGCAAAGGTCTTTGAGTCGAACATGGTGACCGGCTTGGATGTTGCGAAGCCGTGGCCGGTTGCGGTGTCGACCGCCGCGCCATGGGCGCTGGCGCCGGGGATATCTCCCACCTGGGCGAGCGTGTCTAGATTAAAGACGCCAATGTGTCCGGCAGGGCCGGAGCGCGCAACGTAGAGATTGCGGCCGTCGGCGTCGGCAGTGACGTAATCGAAACCGCCATCGCCACCGACAAGCTGGATTTTGAGGACCTTGTATGGACCGGCCTGGGCATGGGCCACGCCTGCGGTTGACAACATGACTGCCAATGCGAAAACAAAGAGTGGCTTTGAACTCATGACGGTTCCTCCTGTTGGGAAGATCCTGCGATGTCCTTAGTCCTGGATGTTCTGGGCGGGGATTCCTGACCGCTTCTTCCCGCCTTCGAGAATACACGCCGAACCTTGAACTTGCTTGAACGCCGGCTGGGTCCGACAGTGACAGGCCGCTCCGGTTCGCGGTACCCTCATAGGTACGCGTGTATTGCGGTTCCGTGTATTGCGGATCAAGGAGCAATTCAACCCCACCATGCCTATCCAAACGACCTCGAAAATCTGGCACAACGGCAACCTGATTCCCTGGGAGCAGGCTACCCTGCACGTGATGAGTCACGTCATCCACTACGGCTCCAGCGTGTTCGAGGGCATCCGCTGCTACCGCCAACCGCAGGGTTCGGCCGTGTTTCGGCTTCCCGAGCACATGCAGCGGATGCTTGACTCGGCCAAGATCTACCGCATGGAGTTGCCCTTCACGCTGGAGGAGCTTTGCGCCGGAGTGGTGGAGCTGATCGAAGCCAACGGCGTAGCGCCGTGCTACATCCGGCCCATCGCGCTGCGCGGCTATGGGGAGATCGGCGTCAGCCCCAAGGGCTCGCCCATCGAGGTCTACATCGCCAACTTTCCGTGGGGCAAGTACATCCAGGGCCACGGCGGCGCGGACGTCTGCATATCGAGCTGGAATCGGCTGGCGCCCAACACCATGCCCGCGTTAGCCAAGGCCGGCGCCAACTACATGAACTCGCAACTGATCCACATGGAGGCCGAGGTCAACGGCTATGCCGAGGGTATCGGCCTGGACGTGAACGGGCTGGTGAGCGAGGGCTCGGGGGAGAACATCTTCATTGTCCGCAACGGGGTTCTTTACACGCCGCCGCTGGCCAACTCGGCGCTGTCGGGGATTACCCGCGACTCGGTGCTGACCATCGCACGGCACCTGGGCTACACGGTCACGGAGCAGTCACTGCCGCGGGAGTTGCTCTACATTGCCGACGAGGTTTTCTTCACGGGGACAGCGGCGGAGGTGCAGCCGATCCGCTCGATTGACCGGATTCTGGTAGGCGACGGCAAGCCGGGCGAAATTACCAAGACGATTGCCGAGGAGTTTTTTGGCATCGCCAACGGGCTCAAGCCGGATCGCTTCGGCTGGCTGACGCCGGTCAAGGTGAAAGCCAGCGAGCCGGTCACGGCGTAGATCGATTCCAAGGCTGTATCCCACGGGCGGTATTTTGGCGGACGGCATCCTGGATGTCGCCCGTTGTCGTTTTGGGGCGCAAAGCACGAATCAAAAGAACGGATCAAGGGTTGAGACGTAAGCCATGACAAACAGCGTGGAGAAAAATCTGATTCCAATGGAAGGCGACTATCCTTCTGCTTCCGTCGTTGCAACCAGTCAGGCAATCGCCAGCTTTATCGACCGCGAATCACCGACCAGCACTGGCCCTGATTCCAATTTCTGGTACGGAGCTTCGCGAGTGATCGCCGAGAGTGACGTTTACGGCTGCCCCATCCCCAGGCATCGCACTGTAATCCTTCTCCAGTGGACGCTCCAGAATCTCTACGTCCTCTTTGCTTGTCCCGGGAAGAAGGCGTTAGATTCCGTGACTTCGATGGCGGGAGGAACCAGATACCGAAATGAAAATCACTCATGCGATTGCCGCGATGGTTTTCACCGGTACAATACGGCAACGGGCCGTTGGCCGTACAATAAGCCATGAGGTAAAGCTAGTTTCCCAATGTCATTGAATGGTTATCCCTCACGCTCTACACGGTCACACGGTCTGCGCTCGCTCTTCAGCATGTTCTCCAGCGACCTGGCCATTGATCTGGGCACGGCCAACACACTGGTCTATGCGGCCGGCAAGGGGATTGTTGTCAACGAACCCTCGATTGTGGCCATCAACAAGAACACCGGCGAAGTAGAGGCGGTGGGCAAGGAGGCCAAAGAGATGCTGGGCCGCACGCCCGGCAACATCGTGGCCATCAAGCCGATGAAAGACGGCGTGATCGCGGACTTCAAAGTCACCGAGAAGATGCTGAACTACTTCATCCAGAAGGCTCACAACCGGAAAATGCTGGTGCATCCGCGCATCGTGATCGGGGTTCCGTCAGAGATTACGCAGGTGGAAAAGCGCGCGGTGGAAGACTCGGCGTACCGGGCCAAGGCCAGCGAGGTCTACCTGGTGGAACAGGCAATGGTGGCCGCGATTGGCGCGGGGCTGCCGATTACCGAGCCAGGCGGCAACATGGTGGTCGACATTGGCGGCGGGACGACCGATATTGCGGTGATTTCGCTGTCGGGGATTGTGTATTCGCGCTCGGTGCGCATGGCCGGCAACCAGATGGACGAGGCCATAACCAACTACCTGAAGCGCAAGTACAACCTGTTGATCGGCGAACGCACGGCAGAACACATCAAGATCGAGATCGGGTCGGCGTTTCCGCTGGACAAGCCTCTATCGATGGAGATCAAGGGGCGCAACCTGATTGAGGGCGTGCCCAAGACCATCTCCGTGGACGACAGCGAGATTCGCGAGGCGCTGGGCGAGTGCATCGCCGTAATCATGAATGCAATTCGCGTCGCCCTGGAACGCACCCCGCCCGAGCTTTCCGCGGATATTTCGGACCGCGGCATCGTGCTCACGGGCGGCGGCGCACTCATTAAGAATCTTGACAAGCGCATTCGCGAGGAAACCGGCCTCCCTGTCTCCGTAGCCGACGATCCGCTCGCTTCCGTGGTGCTGGGTACCGGGAAGATGTTGTCCGACTTCCGGCTGCTGCGCAAGATCAAGATCGACTGAGAACAGGGATCAGGGGTCAGGGATCAGGATAGCGTGGTAGATATCGAGGAGCTGCTGAAGGTTTAGCCGGTTTTTCTGATCCCTGACACCTGAAACCTGATCCCTTAGCCAATATGGAATCGTTCTTCACCCGCTACCGGAACCTGATCGTACTGCTTACCATTCTCTTGGTGCAGATCGTGGGGCTTGCCGTGCAGGTGCGCCGCACCGACGAGGGTCGCGCCACGTACGAACCCAAGGACCCGCCAGGCGTACGGTTGATCCGGCTTTGGGGGGAAGCGCTGGTCGCTCCTCCGGAACGAGGAATCCAAGGCACGAAGATGGCCGTAATCGGCGTCTGGCGGAACTATCTCGATCTGGTCCATGTGCGCGAACAAAACCAGGATTTGCAGAAGACCATCGACCGGCTGCGCCTGGAACAGGCTTCGTTGTTGGAAGACGCGCGCCAAGGCGAACGCTTGCAGGAGCTGCTGGACTTCCAGCACCGGTATATTTACAGCACCCTGGCTGCGCAGGCCATCGGTTCAAGCGGCAGCGATCAGTCGCGCGTTTTTTATCTCGACAAAGGTTCGAACAACGGCCTGCGGCCAGATATGGCCGTGATTACGGCAGACGGGATCGTGGGCAAGGTGCGCGACGTGTTTCCCAGCACTGCCCAGGTATTGCTCGTCAATGACCAGACTAGCGGTGCTGGCGTGATCCTTGAAACGACACGCATTCGCGGCATCCTTACCGGGAATGCCTCGGGCCAACTCGAGGTTGTCCGGGTTTCGGCCGACGAGCGCATCAAGGCTGGAGAAAAAGTTCTGACCGCGGGCGGCGACCTGGTATTTCCGCGGGGACTTCCGGTGGGTGAAGTTGAGAAAGTGGCGCGCGATCCAGACCGCGACGGCTTAATCGATGTGATTGTGAAACCCGCCGCCCATCTTGACCGTCTCGACGAGGTGCTGGTGATCACCAACACCGCGCCGCGGTTTTCACCTGAGGAGCAACAGGATTTGGCGACCAGCGAGGTCGTCATGGGCGATGATGCGACAGCCATCAAAGACCAGTTGAAGGCGTCGCAGATTATGGCGGAGCGGCTTCCTGGGCTGATTGACCCCAACCTTCCGCCGGAACAGCAGCCGCTGCTGGACACCTCGAACCCGAATCCGGTGAGTCACCCACCCCAGGCCCTGCGCCCGGACCGGTTCACGCCGGGAAATGCGCCAGGAACGATGCCCGAATCGGGGGACAGCTCGAAGCCGGACGGGGCAGAGACTCCAAAGACAGTGACGCCGACAACGGGCACCAAACCCAAAGCAGCGGGGCCGCAAACAGCCAGGCCTCGAACCGGGGCGCCCCAGGCGGCGGCGCCCGCGATAGCCAAGCCGGAGAGGGAACCACAGTAATGTCCGTTCTGGGCGTGAATTTTCGCCGCGACATGGAGATCCGCCGCTATCCGGTGCTAGTGTACGCGCTGTTGCCGCTGGCGGCGCTGGTGCTGCAGGCGTGGCTGCCGCGCGTGGTGGGGCCCTATGTCTGGTTCGATCTGCCATTGGTGGTTACTGTCTACTTTGCGCTGGGACGCCGGAACCCCGTCCAAGGCACCATTATGGGCGCGTCGATGGGCCTGCTCGAGGATGCGCTCTCGCACCACGCCATCGGCGTCAACGGGGTGGCAAAAACCGTGGTAGGATTCGTGGCCGCGTCGGTGGGCGTTCGCATTGACGTGGAAAACCACACGATTCGGCTCATTCTCAACTTTCTGCTTTCCCTGCTTTCGAGCGCGATCTTTGTTTTCACTTATCGAGTTCTGCTGGGGCTGGATCTGGAATGGCGATGGTTCACTGAACTGCTGCGCGCGGTTGGCAACTCGCTGATCGCGATGGTGCTGTTTCCGCTGCTTGACCGTCTGCAGATCAAAGAATCGTGAAAGACAGGGATTAGAGGTTAGGGGTTAGTCGGTAGTGGTTAGTGGGCTGATGGAGATAGGGACGAAGCGGAAACAGCAGTACTCTAAGGTTTAGCGGCATGGATTCACACGACAACAGACGCGGCGAAAAACTTTCCGACCTGAAGTTGGTGATGGTTCAGTACGGCATTCTTCTGGTGATGCTGACGCTGACCGCGCAACTTTGGCGATTGCAGGTGCTGGGCGCGCAAAACTTCCGCAATCTTGCCGAACAGAACCGGATACGCAAGGTGCCGATCCTGGCTCCTCGCGGGAAGCTGTTCGACCGGGAGAACAGGCTGGTGGTGGATAACTATCCCTCGGTTTCCTGCTTCCTGGTGCGCGAACAGACCCGCAACGTGGATGCGGATCTGCCGCTGATAGCGCGCGGCCTGAACGTGGACCTGGATCAACTGCGCGCCACGCTGCGCCGTTACCGCGCCGCGCCTGGCTATCAACCGATTCCCATCAAGCAGGACATTACCGCCGACGAGCAGGCCTTTATCGAGGCTCACCGCAACGAGCTTCCGGAACTTGAGACGATCGACGAGGAACGTCGCCTCTACCCTCGCGATGGCTTTGCCGCCCACCTGATTGGCTATGTGGGCGAGGTGAGCGAAGAAGACTTGAACAACCCGCGTTTTGCGTATTATGAGCCGGGCGATGTGGTGGGCAAGGCGGGCGTGGAGGAGACCTACGATCAGTTGTTGAGAGGCCAGGACGGCTCTCGTGAAGTGATTGTGGACAGCCACGGCCGCGAAGTGGGCTACCTGGGCATCCAGCACGCCATTCCGGGGCAGGATCTGAAGCTGACGATCGACAACGATCTGCAGAAGGCCGCGGAGCTGGCGCTGGGCGACCGCAATGGCGCGATTGTGGCGATGGATCCTCGCAATGGCGAGATTCTTGCCATGGTGTCGCGTCCCAGCTTCGATCCCAACGCTTTCGCGGTGCGCATCAACCGCACGGACTGGAACAAGCTGATCGACGACCCTGACCATCCACTCTTGAACAAGGCCATCCAGGCGCAACTGGCGCCGGGGTCGACCTTCAAGATTCTTATGTCGGTGGCCGGGCTCGAGGAGGGGATTGCGCAGGACTTGAAGATCAACTGCTCCGGGGGGTGGGGTCCTTACGGATTCTTCCACCACTGCGACGAACACCACGGGGCGGTGGATATTCACGATGCGATTCCCTACTCCTGCGACACGTTTTATTACATGCTTGGCGACAAACTAGGGATCGACAGAATTTCGAAGTACGCCACCGAGTTCGGCTACGGGCAGAGGACCGGGATCGATTTGCCCGGTGAGCAGGCGGGGCTGATGCCGTCGGCGCAGTGGAAGCTGAAGAACTACCACGCCCGCTGGTATCCGGACGAAACACTGGATGTCTCGATCGGCCAGGGCGCGGTAGAGGCAACGCCGATGCAATTGGCGCGGATTATCGGCGGCATTGCGTCGGGCGGACATCTGGTTCGTCCTCATGTTGTCTTTTCCGATCAACTTGCGGCAGATTTTCGCAAGGGCTTGTTGGAGAGCTATCCGGGGAGTGGGGATGTGGATATTCCGATGGACCCCGAAACGTGGATTACAGTGACCGATGGCATGGCGGATGTGACGCAACCCGGCTACTTCCACACTGCCGGCTCGGCACATCTCGAGGGCATCGATTTCGGAGGCAAGACCGGGACCGCCCAGGTAATGAGCCACGAGGCTCTTGAAAAGACGAATAAGGGCAAAGCTACGAATCCGAATGTGTGGTTTGTGGGCGTAACACCGCGGCGCAATCCGGAACTGGTGGTGGCCGTACTTTGGCAGAACGGAGAATTCAGCTATTATCCGGCACGCATCGGCGCGAAGGTTGTTGCGGCATATGTTGAGAAGCAAAGACGACTCGCACATAACCTGGTTCCCATGAAAGCCGCCGCTCCGGTGGAGATGGGGGCAGTTTGGACCACTCCGCAAACTGGCGGAAAAACGGCAAACGAGAAGAACGACACGGCCCGGATGCAGGCTGGCACATTCCTTGTGAAGGACGGACAGATTGTTGGCCAGGCCAAGCCGGGGGCGCATTCCGGAATGCGGCCGGCCGCAGCTAGATCCGCGCAGGAAGTGGCAGGGCTGGCGACGGCACATTCCGCAAGTGCGGGAGGGAATCAATGAGCCCCAGGATGCGGATCTTCAGCTTTCGTGAATTCGACTGGGCACTTCTGGCCATGGTGCTGCTGCTGTGCACGCTCTCTGTTCTTGAGATCTACTCGGCCACTCTGCACACGAAATACGTGGGGTTCCACACCAAGCAGTCGCTGTGGATCGGCGGGGGCCTGGTGGCCATGTTCATCTTCTCAAAGATCGACTATCACCGCCTGCTTGATTGGGCTCCATGGGCTTATGGCGTCTGCCTGGTGGGGCTTGCGGCAGTTTTAGTGCCGGGAATTGGACACAAGGCCCTGGGTGCACGGCGCTGGATCAAGGCCGGGCCTATGCTGTTTCAACCCTCGGAATGGGTGAAGCTGGTATTGGTACTGATAGTGGCCCGGTACTTTGCCAATTTGGGCGGACGGGGCCTGACCTGGAAAGACATTTTCAAGGCATTTGTCCTGGTGGGCATCCCGATGCTGCTGGTGATTAAGGAACCGGACCTGGGAACGACGCTTACATATGCACCGATCCTGATCGCCGGACTTTTCTTTGGGGGCATCAACATTCGCCAGACTGTCATCATTTCGACCGCCTGCCTGGTCTTGGTTGCCGGTGCGTGGACCAGCGGAAAGATTCTGAAACCGTACCAGAAAGCCAGGCTGACCAGCTTTGTGAACCCGAGCAACGACCCGCGAGGCGCCGGATATCAACTGCTTCAATCCGAGATTGCGGTGGGCGCCGGGGGAGTGTGGGGCCAGGGCGCCGCAAAGGGCACACAGACCCAGGGGAACTTTCTGCCCATCCCCCACGCCGACTTCATTTTTGCCGCCTTCAGCGAAGAGCACGGCTTTGTGGGCGCACTTTTCGTGCTGCTGCTATACTTTTCCATATTGATGCGTTTGATTCAGAACGCTCAAACAGCCGCGGACCTGTCCGGTTCCCTAATTATCATGGGAGTGGTGGCTGTGTTGACCTTTCAGATATTGGTCAACGTCGGAATGGTCATCGGCTTCATGCCTGTCACCGGAATTCCTTTACCGTTAATGAGTTACGGGGGTTCTTCGGTGTTGTTCACGTTCCTGGCGTTGGGTGCGGCGATGAATGTCCGCATGCGCCGGTTCGTTAACTAAGGTGAACCGGCATTGAAGGCCGGGGCGCCAATTCTCAAGTTCGCCTCTTGTGTCTCCCCGGAACCGTCGGGAACGCAAGAGAGGGAGTTTCAAGCATTTCGCCGGCAAGGTTCGGATGGACCGCGCCCGGCAGGACAAGGGTTCATGAGCACGCAGAGACGGGCAGACCGCATGCGCACAACAGATTGCATGGACGGCTCGGAGAGCCTGGAGCTATCAAGCTCCGCTTTCCTGGTCTCCGCATTTTCAGCGCAGTACGGCCATGCACACGCAAGCGGCGGAACGGCCCCGATGGGATTCTTCCCAACAAGGTTCCACCCCATCGACAAAGTGGACGCCGGGGCACCCTTCAGGGTCGTGGCATCGCTGGGTACCGCGGAACAACTGGCCACAAACTCTCTGCAATCGGATTACCGCAGCACTCGAATGGTTCGGCTTGTTTTTTTGAACATCCGCCATGGTTCGCCGCCCGCAGGGGCCGGTGGCCGCGCGGCAGCCGTCACGTTAAAGTCTTTCGGGTCGTCCTTTCCGCACATCCCCTCTTCTACCGGTCTTGCGCGTCTCCATCTCTCCTTACCGCGTGTGCCGGCAGCCTTAAGCTGCCGGACGGAAAGGTACGATGGCAAAAGAGATATGTATTTCCAGCACTCCGCATGAGACGCGGCTAGCAATTCTTGAAGACGATCAACTCGCGGAAATCTATTACGAACGCGAAAACGAGTACACCCTTGCAGGGTCCATTTACAATGGGCGCGTCACCCGCGTACTGCCCGGCATGCAGTCTGCCTTTGTAGACCTGGGTCTGGAGCGCGACGCCTTCCTTTATGTAACCGACTTCATGGAGCTCGAGGACTCGGAAGAGACCGACGAGTTGGAAAAGGCCGCGGCCACCAGCCCCAACCAGGCACCACGCGAAGTCCGCCACCAGGACGGAGGCGGCAGGCAAGACGAACGGCAGGGCCGTTCTGGACAAGGACACAAACGGGACCAACGCCAGGACCGCGAGCCGAGCGATCACCGCCCAGCGGAAGAAAGTGCCGCCGAGGCGTCTAGCACAATTGCGCCTGCTTCGGAGCCGGTTGCAACCTCCGGATCGGCTGGCGAGGGCCTAGATGATTCCGAGGCGACAGGTGCACGCCGCTGGCGTGGACGACGCCATCGGCGCGGTGGCCGCGGTCAGACCGGCCAGAGCGAAGAGCAAAAGGAACCAGAATCATCCCTCGAAATTACTCCCGAGCCAAACGCGGAGTCCGAGGTAGCCCCTGACATTCAGGCCTCGGCGTTTCACTCCGGCGACAGACCTTCGGGTTCATCGTGGTCCGGCACTGCGCCTCGCGCGCCTCGTGAGCCGTCCTCCGCACCGGTTCCGTTTGTCCTACCGGGCGAATCGCTCTCAAAGTACGGCGGCAGCGCGGCGGAGGGAGCTGCAAAGTCAGCACACGATGTTGTGGCTCCCACCCGTACCGGCGGCTTCTCCAAGCCATCCACGCTGATTGAGACGCCCCTGGAGTGGGACGGCAGCGGCCTGCTGCCCGGCGAATCGATCTCAAAGCATCATTCCCGTGAACCGGAGTCTGAAGCTGAGCCGTTAGAAGCTGCTTCTGGCTCAGCTCCCGACCAGGTTGAGGAAGACGAGTTCGGCGAAGAGTTTGAGGAGGTCGAGGAGTTCGATCCCGAGCCTCATGGACCTGAGCCGGAGTTTGAGGCCAGCCAGCTCGAAGAAAAATCGGCCGAGCACGAACAACAAGAAATGGAATCGGTCGAGACCACAGCAGATGCAGCGCATCACGAAGCGGCGGCCGCGCTCGACGCAGAAGCAGCAGGCGGAGTTGTCAGCGACGAGGCCTCGGAGGCCGAATCTGACGCTGAGGCCTCTCATCGGATTGACCCCACTGGCCCCACGGGCTTTCGCCTCTTCGGCTTCGGCAAGAAGAAGGATGAAGGCGCCGCGGCAAAACCGGTCAGCGGTTCCGTGCCGTCGATTTCGTCGTATACCCCAGGCGCCGGCCTGATCGAAGAGGAAGTGATCGAGGGGGAGGAGTTCGAAGCCGTTCCGCATCTTCGCCGCCACAAGACCGAGGAGCATGAACTGGACGATTTCGAGGAGGAGACGCTTCCAACGCAGATCCGCTCCGGCGAATTGGGCGAAATGCTTCAGGAGGCGCACCTCGACCACCGCATCCAGTTGAATTTCGACGAAAAGAACACCGAAGACGAGTCCTTCGATGAAGAAGATGATGAGGTTACGGCTGACGGCCAGCCTGCAACCAGCGACGCAAATCAAACGGGAATCGGCCAGCAACGCCGCGACCGTGGCGCTCGAGGAGGCCGGCGTGGGCGGGGCGCGCCGGGAGCACCGGACCGTGGAAACCACCGTGGGGGTCCGTCGCGCCGGTCAATGCAGACATCGGACCTGCCCATCATCAGTGATTTGCTGAAGCCTGGCCAGGAGATTCTGGTTCAGATCGCCAAGGAGCCGATCGCCAAGAAGGGCGCACGGATTACGTCGCACATCGCGCTGCCCGGGCGGTTCCTGGTGTTTATGCCTACGGTGACCCACATCGGGGTCAGCCGCAAAATCGCCTCCGACGAGGAGCGGCATCGGCTGAAGCGGATTCTGGTGAACGAGCGCGGCGAAGCGTCCGGCGGATTCATTGTGCGAACCGCGGCCGAGGGTGCGTCGGAGGAGGAACTCCGCGCCGACCTTCGCTTCCTAATCCATCTCTGGGATGAGATCAAGCAGCGGTCGGACACGTCGAAGTCTCCGGCGCTTATCTATCACGACCTGTCGCTGATCGAGCGTATTCTTCGCGACCAGGTAAGTTCGAATTTCTCGAACATCTGGGTGGATTCGGAAGCGGATTACGAACGTATTGTGCGCTTCCTGAACCGTTTTTCGCCGACGCTGGTTCGGCGCGTGAAGCTCTACACCAAGGAGACGCCGCTTTTTGAGCATTTCGGCATTCAGGACGAGATCTCGAAGGCGCTGCGCTCGAAGGTGTGGCTCAAGAGTGGCGGGTCGATCGTCATCAACCAGACTGAAGCTTTGGTCGCGATCGACATCAATACCGGGAAATATGTCGGCAAGTCGGCGCGGCTCGAGGACACGATCGTGAAGACCAATCTCGATGCTGTTCCCGAGATTGTGCGCCAGATTCGGCTGCGCGACCTGGGCGGCATCATCGTAATCGACTTCATCGACATGGACGAGCGCAAGAACCGCTACAAGGTTCTGGCCGCGCTTGAAGAAGCTCTCAAGGCCGACCGCGCGCCCACCAAGGTATTGCAGTTCAATGACTTTGGGCTGGTCGCGATCACGCGCAAGCGCGTGAAGCAATCGTTGGAGCGGACACTTTCGGTCCCATGCCCAACGTGCCAGGCTACCGGCATGGTCAAGAGCCCAACGACGGTCTGCAACGAGATCTACACCGAGCTGCGGAAGATGAAGAAGCACTTCGAGGGCGCGGATATCCTGCTGCGCGTCAATCCGGAAACCGTGAAGGTGCTGAAATCGAACAACGCCAGTTGGCTGGTGGAGTTCGAGGAGTTGACGGGGAAGAACATCCTGGTCAAGAGCGACGCTACGCTTCATCCAGAGCAGTTCGACGTGCAGGGGTAAGTGCTAGCCAAACATTTTTGAAATTTGCCTTTACCGGTCGTCTGTCCGATGATCTTGTTGTCAAGACGAGACTGCGGGAGGGCCACCGGTGGAGGCACTCACAAGGCTGTTTGGCAGCCTGCGGTTCTTTGTATACCACTGTTTCGACCGGGTGGTGATCAACGGATAGGCGCCTCATCCTTTGTGCGTCTCTTCGCACAAAGGATGAGGCCAGGAATTCCAACGTTCAGTTTCCAGCCTGCTTCTCGGCCAGGTCGCCGATGACAGGGAGCTTGTAGCGCTGCCCATTCGCCGCCTTCAGGACGCAAACCAGCCAAATCAAGAACCACGCAAGCCAGATCAGCCGGGTTAAGAGAACGAAGAAATACATCCCAAACATCCAGCCAAAAACCGTAAGAAAGCTGAATGCGATGCCAATAACAATCGCCGCGACGTTCAGAAAGATAGACTGCCATGCGTGAAAGCGCACATAAGAACTCGCGTTATACGGCGGGAGAACCAGGAACACAATTGCCGGGACGATAGTGATATAGGCTAGGGCGCCGGCAGCATTGTCAGTGAGACCGGTTGGATTGGTTTCGGACATGATCGCTCCTTTTCAGGTTGAGAATGCCTGTTCCGCTGTTGATAGCTAACATACAACAATCCACATTAAGAAAACGTGGAATGCATAGGGGGATTGAGCCGAATATCAACCAAACAAGCGCTGGGAACCGGGCCCGTCGAGCTATTCTTTGCAAACAAAAGTATGCGGCATGCTGCATACCTGGAAGGAAAGCCAAACAAAAGGGGATGGACGCAGCTGCAGCCCCCTAGAGACCGCAGCCGCGCAAGTAGTGAGATAGAGCGTGCCTATGCCCCTGCCTGTTTCGCGGCGAAATTGCCAATTACCGGGATCTTGAAACGTTGTCCGTTGAAAGCTTTTACGATGCACAATATCCACACGATCAGGATCAGCAGGGCGAACAGTGGGAGGATGATCCACCCCACAAACGGAATTATGGTCAGGACTACGTCGATCACGATGCAGACAATCCCCAGAAAGATCGATTGCCAGCAGTGAAATCGCACGTTGGCTTTTTGGTTGTATGGGGCAACCACCAGAAAGATGATCGCCGGAATCAGGGTGAAGTAGGCAAGGCCGGAGGCAGCGTTGTCACTCAGGCCGGTTTGGACAGTTTCGTCAGGCATGCTAACTCCTTTTTATACGTTGAGGGCTCGATCGGGAGGCCGGGTACTCCGCACTCGGGGCCGCGTGATTTAAGGGGGAGCAGGTTCCGGACACCAATACTTGGGAAGCTATGAAGCCTGAATGACTTAAGAGAATCTACTTGGTGAGGGATTGTCAAGAATAATTTCCGGCTCGAACGCAGGATGAACAGCTCAGGACAAGGGAGAGCGATCATCGGAAACCTGACGGTATCCAATCCAATACAATGGCAATGGGAGCATCACGAATGGCACACATGGTTTTTTGCGTTCGCAACAAGAAGGAAATGGAGGGGCTGGACGAGCCGCCCTTCGATTCGGAGTTCGGTCAGAAGATCTTCAAGAACGTTTCCAAGGCGGCCTGGGCGGAGTGGGTGGACCGCCAGAAAATGCTACTCAACGAGTACCGCCTTCAGCCTTGGACCCCCCAGGCGCAGCAATTCCTCGTCGAGCAGATGGAAGAGTTCTTCTTCGGCGTGGGCTCGGCTTTGCCTTCTGAGTTTGTTCCACCCGCGCAGTGACATCGAACAGCGTCCGGCGCGCCCGCAAAGACCAGGTTTCAGAGGGTCGAGCGCTCATGGCCGTGCTGGTGTAAACTGAACGGGACCCTGCAGTCGGCTCACCCGAGCCGGCTCGATTGTGTCGGGACGTGGCTCAGCCTGGTAGAGCACTCGCTTGGGGTGCGAGGGGTCGGCAGTTCAAATCTGCCCGTCCCGACCATTATTTTCAGACGGTCAGAAATCTCAGTTCCAATTAACTAGCCCCCAAGGATCACCCGAGCATTGACCCTTGGGATGTTCAGCTCTTTGGGGGTTGAGACTCGCGAATTAGTCGCGCGAGTCTTCTATTTCTATCGGCAGGCTTTACCACCGACGCGGCTACAGAGCGCAATTGGCCGGCTGCGGGAATGGTTTTCAGAATCTTCCTGCTCAACGTGCTTTGCTGCATGGTCCAGGGACAACCACCAGGGATACTTGTGATTATCGCCGCCGGGATTCTGCTCTTCAATGTTCGAGCCGCATTGCTGGACTCAAAGTGGAAGCCAGCCGCGGAAGACGAAGACCGGCCCATGCACTTCAATGAAACCTTTGCCGACAAGCTGGCCGATCATCTGCCCGCAAAAGCTTGGCCAATGCTAAGAATTTCCTTCTTTGTTCTTGCCTAGCTTCTCCTGTTTCCGAACCTGACTGGGCTGAGCTTTGCGGTCATGCCGCATTTCAGCGCGGTTCCCCATACAGGTGCGGTGCAACCTTTACGGGCGTTGGCCGCCCAATGGACCAATAGCAGGGTGAAATTGATTGTTTGCCCGTTTGACGCTCCTAGTCCCGGCTCCTATAATCCATCTAGTTCCTGCTGACGTCTCCATTCGCGTCTTTTCCTGCCTCTGCAGCCAACCGGCGCAGAGTTTCCGTAAAAGAGACCGTGAGGTTGCTCAGGAGGCACAGGCTTGCTTTCGCGCCTCAGCGCGGACAGCCACACAGGAATCCCGAAGGAGCTTTTGAATCAAATGAAGCGTTCGCTTGCACTCATTCTCACGCTGGCCTCTGGCTTTGTCCTGAGCGCCGCAGCCCAAACTCCGGCCGCTCCCGCCGCAACAGCGGGCCCCGCCAAGGTCGCCGTCATCGCTTTTCAGGTGGCTGTGGCCCAAACCAACGAGGGCCAGCGCAACTTCGCCGACCTGCAGAAGAAGTACGACCCGAAGCGTCAGCAGCTCAAAGCCTTAAGCGACGAGGTCGATAACCTGACCAAGCAGTTGCAGGCCCAGGCCTCCACGCTGACGCCGGTCGAGCAGCAGAGCAAAGCCGCCGCGATCGATAACAAGAAGAAGCAGTTGGATCGCGATAGCCAAGATGCCTCGAACGATTTTCAGCAGGAGATGCAGGAGGTTTACAACACGCTGGCCTCCAAGGTCTATGACGTGATGCAAGCCTATGCGGAACTGCACGGATTTACGCTGGTGCTGGACGTTTCGCAGCAGCAGTCTCCGGTGCTCTATGCATCCACGGCTACCAACATCACGAAAGAGATCATAGACGCCTACAATCAGAAGTCGGGCATTCCCGCGCCGCCTGCGTCTGCGGCAGGTGGTTTAGAAGCTCCCAGGCCAGCTCCACGGACTGCCCCCAAGGCACCTCCGAACCAGTAGGAATCGACAGCGGTTAATGGCTTGAAAGACTCACAAAAGCCCCGATCATCGGGGCTTTTGTGTTGTCGTGAAAGCGGATTCTTGTGTACTCGAAAAGACATCACCAAAATAGACAAATAACAAATCCCGCGCTCCCCGCCCTATTGTGGAAAAAAATGTGGATTACTTTTGGAAAGCGAGCGCAAAAACCCCGCTTTCTTTTGTTGCCAACTGCCCTCCCTTCTGATAGGCGTGGCAACCCTTTATTTATCAATGAGTAGCCATCGTTTAGACTGCCCGTGAAGGCGGATTCGCCGACCCGCGCTGAAAAGCCGAGATTCCGGAGGTTTCCACAATTCCAGATTAATGGGAGGTGACGGAAGTATCCGTTCAGTCAATAGGAACCGCCTATTTCTGCTGGTCTTCGCCTACGCGCAGAACCGCCAGGAAGGCCTCCTGGGGAATGTCTACCTTGCCAATCCGCTTCATGCGTTTTTTGCCTTCCTTCTGCTTTTCCAGCAACTTGCGTTTGCGGCTGATGTCGCCGCCGTAGCACTTTGCCAGAACGTTCTTGCGCAGCGGGCTTACCGTTTCGCGAGAGATGATTTTGGCGCCAATGGCGGCCTGAATGGCTACCTCGAATTGCTGGCGGGGAATAAGCTCGCGCATCTTCGACACCAAAGCCCGCCCGCGCTCGTACGCAAAGTCGCGATGTACGATAATCGACAGCGCGTCGACCGGTTCGCCGGAGACCAGGATGTCGAGCTTCACCATCGGCGATTCCCACTCGCCGGCCAGTTGATAGTCCAGTGACGCATAACCGCGCGAGATGGACTTGAGCCGGTCGTAGAAGTCGAGCACTATCTCGTTCAGAGGCAGTTCGTAGGTGAGCATCACGCGCGTGGGCGTCACGTACTCGAAGTTGATTTGCCTGCCGCGCTTCTCTTCGACGAGCTTGAAGATTCCGCCAACATACTCCTCGTTGGTCAGGATCTTGGCGGTGATGACGGGCTCGCGGATCGAGTCAATGTTGGTGGGCTCGGGCCACCGCGATGGATTATCCACCTCGATCACGCTGCCGTCGGTGAGCGTGATGTGGTAGCGCACGCCGGGCGCGGTGGTAATCAGGTCCAGCTCGTACTCGCGCTCCAGCCGCTCCTGAATGATCTCCATGTGCAACAGCCCAAGAAAGCCGCAGCGGAAACCAAATCCCAGCGCCACCGAACTTTCCGGCTCGAAAAAGAACGAGGAGTCGTTGAGCCGCAGTTTTTCCAGAGCGTCGCGCAGGAGCGTGTGCTCGTGCGAGTCCACGGTATACAAGCCTGAAAACACCATCGGCTTGATATCTTCAAACCCTGGAAGTTGGGCTAAAGCGGGCCGGCTGTCGTCGGTAACGGTGTCGCCAATTTTGGTGTCGCCTACATTCTTGATGGTGGCCGCGAAGAAGCCGACCTCGCCCGCCAGAAGCTGCCCGATCTCGACCGGCTTGGGCATCAGCACGCCCATCGACTCTACTTCAAATGACTTTCCATTCGACATGAACCGAATGCGCTGGCCCTTGCGCATGGTTCCCTGCATGACGCGCACCAGCACGATGACACCGCGATAGGCGTCGAACCAGGAGTCGAAGACGAGCGCTTGCAGAGGCGCTTCGGGGTCGCCGGTGGGCGGGGGCAGCCGGTGCACGATCGCCTCCAGCACCTCGTCCACGCCCTGCCCAGTCTTAGCGCTCACCGGAATGGCGTCGGTTGCGTCCAGTCCAACTGCCTTTTCGATGGCTTCCTGTGTGCGCAGGATATCGGCCGAGGGAAGATCGATCTTGTTGATGACGGGAATGATTTCAAGGCCGTGGTTAATGGCCAGGTAGGCGTTGGCCAGCGTTTGCGCCTCTACGCCCTGGCTGGCGTCCACTACCAACAGGGCACCCTCGCAGGAGGCCAGCGAACGCGAAACTTCGTAGCTGAAATCCACGTGGCCTGGCGTATCGATCAGGTTCAACTGGTAGGTGTTGCCGTCGTGCGCCTTGTACATCATGCGCACAGCGTGGGCTTTAATGGTGATGCCGCGCTCACGCTCGAGATCCATGTCGTCAAGGATCTGTGCCTGCATCTCGCGCCCGGTAACCGAGCCGGTGAATTCCAGCAGACGGTCACTTAACGTCGACTTTCCGTGGTCGATGTGGGCGATAATGGCGAAGTTGCGAAGGAAGCGGGCGTCCATGGGGGGGCTTGCCTAAGAGGGCACGAGCGCCCAACTGCGCGCATTGCCTCCATGGCATAGCTTATCATCGGCATAGTGTCTTTTGTTCGCTCACACTCGCGGGGTTGGTTGCGCCGTTTCGCGCGCTTGAAGTTGAGGCGGTCTCTACCGCCGGCGTGTCTGTTGCTGACCCTTTCAGTGTCGGGCTGCGACCCTTCCCAGCACAAAGCTGCTCCACCGCGGCCAGAGGCCACCGCTCCGGCTTTGTCAGTGGCCCCACAGCAGGCTCCTGCTGCTGCTGAACCGCCTGCTCCTTCCAGGGAGCAGCAGCATGTGCAGGTGCTTATTCAGCAGGTGGAAGCAGCCTACGCCCGCGGCGATGCCGACTATCGCAAGGGACTGTTGCCGGAGGCCAAGGTCGAGTTCGATCGCGCCGTTGACCTGATGCTGTCGAGCGGGATCGACATCAGGAGCAATGCGCAGTTGCAGGACGAATTCGATCGCATTGTGGACCAGGTGAATGCACTGGAGATGGAAGCGCTGAAGCAGGGCAACGGGTTTGCGCCCAAGGTGGAGGACACGCCAGCCGACGTGGCCAGCGACGTTACATTCCAAGTGGATCCGAATTTTGTTGCCAAGGCCAGGGCCGATCTGGCCACTACGAAGTCCGACTTGCCGCTGGTGATGAACGACTACGTGGCCGGTTTCATCAACTTTTTCGCCAACTCGCAGCGCGGCCACAATACCCTGGAGCATTCGTTTGAACGCTCTGGCCGTTACAAGGCGATGATTCAGCGCGTCATGGCCGAAGAAGGTGTGCCGCAGGATCTCATCTACCTTGCCGTCGCCGAGTCCGGCTTCCAGCCGCGGGCCGTGAATCGCAGCCCCCGTTCTGGCGCCGGCGGCATGTGGCAGTTCATGCCCTACGGCAACTATGGCCTCACCCGCAATGGCTATGTGGACGAGCGCTTCGACCCTGAGAAGTCCACGCGCGCCTACGCCCGCTACATGAAGTTCCTTTACGACCAGCTTGGCGATTGGTATCTGTCCATGGCTGCCTATGACTGGGGTGCGGGTAATGTGCAGCGCGCTGTCCAGAAGACCGGATATGCCGACTTCTGGGAACTCTACAAACGCAACGAACTGCCCGGGGAGACCAGAAATTACGTTCCGGAGATTCTGGCCGCAATTATTATCGCGAACAATCCAAAACAGTATGGATTCGACGATGTCACGCTCGATCCCCCGGTATTGACCGACACGGTCACCATCAATTACTCCGTAGACCTGCGCCTGGTGTCGGACCTGGTGGGTGCGCCGGTGGATGAGTTGATAGCGCTCAATCCCAGCCTGCTGCGGATGGAGACTCCACCCGACACATCGTTCGACCTGCACCTTCCGGCCGGCACGGCTACGCTTTTGAATGAGCGCATCGCCCTTGTTCCTGAAGACAAGCGCAACTCCTGGCGCTACCATCCGGTGGCGGCAGGCGACACCCTGGCTTCAGTGGCGCGGGAATACCGCGTTGAGCCCGCGGAACTGGCAAAAGCCAATCAACTGCATGCGAGCGACAATCTCGAGGGCGTTACCGCGCTGGTGGTTCCGGTTCCGCCTTCATTGGCGCCCTCCGCGCACACTCGGCTCTACACAGTGCGCCGGGGCGATACCCTGGTCACCATTGCGGATCGCTTTGGCGTCTCTCTCAATCAGCTGAGGCGCTGGAACAGGCTGGCCGGCATTAGAGTCGAACCCGGCAGCCGCCTGCATGTAGCCGAACCCGTGGTTGCGGCGCACGCTTCGAGCGGACATCGGCGCAGGGCTTCCACCACGGGGGCAAATACACAATCGACCGGGCATTCATCCGCAACATCCAAAGCAGCCGGAACACACAAGAGCGCCGCGCGCAAGGCCCCTGCAAGGCCCGCTGCAAAGAAGAAATCTTCCTCGCACAAGTAAGAAGGACCATGAAAAAGGACTCGGGACCTCATTACGTACTTGTGTTTTGCTAGTGTTTGTGTGCAAGCTATTACTATAGTGAACTCTGCGGACGGAATCGGAATTGCCGTCGCGCGAGGGGTAAGACAATCGAGTGCAGCGGCGAGCCGCTGGAGGCAATGGGATGGAAGATGTGGTCAGGATGTATGCAATGAGCGACGGCAATCCCACCAGAGAGCCGAATGAGCTGGATCCCGATCGGGTCGAAGACTTCACGGATGAGGACGATGAAGAAGTCGAGACCTCCAGCATTCTTACCTCTTCGGATGACGATGAGGTAGTAGCAGAAGAAGCAGTTGTCGTGGTAAAGGAAACACCTGCAGCCAAGCGGGCGGTGAAGAAGGCCCCGGCAAAGAAAGCTCCCGCGAAGAAGGCTGCGGAGAAGATCCCGGCAAAGAAGGCAGCCGAGAAGAAGGTTGTGGCCAAAAAGGCCGCGAAGAAATCCGCCGCAAAGAAGAGCAACGCTGGCGCCAAGGGCGGAAAGGTCAAGGCGAAGAAGGCAGTGGCCGGCAAGCGCGTCAGCAAAACCACTAAACGAGGTAAAAAGTTGGCAGTTAAAAAGGCAACAAAGAAGGCAGTCAAGAAGGCAGTGGCCAAGAAGGCCCCGGCAAAGAAGGCAGTTGCCAAGAAGGCTCCTGCGAAGAAAGCAGCAAAGAAGACAGCGAAGAAGGCAACCAAGAAGTAACGCTGGCAATTATCAGTTCAAGGCAAGCAAAAGAGCCCGGCTTATGGCCGGGCTTTTTTGCGTTTGGACGCTGAAGCAATACCTACTCCGCTGCTTTGATCGAGCTCCCCTTGTCGGGAAGGACCGCGAGTACTTCCGAGGCGCTTTCCGCCGGGTTCACCTTGGTCCACACCTTTGCGATCTTGCCGTTGGGATCGATGAGGAAGGTGTTACGGTTAGCTATGCTGACGCCGAGAAAGCCGCCCAGCGAACCGTATTCGCTCACCACCTTGTGATCCGTATCCGACAAGAGGCGGAAGGTGAGGCTGTCTTTGGTGCAGAACTGCTGATGGCTGGCAGTCGAGTCTACGCTGACGCCCAGGATGACCGCATGTTTGGCCTCGAACTGCGACAGGCTGTCCTGAAACTTGTGGGCCTCAATCGTGCAGCCGCTGGTCATGTCCCTGGGATAGAAATAAAGGACGACCCACTTGCCGTGAAAGCTCTTGAGCGAAATGGGGGTGCCGTCTTGCGATGGAAGGGTGAAAGTGGGCGCGGTTTGCCCAACGGCGGGCAGGGCGGGCGTGGCATCATCGGCCGCGCTTGCCGGCAGTAACGAGACCGCTGCAAAAAGCGCCGCGGCCAGAGCGAAAAGAAATGGCTTTCTCACGAAAGACCTCCGGTGGGTTGAATTAGGGAAGACAAGTTGACGCTTATACCGAAAGACTTTGCGCCTTTCGGTATAAGCGAGGAGCCGCGACAATGGCAATTCCGGCCTGACTGGCGCGCTCGAGCAGCGAATCGCGGTCAAATAAAAGGGTACGCCCGGCCTCGATGGAAAGGCAACTGGCTCCGGCGCGGATCATGGTTTCTATGGTCGCCACGCCGATCACCGGCACGTCGAAGCGCATATCCTGATTGGGTTTGGCCACCTTGACGACGGTCAGGCGGCGGTCGAGAGTCGAGGCGTCTCCGCCCAGCGACTCCATCAGGCGTCCGGCGCGCTCGATGGTTGCATCCGTGCCTTCCATGGCTTCGACGGCCACACAGGCCTGCGCCGCCACCACCACGGTCTGGCCGATGTCAAAGCCGGCCACCGTCCGCGCTACCCCCAGACCGTACTCGATATTCTTGCATTCGTCCGGGTCCGGCGCGCGTTTCGTGAGTACGCCTTCCTGCGCCAGCAGCGGCTCTAGAAACTGGGTGGAGCTGATCAGCTCGATACCCTCGTCGCCCAACACCTTGGCTACCGCACCGAGCAGCATGTCCGTATTCCGCGAGCGCAGGTTCAGCAGCAGCTTGGCCAGGCGCCAGTCGGGGCGGATGCTGGAAAAGATCTGCTTGTGCTTCACCTGGCCGGCCATTACAGCCTTCTGCACGCCTTCCTTGTGAAAGGTTTCGATGAGTATGGACAACTCGCCCAGCGAGAGCCAGTGGACTGAGATCAGCGGGTCAGCAGCAGCGCGCTGATCTATCTCCGCGTCGGTCTCCTCGCGAATAGCCGCCACGACGACAGGAAATCCCTGCGCCCGCGCCGCATCCAGTAGCAGGAAAGGAAAGCGGCCGTTGCCGGCGATGAGGCCGAGCTTCATGACTACTTGATCACCCCGCGCTCGCTGCGCTCAAGAAACGCCACCAGCATGGCCACGTCTTCGCCGGCGGCACCATCGTCTTTGAGCGCCTTCAACTTTTCCAGCGCCTGCGTGGTGTTCATCCTGGCGGCCAGGAGCTGGCGGAAGGCTTTTTGCAGCGTCTGCAGCCGCTGCGGCGAAAAGCCACGCCGGGCGAGGCCGATTTTGTTGATACCGAAGGCCTTGTTCTCCCGCCGCGAGGAAGTCAGCGAGAAGGGGAGCACGTCCTGGGTAACGATAGTGCCGCCGCCGACAAAGGCGTACTTGCCCACAATGCAGTGCTGATGAACCGGGCAGAAAGCGCCTAGGGTCACGTAGTCCTCGATGATGACATGGCCGGCGAGCGTGGCCGCGTTGGCCAGAATGCAATTGCTGCCCACCTGGCTGTCGTGACCGATGTGCGCGCAGGTCATCAAGAGGCAATTCGAGCCAAGACGGGTGACGCCGCCCCCGCCTACTGTGCCGCGGCTGATGGTCACGTTCTCGCGGATCGTATTGTCGTCGCCGATGACGGTCTTGGTCGGCTCGCCGCCATACTTCAGGTCCTGCGGCGGCACGCCAATCGAGGTAAACGGATAAATGGTATTGCGCGCGCCGATCCGCGTCCGGCCATCCAGCACCACATGGGAAACCAGCGTGCAGCCCTCACCCAGAACCACTTCAGGACCGATAGTGCAGAATGGGCCGACGGTGCAGGAGCCGGGAACCACGGCTCCCGGTGCGATGACGGCGCTCGGATGGACGCTCAATCTTTCTCCGCTTCCGGCGCAGGCTGGCTCTCCGCGGCCGACGCATCTTCGTGGGCGCGCTGCTCGCGTTCCTTGGTCACCACCTGGCAGGTGAGCGTAGCTTGACACGCCAGTTTGCCATCCACATACGCGTGGCCCTCAATGCGGCCGGCGCGGGTGCGGAACGAGAGCACGTTTACTTCGATGCGTAACTGATCGCCGGGCGTGACAGGGCGGCGAAACTTGGCACGCTCGATGCCGGTAAACACCACCAGCTTTTTTTCGTGGTCGGGGATCTCGGCCATCATGATGATGCCGCCGGCCTGGGCCATGGCTTCCACCACAAGCACCCCGGGCATGATGGGATAGCCGGGAAAGTGCCCTTGGAAGAACGGTTCGTTTATGGTGACATTCTTGATCGCCACAAGGCGTTTTTGCGACTCGAACTCGACGATCCTGTCGATCAACAGAAACGGGTAGCGATGGGGGAGTAAACCCAGGATTTCCTGGATGTCGAACTTCATTCTCTGGCTCCAGAGAGCGGACAAGTAGGACGCTTTGCGCTCGTCTGGATTATAAACAAGGCGGTGCCGCTATTTCTTGATACGGCGGTCGGCTGCGTCCACGCTCCAGATATCCGCGGGCAGGTTCTGGTTAAAGCTCACCTTGACGATGTAATACTGCCGGACCATCTCGTCGTTCTTGAAGCGTGAGATGGAATATGGAGTCGGGAAGCCGTCAACCGGACGGTAGTTGTCGTACTCTTCGGCGTCGGTGTTCTTGTCCTTGTAAAGTGGGTCGCGCCACTGGAAGGTGCGCCGCAGCGGCAAGTGGGTTTGGGCATCCATGAGAATGGTGATGGCCTCGTTCTGGGCCGAGATCAGCGTGACTTGCTCAGCCAGGTGCCGCTCGGCAAGATGCTGGCCTTCGTAAACCAGGATGGTATTCGGGTCCTTGAGCCATACTTTCACCGCAGTCTCGATCGAGTGGTCGCGGCGGCGCAGGAAGTCGTCCAATATCTCTTTGTCCATTGGCTTTTTGCCGCGATACGTCACCTCCCAGCCCTCGCTTCCCTCAAAAAACTCGACCACGTCGCGGTGCTTGGTCAGCTCCACGCGGTCATGGTCGGGCCATTGATGGAATTCGAAGTACTCGGTCGTTCCGGTGTCGGGAACGCCGTGGAAGAACGCGGCAATGTGCCCCTCCCGCACTTGGTTCTTCATATTCAGCCAAGCCTGGCCGCCGAGCGCCTGCACCATGGCGTCCAGCGCCTTGCGCGCCTGCGCCGCGTTCTTTGCAGCGTCGTCGTCGCCTGTCAGCGTCCGCGGGGCGAGGGGCCAAGCCAGCATCAGCAGGGCCAGTGCCATCGGAAAAACTCGGGTTATCTTCAATCCTTGCCTCATAAAAACCTTTTTATCCCACCAGAACCGAGCCGCCGTTCACGTTCAACACCTCGCCGGAAATGAAACCGGCCAGCGGGGTGCACAGGAACAGCACCGGTCCGGCAATCTCCCGCGGACTCGCCACCCTGCCGACCGGGATGCCCGCCCGGATCTTCGCTCCCATCTCGGGGTCGCCCACCGCAATCGCTGACATCTCCGTCGCCACCCACCCCGGCGCCACGCAGTTCACCCTGATGCCCCTGGGCGCCAGTTCGCTCGACAGGCTCTTTGTGAGACTAATGAGAGCGCCTTTGGTCACGGCATAGTCGGCGTGGTACGCCTCGCCGCGCTGGCCAGCGGTGGAGCTGATGAGCACGATATGGCCTTTGGCTTCGCCGGTCGCCGGTGTCTGCTTGTCCATCTGCGCTACGGCGGCCTGCACCAGACCGAAGACCGAGTCCAGATTTACCGCCAAAGTCCGCTGCCACTGTTCCTCGGGCATCTGGGAGATGGGCATATCCTCTGGCGGCCAGATGCCGTGATTGACCACTAGAATATCCAGCCTTCCAAAGGCCGCCACTGCCGCAGTAACAAGCGCATGGCCATCTGCGGGGGTGCTCAACTCCTGCTGGATCGCCCGGCAGCGTTCCGGCTCCGCGGTTTCGGCAACGAGGGCCACAGCCCGCTCTCGCGCCTTCCGGAAACTGAAGGCCACTCGCGCCCCGGCCTCGCAGAACAAACGCACCGTCTCCGCACCGATTCCGCGCGACCCACCGGTGATGAGCACGACCTTCCCGTCCAGAGCCAGACGAACTCCTGCCATAGGGCAACGCTAATGCATTCCTGGAAGGGATGTCGAGAGACGGGTATTCGCCAACGTCCTTCCCGGTAGAACGGGGATCGAGAAGAGGAAGCAGCTGGGAGCGCGCGCGTCAAACAGCTCGAAGAAGCCGACCCGGCAGCCGGATGATTCCTCCCACCAACTCCAACACGCCATCCACCGCGATACCCACAAGCCGAAACGGCAGCAGCAGGAGCCAAACAATCGGATAGAGCACCAGCGCGAGCAGAGCCAGCGGCCAACAAAACACGAGCAGAATGCACCACAGAAGAAACTTCACCATACCTTGCCTCATTCATCCATACGAACGTGCCGCGCCTCAGGTTCCTGTTTTACTCACCGCTTCTTCGCCTTCTCCCGCGCCGCAACAAGCTTTTTCCGCTCCCGGATTAGCTTTGTGCGCTCTTTCTCCGGCAGCGCTAGCACGTCTTTGGTGCGCTTCGGCAGCTTCTCGTAGATCAATGCATGTGCGCGCCGAAGTTCTTCTTCAATTTCCCGCGGGCGTAGCGTATCCCAGCGCTCGACAGCCACCCAGAAGGCTCTGGCCAGGTGGGGCGCGCCGAAGATGCCTTCAGTTTCCATCAGCTCATGAAATCTCTCCGCTCCGCAGTGGAACCACAAGACGCCGATCCCGGTCCCATCCAGGTCGGTCATCGCAAACATTTTGCCGCCGATGTCCCGGTCGCCGACCCAGTAGACGAGGTGATGTCCCCAGTTCAGCGTCTCAGCCGCATGGGGCAGGGCCAGGCAGATTTCGCGGATGCGCTCGTTGTCCATCGACCCCGAGTTTAAGCCGGAAACGGCTTCCTGAGAAGTCCTGATTTCGAAGAGATTCCGGCCGACGCACAGACCGGCAAACCCGCCACTGGCTAGGAGTTCACCACTTTGCTTCGAAGACGCGGAAGCGCCGCTCTTGCTCCCACTGGGCGGCTGCCTTTTCGCTCCCATCCAGAAACGCCTTGCACACGGCCGACGGATTCTGCGCGCCCAATGCATCTCCCTTGCATGGATCCGCCGCTGCGCTAAAGACGTCCGGTTGCGCCCACAGGCTCGCGCCAGGCAGAAAATCGTGCTCCAGTCCCGTCCGCGCCAGCGACTTTATATCCTCGTAGGTGAGGTGATAATCAATCGCCGCGCGCACGTACTCGTGCGTTATGTCGATCCGGCTCACACCCTCGTCGTCGGTCGATAGTGCCACCGGCACATGCGCCAGGCGGTAGTTGGGGAACGGGTGCTGGTCACCTTCAACTCCCAGAATTCCCTCGTTCGAGCTCAGGTTGATCTCGACCATCACATGCTTTTGCGCCATTTCCTTCAGCAACCCTGGAGCATCGTCCTCATACATCAAGTCCACGCCATGCCCAATGCGTTCCGCGTGGCCTAGCTCCACAGCCTGCCTAATATGGAAGCGCAGACCCTCCGGCGGCACCAGGCCGGGAGCCAGTTCGCCGGCGTGCAGGCTGATGTGGACCTGGGGATAAACGGAGTGCAGGTAATCCAGCATCTTCATCTGCAGCGTGTAATCGCGCATGGAGATGTAACCGTCCTCGGGCTGGACGAAATTGATGCCCACCCACGTGTCATCGTGCACGTCCATGCTGGCCTGCACGGTCTCAAAGCCAAGCAGCGTTTGCGCAAACACCTGCTGTGGCGAAAAGGCGCGCAACACCTGGTAGATGTACCGGATCTGAACAGAACACGCCGCCGTGGCCTGCTGCGTTCCGCAATGTTCCAGCACACGCCTCCGAGCCTCGGCCTGGCGCTCGTCGTCGCGGTCCAGAGCTACTTCGTCGCGGAGTCCATGGTCCAGCAACTGCTGGCGTAACTTCGCGAAGTCCGGGTTCCAGCCAAGGTCGTGGGCAATCTTAATCGCATGGCTAAACGTGGGCGTATCCATCAACTCAAGATACTGCTGGTTTTGTTCTGCTGAGCGACTGGCAATCTCGTCGATCCACTCACCTTTGTGGCGGATGTTGAGTCCGCCGAATCGGTCGAAAGTGGAGAAAAACTGATCGTGGCCGCTGAATTCGTTCGTGGGAACAAAACTGCGCATCGAGAATGCATCGATAAGGCGGTCATAGAGGTTCTGATTGGCCGAGGTCATGCTGCCCGAGAGCGCCGTCGCTGGTATCAGTTTTCCCTTGCAAGGCGGCTTCGCGAACTTGAGCGCAACAGCGTCCACGCACAAGCCGTCCTCGTCGGCGTTGCGGATAAACGTCTCAGCGTAGACCGCGCCGGAAAGGTGGACGTGCAGGTCGGCGCCTTTGGGAAACTGCTCAAGAAACGCATGCAACGCCAGCGGCCCCTGGCTCTGATAGGACAGAAAAACCCTTGCCGTGCGCGCCTCGCTCTCGGATATCCGGCTGGTAGGAGCATGAGAGCAGGCAGTGGCGGCAATGGCGAGGCAGGCGAGTAGACGTGCAAGGCGGCGCATGATTGCCTTCCAGTGTAGAGCAGCACGGGAGGCGATTGGGACCGGCGACAGGCGAATTTGGCGGCTGAAAAGGCCGGAGCCGCGCCGGTTGGCCCCGGTTTGGCTTGTGAGAATGGGAGTTGGTATACTATTTCAGTTGTTGCAGCAAACTGTACGTGGAGTTACCCGCCTTCTCCGGCACCGTCCGGAATCCACGCGTAGAGATGCACCCTAAGAGTTTGCACTGAGGCCAGATAGCTCAGTGGTAGAGCGCGGCCCTGAAAAGGCCGGCGTCGGCGGTTCAATCCCGTCTCTGGCCACCACATTCTAATGTAGTTAGATGTAAATTTGAGAAATAGGCTCACCCGCAGTTCACCCGTGATTGCTATTGAACCACCTGCGTTGACGGCGCGGAGAACGTCGTCAGAATGTGGTTCTGGGCGTCCGGTTAGGCGCGCTACGCTAGCGCATAAACTGCCGGTGGCCTTGAATGCCGGGCGGCTCCTTTGGAAAGCCAAACTGACCCGATCTGTTGAGGGAAGAACCCCGGCAGGAGTCGAACCTGCTACCTCCCCTATGTATTTGATGATGTTAAAGGGCGCTCTAAACCGGTGAGCTACGGGTCAGCGTTATTCTCGCATGGCTATTGCTGTGGCTACGTTTTGAGGGCTTTGACGATTCGGTCAAACAAGCCTGCCTCTGTGTTTCGCTTGCTGACGTAGCCGCAGCGAGGATTCTTTAGACATGGAACCTGAGAGAACATGGGGTCAACCTGTGCCCAATGATTGATTGAGCGCATTCGGATGACCAACTTACTTGCAAGCATTTCCTTTGCGAGTTGAAACGTGTACTTTTGCGATTCACATACCAGTGTCCTTGGCAGCCCAGAGGACTTTGAGTGATATGGGAACCACTCTATTGCGAGGAGCTTTCCTGAAAGCTCGGCGGAGCTCAGGCCCGAAGACGCCTTCAAATCTCGGAGGCGTTGTGTCCACCACTTGGCACTTGGGGTCCAGGAGAGTGCGGGGTTCAACGGATAGAAGGGGTAATCCTGCGCTTCTTGCTGCAAGTTCCGGAAGAGCGCGGCTTTGAAGACTGGGTCACAATGAGCATCCCGATCTTCAGGCTTGTGACCCGGATTCAGGAGCAGCAAAACGACCTTGGCCAATCTTGGGTTGCCGATGAACGGTTCCGGGACGGACTCTAAGACGAGCTTTGCACCTTCTACCTGTACAGAGTTGTACCGCTTTATCTGTTCGCGGTCCACGTCAAGAAGGTAGGTGCCTCCGTTCGGACTCAATTCTGCCCAGGGGTTTTGCATGCACTCGGCTTAGCAAGTCCGTTTAATTCCTCGGGGCCAGAGGGCCTGCCCAACTATATAGAAAATGATTCCTACTGAAGCGTTGCAGTTGGGGCAAAGAATGCAGCCAACATGTCGCCCTGAGCGGTCATTCGATCCTCGTTTCGGCTGTGGGCGTAAATCTGCAACGTGGTATGCACGTCGGCGTGCCGAAGAAGCGTCTGGACCGTCTTCGGGTCTTTCCCAGCCTGTACGAGAAACGACGCCAGCGAATGGCGCAGATTGTGGAAGCCGAATCGGACTGATTCCCCGTCGTTGAGCACTCCCGCCGCGATGGCCGCCGGTCTCAAATGATCCTCAACCAACATGTTTCCGACCCGAGGCTTCTGCCCTTTCAATTTGAAGCTGGGGAACACCCAATCGGTCTCTCCTGCATAGGGTGTCGCGTTGTGCCAAGCCTCCATATAGCGGGCGAGTAGCGGGTGCAAGGGTACCGCAGCCTGCGAAGCCTGACTCTTGGGCAAACCAACTTTCCCGGCCGTCCAAGTGCGCCTAACCTGGATCACCTGCGAAGTGAAATCAACGTCCGCCCACTGCAACCCCAGACACTCGCTGATCCTCAAGCCAGTGCTCGCAGCCAACAGGGTCAATGTGCTCTCCGGCTCCGGCAGTCGGGACCAGATTTCCCAGGCCTGCCGAGGAGTGATGGTTATGGCCTCGTAATCGCTGGTTGTCTTGCAGCGCACAAAACGCAATGGATTGTGCGCTTCGCCGCGCGGGACGAGTCCGTACCTCTGAGCACTCTTGTAGACCAAGCTCATGATTCGGCGCTGGCGGTCCAGGGTAGGATTCTCTAGCCGCTGGTTGCGCTTCAGCGTTTTCAGCCAAGCCTCGATCTCCAAGGGCTCAATGCCCAGTGCGATTCGCTTCCCCCACTTCGGCAGAATGTGTAGCTTCAGGTTCCGCTTATACCCGCCAACCGTCGTATGAGATTTGGGGTCCACCGCGTCGGCTTGGTCACCCAATTCATTGGTTATGAAGTGCTGGGCAAGGTCAGCAAAGGTTACCGACCCCTTATAGTCGGGCTTGTTGATTTGTTCATGGAGGCGCAGGCGGTTGACTTCTGCCCAGGCTGCTGACTCGCTCGGATACTCGCTCACGAGACCAACGGCGATTGTGTGCTCTACCCTCCGGCCGTCCTCCGGCCGATTCGTATTGAAGCGCAGAACCCACGTTGCGCCCCCTTTTCGGGATTCTTGGCGTAGCGATCCACGCTGATATCTGCTCATGCCTACGCTCTCACCGAAGTCTGAACTGTCCGCGAGGCAGAAGAGAATCGGTCGGTTTCTCTGGCTTTTGGAACAAGGGGAACCTCCTGCCTCATCGCTAGGTCGAGCTCGCTCAGCCGGAATCGCCATACGCGGCGAGCGCCATCACCCAGAGCGTGGGCTGGAAGCTTACCAGCGCGGGCCATATCAAGCACCCGGCGAGTCTTGATGGACAAGAATTCTGCTGCGCGATTAGCATCCAAGTAATGTTCGGGAACAGGTATGCTGGGCAGCAATCGAATTGGAACGACTGGGGCCTCTAGCCTCGGCGTGCTTTCCACGCGGGCTTCTTGACTTGGCGATCCACTCTTAAATCCACTCCCCACCGCTACCTCCTCGGACTCAATGTTCTACTTGCCACCGATGAGGAGCAGGTACGTTCGTTGGTATTTGGGACTAGCCGAGTCCGACTGGCCATGGCCCGGTCAAGCTCACTCAAGCGGAACCGCCACACGTGCCGCTTGCGACCAAGCGCCAGTGGGTAGGCAGGGAGGTCGCCGCCGCGCACAAGATCGAGCAAGCGACGTGGGGAGATCGCAAGGTGTGCCGCAGCCGTATCTGTATCTACGAATGGCTCGCTCATATATAGCTCAGAGAGTTATGGGGCCAGCCGGTTACTGCCAGCCCCATGTAGGTTGCGGGACCGGATGGGGAAGCCGCTCCCATTGTGGATTACTTGTTGAACTCAAGAATAATGCCCATCAACTTCTCGGCATTCTTCAACAGCTTCGCCTTCTTGTCGTCTTCATCCTCCTCATCATCGCGCCAACGTTCGTCCTCCTTGTCTTCGAGGGTAGAGAGATCAGGCCCATTGCCGGTTATTGTCGTCAGGACAGCATCAGACCTGTCCCACAACTCGCGCTCTAGAGGACAGTTATCAGGACAGGCGTCGTACAGGATGCTGTAAATCTCCAGGAAGGAGCCAATGTACCCTGCTTTGCCCTTCAAGAGCAGGCGATCTCTCGCGTTCCAGATGTTGGTCATCGCGCAATTAAAGAATCCGGCGAAGTCCGACCTCTGCCATTCAGCATGCTGTTCGTACGAATCCACTTCCGGCTTTACTACCGGTGTGGACGGCGTAACTTCAGGTTCCATGCTTTTGCTCCTTTGGTTTGAGAGGGACCGATTGTTAGTCGGTCCCTTTGGTTGGGGGCTAGAGGTCGCAATGAAACAGCGTAGCCATAATTGAGTCGAGATGAGTGTTGATCACCTCGTGCACGATGCCATCCTTCTTAGCTACCGAGAAGAGCATCATCACGACTTTCATGCAGCCGACATAGTCCATGACTTCGCCGGGGTCTCCGTCGTCGGTCAACTGATTCATGACCACGTGAAATGCGCGGTGAAACTGCTCGTACTCGTCGTCTTCATCAGGTTCATGGGCTGCTGCCACTTCTGGTACGACAACCTCTTGTGCTACTGGTGCAAGTTCTTCTTCGTCCACGTTTCCTCCTTCGCTGTGATAGCGCGGTGGTGTTTCAGAGGGCTAGTCATCCCGTCCACGCATCTCCCGCGACACCAGGTCGCCGCACTAATTTGTGGTTATTCATTTGCTTACTTTCTCCGCAAGATGTAGAAGGACCGGCAACCTCACCGACCCCAGGGTTGATGGTTAGTCGTGGCTCAGGCCTGCCATCTCCGCAAGGTCTCCGCCGAAGAGGGCGTCATCGAGAGCCCAGTTGATGTCAAAGAGGGCCTCGGCGAAGTCATCCCGCACACCGTTGCCGCGCCCTTAGCCTGTGAATCACGTTGGCGCGTTTCAAATCGCAACGATGAAATGATGATGCGCCATGCTCACGACGACCGATCCGGGGCTTGTCGAGATTGTCATGGGGGACTGAATCCGGAGTGGAAGTAGTCGAGATCGCTAGCGGGGACTGAATCCGGAGTGGAAGTAGTCGAGATCGCTAGCGGGGACTGAATCCGGAATTTGACAGAAGTCATCGAGCCTCAGGGTTTATCCAAAAGCCAGTCGGAGAAACACATGTCTGGGACACTGGGTCCTGAGAGGCTTGTTGGAAAAGCGAGCACGGCCAATGTCTAGCCCGGAAAATGGAATACAAGCCTTAACACCGGGACGATTGGGATGGGAGCTGCGCTACAGACTGGAGGTGACTCAACCCCGTGCGAGTTCGTGGATGCTCAGTTAAGACGGGGGAAACGCGGTGCGTTCCCTGAATGGTGGGCTGCTTGTGCCAAGACTTGCCAGCGAATTGATCAATGCTCTAGAGGGAATGAAGCAACGTTTTTGTCTAAGGCTTTCAGCAAGCTCAACATGTTCGTGAATAGGCTTGGGTGTTTGGTACAAAAGTCCTGCAATTTGTCCTGCAAATCCTCGGCACTGTAACTCTTATCGTCGTCCTGAAGGGCAATCCGTTCGTGGTCCCCTTCAGCGCCCTTCCAGCGATACACGAATGCAATCGCCGCAACAATGGCCGCTCCATCGCGTGACAGCCTGTCTGGCGGTGTCTGCCTTGAGTACTTTCGCTGCTTCTTTCCCGCTTTCAGCTTGTGCGGCTCTTGCGAGTGAAGCCAAACATATGCCAGAAGATAAAGTAGCCCCTTTTTCTTCATAAGAGAATTGACGTTCGGTGATCGCCAAGCTTCGGCCAGACCTTTGACCCACGCGAGATGGTCTAGAAGATCGAGCATCGTCTCCGAGGCAGGCGGCATTTGGTCCGTCTCCCACCCCCTCCGAACAGGATGCGCACTAGGGCAGGCTTCCGCCACCAACAGAAGCTCATTAGCATACTTATGAATCAACTCCTCGGCTCCTCGGACTCTTTTGCTGAGACCGACCATGTCTTCGCGAGTCGCCATTGAGGCTCCTCCACCAAGAAGATTTGCGTCTGTCACCATTTGTTGAATGCACCAATATACGACATATGGGTTGCAACCGAGATTGATTAACGTCGTGATTAGTCCTTCGATTGCGAAAGCTTCTTTGACCGATAGCTTTGGCTCGCCGTAATCGGGAAGAATACCTGGCGTAGCGGGTGTTTCCGCAGCATCATCCCAGTCGTGCTCAATGCCCAACCGCTCACCGATGAGCCGCTGGGCAATCCGCCGCTTGTCGTTAAGGATCGACTTTGCGCCCTGCGCTCTCTTGCGTTCTGCCATGCCAGAATTGTAGCGATCAATCCTAGCCTCAGGGGAAAAGAGGGGAAGTATTTTCCGTTGGAAAGACAAGCAGACACCCGGATTTCAGTCGATGCGTGGCGCTATGCCATTGCTGGTCGCCGGAAATTGGGGTGGGCTGTGGCTATCGCTTTAGGGCAGGGTGCGGGCGCTTCGTCGGGCGTCTGAGGATTCGCGCTGGCGGTTGCTGCGGCCATCTCGGCCTCCCTCGCGCTGCGAAATGGCCCAAATTGCGGTCTTCACATGAAACTCGTTTAAGTGCCTGCATTACCCCAGCGTTCCCTCATGCGCCCAAGTGTCCCCACTGTCCACTCTTGTTTTGATGCAATGAAGGATGCAGGTTTGACCCAGCCCTGCCTGCATGATGTTCTGGTTTCATCCGTGCGATGATGCACCCCAAATGTGTGTGCCGAGTTGCCGAACGCCAGCTAACCGTCAACGCTGGGGGGCTGGTTGATACTTCTTGGCCCCTCCAGCCAGAACCAACACGAACCTGAGGAGGAGAGGATGACGAAACCGCAGATTGATTTTGAGGAAGAGGTCGCCCATTTCAATGACCTTCT
>Ga0181517_10000691_pt1 | contig 43517 bp, 30 predicted proteins | sample PEATcosm2014_Bin_31_FD_119748 | JGI IMG/M metagenome (GOLD analysis project Ga0181517, IMG submission 119748) | Peatland microbial communities from MTU Mesocosm Facility, Houghton, MI, USA - PEATcosm2014_Bin01_30_metaG | ecosystem: Environmental > Terrestrial > Soil > Wetlands > Peat | place... | reverse complement strand
TCGATGGAACGGCCATTGCGGGCGCGGTCCTTCTCAATGACCACGATGCGGTAGAAGGGCTGCTTGCGGGCGCCAAAACGCGCCAAACGAATCATCACCACGGCTATACGGTTCCTTTCAAAATCCTGTGCTTTGTTGCGGCTCCAGGGAACTTGCGGAAGTACACGGATCTGCTCACCCTTCCCGGCCTTTTCCCGGCCCGGACCCGGTCAGAATCCGCCGCACCTCATTCATGACCAGGCAAGAACGCCGAGCCACTCAAGACACAACACCTAAGTATCGCCGAAATCAGCCCCCTGAAGCAAGTTTTCGCGCTTGCGGCGCTTCCGGACGGCCCGCAGCGGGCTCTCCCTCTGCTAAAGTAGCGGCAAGCCAATTTGGGGCAACGCACCATGCAGCGTGAGTATCGCAAGGCCTACTCCCAATGCCTGAACAGGGAAATGGAGCTTCTCGTCTTCGGCCACGGCGGAGCGCCGGTGCTCGCCTTCCCCACCTCGGCCGGGCGCTTCTACGAGCTGGAAGACCACGGCATGGTCGCCGCCCTCGAAACGAAGATCTCAGCCGGCCAGTTCCAGCTCTTCTGTGTCGATTCGGTCGATGCCGAAAGCTGGTACAACCGCCGCATCTCCCCGCGCGCCCGCATCGCCCGCCACATTCAGTTCGAGGATTACCTGCTCCGGGAACTCGCGCCCCAGATGACGGAGCGCTCGGGTTCGGAGGGCATCACCGCCTTCGGATGCAGCTTTGGCGGCTATCACGCCGCCAATATCGCCCTCCGCCATCCCGACCTTTTCACCGCCATGGTCTCGCTTTCCGGAGCGTTCGACCTCGCGCACTTCCTGGACGGCTACACCGGTCAGGACTCCTATTTCCACCTGCCCACCTACTACCTGCCCAACCTGACGGACCCCTGGTTTCTGGGCCGCCTGCGCCGCAATCGAATTGTCCTTGCCACCGGCCAGGACGACCAGTGCCGCCTGCAGAACGAACAACTCAACCACATTCTGAACGAGAAGGAAATCCCCCACCAGCTTCACGTTTGGGAGGCGGAAAACTCCCACGACTGGCCCACCTGGCGGGGGATGGCGGGAGAATACTTGTAGGGAGTGGGGAATAGGGAGTGGGGAATAGGGAGTGGGGAATAGGGAGTGGGGAATAGGGAGTGGGGAATAGGGAGTGGGGAATAGGGAGTGGGGAATAGGGACTAAGGGACTGGGGACTAAGGGACTGGGGACTAAGGGACTTATGGACTTAGGGAACAGGGATCATGGAACAGATTTCAGGGGAGGTGGGTGCAATGAGCGCTTTGAATCCGTATGAGAAGTATCTGGATGGACGGCCGGCGGAGGAGATTCTGCGCGCAACCGTGGATCATGCTGCTTACGTTCTCGCGCAGATGGGGTCTGAAAAAGCCCCCATTCGACCGGCTCCGGATAAATGGAGCGCGGCGGAGATCATCTGCCATCTCGCCGACTGTGAGCTGGTGTTTGCCTTCCGCTTGCGCCAGACGCTGGCCGAAGATGCGCCGACGATTCAACCCTTCGATCAGGAAAAGTGGGCCGCAACGTATCCCGGCTTACCTGTAAATTCGGCGCTGGGAGTCTTCTCTTCCCTGCGCGGCTGGAACCTGCACCTCATCGCGGGGGCGCTTCCTCAAGCCGCCAACCGCGTCGTGACACACCCCGAGCGCGGAACCATGACCTTCCAGACGCTCGTGGAAACCATGGCCGGTCACGACCTCAATCACCTGGCCCAGCTGCGCCGCATCGCTTCCGCCTGAGCCGGACCTCGCCTGATATCGGCCTCGACCGAGATCGGATGCGCCGTCATTTCATGGTGTTTTTCTTGCCGCCGGCGGATTTCGAGGGCGCGGTCATCTTTTGCTCGCCGCCGTGGTGCTTCTTGTGATGGGCCACGGCCTTGGCAATCTCCTCGGGCGAGAGCTTGCTTTGATTCTCAAAGTGCAATACGTCGTTCTCGATCGCTGTTTTGGATGGGTTGGCGTCCATGGATTCCTCCTTGGCACGAAACGGGAACCTGCTCCGGAATCGTCCGGGGCAGGTCCCCGGGCCGAGTCCGAAGTGAGTCCGGTTCAAGCATAGCCCCGTTGCGGCCGCGCGACCAGCCCCATCCTTTACGGGCGATGATTCCAAATCGTGCGGGCGCGGGAATCGAGCTATTCCTACAGTTGTACTTCGCAGGGACGCCGCGAAAAAACAAGGGCCCGGGCCTAAAGGCCACCGTGATTTGCGACTCTTTCATGGGCCTGAAGGCCCATGCTCCCTCCGTAAGAATCTAACTGCAACTGTAGTACTAGAGCGGTTCCACAATTCATGTGCCCTTTTTAGTCCTGCGAAGGGTGGCTTTTTCTTGAGGAAAAAGCCACTTTAGGTCAGTGCTTCCTGGGTATAGCAATTGTGGAACCGCTGTAATGTGCTTTCTCTGAAGTTCGTTGAATAACGAAGAAAAGCAACCGCAGGTCCTTCGACTGCGTTTGGCGCCCAATCACCCCGGCGACGAAGACCTGTCGCCGGGGGCCCCGGTTGCGCGCCAAACTTCGCTCAGGATGACAGTATTTTTGATGCGAGCTTTAAAGACGGGATGCTAGGGGACGAAGAGCTTCAGGCGGACCTGCCAGCGGGTGCTTTCGCCAGGCTTGAGGGTCACCATGCCGGTGTCTGTGCTGCCCCATTCCTTGCCGAAAGGGTCGCCGAAGTTGTACTGGTGCTCGATGGCGACGAACTGCTTGGTGGGAGGGGCGTACATCTGGATGGCCTTGATTGCGGGCGAAAGGCCCTCGATGGCTACACCGTATTTGGCGGCGGGATCGACGATGCGGACGGTGGCGGCATTGTTCTTCCAGGCGAGGTGGCTCCAGTTGTCGTCGAAGAAGTTCTTGCCGAGGGCAACACCGCCGGGAACGCGCAGATCGAAGCGGGTTCCATCGACGGGCAGGATTTTGCCGGTGGGAAAGACACTGTCGTAGTTGTTGACTTCAGCTGTAGCGGCGGCGGGAATCTCGACCCTGACCTGAGAGCGGTCGCCGGAAGGCAGGTTGAAGTAAGGGTGCCAAGCGATGGCCACCGGCTCGTCGGCCGAGCCGACGTTTTTGGCTACGACGCTGGCGTCGAGGGCATCGGCGGTCAAACGAATGGTGACGACGAGGTCAGACTTGGAGAACCAGCGTCCGCCGAAGTCGCCGGCATGGATGATGCCGGAAACCTGCTGTCCGCCGGGAATCTGAGTGACTTCGAGGTTATCGGTTTTGGACTTGAGGATGAGGCCGTGCATGGCGTGACGCTCGGCGCCCGGATTGTCGCCGACGTTGTTGGCCGGAATCGTGATGGAGCGGCCGCGCCACTCGGTGGTGAGGGTTTTGCCGTCTGCCGAGAGCTTGCCGCGAATGCGGTTGGGATAAGGAAAGAGGAAAGCGCTGCCAAGATGGTAGCCTTTGGCTCCGAAATCGTCGTCGTCGACATCGAGGAGCTTTTTGGCGGCAGCCGGATCGGGAGAGGCAAAGACGTCGACATTGCCCTTGCCGGGGAAGTTGGCGGTGACATAGAGCACCTCCATGCCGCGACCGGGCAGGACGGTGACGCTGGTGAACTCAGGCCTGGTGGCGCTGACCGCCTTGCGGGTCAGAGTGACGAGCTTCTGACCGCCGATTTCGGTTACCGACTGGGCCTGGCTGCCCAAGGCGATTGAAGCCGCCAGCGGCAGGGCGAAGGTCAGCAGTGCAAGTGCGCGCAATCTATTCATCTGGGATCACTCCTGGAAATGCGATCGGATTCTCCGTTTCCGGCTGTCGCGGGCGCGATTCGCGGCCCATGAAAGCGTATTCAGGAGGCGCAGCCATTCTACGTCAAGCGGGGATGACGCTGCAGGGAGCGGGGATGCGGATTTCCGGTTCGGGAATTCGGATGCGGCCGGCAAGGTTTGGGCTGGCCAGAAAGAAACAAGATCTCGATTGATCCGCAAGCTGAAACGTTCAAGAACGGCGGAATGCTGGTTCGATTTGGCAAGATCGCCTCCGCTGGCGCGGAGTTGGCAAGTTGGCAAGTTGGCGGCTGCATCGCCGGAGCGGTTTCATTCCCGTGGGTCGGGAACGCCGGTGGCGGAGCGGCGCGAAAAAATTACATGGTTCGCATGAGACAGGCGACGCTGAATACACTGTTGCGGCGCAAGAGTCTGGATGGAACCCTTGCGTTTTGAACAGGCTGGCGGCGCTGGCGGCGGGGCTTCGCTTTGGCACGATGGTTGCACTCATACGCAGTGAGCCGGTCGCACCATTCTGCGACCACCGGTCAGCGAACGCTGGCCGCTAAGGTCTGAAGGTGCATCGGCCTGGAGGAACTTCATGAGAATCAAATCGGCAACTTCGACTCCGCTTCCGCGCAAGCCGCTCCCAGGCAAGTTGGCGATCCTTCTATTGGCGTCCGCCTTTGCCATACCTGCGCTTGCGCAAGAGGCCCAGCCCACGCAAACATCTCCGACGAGTCCTTCCGCGACTACGGAGGCGAATCCCCCTGCCGCGTCGCAAGAGCAGCCCGCACCTTATACCGCAACGCCGGTGAAGCAGCCTAAAGAGGGGTTCTGGGGACACGTGAACCCGTTCGCGCGCAAGAAGTGGGTAAAGGCAAGATTGGACCCCATCAACGATCAACTGAGCGAACTGGATGAAGTCAACGGCAAGAACGCGAAGGACATCCGCGACGTGGACGATCGCGCGCAAACCGGGATCCACAGGGCCCAGGGCACAGCGGACGCGGCGAATCAGACCGCGACGGCCGCGGGCGAGCAGGCTCGGCACGCCGGCTCCACGGCTCAAAATGCAATGGGGCACGTGGACAATCTGACCACGACAGTGAACGGTCTGGACACCTACGGCGAAAAGAGCAATGTTGACATTGCCTTCAGAGGCGGACAGCCCATTTTGTCGACTGAGGCGCGCAAGCGTCTGGACGATCTGGCGACCCAGATGAACGGCCAATCCGGCTACATCCTGGAGTTGGAGGCCCACTCGCCCGCATCCGGCAGTGCCGGGATCGAGAGTTCGGGGCGGCTGGCCGAAGCGGTCAAGCGCTATATGGTCACCGAACACAACATTCCCGTCTACCGCATGCATGCCGTGGCGCTGGGCAATGCTCATGGCAATGGCGAAGAAGACGAAGCCAAGCCAGTGCGCAGCAGCAGCGTTCACATTCGCTTGATGGAAAACAGCCTGGCCGCGCAGGGAGCGGCACCGACACAAGGCGCGGGCGCTTCATCGGGTACCGCACAGCCGTAAAACCACGCGGCCCGAGAAGATCGCGGTTCCATGACGCGGCCACTCGCAACAGGCCGTCGATTTTCTCTCGTCATGCGACTGCGAAAGAAGCATTGCAAACAGCCCCCGCACATTGCGGGGGCTGTTTTGTGCATGACGCCGGCATTTTGAAAGCTTTGAGTCAATGGAGGCGCGATGGGGTTTTCTGGACTTTCTCAAAGCGAATGGTTGTATGGAGTATTCCTCTTCTCGGCGGTATTGGTGTTTGGGAGCGGCATCCACTACGTTGTGTTCCGGCTCTTGCGCAAACAACAGGCCGGAACAGGACGACGGAGCCTGGGCATACAACGCAACCTTGCATGGCCAGCTCGCGGCGTCTTCCTGCTGATTGGATTGCGGATCATCCTGCCCCATGTGCCACGGATCGCAGATACATTTCTGGAACCGGCAGAACAATTTGTCGAATGCCTGCTGGTGCTGTTTCTTGGCTGGCTGGGGATTGGAGGCGTGTACGTTTTTCAGGCTGTTACGCTCTCCCGATTCGATACCTCGGTAGCCGACAATCTGCGCGCCCGGCGCGTTCACACGCAGATGCAGTTCTTTCGCCGGGTGCTGATTCTGATTGTGGTTTTGCTCGACGCAGGAGCGCTGTTATGGAGCCTTCACGATGAGCGGCTGTGGAAGTTCGGAACCGGCATTCTGGCTTCGGCGGGCCTGGCTTCGCTGGTGATGGCCGCCGCGGCCAAGTCAACTGCTTCCAACCTGATTGCGGGCATGCAGATTGCGCTCACCGAACCGATCCGCATCGACGATGTGGTGGTGATCCAGGGCGAATGGGGACGGATCGAAGAGATTACATCCACTTATGTGATCGTGAAGATCTGGGACGAGCGGCGGCTGGTGGTGCCGCTCAGTTATTTCATTGAGCAACCCTATGAGAATTGGACACGCCGCAAGGGAGACTTGCTGGGCACTGCTTTTCTTTATGTGGATTACGCTGTCCCGATCGAGCCATTGCGCGCGGAACTGCGACGCATCGCGGAGGAATCGGCGCTGTGGGACAAGCGAGTATGCGGTCTGCAAGTGACCAACCTGAGCGACCGCTCGATGGAGCTGCGCTGCCTGATCAGCGCCTCCAGTTCCTCGCAGTGCTTCGATCTGCGCTGCCTGGTGCGCGAAAAGATGATCGCATTCATCGAAGAGAACTATCCGAGCGCACTACCGTGCAGGCGAGTGGAGATGCGCGAGTTGGCAGATCGGCGAAACAGCCGTTCCGGCCAAGAGAGTACAGAGTTTTGAACCTCTGTGATCTCCGATGCAGTCGCTGCGCCGCGCACAAGCGCAACGAATTCGCACAAGAGAACAGGCCGATCCGAATCTCGGAGCGGCCTGTTGAGGGATCACCTGGGTGGATTGTCAGCGGCCTTTTAACTGGCTTGCCGCGACTGATGTCTAGCTTCGAGGACCGCGTCTAGAAACGGCCGCGCCTTGGCAGGCGAAGGAATTTCGCCGTGCAGAATGATACGCGTGGACACATCATGCCCATAGAGGGCCCGGGTAGAATCTTCGTCGCTGTGAATCGCAGCACCATTCAGCGCGAATCCGGCAAACACGCCGCGGGCGCGCGAGTAGGTCAGGATCTCCGCGTTGAGCATCCAATCAGTATCGGCGGATGTGTGGCGTCCCACCGGCCCGGCTGCGACAGATGCATCGGCTCCGAGCTCGAACTTGCTGGTGAGCAGACGCTGCATTCCTCTCTCGTTCTGAATAATCAGCACCAGGTCTACGCCTTCAACTCCGATTTGCAGGCCCCAACTGCCCCCTGTAATGCCAAAGAATATCGGGGCGCTCCATTCGCCTTTCGGTCCGCCTTTCTCTGTTCGGCAAGTGGCAACCCCTTTGCCATTTTCCGCACCGAAGACAAAGCCGCCTTTAATCAGGTGCGGCACAACAGCAACGCACTTCGCATGATCCAAAACTTCTTCGGGGATGCCTCTATCCGGCGCGGACATGATTTGATGCAGGACTTCGCCAGCGTGAGACAGCCGGTCGTAGGTCGCTTCCCGCGTATCTCCGGCCCAAGCGATGCTTGCCGTACTGAGCAATGCCGCGAGCAAGAATACCTTGCGCATACCTTCCTCCTTTTCACTTTGTAGGGGCGTTCCGTTCCTGATTCGTGTGTAATCACACACTCTATTGCGCACTTCCGCCGGTCGAGGCTGATTCCGCAACCTCATCGGTTCGATTTGAAAGCAGGCGGATTTCAACGCGACGATTCTGCTGTCGTCCGTCGGCGGTTGTATTGGGCGCCACTTCCTTATCCTTGCCGATCCCGATCAGATAGAACCGATGCGCCGCAATTCCATATCGCGAGCCGAGGTATTGCACCACCGCATCCGCGCGCCGCTGACTGAGGTCGTAGTTGTACTGGGCCGGCCCAGTCGAATCCGTTCCACCTGTCACTTCCAGAATGTAGCTCTTGACCGAACCGAGCTTCGCAGCGAAGCTGTCGAGCTGATCGCGATCTTCCTTGGTGAGCGTCGACTTGTCGAAGCCAAATGTCACCGAGACGATGGATACCGGCTGGTAGTTATCAAGCCCACTCACTACACTTGCCAGCGAATCCGCGCGATGCACAGCGTTGTCCGCGGCGGACTGCGCGTCACCCGCTGCCTTGCCCGCATTCTGCGCGTTCCTGCCTGCGGAGTCCGCAGCTTCCTGCGCATGGTTGATTCCAGCCAGCGCCCGATCGTTCACATCATGGATCTGCCGGTTGTTGTCTGCCGTTTTAGTCTCCAACTGGTCCGTGTGTTCGATCAAAGGCGCGGTCTGGTTGCGCACATAGTTCTTGGTTGCGCACCCGGCCATTCCCGCCACTGCCACACTCGCCGCCAACACCAACAATGCACTTCGATGGATGCTCATGGTTTCGCTCCTTTTCTGGCCGGTCTCTTGGTCCAGCCAGTCAAACACAGCCGTTCGTCCCGGCTTTGTGTATGAGGAAACAAGATGCATCCATGCGACCAAAGGAGGATCGTTTGCAATTTCATGAAAACAGGCTCCTTGAACTAATCGCGCCGCGGAACCCGCTCCACATCTGTGTATTTCTTACACAGGGCCGCAGGGGTCTGTTGTTGAAGCGCTCCGCACCGCACAAACCGAATGCGTCCGATGTAACCGCGACGACCTGGAGATGGGACATCGGCGCATTCAGGATTTCCGATGTTTGTTCGGGCTCGCTTCCTGTAAATGACACACCCATGCGATCTTCGTGACGTTATTTCCTTGCAATTTGGACCGTTTTCAAACTCTCTTTTTTCATGTTCGCGCATACACGATTCATGCGCTTGATTTTTTATTCGCTGCGATTTGGAACGCGGTTTGCAAACAGGCAAGAGCGCGAAGACTCCACCGCGACGAAATCAGGAGGAGAGATTCAATGTGGATTGACAACCGACTCCGGCGTTTGAGAGAAGTCCTCTGCTCGACCGCGCTAGCCGCGGCCCCTTTCACTTCAGTCATCATGGGCATACCACTGATCGGGCATTCGCTGGCCACTGCGCTCTGTCCACCCACAAGGCGCAATGACGATTTCGCAGCTCAGCACAAGAGACACTTTTCAAACCCCGAGATAAATCGCGCCCATGGAACTCTTCCCGCTACATGGCGCAACTTCTTCCTGTCCATGGGGTCCGACACCCGGAACAACCAAGAGTGACGACACTCCACCACTATCTTTTTTTCGCGAAAGGACCAGCCGGGGGGGGGGGATTTTATACCTTTGCAACCATTACCCTAACGTCCAGATCACGGAACAAGTGACGTCAACCTTCACTGTCAGCGCCGCTTCGAACGTGGCGCACAATACTACATCTACGAGTTCTTTCGGACTGTGGCTTCGACGGAAAGACTTTGGCCAACCGCGTCAACACATCGCACAACACATTCCAGATGAATGCCAACGGGGTTGCCGGAATGCCGCGCATTCTGTAGATGACAACAGTTAAGCCTAAGCTTGCACCGCTGCTGCGCCGGGGTGTCCCATCAGTCTCTGGCGCTATTTTTCGCTATGAAGGTTGGGTCGCATGTTGGCTGGAGTTTATTACACACTGCTATGAAGATTTTTCCCGTTCATCCTCGACTGCTTGAGCGCCGACGCGCCATCTTGCGCAGACGAATGTGCTTGCGGTTTGGAAGCCTCCGTGCAACATCTTGAACAGGAACGGCGACTTTCCCCTGCCGAGGAGGTATACGACCATGGAACTCCGCAACCGTATTCTCACTAGTCTCAGTGCGCTCTATCTGATCGTGATAGCCTTCACATCCGGCAGCCACGCGAGGACCATTCATGCCAAGTCAGAGCAATCGATGAATGCGACGCTCGAGCCATCTCAGTCGGCCGAGGAATCGATATCCACTCCTGAAGCATTTACCGGAACGATTCTAAGAAGTGGAATCGACTTCCTGCTCAGGGATACGTCCGGGGAGGTTTATCTTGTCGACGCCAAAGAGAGAGAGGATCTCTTTGAAGGCGAGCACGTCAGGATTATAGGGATACCGGAAGCCGACGCAAAGATTCTTCATGCGGAAGCGATCGAAGAACTGACCGCGTAACAAGGGGCGTGACCGGCCCGGCAATGGCCCTTCAGGCTCCCGCTTTCTTCGTCATCGAGTCTCAACGGAACCGTTTTTGACGACCGGTCGGACCCACTGCAGAGTATCAGGTTATGACTCCCAACAAGGTTGATGAGTACTGATAGCGCGGTCCTTTACGGACCCTGGCACAGGCGCACGCACATTCGGTAGATGATTTCACACAATGTCGGACATGCGGGAGATCTGTGGACGACATTTTCCTGGACGGGAGCATGGATGCGCCCATTGTCGCGTCCAGCTCAAAGAGTTCCAACATTGCTCGAACGGCGCAGATTCTTCTCCAAGCCAGTCGGTTTATTTCGCAGAGCCTTCGCATTGCTTCGGTGGGCCTATGACTGCGAGAGCCAGCGAGCGGATTCTTCAAGGCCGACATGTATCTGCAGTTTGGAACTCGCCGTGCAGGACCTCAAGAAGGAACGGCACAATTCCCCAACCAAGGAGGTACACCTTCATGCAACTTCGCAACCGCGTTTTCGTCGCACTCTGTGCGCTCAATCTGGCAGTCGTGGCCTTCACGGCAAAAACCAGTGCATTGGCCCTCCAAGCGAGGCCAGACCACTCAGCGAGTACGAGCGCTCAGGAGCCACAGCTTCCCAACGCCAAACAATCCGAACAGTCAGCTTCTAAGGCAGCGGTGTTTACTGGCACGATCGTCAAGAATGGATCCGATTTCCTGCTCAAGGATGCCTCGGGGAAGATTTACACTCTTGACACCCCGGAGAAGGCGCAGCCATTTGAGGGCAAGACCGTAAAGGTCACCGGGAAGCTGGAAGCCGATGCGAACATGCTTCATGTCGAAACGATTGAAGAAGTAACCGCTTGACGCGAGCGCAGTTCGAACAGGCAGATCGCCTTCAGAATGCGGACGCATGCGGCAGCCATGCGAGGGAATTCGTTCTTTCGCATGGCTGCCTTTGCATCATCGCAAAGGCGGAGCTCAGTATGAGAAACACCTGAGCTGCGCGGACCGGATGTGAACACACCTCACTCTGACATCGGGTTGTTCGAATTGGCATTCTGGAATCTCTCATATTCAACACAGGATTTGGGATTCCAGTGCCGGCTCGGGAAAGCGTGTGACGATGCATTTCTTTCGGCTACGGTTGGTAGCGGCTCTTCTTGCCGGGATTTCGATCATCTCCGTCGCATCCACCTACTTCGACGTCCTGGCACACAAGCACACAATGGGCGCGGAACTTGCGCGTCGAACGCAGTGGCTCGGCGCGGAGTTGCAAAAACAGCTTGAACTGCAGTTGGATATGGGAGAAAGGATCGATTGGTCAGAGGCGCTGACGAGCCTGCGCCATCAGCCCGATCAACCGAGTCTTGCCGTATACGACGATGCAGGACTGCTTGTCGGATACGCGGGAACAAAGCCTCCAACAAACAAGGGATCAAGTACTCTGGTGGACCACGTGTTGAACAGTGGAACAGAAGCGAACAGATTCGCGCGGATTTCAGAGCGCAGTGGCGAGGCCGCCGCGCCTTCGGCGTATCAAGGAGTTATTCAGACAGTGTTTGCTCCCCGGTCCAGACTTCTGTTTGAAGATGCATTGCCCCTGCATTATGGCGAGCGCACCACGTGCGTACTCGTGCTGATTGCGGATGCGGACTATATTCGCATTGAAAGCAATCGTGTGTGGCGCAGAAGCTTTTTGGGCATCGCGGTAATGGTGGTGTTGATTGTTGTGGTCACGCTGCTGATGGTTCGTTGGTTTCTGCAACAGCCTGTCACGCGCGCCGCCGACTGGCTGCGCAGATTGCGGCGTGGGGAAGCTGAAGTCGCGGAGGGCGCCGGGGAGTTTGGCGATCTGGTTCCATTGGCACACGAAGTCACGCTGCTGGCCGAGCACCTTACCCGTGCGCGAGAGGAAGCGGCGAATGAAGCGCGGCTCCGCGATCACGCGGAACACATATGGACCGCGCATCGCCTTGCGGTGCACGTGCGCGACCGTCTGGGCAGCGGACGCCTGTTTATCGTTTCCAATCGGGAGCCTTATATGCATGTTCGCAATGGCGCGAGGAGCGAGTGCGTGGTGCCGCCAAGCGGGGTGGTCACTGCCATCGAGCCGATCCTGCGGGCTTGCGACGGGACGTGGATCGCGCACGGCAGCGGCAACGACGATCGCGCCTTCGTCGATGAACATGACCGCTTGCGCGTGCCTCCGGATGAGGCGCGCTATACACTGCGCAGAGTCTGGATCACTCCCGAAGAAGAGGCAGGATACTACGACGGATTCTCCAACGAGGGTCTTTGGCCGCTGTGCCACATTGCGCATACGCGGCCGCTCTTCCGCGCCGGCGACTGGAACAGCTACCAGAGTGTGAACGCGCGATTTGCCGAGGTGCTGCTTGAGGAGATGGAAGGCGTCGATCATCCGGTGGTCTTTGTGCAGGATTACCACTTTGCGCTGTTGCCGAGAATGATCAAGGACGCCCGGCCTGAAGCGCGTGTCGGCATCTTCTGGCACATTCCATGGCCGAACGCCGAGGCCTTCGGCATCTGCCCATGGCAGAGCGACTTGCTGGATGGCCTGCTCGGCGCTGACGTTATCGGGTTTCATCTTCAGTCTCATTGCAACAATTTCATGGATACGGTGGACAGGGTTCTGGAAGCGAGGACCGATTGGGAGCATTTCACCATACAGCGCAATAGCCATATCTCTGCAGTACGTCCCTATCCCATCAGCGTGGCCTGGGATGATTCCAAGAACGGCGCTTCGAAAGCAGGAGGACACGCGATGAATGCGATTAACCGTTCCGTCTCGTTGAAGCAGGTCGAGGGAGATTTGCAGCACGCGTTCGCGGGGAGAGCAACGCGCGAGGAAGTGGGTCCTGAGCTCAACATGGGGATTGAGCGCTTGCTGCTTGGGGTGGATCGTATGGACTACACGAAGGGTATTGTGGAACGCCTGCTGGCCGTGGAGCATTTGCTTGAGGAATATCCCGGCTACCTCGAGCGCATCGCAGTGGTGCAGATTGCTTCTCCGAGCCGCACGCGCATACCGAGCTACGCAGCCTTGCGTTCACAGGTTGAATATACGGTTGAACGCATCAATCGCCGCTTCGCGACGACGCGATGGAAACCGATCTTGCTGATTCAGAAGCAGCTCAGCCATGAAGAGATTGCGCGATACTATCGGGCCGCGGACATATGCATGGTTACGTCCTTGCACGATGGCATGAATCTGGTGGCCAAGGAGTTTGTGGCAATCAGAGACGACTGCAAGGGAGTGCTTGTGCTGAGCCGTTTCACCGGGTCGGCTCATGAGCTTGACGACGCCCTTCTCGTGAACCCATACGATATTGTGCAAGTCAGCGAGGCGATTCGCACCGGTCTGGAAATGAGCCGGGAAGAGCAACAGCAGCGGATGGAACGAATGCGGCTGCACGTGAAGGAACACAATGTGTATCGCTGGGCATCAAGCGTGTTGACCGATCTTTGCGCGGTGCGCATCGAGGATAGTCCTTTGCCCGTTGCGCCGATCCATCCTCCGCAGGCGCTGAGCGGTCAACTGCTGGCAATGCGCCCGAGGACAGAGGCAATGAGCGAGCCGGCGATCCGGAAGACAGGGGAGCGCGCGGGAACGAGGTATTGACAATGGGAATTCAACGGCACACATCGATTGCCCCGGCCGCTCAATGGCGTGATAGCTTTCCCAGCTCCACCTCACAAAATACTGTTCTCCGGCCGCAAACACCGAGCACAATGAGAAGCTCAGCACTTCCCGGCCTGGGTGGGATCTGGTTGTGTGGGGTCGACGGACCGCCTCAGACAACTTGTAGAGACGCAAAAATGGAGGGGGTTGACAACAAAGCGCGCAAATTATTTTGAAGCCTATCGCGATCTGTGCCGATGAATCTATTGTGACGCCCCGCATTCACTCTCATCGGTACTCGAATGAATGACATGCCCTCCATTCCGTTCACTTACGACTATCGGCTCATCCTGCTGTCAATAGTGATTTCCATTCTTGCGTCGTACGTGGCCCTGGACCTCACGGGACGTTTGACGGCGAGCAGGGGGCCGATACGTCATGCCTGGCTTCTGGGCGGAGCACTGGCAATGGGATGCGGAATCTGGGCCATGCATTTCACCGGCATGCTTGCTTTCAGGCTTCCCATTCCGGTTTACTACCATGTCCCTACCGTCGCGCTTTCGCTGTTGGTAGCTGTTTTGGCCTCGATGGTAGCCCTGTATGTTGCAACCAGCGACAAACACAGACACTTGCACGTTGCGGGCGGCAGTTTGGCGATGGGCGCCGGAATTTCGGCGATGCACTATTCGGGCATGGCGGCCATGCGCCTGGCCGCCATGCACCATTACCAAAGCGGCCTGTTTATCTTGTCCATCATTCTGGCGGTCGTGATCTCGTTCGTCGGGCTGCTGTTGATTTCCCGGTTTCGCGCCGACACACGCAGCCTGGGAGAAAAGTGCGCGGCCGCGCTCATCATGGGGATGGCGATCCCGGTGATGCACTATACGGGTATGGCGGCTGTCAGTTTCAAGCCCATGAATCAAGCGCCCGATCTGACGAATGCTGTCAACATATCGTCGCTGGCCATTTTTGCGCTTCTTATTATCACTTTTCTGATTTGCGGTTTTGCGATTCTTTTTTCGCTTGTGGACCGGCGTCTATCGGAACAGCATTTTCTGCTCGACAACGAGCGCAACATGCTGCGCGCACTCATCGACAATATTCCGGAGTTCATGTATGTGAAGGACCTGGACAGCAGATTTGTGGTGGCGAACCTGCATCTGGCGCAGGTTCTCGGAGCAGCGACCCCAGAGGGCGTTCTGGGCAAAACCGACTTTGAATTCTTCCCGCCGGAGATGGCGTCCGCATTCCATGCAGACGAGCAAGAGGTAATTAGAACTGGCGCGCCCCTGTTCAGCCGCGAAGAAAAGGGCATTGATATTTTTGGCAACGAAATTCTGGTTCAGACAACCAAGGTCCCGCTGCGCGACAGCAAAGGACAAGTTATAGGCATCGCCGGAGTTGGCCGGGATATAACTGCGCGCAAGAAGATGGAAGACGAGTTGCGGGAAGCGGAACTCAAATACCGGGGGATCTTCGATAAAGCAATTGTGGGCATCTATCAGAGCACGCCGGACGGGCGCTTCCTCAGCGTGAATCCATCCATGGCATTCAGCTGCGGCTACGCGTCCCCTGAGGAAATGATCGCGAACGTCACGGATATCACGCGACAGTTTTTTGCCAATCCAAAGCGCGGCGTGGAATTCATGCTGGTCATGGACAAGGTCGGGGGCGTGAAGAACTTCGAATGCGAAGCGGTTTGCAAGGACGGCAGCAAGATCTGGCTTACCATGAGTATCCGCGCCATTCGTCAGAACGGAGCCGTGGTGCGCTACGAGGGAATGTGCGAAGACATTACCGAGCGCATTCAGCTGCGGGAGCAATTGTTTCAGGCGCAAAAGCTTGAATCTGTTGGACAACTCGCGGCGGGAATCGCGCACGAGATCAATACGCCAACGCAGTACATCGGGGACAATGTGCGGTTCCTGCAAGAGGCATTTCAGGATCTGAAAGGCGTGTTGACACAATATGAAAGTCTTTTCGATGCGGCGAAACATGACGCATTGTCGCCGTTGCTGATGCAGCAGGTAGAGGCATCGGTAGCGAGTGCGGATGCGGCTTATCTGTTGTCGGAAATTCCTGCCGCGATTGACCAGACCCTGGAAGGAGTGGGCCGCGTATCCACGCTGGTGAGCGCAATGAAGGAGTTCTCGCATCCGGGGACGCGCGAGAAGGCTCCCTTGAATTTGAACCGCGCAATCGAAAGCACCATCACCGTGGCGCGCAATGAATGGAAATATGTCGCTGAAATGGAGAGCGATTTCGACGCATCGATTCCTTTGGTGTCTTGCTTGCCCGGCGAGTTCAATCAGGTTATTCTGAACCTCATTGTGAACGCCGCTCACGCGATTGCGGATGTTTTAAAGAGCGGCGACTCGCACATGGGCAAGATCAAGGTGCAGACTCGCAACTGTCCGAAATGGGTTGAGATCAGAATTCAGGATAGCGGAACCGGCATTCCTGAAAAGGTCCGCGGCCGTGTCTTCGATCCGTTCTTTACCACCAAGGAAATCGGCAAGGGAACCGGACAGGGCCTGGCCATTGCGCGCTCGGTGATCGTCGACAAACATGGCGGAAGCATTCACTTTGAAACAGAAGAGGGATGCGGCACTACATTCGTCATTCGCATGCCCCACGATGGCAAGCGGCTCACCGCCAAGGAGCTGGCTGTATGAAGCGCATCCTGTTCGTTGACGATGACAAGAACATCCTCGACGGAATCCGGCGGATGCTGTACCCGGACAAAATTCGCTGGGAGATGGTGTTCGCTCCAAGCGGTGAAACTGCGTTGCAGTTGTGCGAGGCGAGAAGCTTCGATGTGGTTGTTTCGGATATGCGGATGCCGGGGATGGATGGCGCCACCCTGTTGGGTCACATTCGCGATCGATACCCCGACACGGCGCGGATTGCGCTTTCCGGCTATTCCGACGACGCGTTGACCGCGCGCTCTCTTCCCGTGGTTCACCGATTTCTGGTCAAGCCCTGCGATGTGTCACAACTCCGGGTAACGATTGAGCGAATGTGTACATTGCAGGAATTGCTGACCAAGCCCGATATTCGCAGGATCATCGGCAAAGTGGGCGAACTGCCTTCGCTCTCCAGCACCTACACGCATCTGACACGGGTGGTGAATGACCCAAACGCATCGATCGTCAAAGTGGCGGCCATCATTCAACAGGATGTTGCCATGTCGGCCAAGATATTGCAACTGGTCAACAGCGCTTTCTTTGGATTGGCGCGGAACGTGACGAATGTGACAGACGCTGTTTCTTGCCTGGGAATGGAAACAACCAAGAACCTGGTTCTGGCCACCGACGCTTTCAAGGCGTTTGTTCCGGGTAGGCGCGTACCGCAGTCAACGTTTGAATCTCTGGAGCGTCATGCCCAGGAAGTAGCCTGCATTACCAGCGCGCTTCCGCTGGGACGGGAGGAACGAGACATCGCTGTGATTGCCGCTCTGCTTCACGATATCGGCAGGCTTTTCTTGGCCAGCAAGATGCCGGAAGAGTTTTGTTCCATTCAAAGGCTGGCAACCTTACACGAATGCAAGCTCTTTGAAGCGGAAGAGGAGTTGCTGGGGACTTCGCACGCGGAGATCGGCGCCTATTTGCTGGGTCTATGGGGACTACCGAATGTTATTGTGGAAGCGATTGCGCACCACCACCGGCCAACGCGCATATCTCATTCCGGATTCGACAGCACGGTTGCTGTCTATCTTGCAGAACTGCTTGCCACCGAGAATGAGGTGCGTTCAGCCGGCTTAGCCGTCAATGGGCTCGATGAATCTGATCGGGCGTGCCTGGAGACACTCGGCATCTTGTCCCGCCTTGAAGAGTTCTATGAGCTTGCCTTGCCCTGCCGTAAATGAGGGGAGGCGTCTTCCTGGTTGGCGCGGCTCACTCGATGGGGCTCAGACAACAGGAGATTCCCAGCACGATGCCATTGGCTGCAACCAGGGGCTCGGTCCTGACTCGAAGCCGTTTTTGCGCGCCGCCCTTTATGGTGGCCGTCACCGATCCGGCCCAGCCTTTTGAAATGCGTTCTTCGAAGTCGAAGTTTACTGGCTCACCTTCTGAAGAGAGGAGGGCCGTCCATTGGATCCGGATCTCGGGGACGGGGCCGGCAGCCTGGGCTTCGCTACATTCGAGGAGCCTTTCAGCCGCGCGGTTCAAGTGCCGAATATGACCAAGCGTGTCCAGGATTACCGTGGACTCCGGCAGGGAGCGAAAGGAGGCTTCCATCCACCGGGAAAAATCTCCGCGCACGCATGCTTCAGTAACATGTTGAGTTACATCCACGGTTGCCAGGAGAACGAAGGGGTCGCCGAGCTGCCCGCAGCGAATGAGCTGAGCCGATAACTCGCAAATGAGCAGGTCGTGCGCTTTGGTCCTGAAGCGGCGGCGCAGAGAAATGGAAAGCTCCATTCCACCCAGAAAAGCCTGAAAGCGCCCTTTGGAGAGATCCTGCTCGTCGTCCGCAACGAATTCCCACACATGCTTTCCCAGCATTTCCTGGGCGGTATATCCAAGCATTCTGCATTCGGCAGGATTCGCTCTCAGGATATGCCCAGCCTTGTCGACCAGGATAAGGGGAATGGGTGTGTGGTCGAAGAGATCGACAGGCGAATCAGGGGAATTCTCAGGTGCAGGAAAGCCCAATTCTGTAGTGGATGTCATGCTTTATGCTCCTTCAACGGATGTTCCTTCTAATGCGGCAAGCACTTCTTCAAACGAATGAAATTGCGAGGCAGGAAATATTTCGAAGGTGATGGGGCTGGCGACCATGATGGTTCTTCCCTTTACCACCATCACGTGTTCACGGTTCGCGGTCGCCAGGCGAACGATTTCCATGCGCATGGCGTCTGGAGAAACCCGACGCCGCACGACCGCCAACAACACGTCTCTATCCCAATGAAAGAGTTTGTCTTCAGACCGGAGCGTCTGGACCAGAAACTGGGCCGCGACGTTCAGGTAGTCGCCCGCGGCTTCTTCCCCGTATCGTTTTTCAAGGGTTTGCAAAGCCGTGAGCCGGAGCGGAACCACATAACATTGGTTGTCGTAGGCAAAGAGCGGCTCAAGATAGCCACGCGCCTGGGTTGGCCCTCCCAAACCGGTGGGGCCTTCGAAGTTATCCCATTGGCAAATATCTTCGGTGCTTGCGGTTACCGCGGAAGCTTCGAACCTTTGCGCTCTCTTGAGCAGCTCTCGTTCAGACGTTGCCTTGTGGTATTGCTCCAGGCCGATGTTGATTGCTTCCACCAGTACATCCTTGGCGCACGGCTTGGTGAGGAATCTGAATATATTGCCTTCGTTTACGGCATCGATGGCCGCGCTGAGATCGGTATACCCGGTGAGTAACATGCGGACGGTGTCCGGGGCATCGCGTTTGACCTGGGCCAGGAACTCCGCGCCGCTCATTTCTGGCATGCGCATATCTGAAATCACGACGGCGAATGGGCCGAAGTCGCGGATGGCGATCAAGCCCTTTGGCCCGCCATTCGCCACGGTGACAGCAAACTCTTTACGCAGGAGTCGCTCCAGCCCGTCGAGAACGCCTTGTTCGTCGTCCACAAAGAGGATTCTGTCAAACATGTGGTCCCTTAAAGCTTGTTGGAGCTATCGGATGCGAGATCGATTGTGCAAGGCTGGGAAGGCCGGCACACGTGCGGATCTGACCGAACCCCTGCCCGCGCCACGGGCGCACAGCAATGAGCCGTTGAATTCTGTATCGGCAGGTTCTTTCAAGATGATCAGGGGCGGATGACAATTATGAGAGGCTGTGACCGCGATCTGCTCTTGAAGTGAGAAGCATTTCGAGTGAGGTCGATTTGGTTAAAGTACGGCCGGGAGTTTGAGTAAAACACGCGGAGACATTTTCTGAGAAGAGACAGCGTGGACCGGGAGGTCCACGCTACAGCCGGCCGGGAGGCCGGCGGTACACTTTCATCGCCTGCTGACCGGTGGGCAGCGGTTTCTACATCAGGTCAATATCTTGCGGGAGCTGGTCGAGCATACGGTCGATGCGGAGATCGGATGCCGGCACCGAATAGATGTTGACGTAGATGGCTTGCAGCCACTCGCGAAGTTGGGCCTTGGCGATTTTGTCCGCGAGCGGATTCCGGTAGACCATGAGATCGATGGGCGGAGGAGAACTGCTGGAGACCGGGGGCATGAGGTAGTGGAGGCCAGCAACCTCTTTGCATCCGAGACTGCGGTAAAAGAGTTTCCTTCGGGTGTTGCCGGCCTGGGAGGGTGATGGAAGCTTGTCGGAGTCCACCTCGACGATGAGGGAACGGGTGGAGATCTCGCGCATTTCCGCGATCTGGCGGAAGAGAGAACGGCCGATGCCTTGCCCGCGCCACGGCTCGGCAACAGCCATGTACTCGAGGTGCGCGGCATTCGATTGGGGGAACATGCAGAGAATCGCGAATCCGACGATGGCACGATCAAGACTGGCCGTGAGGAAGAGGTATTCGGGCTTGCGGGCCATTGCGACGAGGAGGTCGACCGGCTTCAGTTCGCTGGCAGGATGCGCGGCGGAGTAAATGGCGATCAGGGCATCAAAGTCCTGGCTGTTGGGGTCGGTGAGGCGGCTGACGGTCAAGTTCATACTCTTTATAGTCTTACAGGTTTTTGCGGCTAGAGCGGTTCCACAATTCACGTGCCCTTTTCAGATCTTCGAAAGGTGGCTTTTTCTTGAGGAAAAAGCCACTTTAGATCAGTGGTTCCTGGGTACAGCAATTGTGGAACCGCTGTAGACGGCGCGGAGCTGAATGCGTAGCGGCGAATGGCTGGGTTCGATTTGGCAAGTTGGCCCCGGCTGACACCGGGATCGCGAGTTGGCGAGTTGGCGGCTGCATCGGCAGAGGCGGACTCATTCTTGCGGGCACGCTCTTCCGCATCCTGCTGGTTTTGCGGATGGTTGCGGTGAGGATTGCCGTTTGGGGCCGAGCCTGCTGGCGCAGTTCCCTTCTCCGGTCGGGACGGGCTTTCTGAATTCCACAGATCCGTCCCGGAAGCCTGATGTTCCTGTAGCCTGCTTGCGATATCATTAATCGTTTTGCAGGGATTTGGCCGGGCACGAGGGCCATTTGATCAGAGCGAAGGGTGTTGAACAAGGATGAGCGAGAAACGCTGGGTATTGTTGATTGCAAGTGAGGTCGGGCGGACGGATTCGGTCTCGGACCGCGCGATGGAGCGTCTGGTGGACGCTATCTGCGCAGAGGGATATGAGGTGGTGCGCACCACTTCGCCGGAAGACGGGCTCTCGCTGGTGACCTCGGACCCCAGCTATTCGGCGATCCTGCTGGATTGGGACCTGGAAGGCGACTCTCAGTTCGAAGAGCGCGCCGCGCTGGACATCCTTCGCGGCGTTCGACACCGCAACAAGAGGGTTCCGATCTTCCTGATCGCCGACCGGACGCTGGTGTCGGAACTGCCACTCGAAGTGATCAAGCAGGTGTATGAATACATTCACCTTTTTGGAGACACGCCGGCTTTTATCGCCTCGCGCCTGGACACCGCCATCGAGCGCTACCATGAGCAACTGCTGCCGCCCTATTTCCGCGAGCTGCTGAAATACAACGACCAGTCGGCGTACAGCTGGGACGCGCCGGGGCACATGGGCGGGGTGGCGTTTCTGAAACATCCGGTGGGGCAGGAGTTCCACCGCTTTTTCGGAGAGAACCTGTTGCGCTCGGATCTAGGGATTTCGTCTGCGCCGCTGGGGTCGTGGCTCGACCACATTGGGCCTCCGGGCGACTCGGAGCGCAACGCAGCGCGCATCTTCGGCGCGGACTGGACCTTCTATGTGCTGGGCGGATCGAGCACGTCGAACCAGATTGTCGGGCACGGCGTGATTGCCCAGGACGATATCGTGCTGGCCGACGCCAACTGCCACAAATCGATCTGCCACGCTCTGACGGTGACGGGCGCGCGTCCGGTTTATTTCAAGCCAACGCGCAATGGATACGGCATGATCGGCCTGGTGCCGCTGACACGCTTTTCGCCCGCATCGGTGAAGGAGATCATTGCGCGCAGTCCTTTTGCCGCCGGGGCGCGTTCGCAGCAGCCCACCTATGCAGTGGTGACCAACTCCACCTACGACGGCCTGTGCTACAACGTCGATCATGTGGTCAAGGAGCTGGGGCGCTCGGTAGCGCGCCTGCATTTTGACGAAGCCTGGTATGCCTATGCGAAGTTTCATCCCATCTACCGCGGGCGCTACGCGATGGGCGTGCCTGACGATATGCCGGACCGGCCGACCATCTTCAGCGTGCAATCGACGCACAAGATGCTGGCGGCGTTTTCGATGGGCTCGATGATTCACGTGAAGCTCAGCGAGCGCGGCGCACTGGATTTTGACCAGTTCAACGAATCGTTCATGATGCACGGCACCACGTCGCCTTTCTATCCGCTGATTGCGTCGCTGGATGTGGCAGCGGCCATGATGGACGAGCCGGCGGGCCCCACGCTGATGGACGAGACACTGGCCGACGCCATCAGCTTCCGCCAGGCGATGAGCTCGGTGGCGCACCGGCTGCGGGTTGAATCGGAAGGCGGAGAAGAGTGGTTCTTCGGGATCTACCAGCCCGAGCGCGTGACCGATCCGCAGACCGGAGAGGTGATCCTGTTTGAGGAAGCCGAAGATGAGCTGCTGGCTTCAGAGCCGAGCTGCTGGACCCTCAAGCGGGGCGAAGAATGGCACGGCTACCAGGACCAGGACTCGCCGGACGACTACTGCATGCTGGACCCGACCAAGGTTACGATTCTGACGCCGGGCGTGAACGCACAAGGGGTGATGGGGAGCTGGGGCATTCCCGCCGCGATCCTGACCGAGTTCCTGGACTCGCGGCGCGTAGAAATTGCGCGCACCGGCGACTATACCGTGCTGGTGCTGTTTTCCGTGGGCACTTCGAAGGGCAAGTGGGGCAGCCTGCTGGAGAATCTCTTCGAGTTCAAACGCCTGTACGACTCGGAAGCGCCGCTTGTTGAAGCGCTGCCCGAGCTGGTGCAGAAGTATCCGGCCCGGTATCGCGATCTGACGCTGAAGGAACTCTCCGACGAGATGCACCAGGCGATGATCGATCTGCATTTGGCCGACCTGGTGAATGCGGCCTGCGACGAGGATTTCGATCCGGTTCTGACGCCCGCCCAGACCTACCAGAAGCTGGTGCGGCAAGAGACAGAGTCGATTCCCTTCCGGGAGATGGCGGGCCGCATCGCCGCGGTGATGCTGGTTCCGTATCCGCCGGGCATCCCGATGTCGATGCCTGGAGAGCGCCTGGGAAGCTTTGAATCGCCGGTGATCAAGCTGCTGCTGGCCATGGAGGAGTTCGGCCAGCGATTCCCCGGCTTTGAACGCGAGGTGCATGGCATCGAGGTGGACAGCAACGGCCAGTACTGGATGCGCGCTGTGAAGGAAGAGTCGCAGAATGCCGCATCCCGGTAACCGCAGGCGGCGCTGATCGCGCGCGGGCTTTCGCAGCGCCTTCAGCGGGATGCAGGATGAGATGCTGAGTTCTACGAGGTGGCCGGGGGTGAAGCTGAGCCCCGGCCGCAGCCGCCGAAGATGCGCGCATATTCAGGTCAGCGGTTCCTGGGTACAGCAATTGTGGAACTGCTGCAGCCTTCTGCCGTCTGCTATTTCTCATCCGGATCATCCAGGCGAATTTCGTTCGGCGTGATCTGCATTTCCTTGTAAATTCCCCGCAGCTTCTCCTTCATGTCTTTGTACTTTTTGTATAACTCGATCTCGCGCTTGCTGTCTTCCGGGCGGCCCAGTTTGCGATACAGCGTGCCCAGCCGGTAATGCGCCACGGCGTTGGTCGGCTCCAGTTGCACAGTCTCTTCCAGCAACACCTGCGCCTTGCCGGTCTCGTTCATTTCGAGCAGCGCCTTGGCCAGGCCCAGCTTGGCGTCGGCATCGGCTGGCTGCAAGGCGACTGCCTTCGTATATTCCTCGATAGCCAGCGTGCTGTTCCCTTTGGATGCATCCAGTTCGGCCAGCTTGAATTCTGTTTTTTCGTCGAAGAGATCAGCCGCCAGCGCCAGCCGGTACTCCTGCTCCGCCTCCTGCTTGGCCTTCACATCCGCCGAGGTATTCAGTAACTCAGCCAACTCGAAATGGACCCCTGGCAAGTGTGGATCCAGTGCGATGGCCTTGCGATAATGGCCTATCGCACCATTGGTGTTGCCCAGCCGTGTCTCTTCGTGTGCCATAATCTGATGCATCTGCGCTGAATCCGGCGCGGCCAACGAAAGTGTCAACATCGCCTCCCCCGATAAATCCGCATAGGTGCGATAACTTGCATAAAGCACCTCGGCATTTTCCGGGTCCGTCTTGCGCAGCTCGGTCAGCACGCCGGGTGCGGCATTCAGTTCGCCGCTCTGCGTATAAAGGCTCACCAGCTCCAGTCCCACTTCCACCTTGAACTTCTTGTCTTGCAAAAGAGGAAAGGCTGCTTCCATGTCCTTACGCGCGCTGCTAAAACTCGACGTTCGCGCTTCGGAGATTCCCAGCAGGCCTTGTATCTTCGCTAACTCTGGTCGTGCCGCTAACGCAGCTTGCAGGTGCGGTATCGCGTCCTTGTATCGGCTCCCGAAAAACAGCAGCACGCCAAGATTCCCTTGCGCGTCCACGTTGTTCGGGTCGAGCGCAACCACCTTCTCCAACTCGGGAATTGCCTTCTCTTGATTCCGCTCGCGCAGATACAGTTGCGCGTTGCGCTCATGCTCGGCAATCTCGCTGGAGCGATCAGGGGGCGCCTGACAAAAGTTCGTTGAAGTTGCCGCGGGCAGAAGAAGCAGACTTAACAGTACAGCTTTAGTGGACATGGCACTCCGAGAATATCAAAGTAATGGCTTGCTTTGCTGCAAATCGATGCCGGCCGCGCGCTTGTGTCTATCAATGCGAGCGAACGACAAAAGCAGGAAAGGGCAGCGACTGCTCGCTGCCCTTTCCGAGTTATTGTTTCAGTCGAGTTAGAACGTGAGATGTCCGTATATCTGGACCGATCTGCCGCCTACCGAGACACTGTTAATGATCGCAGATTCTCCGTTCCCAATGGCGTTGTTACCGGGCTGTCCGAAGCTGGCATGGTTAAATACGTTTCCCGCATCGGCGCGAAGTTGGAATTTTACCCCCCGTTCCGGGTAGAGCTCGAAAGTCTTTCCGAAAGACATCGCCCAATTGTTCATGCCTGGTCCGTATACGGTATTCCTGCGGAAATTTCCGTAAGTGCCCGGCGCTGGGACGGCAAAGGCCGCCAGGTTATACCACTCGTTGAGGCGGGACTTGGTACTGCCAGAGAGGTGGTAGTTACCGATAAGGTTAGCCTCTTGTGTGTAGCCCCCAGACTGGTTATAGGAGGTGTTGTTGTATCCGGTGGTGATGCCCATCGGCTCACCGCCTTGGATTACCCAGGTCGCGGAGGTCTGCCACCCCCCGACTAGCTCGTCGAGGAGCCAACCGCGGTTCAGGAACTGACGCCCTTTGCCAAAGGGTAGCTGGTAGATTGTTTGCCCCTTGAACATGTTGCGAATGTCGAAGTTCCCATTGCTGTAGTTCGCCGCAGGGTCGTAGGCGTTCTGATAATTCTGCCACCCTCCCAAGCCACTCTGGCCCGACGAGTCCATATCGTCGAGGAAGTGAGACCAGGTGTAGTTGATGTTGAACTCCAGCCCTTTGCTCATGCGCTTTGTGGCCTGCGCCTGCAGTGAGTTGTAATTAGATACGGCATTGTTGGTGCTACCGTTAATCCCTTGAAACAGCGGGTAGGGCTCGCTGTTGGGATAGTCGTTTGCCGCCAGCTTGCTCTCAGGCACCTGATTGAGGTCCACCGGGAATGACTCGTTGTAACCGTGGTTGCCTACATACGCCAACTCGAAGACATAGTTGACGCCGACCTGGCGCTGGACGCTGACTGTCCACTGCAAATTGAGGGGCACGGGGGTGTGATATTGAGTAAGGCTTGCACCCTGCCCATTGAAAGCATCAGGAGTGGACGGGTTATTCAAGTAGAAGGTTCGGGCCGCTTGAGAGTTGAAATTGATGCCGTTTGTCACCACACCGCATCCGGGGTCGGTTTTGTCCGGAGAATTGCCGTCGGCACTTAGATTCAAGACCGGGCAGATTCCCTGCGTGTTATCGTTCGCGGAGCCTTTCTGACCAGCTGCGCCACCGAGACCTCCGCCAAAAGTGTCCTGGCTCCACGAGGAGGCATACATGCCCCATCCGCCGCGAATGACCGTGTTCGAGATCGGCTGATAATTGAAGCCGAACCGCGGAAGAAAAGTGGCATACTTGGGAGCCAGCAGCGTTGAGCGGCCATTCGCGTGGGTGAAGCCGTACCACATCGCGCCCTTCGACCCATCGGCGGGATTTGTGACTGTCGGGTCGAAAGAAATCTCGTTGCCATGCACTTCAGACCAACCGGTGTTGATCTGATACCTGAATCCAAGGTTGACGGTCAGATTCGGGCGCACCTTCCAGTCATCCTGAATAAACATCTGTGGCGATTTCCACCTTCCGCCATATTCCGGAGTGTTGCTTGCGCCCCAACTGTTTTCCTGGCCCAGCAGGAAGTCCGCAAAGGATTCGCCGTCGTAGGCGCTGGTGTTGCCGCCGCCGGCCGCAGTGTATTGCCCGCTAAAGCCCAGGTCCCCGGCATCAATGTTTCCCCAGTTCGTGTTGTCGTTTCGATTGATCAGAAATTCCCCGCCAAGGTGCAAGACATGACGCCCGCGAATCAGCATAAGGACATCTGAGGGATCGAATACGAACTGTTTATAAACAGCGTTTGCAGCGGAACCAAATCCCATAAAAGGTCCCGCACCTACGTTGGGAAAGTTATCGGCTACCGTCTGTGTGAGGCCCAGTTTGGCTGGATAACCCCGGCCAATTGTGCCCGGAACATAGAAGTTGAACGAGTTGGTAAATCCGAGTCGAGCTTCGTTCGTGGTGGATTGACTGAACGACCAGAAATCGGAGACCTGCGCATTGTTATTGCTTAGATCCTGACTTTCGCAGCCAATCGGGCAAATCGGTCCATAGGCAATTCCAGGATTATCACTCTCCGTCTCGGAGGCTGAGAACCGATTGCTGGGAGTAATGTCGTAGTCCAAACGCCCAAAAAACCTGTTGACCGGGTTAATACTGGGGGCGATATAGCTGTAGTTATTCTGTGCGAATCCAGACGAGTAACTTTGGGGCGTGAAATTGGGCTTGGGATAATACTTCTCAATCGTTTTGGCGATGGGGTTGATCATGTTCGCCGGAATCTTGTTGCCGTTGCCGAATTCATCCGCAAACGATTGGCGGATGACGCAGGGACATGGGACTGTAATTCCGCCTTGTGGATACGCAGGCCCGGTATATGTGTAGTTTCCGGTGTACTGGATGACCTGCGTGGTCGGATCGTACAGGGTGGGCATTCCCGGCGCGGTGAAGTCGCCGGACAGAACCTCAGCGGTTGGCACACTGGTCAATGCCGCGCTCTTGCTGTTGTTGATGGTTTTGTCAAAATCAAAATAGAAAAACATTTTGTTTTTCAAAACCGGGCCGCCCACAGAAAACCCAAAGTTGTTGAAGTGCAGAGGCAGGTTTGGTATGTTTTGTCCAAATTCATAGGCCGATGCATTCAAGGCATTGTTGGCGAAGTAATCATAACCAGAGCCGTGAAATTGATTTGTGCCGCTCTTTGTAATCTGGTTGTAGATAATGTCGCCGACGCCGTATTGCGCCGAAAACGCGGTAGTGCTGATCTTCACCTCGGCGGTAGTCTCGAAGATCGTCGAATAAGCGTTCTGGCTGGTGGGCAGGGTCGTGGTCGCACCATCGGCCAACATACTGAAGAACGGCAGATTGCCATTGATGGACGCGTATTGGCTTGGGTTGGAGGAACCAGTGCCTCCGTTATTCGTGCCGGCTGCGCCCGGCAACAGAACGATGAAGCTTTCCCAATCGGCACCTGGATTAGGTTGAGGCAGCTCTGCCATGGTCGCCGCTTCGAAGGTTGTCTCCTGAGAGCCGGCTTCCGTGGACAGCAGGGCCACGTCTGTGGTCACCTCCACTCGCTCGGACGTTGCGCCCACTTTCAGTTTTGCATTGATCGTCTCGACGGAGACGGTCAGCGTGATCGGGCCGCGTTGAAGGGTTTCAAATCCATCCTTGGTGAAGGTGAGGAGATAATGGTCGGGAACAATCGGGCCTGTGTCGTATAGACCGGCACCGTCCGTTGCAAGGGACTTTACAAAGCCCTTGTCCAAGTCTTTCACTTGAATCGTCACTCCCGGGATCACCGCGCCCGAAGAGTCCGATACCGTTCCGCGAATGTCGCCTGAATTCGTGTTCTGCGCAAGGCATGTGACTGCCGAAATGCATCCGGCTATTGCCAAGGCACTGATAAACACCTTCATTTCCCGCATGAATTATTCCCTCCAGAAGAAAGAATTCCTTTACATCCCCGCTGCCGATATTTTGACCGCAATGTTTCGTTCTCCCGACAGAAACTGCTCGACTCGAGCAAATTTATACGACGAGAAAAGTAGGGCGGCGAATTGTGAAGAGTTTATACAACCGAAAGTGTTTCTTTGTCAACTATAGTAAGTAAGTTTTTGAAGAGATGTGCGTCGTCTCAGCGACGATCGCTCTGGCGACCCGGGATCCTGCTCCATACGCAGTCCGTTTCGGTCGAGGTCCAAGCGGCCCAGCCTGGATGCCGGATTGGGAGATCGGCTCCCGGATGGAATCTGCAGGAAAACGAGGAGGCATGTTGTTGCGCTGACACATAAAGCACACGCTGGAGGCCTCATCCGTTGCGACGATCAGCCGGTGACCTGCGCGATCACCATGCACAAGTCGCAGGGCCCGGAGTTTCCGGCAGTGGCGATCCCGTTGGCCATATTGGACTTCATGCTGCCCGGACGGAACCGGATCTGCACGGAAATCACTCGCCCAGAAAGTTTTTCGTCGTGGTTGGGCGGAAGGAGACTCTGGGCCTGGCCGTCAGAAATGATCAGCGATGCATACGATACTCGGGGCTTCTCAGCAGCCTGAAGGAAACAGCCGGCGCGTAATAAACTGAACGGGAAGCCATGAACTCTCGTATGACAACCGATCAGAAGCTCGATCCAATCAAGCGCAAGCGTTTGCGCCATGCCGAGCGCAAGCTCAAAGAGGCGCAGCGGCAACTGGCGCGGACTGAACGAAGCATTTTGTACTGGACCAGGATCCTGGCCGACCTGAAGCACGAGAGAACGCGCGCCATTCAGCCGCCTCTTTGGCCGGAAGACGAGACCAATTGCTAAAACGCGGGTATCACCGGACATTTGATGCGACCACGGCGAACGATCTCGAAATTTCGATCGAGAGATAACTGACCGTTGGCCGACATGCTTCCACTGCCGACCAGACATAAACCCGATCCGAGCCCCTGGGGCGTTTGCGGGAGCAATGGAAAGACGCACGAGCGAAAGCACAATTCGCGCGGCGGGGCGATCACTCCAAAATGACTGCTGGTTGATCAACATGGGCCAGGCGGCGTTATCTAGTACTACAGTTGTACTTCGCTGGGACGCCGCAAAAGACAAGGGCCCGGGCCTAAAGGCCACCTTGATTTGCGGCTCTTTCATGGGCCTGAAGGCCCATGCTCCCTCCGTGAGACGCTAACTCCAACTGTAGTACTAGAGCAGTTCCAGGAAAGCTATACCCAAGCTGAGTTCATTGAGGGTCGCCACTCGCTGGTGCTCGCGTCGACTTGCGGGGAGTGCCTCCGAGGTACCTCATTCCTGGAACCGCTGTAAGGGATGGAGAGCAGAACTCAAATCCTTACCGGCCCGGCGTGCACATTGGGCCGTGATGGCTGTCACCGACAATTTCGACCGACCGGTCTTTCGTGTTACCACTTAGTTTTTTCCCCGAGAGCGTTGTTACGAAACGGGGGGTCGCACGATTTCCATTGTGTCCCGTTGGACGGAAGACCTCCATGCCTGCCACGGCCGCGGAGGCTGCACTCAAGAGACATCACTCAACCATCGGAAGGAGAGTACGTATGGCGGATCTCTCTGAAATTCTCAGGTTCAGGCCATGGTGGCTACCCGATCCCGCGCCGCCCTGGCTCCTCAACCAGTTGGAAAAGAATCAGCTGATCCAACTTGCCAAGATAAGTATCGAACTCAACCAGACGGTGCTTCAGGCCCAGCAAAAGGCGGCCGCGCAGGCACACGAAATCATCAACTCCATCCAATCCAAGTAACTCGACGTAGTCGCGGAGGCGAGGATGCGGCCAAGCGTTGTCCTGATCGGATTCCAGGAACAGGGAAACCTCGGCATTGGCTACGTTGCTGCGGTGCTGATACGAGAAGGATACGCGGTCCGCATCCTCGACTTCCGACAATCGCGTCAATCAATTCTCGACGCAGTGAAGGAGACAAATCCTCTCCTGGTGGGCTTCTCGCTGATCTTCCAGTACTACACGGTTGAGTTTCACAGTCTTGCGGCATTTCTCCGTGAGAACGGCGTCACCTGCCACTTCACATCGGGCGGCCATTATCCGAGTATCTGTTTTGAAGAAGCCCTTCACAAGATTCCCGAACTCGACAGTGTTGTCCGGTTCGAAGGAGAATTGACTACGCTCGAACTGATTCAGTGCCTGGAGCAAGAGCAAGACTGGCGCAGAATCGATGGCATAGCGTATCGCGATAAGGACCGATGCGTCGCCACGCCTGTCCGCGCGTTGATTGACGATCTGGACTCATTGCCTGATCCGATCCGCCCTATGGAGTCGCACCTCACCATCCTGGGTAAGCGGGCTACTCCGCTGGCGGCGAGCCGGGGCTGTAGCCGCGATTGTTCCTTCTGCTCGATCCGCCAGTTCTACAGCGAGGCGCCCGGTCGCAAAGTGCGGGTGCGTAAACCCTTGTCCGTTGCGCAAGAGATGAACCGGCTGCACGAGTCAACCGGCGCCTCCATCTTTCTGTTTCAGGACGACGACTTCCCCGTTTGGGGCAGCTTCGGCCGCAATTGGATCCAGCAGTTCATTACATCCCTCAGGGAGACGGGACTGTACGGACACGTCTTATGGAAGGTGAACTGCCGCGCTGACGAGGTGGAGCCCGAGCTCTTCGGGCAGATGCGGGACGCCGGGCTCTATATGGTGTACCTAGGCATCGAATCGGGCAATGAAGAGGGTCTGAAGACGTTGAATAAGCGCCTGAGCCCCGCAGACAGCATTCGCGCCGTTCAGACGATCCGATCCTTGGGGCTCGCGTTCGCCTATGGGTTCATGCTCTTCGACCCGTCCAGCACCTTCGCATCGATTAGGCGCAATGTGGAATTCCTTCGCCATTTGACTGCGGATGGGGATGTTCCTGTCACCTTTTGCCGGATGCTTCCTTATGCCGGCACCCCGATCGAAGCCCGACTCAAGGCCGAAAACCGCTTCCGTGGCGACGCACTCGATCCTGGTTACGAATTCCTGGACCCTCGAATCAGCGAACTCTTTGAGGCCCTCAGCCCGATGACCGCCGCATGGTTTCAGGGACCTGATTCCGTGGCCAACCAGGTCTATTTTGCTTGGCAGGAACTCTGGGTCCTGAAGCGGGCGTTCAAAACGATCGAACTCGATGCATATGAGCGACTTTTGCGCTTCACAACCTCGGCCTACAACGAAACCGTGCTAAGGATCACTCAGGAACTGATCGATCAGCACGAGCTGAGTGACGGATGGTCGATGGTTGACGGAACCGCTTGTGATGAACTGAGCGTCCTCGCTGCGGGCCTGGTCCGCGAACGCGACAATTTCATCCTGCTCAACCAGCAGCTCCTTCTGCAGCAACTCACAGCTATCGCCTGACGAAGTACGAATATGCATGGCTGACTGAGTGCAGGGTCTCACAGCGTCGAGACTCAGTTTCCAAAGAGCCGTGCCGTCGTCGCGACTGTTGTTTCAAAGCGTTATCAATAGGAATTTGTGGAGCAACGTGCAGACGTTTCGAGCGCACACTCAGTTGAAGGGCATTGCACTCAACAGGGCAAGATAACTCCTCAGGGGATGGTCGCGGGTGTCGCCCAGTTGAGCGTCGGCGCGACTTTATCCACTGTCAGCGTGTAGCTCTGGCTGCGGAAGCTGCCGTTATAGTCCCAAGCCTCAATCGTAAGGCTGTAGCTGCCCGCCGCGCTGGGCGTGCCGCTCAACTGGCCGGAGGTGAAGGAAATGCCTGTTGGGAGGGTTCCGCCGAGCAGGGTAGGCGTGTCGCCCGTCACGGCAATGGGCAGGCAACAGCATTGAAGATGGCGCGACGGAACTGCGAACCGCCAACACACATGCTGCAGGATCACAGCCACGAATCGGTCAGGATGGCGCTGGATACGCTGCGCAACAACAAGCTGCGCTCCGGGCTCACCGTGCTGGGCATCGTCATCGGCGTCACCACCGTCATCATTATCTCCTCGATCATCAACGGGCTCGACAAGCGAGTCAATGACTGGATCACTTCCGCCGGGACCAACGTCTTCTGGGTCTTCCACATGCCGATGATCGGGGTGAACCCGACCACGGAGATGATCTCCCGCAAAAAACTCACCATCGACGATGCGTTAGCCCTGCGCGGTCAGCCCCATGTCATTGCCACCGATGCCGCACGGCAGCACATCAACCAGCAATTCCACGTCGGCGACGTAAGCGTCAAATACAACGGAAGAAAGCAATCGGGGGCATTTCTTGAGGGAGCCACCGGACAGTTACCCGTCGTCTTCGATATCCCCATGCAGGAGGGCCGCTTCTGGACCGATGGCGAAGACGAACGCCACGCCCGCGTCTGCGTCCTGGCCCACGACACGGCCGAAGAACTTTTCATCAATGAAGACCCGATTGGCAAAGAGGTCAACGTCGCCACGGGCCTGTTCACCGTCATCGGCGTGGCGGAAAAGCGGAAACAGCCCTTCGGCACAGGCAAAAACCCCGCCGACAACGGGGTCTACTTCCCTCTCGGCACCTTCTACAACCTGTACCCTGAGATCAAGGACACCTTCATCAGCGTCCGCTACGACGACCAGAAGAATCGAGACCTGGTGGAGGATGAAATCCGGGAGATCCTTCGCATCCGGCGCAAGGTGAAGGTAGAGGCCCCGGACAACTTCGAGATCATGAGCCCCGATTCGCTGAGGCGGCTTTGGGATCAGCTTACCGGCGGCCTGGTCGCCTTCATGATCGCCGTCTCCTCGGTCGGCCTGCTGGTCGGCGGCGTGGGAGTGATGAACATCATGCTGGTCTCCGTCACCGAGCGCACCCGCGAGATCGGTGTGCGTAAGGCCATGGGCGCCACCAAGCGCAACATCCTCACCCAGTTCACCACCGAGGCCGTCACCCTTTGCGCTGTGGGGGGCGTTATCGGCGTTCTGACCGGCGCCGTCCTCACCTGGATCGTCTACTTCCTGCCCATCGGCCTCCCTGCCACGCTGTCGACCATGTGGGTTTCGATCGGCCTCGGCGTCTCCTGCGCCATCGGTCTCATCTTCGGCATCTACCCTGCCTGGAAAGCCTCCAACCTCGACCCGATCGAGGCTCTCCGTTACGAGTAGAGCCGGTTGGAAGTTGCCAATTCACGGTTGACATCTCGAATCTCCTGCTCCGTGATACGGTATCCAGACATTGAGCCCAAATCTGGATTCTGTCCGGACCGACGACAGATCGGCCGGATAAGGTGGTCGATCAATCAGAGTTATCACTTAGCTCGAGATTCTGCGAGTTGGACGTGCTCTGAGAATACGTCACATCTCCATCGTAAACAGCAGTGATGCTATTCGAGTAAGATTGCGTGAAGGGCTGCGACCAGGCAGCCGTGCCGGACGAGAGCACGACACTTTGCAGAAAAGTTCCATTGTCGTAAAAGTCGACCTGCCCGGTTGCCGTCGAAGGGATGACCTTGGCTGTCAGGGTGACCGTATCTCCGAGGTAGCCTAAGTATTCACTCAGCGTCAGCGTTGTCGTAGTTGGCGCAGGTCCCGGATTGCCGACGCTGACTGCTACAGCGTTGCTGGTGTTGGATGGATAGGTCGTATCTCCGCTATAAACCGCCGTAAGACTCTGGGAGCCTGCAACCATAAAGAGATTCGCATAAGTGGCCATGCCCGCTACAACCGAGGATGTGCCGATCGCTTGGGTTCCGTCGTAAAACACCACCGTACCGGTCGCCTCCGCTGGTGAGATGCTTGCCGTCAACGTCGCGGAGTCACCTATGACCAGCTGAGAAGGCGCGACCTGCAGCACAACAGAGTCTGGAGTGTTGCCGGTAACGAAGAGAGAGATCTGATTCGATGTGCTGGTTTCCCATGACGCATTTGCGGCAAAGATTGCTTTCAGGGCGACCTTGCCCGAGCTGGCATAGGTGGTATTCAGCGTGGCAACACCCACATTCACATTCGCTGTACCAATCGCGGTCGATCCGCTATAAAAGGTGACTGTGCCTGTGGCAGTGGCAGGAGAGAGATTGGCAGTCAAAGTGACGCTGCCGCCTATCGCGACGGAGCTGGTTGATGCCTGCAGAGTGGTCATCGTCACCAGCGGGCCACTGATGTTCATGGAGAGCGAATTCGAGGTGCTGGAAAGATAGTTATAGTCACCTGAATAGACTGCGTGGAGTGTTGCCGACCCTCCTGCCGCAAACGAAGTTGAGAGACTCGCGGTACCTGCATTCACAGCAGAACTGCCAATATTCTTCGTTCCGTTATAGAACGTGACTGTGCCCGTGGCTGACGAGGGAGAGACCAAGGCGGTCAACGTCACATTGGCCAGGTATTGCGGCGTCGTAGTGGAGGCCTGCAGAGCGACCGAAGTGGCTGCCAATTGATTGCTGTAAACGCCAACCAACGTAGGCTGGGATGTGCTTGATGAATTGAAGTCGTCCCCACTGTATTTCGCGGTAATGCTCTGCACGCCGCTGGAAGAGAATGTAGTCGAAAGCTGCGCGCCTCCATCCAGGGAATTAAAGAAAAAGGAGCTGGAAACCCGCGCAGTCCCGATTGCGTTCGATCCATTGTAGAAGGTTACCGTTCCGCTCGCGTTAGCCCCGCCGGCAATGTCAGCCTCCAAGGTTACCGCCTGCCCTTCTGTGACACTGGTCGCGGGAGCGAGGACGGTAACACTGGTTGAAAACTTGTCTTTTGAGCCAAGGCCGCCCATGCATCCGGTAAGCGACAAAACAAAGACAAGCAGAAGCGGAAACAGATTTCGGCGGTAACAAGAAGACATGACGTTCTCTCTTCTCCCTCCGTTCCGGGGGGACTATAAGCGCTAGATTCACCTATGCGAACCCAGATTTGTGTGCGAAGTTGCGAAGGATCGCACCCCTCGGGCAAGTCTATTTTTTTGCGGATTTCGGCAGGTTTTGTACTTGGTTCATGAATGAGACCCAAGCAAATCGTGCGCGCAGTCGCCGGAAACGGGGAAGAGGCGGACCGGTTGGTCATGTGGGTAGCCGGCATGGAGCCCCGGATTGCGCAGGCGTCTCGTCCATCAGAAAAGGAGAAAGCGGACGCTAAAGACAGTGCTCGGAGTTCGGCCATGTCTGATATCCGACGCAGGCGCCGTCAGAGGTCGACGGAGACTCTCAATGGTGGTCCAGATTCCCGGGCGAGCTTACCTAGTGTCTTGTCTCTGAAGTCCGTTGAATAACGAGGAAAAGCAACCGCAGGTTCTTCGGTTTCGTTTGGCGCCAACCACCCCGGCGACGAAGACCTGTCGCCGGGGGCCCCGGTTGCGCGCCAAACTTCGCTCAGGATGACAGCATTTTTGATGCGAACTTTAGAGACAGGACACTAGATGTTCCTGACAACGACTTCGGTGAGCCTGGAATTGTCGATCTCGGTGACGCTGGCTGCCACATGCTTATAGAGTGGCTCACCAGCACAGATTCCGGCGTATTGGGCGATTGCAGAGCGAAATTCCACAACAGGAGTTGTGTGAAGAAATATGCCGTTCGTTTCGTGAAACAAACGGCACAATTCGGTCCTGCTTGACAGTTTAAAGTTCAAGCGAAGGTGGAGCTACATCTTCTCCGGCTCCGAGGCGGGTGTTGGGTTGGGTGCCGAGGATGAAGACAATTGAACCTCCATGCGCGATCTCGCGATGCGATACCCAGAGCCGCTCGGATTGCTTGCCGTTGATCACGACAGACTGAATGTAGGTTGCATCCGGTGCGGAGCGTCGCGCTTCAATGGTCAGCGTCCCGCCGGAGCTTACGGAAAGCGTTGCTTTGTCGAACAGAGGCGCGGTCAGCACATAATTGCCACTCACCGGATCGACCGCATAGAGGCCGAGTGCGCTCATGAAGTACCACGCCGACATTTGACCGCAATCCTCGTTGCCTTGCAGTCCGTCCGGTTGATTGTCATACATATCCAGAAGCAGGGAATGTACTCGCTTCTGGGTCTTCCACGGCTGGCCGGCATAGACATACAGATAAGCGATGTGATGGCTTGGTTCATTGCCGTGTGCATACTGGCCAACCAACCCGGCGATGTCCGGAGGCGCGTCATCGGGCAAGGTGGAAGGGATCACGAAGAGTTGGTCGAGCTTCTCTACGAACGCTTCCCGCCCGCCCCACAACTCCATATAAGCTTTGTTGTCATGTTGAATTCCAAAGGTGGTCTGCCAGGCATTCGATTCGGTGTAATCGCGATACTTTTTGATATGCCCCATCGCGATGGGATCGAAAGGGAGAGCCCATTGGCCGTCGGACATTTTTGCGCGAAGGAACTTGCTTTTCGCATCGAAAAGATGGCGATAGTTTGCGGCTCGACCGCGTTGAATTCCGGCATCGCGGTGAGCTCCGATTTTGTCTGCCACGTGCGAACATGCCCAGTCGTCATAGTCGTATTCGATGGTCTTGCTGACCGACTCCTCTTCTTTGTCTGCCGGGATGTAGCCCATGTCCCGGTACAGCCCGAGGCCGCGATAATTGTCCTCCATATTCCGCTTGCGCATCACTTTGTAGGCTCGGTTCCAGTCGACTCCCTCGAAGCCTTTCACGCAGGCCTCAGCAATTACGCAAGCCGAGTGATAGCCCGTCATGGTGCCGGTTTCCTTGCCTTGAAGCGGCCATACGGGCATGCCGGCCGGGCTCTGCTCCGCCATATTTATGATGCAGTTCACAAATTGCGGTACGCGCTCCGGCTGCACCAGCGTGAACGCGGGATGTAGCGCGCGATATGTATCCCAGAAAGAGAACGTGCTGAAATTGTGCTGGCCGGAATCGAGTTGGTGAATGTTTCCATCCATGCCACGATAACTTCCATCCACATCGTCAAAGAGCGTCGGAGCCACCATCATGTGATAAAAGGAGGTGTAGAAAATATTTCTTTGCTTTGCATCCGTGGTTTCAATGTAGACGCGGCTCAGTTCCTTCTGCCATTTTTCCTTTGCCGCCTTGCGCGTCGCATTAAAGTCCCAGTGAGGCAATTCGGCGCGCAGGTTCTTTTTTGCATTCTCGACGCTGACACCCGAGATGCCACATCGAACCAGAACCTGTCGCTGTTTGGAAGGACGATAGTGAAGCACGGCCTTGAGGGACTTGCCGGAAATCTTGTTGATTGACGCGGATTGCACCACTTCGTCCTGCACCAGTTCCACTTTTTCAAATGGTTCGGAGAATTCCATGGCGAAGCAAATGACACGGCCGCCTGCCCAGGATTGCACGGTACGGCTGCCGCAGATCATGTCACCCTCCACTTCAAGCTCCGCGCTGGAAACGGGATTGGAAGGATCGTCGTAAGAATGCTCGAAATCGAGAATGAAATGCGCCGTGTCGCTGGCGGGAAAACTGTAGCGATGAAGGCCGACGCGCTCGGTGGCTGTAAGTTCCGCCAGAATTCCAGAATCCTTTAGAAGCACGCTGTAGTAGCCTGGTTCCGCGTGCTCGTCTTGATGGGAATAACGGGAGCGATAACCTTCGCCGGGATTCTCCCGAGAGCCTGGGTTCAACTTGACCGCGCCTACACCGGGCATCAGCAACACATCCAACATGTCTCCACACCCTGTACCGCTCAAGTGGGTGTGGCTGAAACCCATGATGGACGTATCCGAATCATGGTAGCCCGCGCACCAATCCCATCCTTTTGTATTTGTATCCGGACTCAACTGAACCGCGCCGAAAGGTACAGTGGCGCCTGGAAAGGTGTGCCCGTGTCCACCTGTTCCAATTTTCACATTGACATAGGAGGTTAGATCTTCCTTCAAAGTCTGACCGCTTTGGCCGCCGAATTGAGAGGGATTGGCTTTTGAGAGTGCACTCAGATTAGTTGCGGGCAGCGCCATCGCTCCCGTTGCCAAAGAGAGTGTTTGAAGGAAGTTTCTTCTGGAGAGCATCGGACCCTTTCTGGAATTGCTTCAGATTTGCAAGGAATGAAGGGGAGTTGGAGAGGTTACAGACACTTCACCCCACGGACGAAGACCTGTCCGTGGGGACCCCGACACACTTCCCCTTCCTCTTTTGCAAGAGGAACCGCACGGAGACAGGCACGCTTTGGTGCTGTCTCCGGCGGGTTGATTCACCTAGAACTTGTAGTTCAGAGTGAGTTGCATGGTGCGTGGGTTTGTGGTGCGCGTACCGTTGATGTTTCCGAAATTGCTATCGGTAACACCGGTGTCCGGATTGCCCAGGCTGGTCATGTTGAAGGTATTGAATGCATCGGCGCGGAACTCGACACTGTGCTGCTCAAAGATCTTGAACGACTTGAAGAGCGACATGTCGATGTTCTGGAAGCCCGGGCCACGCTCGGATCCATTGCTCGCCGTTCCAAAGCCGGTATAGGACTCGGAAGAGTAAGCGCAGGTATTGGAGGTGTTGTTTGTAAAGGAACCGTCGGGTTGAGAGTAGCAAGGCGTCGCGGATGGATCGTCTCCGAACCAGTGCGCGACAGAGCGGTTCCTGATATTCATTTTGCGCAGCTTATTGGGCCGGTCCTGACCTACATCGTGGAGTTGACCGCCGTAATTGTTGGGCGATCCCAGGGTGACGGGGTTGCCGGTGAAGTAAGAGACCAAACCACTCACCTTCCATCCGCCAATGAGCAGATCGGCGATGGGGTTGATGCTGTTGGCGAATTGACGGTTGCGGCCGAAGGGCAGTTCATAGGCCATCGATGCGGAGATGTTGTGCGTTGCATCCAGAGGCGAGGGGCCGTATTCCGCGGCAAGATTGAACGCGTTTTGCTGGAACCAGATCGCGTCCGCGCCGTAGATACCGTTGAAGCCCTCGCTGCCATTGGTCATGGCCTTGCTGTAGGTGTAGTTGGCAGTGAAGTCCAAACCCTTGGCGCCATGCTGGCGATAGACAACCTGCAAGGCGTTGTAGTTCATGCTGGCGGTGGTAGCAGACTCTCTGACATTCGCCGTGGCTCCCAGAGAGCTTCCGAAGGGCGCGTTGGGGCAAGTCGATGCGCCCGCGCAGCTCGACGGCCACTGGTTGGCCCAGACAGGGACGGTCAGGTTGCGCGTGACTTCTCCCACATAGCCCACCTGGATCGACGATGTCCTGTCAATCTGATATTCGGTGGTCAGGTTGTATTCCTGCGACAGGGAGGGGCGATCGTTCGGGTCCCATGCATAGTAGTTTGTGTTGGTGACGAACGCGCCGGAGCTGGGGGGCACGCCCTGGGTTACAGGCAACGGCGTTCCCAGGCTGCCGGTGGAGGGGCTGGTTCCTACGACTTCGAAGGATTGCTGCCAGGGGCGATTCTGGGTCAGGCGATTCCCCACGCCCATGCCTTCAAAGTAACTGGTGATTCCGTAACCGCCGCGCACCACGGCCTTTGGCGTGACCGAGTAAGCAAAACCGACGCGCGGCTGGAATCCAGTGTAGGTCGGGTTGTACAGGGCCCTGCTGTTGCCATCCTTTCCGGCTAATTCCAAGGCGCCGGTCTTGAGATTGATGTTGCTTTGGCGATTGTTCACTTCATAGATAGGCTGTGTGTAATCGTAGCGGAGGCCAAAATTCAGGGTCAGATTGGGCTTGAACTTGTAGTCGTCCTGCACATAGAAGCCGTCGCGCCATGAACGCTGGCCGAAGTATGCGGGTTGCGTGAAGCTCGAGCTGTCCTCATCCGACTCCACGGTACTGACATAACCGAGGACGAAATCGGCAATCGAGGTGGGACCGCCTAATCCATTTCCCGAATATTCGCCGGTATACTTCATGGTTCCGAGGATGCCCGCACTTCCGCCATAGTAAAAGTTGGTCTGATAGCGGACCATCTCCGCGCCCATCTTGAATAGGTGGCGGCCATGCTGCCAGCTCAAGTCATCGCCATAAGAGAAGGTGTTGAGTTCGAATTTCTGATTCTCTCCGCCATCTCCTACCTGATTTACATTGCTGCCGATGCTCTGCGCGGTGAAGCCGAGGGTGCTGCCCTGGGGAAGAGTGAGGCCAACTTTCTGGTTTCCGGTGCTGCCGAAGAGGCCGCTGGGGTCGGTAGGCGATCCGGAGAGGAATCCGTTGCGGCCAAAGCCGGCGCGGGCCGCATTGATGAGGTTAGGCGAGAAGATGTGAACTTCATTCAGCACGAACGAGGTGTAGGGCACCGGTCCGGGGCTGAACGGAAAGGATGCGGGAATACTCGTGGAGATGGTTCCACCCACGTTGTTGAGCATGGTGAGACGGCCATTCACTTTGTCGTTGACGCCGACGATCCAATCGAGTTTCGCATCGCCCTGATTGACATGGTCGAAGTTGCCGCTGTGCCCCAGGAAGTTGTTTTGAAAATTGCCGTTTTTGGTGGGGACTGTTTCAATGGGGTAGGCCGCGGAATTGGCAAAGAGGAACTTCGCCACTGGGCTGAACATGCTGGTCGGGATTTGATTGCCGGCAAAGGGAACGCCGTTCTTGTCGTGAAGTTGCCCCGTGACAGCCGAGAAGTCTCCGTTGCGCATCTCTGTGGGAATGACGGTGCTGTTGGCTGTGCCCCCGGCGGCATGGTAACGGTATCCTTGATAATCGGCAAAGAAGAAGAGCTTGCTCTTCAGAATTGGACCGCCAACCGAGCCGCCAAAATAGCTCTGCGTGTAGGGAGTGAGCGCCGCGGCTGTGCCGGTGGTGTGCTTGTTGCTCCAGGTATTGGCGTTCATATTGTAGTTTTCAAGCTGGAAGAACCCGCTGCCATGCAGTTGACTTGTTCCGCTCTTGGTCACCGCGACGATCTGGCCGCCGTTCACATTGCTGAACTCGGCGTTGGCGTTGGCCGTAATGACGCGAATTTCCTGTATGGCGTCCGGATTGGGCAGGTATTGGGCGCCCGAATTGCTATTGAAGCCCACGCCGTTCATCTGGTTGTAGATATCCATGCCGTCCAACAGGAAGCTGTTCGCCTCCTGGCGGTTTCCGTTAATGCCGGGCTGCTCGTTCATCTGACCGCCGGTGTGAATCGAGCCGGGAATCGCAACCGTGGCTACAGTGAAGTCTCGTCCGCTCATGGGCATGCTCTCGATGGAATTTTCGTCGACGGTGGTGCCGAGAGTGGAGTTTTCTGTGCTGAGGATGGGCGCTACGTCGAGAGCCACCGTTACGTCCGAGGTGGAACCCTGAACTTTCAGCGCAACATTAATGGTGGCTTCCTGATCGATTTCAAGCTGGAATGCCGAGGTGTGGGCGTTTGAAAAGCCCTTGGCCGCGACCGCAATGGTGTAGCTTCCGATCGGGAGGTAGCGGACGGAGTAGAGGCCCTCGTTGTTTGTCTTGGCCTGATAGGTCAGGCCGGTCGCCACGTTGGCTGCCGTTACGGCGGCATCGGATATGACTGCCCCACTCGGGTCAGTGACCATGCCGCGCACAGAGCCCGTAATCGTCTGCGCACGTCCAGCCATCGACAGGACCGTGACAATTGCAAGGAGCAGTAGACTCCTCAATAGCCACGCGGTCTGTTTAAAAGGACATTTCATTGGTGTTGCCTCCAAGTATTTGAGAGATCAAAGTTCAGCTTCGAAGTCCTGTTCATCCAGGCTCTTGGCTTATCGGCAACTCTACGCCGCAGGCAGTTGCGGGAGGGAAGTCCGGTACCGTACTCAACAACGTTGTGCTTTTGTTTTGTTATGCTTACATGACAGTACCTGGACACTTGGCGGCCAGATCCGGCGAGCTTTGACCGTTCTGTACAGCCAATTTGCAAAGTGCGTATAATACGTTCGTTCGAGGAAACCTATATTTTGGAGCAGCCTTCATTCGGGGATTACGGTTTTCATCAGACGCCCTTGTCGCCGGAAGGATGCGACATGGTGCGCACTGAGTTGCGAGCGGTTATTGACAGCCTTCACTTCCGGAACAGTAAACGATTTCCAGCCTTCCTCCTTTATATAGTCGAGAAAGCGCTGAAGGGAGAAGCTGCCGAAATCAAGGAACGCGTGATCGGGATCGAGGTATTCCATCGCCCGAGTGATTACGATACCAACAGCGATCCGATCGTCCGAAACGCCGCCAGCGAGGTTCGTCGGCGGCTTTGCTTGTATTACGCGGAAGCGCCAGCCGACAAGGTCGTCAGCATCCATCTTCCTGCTGGTTCGTATCAGCCCGAACTGCGCTTTGCCGGGAGCGTTTCCTCAACGGCCAACGCCGGAAACCATCTCAAAATTGCTCTCCCCATAGTGGATGGCCTCGTTCCCCACGTTGAGAACGAACCTGCTCATCCGGTGGTGAATTCGCTCGACGGGGCGCCGCGCCTGCCTGATCGGGTTTCTCCGCGCGTGGACCCGGGACGGCTTCTATTGGTTGCAGCGCTGCTCTTGCTGGTCGCCGGAGGCAGTCTCTGGTGGGGCCTTCGCGCATTGCGGAAGAGCCCTTCCGACGATTTCATGTCGGTCTTCCTGGACCCGGCGGAGACCGTGCTGGTGGTTGTTCCACAAGCGCCTGCCCTGATGACAGGCTCTCTGGACAAGAAGCTTCTGACGAAATGGAATCAAGACAATCCCGATGTCGCAGCGGAAGATCTGCACGCGATTATGGGGGTCCTGAAACCTCTAGTGGACCACCAGATTCGTTATCGAATTCAGATCGACTCCACCGTAACGCTTGCAGACCTGAGAGATCGCCCAGTCATTTTGATCGGTGGGCCGTCGAATGCCTGGACAACGAAATTATTGTCCTCGCTTCGCTACCATTTCGACGCGGGCGTAGGAACAATCGTCGTAGATTCCCAGCATCCGAGCGTCAAGGAGTGGTCCTATGTTACCGAGCAAGACGACCCACGCGTGGTTCTGGAGGATTGTGCGATCGTGGCGCGCTATCACGATCCTACGACGGGCGGCATCGTAATGGTGCTTGCCGGCGCGGGACGAAACGGGACCGAGGCGGCAGGCGAGTTCGTTGGATCCAAGACTCTTCTTCACGATCTTGACCAGCGGTTGCCGTCCGGCTGGAAGAACCGCAATCTGGAGGTCGTTCTGAAAACTACAGTGATCGGCGGAAAGACCGGATTGCCATCGATTGTCGCGACCTATCTCTGGTGATTACGGGGCGCGTTGTTCGCAATTTGCGAACCGGGTGCAAGAACGCCCACTGGAGAAGACGCGAATTCCGGTGCAGCCGTGAACAGAAGGCCGGGTTACGAGCACGCGCAAGGGACTATAAACAATACAGATAAAGCTGTCCAGTACTGTATGCGACTTGCACTGTGTGGCCGGCGGCAGCGTAAAGTTGGCGCTACAGAGACATCAGAGATGCTTGTCCGGTTGGGCTGAACGCAAGGCCGCCGCTTTCCGGTGACTGGAGGCTGCTGCGTGCGAGGCTGCCCGGCAGTTCCGGCCGGTTTTAGAGCGAAACCAGAGTCCCTGTGGCCCGGTCAGTTTCGAGCAAGGTCGCCGCTCACTCCACCCCACGGACGAAGACCTGTTCGTGGGGACCCCGACAATTCACCCCACGGACGAAGGCCTGTCCGTGGGGACCCCGACCCTGATGGTCGCGTCGACTTTAGCGTAGTGCCTCCGGGATACACCAACTCTGGTTTCGCTGTAG
>Ga0181517_10000690_pt1 | contig 43558 bp, 31 predicted proteins | sample PEATcosm2014_Bin_31_FD_119748 | JGI IMG/M metagenome (GOLD analysis project Ga0181517, IMG submission 119748) | Peatland microbial communities from MTU Mesocosm Facility, Houghton, MI, USA - PEATcosm2014_Bin01_30_metaG | ecosystem: Environmental > Terrestrial > Soil > Wetlands > Peat | place... | reverse complement strand
TCGATGCGTCGCTCCACGCCTTCGGAACCCAGTGCCGCCAGAACCTCGCGCATCTCGCGTTCAAGGCCGGCCCACTCCGTGCGCGCTGCCGCAAGGTCAGCCATTCGATCCGGCTTCTGAAAGCCCTGAGGCTGCTCGCCGCGCCATCGCTTCAGCCAAATGGACTCGGCGTCGCAAATATGCGCGATGGTATCGCGTATGGAACTGAAGCTGTTGCCCAGCGGTTGCGTGAACTGTTCCGGCGTAAGCTCAGCGACGGCCTCCAGGAGCCGGTCGCGGGCCCAGTAGTTGTAGTCGACAAGAATGCAGAGGTCGTTGTAGGTCATTACATCCAGCTTAAGCGGCCGATTTTCGCCGCGCGCACTTCCTACTTGGTCTTTTTCGGCGGCGATAACACCACAGACGCTTCGCTAGTCAGCACGCGGAAGGTGAAGGTTTCCTGGAGGTAAAGGCGCACGAGGTCATCGGTGTGGCTGAGATACCCAATGGAAGCATCCTGCCCGATGTCGAGCTCGAAATCGCCGCCGCGCGTGGTCAGAACCACCGCGCCCTCAATCGCCGGCGCCCACACAATGTTGCCGTCCACGATGCGCTTGATGTGCTCGAGAACCGGATAGCCGTGATCGCGGGTCTCAGCGAGCGCCGTATACTCGACGGCCCCCAGCAAAACCGAATAAGGCCCATTCACGCCAACCAGGCGCAACTGGCTTAAAGCATGTGCCACCGCATCGGGGTAATCGCGTATATCCGTGGGCAGCGTGTCAATGGGATTGCTGGTGCCTTCGCGAACGCCCTCAATATCCGCTTCTTTGTAACCGTGGAAGATGGCGCGGTCTTCAGCAAAGGCCAGTATCTTCGCGGCGTCTTTTGCGGCCTGCCAATCGGAGTCCTCCGATCCGCGCTCCACGTCGTCGATGGCCTGGCGGGAAAGTTCAAACGGCACGCGGAGCTCCACGAGCCGCTTCGCCTCCCGCTGGTGGGCGACGATGCCCTTTGCAGGAGCAGCGATCGGCTTGAGATGCCCCGTCGCAACCGCGGGCAGAGCAACTCCCGCCGGTGCGGGAACGTCCACCACCCGCCGTCCGGCCAGATAGCGCTTTAGCGTCCTGGTCGTCTCTTCCTCGATCTGCGACCACGCGCCGTCAGAGATGGGCGCCAATTCACGATGGAGGTTATTCATCCTTCTCTCCCTTCAGCGATCCTATGTTGAGCGATCCTGTTCCTGATGATGTTTCGCGCGCAGCTGCGGTCGCCGCAGAATTTGATGTGCCGGAAGTCGCGGAGTCCGGGGCGGCCGCGCCCAGATTGTCGAGAAACGTGGCCGAGGGCACGAAAAACAAATTGCCGGTGACGGCGCGGCTGAAATCGAGCAGCCGGTCGTAATTGCCCGGAGGACGACCGACGAACATGTTTTGAAGCATGGTTTCCGTGACCCGCGGCGTGCGGCAATAGCCGATGAAATAGGTGCCGAACTCGCTGTGACCGGGCCGGCCAAAAGGCATGTTATCTCTAAGTATTTGCAGTTGCTTTCCGTCCTCCACGATGTTGGTGAGCGCGTTGTGCGCCGAGGACGGCTTTTCGGCATCGCTCAATTCGACATCGGAGAGTTTCTTGCGGCCGATGATGTGCTCCTGCGCCTCCACGGGAAGCGCGTTCCACCGCTTCATATCGTGCAGGTACTTCTGCACGACCACATAGCTGCCCCCGGCAAAGGCGGGATCTTCGTCGCTGAGAATGGCCGCCTCACGCGCCGCGATGCCGCGAGGATTTTCCGTGCCATCGACGAACCCGACCACGTCGCGATCGTCGAAGTAGCGAAAACCGTGCACTTCGTCCGCAACCTCAACCGCATCGCCAATGCTGTTCATGATTTCGGTTGCCAGCTCAAAACACAGATCCATGCGTTTGGCGCGAATGTGGAACAGGATGTCGCCGGGAGTGGAAATCGCATGGCGGTTGCCCGCGCGAATCTCGCGAAAGGGGTGGAGTTCGGCAGGTCGAGGGGAGCCAAAGAGTTTGTCCCAGGCATCGGAACCGAATCCAACCACGCAGGAAAGGCCCGCCTCGATGTCGCGAAACTCAACCGCGCGTATCAGCCCGGAAAGGTCCGCGCAGAATGAGCGCAGAAGCGCCGGACTCTCCGCGCCCTGGCGAATGCACACCACGAGGAAGATCGCTGCGCGCGTGAGCGGCGCGACTACAGCCTGAGGAAGAACGCCCTCATTCAATTCCCTGGATGCATCCATTTCGTCAACCTTGTTTGCCAGTTTTGATGCGCGACGATGCTTACCGACCTGGGTGAAGGTATTCTAAATCGCCTCCCGCGGTTTTGCCTCTACCGCATCCAATGGGGAGGGCGGAAAACGGCGCGAGCCTGTAATCACCGGCCCCCTCACCGTTCGCGTACAATGAAGCTTATCTCTTTGCGGAGGCTCACAATCTGATCGCCGCACTCTCCACTCTCGAGCTTGCTGCTGCCAGCCCGCTTGGGGGGCTGCTCCGGGAGATCTCTGCATTCCTCGTCTTCGCTCCGCAAAGCGGTTTCCGCCACTACCTCAAAATGCAGTACGCCGATCAGACCTTCAAGGGCCTTTACCACTGGAATCTCTTCGACGCCTGCATGCTGCTGCCCTACTTCGCGGTGATGATTCTGCTTTCCTTCTACGGCGTGCACCGCTACACCATGTGTTACCAGTACTTCAAGTACCGGAAGAACTACGACCCCAATCCGCCGCGCCATTTCGCCGAGCTGCCGTACATCACCGTCCAGTTGCCCATCTTCAACGAGCAATTCGTCATCGACCGCCTGATCGAGGCCGTCTGCGCCATGGAGTACCCGAGCGAAAAGCTCGAAATCCAGGTTCTCGACGACTCCACCGACGAAACCACGGCCGTTGCTTCCTCCATCGTCGACCGTTACGCCGCGCTCGGCCATCCTATTGTCTACATTCACCGCAGCAACCGTCACGGCTTCAAGGCCGGGGCGCTCGATGCCGGCCTGAAGGTCGCCAAAGGCGAGTTCGTTGCCATCTTCGATGCCGACTTTGTGCCTCCGCCGGACTGGATCATGAAGGTGATCCATCACTTTGCCCAGCCCGAGATCGGCATGGTGCAAACCCGCTGGACGCACCTCAACCGCAACTACAGCATGTTGACCCAGATCGAGGCCATCCTGCTCGACGGGCATTTTGTTTTGGAACATGGCGCCCGCGCGCGCTCCGGCGAGTACTTCAACTTCAACGGTACGGCCGGTATGTGGCGCCGCCAGGCCATCTCCGACGGCGGCGGCTGGCAGCACGACACGCTGACGGAAGACACCGACCTCAGCTACCGCTCGCAGATGGCCGGCTGGAAGTTCAAATACCTGCCCGAGGTGGAATGCCCCTCCGAGCTGCCCATCGAAATGACCGCCTTCAAGACCCAGCAGGCGCGCTGGGCCAAGGGACTCATCCAGACCAGCATCAAGATTCTGCCCAGGGTCTTCCACTCCAACACGCCCTGGCGCAACAAAGTCGAGAGTGTTTATCACCTCACGGCCAATCTCAGTTATCCGCTCATGGTCGTCATGTCGGCGCTGCTCCTGCCCGCCATGATCTGCCGCTTCTATCAGGGCTGGTTCCAGATGCTGCTCATCGACTTTCCGCTCTTCACCGCGTCCACCTTCTCCATCGCGGTCTTCTACGTCATGAGCCAGCGCGAGCTCTTTCCCAACAACTGGAAAAAGACCTTCTACTATCTGCCTTTCCTCATGGCGCTCGGTATCGGTCTCACGGTCACCAATACCAAGGCCGTCATGGAAGCCATCTTCGGCATCAAGAGCCCCTTTGTGCGCACGCCCAAGTACCGCGTGGCGCAGAAGGGCCAGAAATCCCAGGCCGCCAAGTACCGCAAGCGCCTCAAGATCGCCCCGTGGATCGAATTGCTGTTCGGCTGCTACTTCTTCGCGGCCATTCTCTACACCTTCTCGAATCACAACTACTTCACCGCGCCGTTCCTCATCCTGTTTGTGATCGGCTACTGGTACACAGGCCTGATGAGCCTGTTGCAGGGCCGCTTCGAGCGCTGGCGCACCGGCGTCACCCCCGACGAGTCCAGTCCCAAGCCGTTTCCCGTGGGTGTGTAGCAGCCCGTTCGTGATCGCGCAAAAACTCGGCAATGTGCTCCGGCATGTCCTGGAAATGCAGCATCGCGCAGCCCGGCAACCCGCTGTGCTACATTGTCGCCATGTCCTCGAAGCATCTGGTCACTGCTGCTGCGCTGTTCTTTTTAGCGATCGCGTCTGAAGCGTGCCCGGCGCAGACCGGCAAGCCCGCCACTCCCGCGCCTGCTTCCGCGTCTCCCGCCACGCCCGCCGCGACGCAGCCCTCCGCGGCCGCGCCCTCCGCTTCCGACACATCCACTAACCCGGCTTGCACCAGCGGCCCCTGCGATTACCAGCAGCCCCATATCACCGTCGCGAATCCAACGCCCGCACCCGCATCTGCCTACGGCTCGTGGCCTTTGCAGGAACGCATCAAATGGCTGACCGTGGTGCTTCTCGTGCTGATCGCGTACGTGGGTGTCTTGCTTGCACTTTCCACGCTGCGCAAAATCGAACGCCAAACCCGCTACGCCGAAACCACCGCCCAGGCCGCTGCCGACAGCGCCAAAGCAACGCTGCTCTTCGCCGAAAATCAGGCCCGGGCCGAGCGCCCCTGGATACTCATCACGGCCGAGCCCACGCCCGGCGTGGTCGATGGTTATTCGGTGGTGGCCACCAACCGCGGCCGCTCGCCGGCCCGCATCGTCTCTCTCGTCGAAGGCATGGCCATCGTGGCGGACGAAGCGCAGTTGCCGTCCGCTCCCGTCTTCAAGACCGAGCTTCGCGCTCCCCTCGCGCCCATGCTTCTGCTGCCCGGCGAGTCCGCAAGAATCAAGACCTTCCATCGCGATGAAGTGAAGTCGGTCTGCGAGAACCCCGAGCAGGTGCAGCGCGTCGAAGACTGGGAAGAGAAGATCTACCTCTTCGGGAACGTTGGCTACACCGACCTGGCCGCCTCCGGCGACGAGTCCTATGAAACCGGCTGGTGCTGCTGGTACATCCACGGCCGCCAGAAGAGCGGCATGATCATGGCTGGCCCGCTGGAATACAACCGGCATACGTAACGCGGCGCTGCAACGCTTGCGCCCCACTCAAAGATGTCATCCTGAGCGACCGTAGTCCGCCGCGGCGGACGAAGGGAGTCGAAGGACCTGCGGTTGCCTTTCGCGCCCGCGCTACCGTCCCGTTCCGCCCACCGTCATCTTGTCCAGCTTGATGGTCGGCATGCCCACGCCCACGGGCACGCTCTGTCCATTCTTGCCGCAAGTCCCGATGCCTTCATCGAGCTTCAAATCGTTGCCCACCATCGACACGTATTTGAGCGCTTCGGGCCCGTTGCCGATCAGCGTGGCGTCACGCACGGGCGCCGTCACCTTGCCGTCTTCGATGAGATAGGCTTCGCTCGCCGAAAACACGAACTTGCCGTTCGTGATGTCCACCTGCCCGCCGCCGAAGTTCACCGCGTAGAGCCCGCGCTTCACGCTGCGCAGAATATCTTCGGGCGCATCGTCGCCAGGCAGCATGTAGGTGTTCGTCATGCGCGGCATGGGAATCGACTGGTAGCTCTCTCTCCGTCCCGACCCCGTATTCGCAATGCCCATCAGCCGCGCCGAGAGCTTGTCGGATAAATAGCCTTTGAGCACGCCGCCCTCGATCAGCACGGTCTCCTGCGTCGCCGATCCCTCGTCGTCCACATTCAACGAGCCGCGCCTGCCGGCCATGGTTCCGTTGTCGATCACCGTCACCTTGGGGCTCGCCACCTGCCGCCCGATCAATCCTGTAAACGCCGAAGTTCCCTTGCGATTGAAGTCGGCTTCCAAGCCATGTCCCACCGCTTCGTGCAGCAGAATCCCCGGCCAGCCCGGCCCCAGCACCACTTCCATTTCGCCGGCCGGCGCAGCCACCGCGCGCAGTTGCAAAATCGCGCCCCGCGCCGCTTCCCGCGCTAAATGCTCCGGGCTCTTCGATCCCACAAACTGCTCCAGGCCGGAGCGCCCTCCGCCGCCCGCCGAGCCTCGTGTCGTCACGGCGCCGTCTTTGGCAATCACAAACACATTCAACCGGCAAAGTGGCTGCGTGTCGCTGGCAAACGCTCCATCCGATGCAGCAATCAAAATCCGCCGCAACTCTTCGCTGTAGCTTGCTCGCACCTGCACCACGCGGTTGTCGTAGGCCCGCGCCGTACGATCGGCGCACAGAATCAGCTCCAGCCGCGCCGCAAGCTCCAGGTCGTAGCCGCCCAGCGGAACCGGGTAGAGATCCGCCGTCCGCGTCTCCGTGAATCCCTGCACCGTCTGCTTCGCCGGTCCCGATGCGATAAGCGCCGCGGTCCGCGCCGCATGCAGCAGTCGTTCCGGGTTCAGGTTATCGGAATAGGCGTAGCCGGTCCGCTCTCCGCTCAGCACGCGGATGCCGCACCCGGCGCTCTTGCCCTGGCTGGCGGATTTCACGATCTGTTCGTCCACGCCCAACGCCGTGGCCGTAACCGATTCGAAGTAAAGGTCCGCGTAGTCGCCGCCGGCGCTCAAGGCTTCGCCCAGGCAGCGCTCCAGCAGCCTTTCGGTGATGCCAAATTTCTCAAAAAAGTAGCGCCGATGGCTCGGATTTGGGGAAGTCTCGTGCCGCATCATCGTAACCCCAGTGTACCCCGGGCGCGTCTTTCTCAGCAGACCGGCAGGAGGCGCGCATCCGCCGCATTGCTCTTTTGGATACGTGCCGCGGCAGCGCGCTTCCGCCCGTAAATCTCAGCATGCTAGGATTCGTCTCATGAAGAAGTTGCTTGCAACAGTGCTGCTTTTGATGGTGTTTGCAAGTCCCGCGTTCGCTGCTGGGTCCCATCACCACCACCACCATCATCACCACCATCATCACCACGCGTAAGCGCCGTTTTTGGCGCTGCTTTTCCCCTCCGCGTGGGCCACGGCCTTTGTGTCTCTTTTCCCTGATCGCGTTTCGCTCCAAGCTCAAGGCGTGTTAACGTTCTTGCCATGACCGATCAGGACGATCTTCGCTATCCTGTGGGGCGTTTCCGTCCGCCCGCCGCCAGTATGCCCGGCATTCGCGCCGCGCACATTGAAACTCTGCGCCTGTTACCCGAGCGCCTTCGTGCCGCGGTCGCGGGCCTCAATGAAGCCCAGCTCGACACCCCCTATCGCGACGGCGGCTGGACCATTCGCCAAGTCGTGCATCACCTGGCCGACAGCCACGCCAACTCCTTCATTCGCTTGAAGCTCGCGCTCACCGAAGATTGGCCCACCATCAAGCCCTACGACGAAGCCGCGTGGGCGCGCCTGCCCGACTCGCGCCTGCCCATCGATGGCTCGCTGGTCTTCATTGACGCATTGCACGCGCGTCTCGTGAGTCTGCTCAAGGCCATGTCGGAAGAAGACTTCCAAAAGGGCTTCGTCCATCCCGAACGCGGGCGCATGACTCTGGCCGAAAATCTCGCCATCTACGAATGGCATTCGCGCCACCACGTCGCCCACATCACCAGCTTGCGCCAGCACATGGCGTGGTAAGAGAACGCCATGCACGCCGGCCCCACGCCCCATCGACAAAAACCCGCTGCAGAAGAATCCGGCGCCGCAAACGCCTCGCCCGCGCAACTGGCGGGGATCATCGAATCGTATCTGGCCGCGCACCCCGCCGCGGCTTTGCTTGAAGACGGCCGCGTCCTCTTCGACATGCGCACGGCGCGCTATTCCGTCGATCTGTCTCATGGCCGCTGCCTGCTCGAGCTTTGGAGCGACGAGCGCAACCTGGTGCGCACCGTTGTCGACGTAAAACCACGCGCGCAATCGCTGCGCCTGGCCACGCGCAAGATGGGCGCGGGCCGGCCGCAGTTCCTCGAGTTCGCCGCGGCGAACGACCGCCGCACGCCCACCGCCCGGGATGCCGCGCGCCGCAACTATCAGCGACTCCTCGAGCGCGTGCTGACGCGGCAATTCATCGGTTCGAAAGTCGACGGCCTGCGCACCGCCATGGATCTCGAGCACAGCTTCGGTCCCGCCTACGTGCGCGGCCGTTTGCTCAAGGGATCCGCAGCCGATGCCGTGATTGGCGTAGGCGCCGCGGAATCCGCCTCCGTCATCGATGGTGTTCTCACCCTCGGCATTCTCTGGCTCGACTACTGCCGCCAGCATGGCGACGCGCGCCGCCACTTCGGCGGTCTTAAGGTCGTGGTTCCCGCCGGCGCATGGCGTCCCACCGCCGAGCGCATAGCCTGGCTCAATCGCGCCGCTGCGAATTTTGAGTTATTCACTCTCGATGAACGCAGCGAAGAATTCGCCCCCGTCGACTTCCGTGATACCGGCAACTTCGATTCTCATTTGGTTCACGCATTTTCGCGCGCCGCCGCGCTGGAGCGCTGTGAAATAGGAATTGCCCGCCTCCTCGCCCTCGTCCCCGATGCCGCGCGCGAGCGCGTCGAAATCCGTCCCCGCTCCGCCACCGCAGTGGGCATGTTGCTGCATGGCCTGGAATTTGCCTCCGTGCGTCACGGCGCTTCAACCCACTCCTTCGCGCGCGAAGACGAAGTCACCTTCGGCGCGGGACCGAGCGAAACCCCGCTCACGCCGGAAAACGAAGACCTGTGCCGCGATCTCCTGCGCCGTCTTTTCCTCAGCCGCCACGCCGACGGCGCGCACACCGATCCGCTCTTCCGCATGGCGCCCGAGCACTGGCTGGAGTCGCGTCTCCGCACCGCGCTATCTGAGCTGCTTCCCGAGCTGCGCGGCGACCTGGTCTACAACCAGGTCCCCGCGCTCTCCACCGGCGATCGCGGCATGCTCGATCTGCTCACACTCGACCGCAACGCGCGCCTCGTGGTGCTGGAATTAAAAGCCGACGAGGACCTGCATCTTCCCTTGCAGGCCCTCGATTACTGGATGCGGGTGCGCGCGCTCAACGCCGACCGCCAACCCGCCGCCGGAACAACCGCGCCGCTCTCGGCCTTCACCCGCAACGGTTACTTTCCCGGCGTCGAACCGTCGCCGCTTCCACCGCGCCTCATTCTCGCCGCGCCCGCGCTGCGCATTCACCCGGCAAATGAAGCGGTGCTGCGCTATCTTTCGCCAGAGATCGAGTGGGAGCTCCTCGCTCTTACCGAACACTGGCGTCGCGAGCTCAAGATCGTCTTCCGCAAGCGCAGCAGCGACCGCGCGTGAAACCTGCCCCCTGAAACCTGACCCCTGTTTCTACGGTTTCGACATCATGTCAGGCACCGGCTTGCCCGCGGAAAAGTCAATGGGCACCGAAACATGCTCCTGCACGATCAGCCACTTCCCGTCGATCTTGCGGTACACGTCGGTCACGCGAACCGTCATGTCCATCGGCGTCCCATCCGCCATCGCTCCCGATAAATGCTGGATGTTGTGTCCGTAACCGATCTTACCGTCCGACATCACGCTCAGGTCGCTGACCGTGAATTTGATGGGCCCAGGAAGCATGGCCAGAAAATCATGCCAGTCCTTCTTGTAATCGTCCCAGCCCACGTGCTGCCGCGGAACGCCTACGTCAAACACGAACAGATCGTTGCCCGGAACGTACACTTTCATAATCGCGTCCAGATCCTTGGCATTGGCGGCCGCGGCAAACCGGTCCTCCAGCGCGCGAATCTCTTGCTCATCCCTGGTCTGCGCCCGCGCCGGCAGCGATGCGCTCAGGCATCCTGCCACCAGCGCCGTCCCGATCAAGCAAAACACAAATCTCCTCATGGACCTCTCTCCTCGTTTCAGTGGACGAATTTTTGGGGAATCCGACCTGTCAGGCTTTGAGATATACGTTTCTCCCAATCGCCCTGTCAAGCCGAAAGATCGTCCGCCGCGAGCGCCGCAGCGGCCACAGTTGGTCGTGGAACGCCGTTTTCTGTTCCCTGAGCCCTGTTCCCTGCCGGGGCCCCCGGGGAGCGGTCTGTGCTCGCTGGGGTGACCTGGTCCCTGCACTCTTGCCGTAAACTGGTGGAGTTATGGCCATCGCAGGTGTCCCTCCCACCATTCAGCCGCGCACGCCGCAAAACGTGTTTGCGAATGAGCCTTTCACAGACTTCAACGATCCCGAAAATGCGCGCGCCATGCACCGCGCTCTTGATGAGGTCGCCGTACACCTCGGCAGCGATTACCCGCTGATCATCGGCGGCAAGCGCCTGAGAACCGTCGAGCGGATTCGCTCCATCAATCCGGCGCGCCCCGCGCAAATTGTTGGCGTGCATCAGAAGGCTGGGGCCGCGCAGGTGGATGCGGCCATGTCTGCTGCGCTCCGCGCCTTCGATTCCTGGAGCCGCGTGCCAGTCGAAGATCGCGCGTCCCTGCTGCTCAACGCCGCGGACGTCATTCGCAAACGCAAGTTTGAGTTCATGGCCTGGCTCACTTACGAAGTCGGCAAGAACTGGGGAGAAGCCGACGCCGATGTAGGCGAGACGATTGACTTTCTTGAGTTCTACGCGCGCGAAGCACTGCGTTTGGCCGCCGTCACCACACCCATCCAGTATCCCGGCGAGCGCAACGAACTGCTCTACATCCCGCTCGGCGTGGGCGCGGTTATTCCGCCATGGAACTTTCCTTTCGCCATCATGGCCGGCATGACGGCCGCCTCCATCGTCACGGGCAACACGGTCATTCTCAAGCCGTCGAGCGACGCGCCCACCATCGCCGCGCGTTTTGTTGAGGTCCTGGAAGAGGCCGGCATGCCCGATGGCGTGGTCAACTTCTGCCCGGGCTCCGGCGCCACCTTCGGCAACGCCATCGTGGAGCATCCAAAAACCCGTTTCATCGCCTTCACCGGCTCGCGGACGGTCGGCCTCGAAATTCACTTGCGCGCCGCGCAACCGCGGCCCGGCCAGATCTGGATCAAGCGGACAATTCTGGAAATGGGCGGCAAGGATTCCATCCTCATCGCCGAAGACGCCGACCTCGACGCGGCTCTCGAAGGCGTGGTCGCTTCGGCCTTCGGGTTCAGCGGCCAGAAATGCTCGGCCTGTTCCAGGGCCATCATTGAAGCGCCGCTCTACGATGTTTTTGTCGAGCGTCTGCGCGAGCGCGTGGCTACTCTCACCGTGGGCGACCCGGCAGCCAATCCCAATCTCGGCCCCGTCATCAACCAGGCCGCGCTCAATTCCATGCTGGGCTACATCGAGACGGGCGAGAAGGAGGGCGAACTGATTGCCGGCGGTCACGCACTGGAAACCAGAGACGAGGGCTATTTTCTTGAACCGACGATCTTCTCCAAGATCCCGCCGCACGCAGTGCTCGCGCAGGAAGAGATCTTCGGCCCCGTGTTGGCGCTCATCAAGGTCGCCAGTTTTGAAGAGGGATTGCGCGTGGCCAACAACACCGAGTACGGCCTCACCGGCTCTCTTTACAGCAACAATCCAGTCCAAAAGGCTGCCGCACGCAGTGCCTTCCACGTCGGCAATCTCTATTTCAATCGCAAGTGCACGGGCGCCATGGTGGGCGCGCATCCCTTCGGCGGATTCAATATGAGCGGGACAGACTCCAAGGCCGGCGGTCCGGACTATCTCACCCTGTTTACGCAGGCCAAGAGCATTGCGGAAAAACTTGCGGTTCCTGTTTCATGAGCCGGCTTGGAATTGAAGCAGGATTTCAGATCGTCGCCTACGCTTAAGAATCGATCTGCACCAACTTGCTCGCCCAAGGAGCCCAGATTGCCCCGATGACAGCTCTCGAATTCACAATCGTGGTTTGGGCGCTCTCCGCGCTCGCCGGCTTTCTAGGCGCGCTCACCGGCCTCGGCGGCGGAGTCGTCGTCGTGCCCGCGCTTACTTTGGCTCTCGGCGTCGACATGAAGTATGCCATCGGCGCGTCGCTGGTTTCGGTCATCGCCACATCCTCGGGCGCCGCGGCGGCTTATGTGCGGGAGGGGTTTTCCAACATCCGCATCGGCATGTTTCTTGAGATTGCCACGACGATTGGGGCCGTTATCGGCGCGTTCCTGGCCAGCCGCGTCAGCACGCACGCGCTGGCGATCGTCTTCGGCCTGATTCTGCTGCAGGCCGCGTACATGTCGTTCAAAGGCCTGCCGGAGAACGCGGAACCCGTGGCATCGGATGCGCTGGCCACGCGGCTGCGTCTGGGCGGCGCCTATCCCGTCGCAGGCTCGCCTCAGACCTACGGCGTGCGTCATGTGCCGGCGGGATTCGCTATGATGTTCGGCGCAGGCGCGCTTTCCGGTCTGCTGGGGATCGGCTCCGGCGCTGTCAAAGTCATTGCCATGGACCGCATCATGCGTATTCCGTTCAAGGTTTCCACCACCACCAGCAACTTCATGATCGGCGTCACCGCCGCGGCCAGTGCCGGACTTTATCTCAAACACGGATACATCAACCCGCAAGTGGCCATGCCGGTGATGCTCGGCGTCCTCGCCGGTGCCCTGGTGGGAGCCAAACTGCTTGTCCACATGCGCGTCAAAACGCTCCGCATGGTCTTTGGCGTCGTCATCCTGGCTCTGGCGATTGAAATGATCGTGAACGGTATCGCGAGGAAGGTTTAACTGATGGACGACCACCGTCTCGAAACCGTTATCGGCCGGCTTTTGCAAGCCGGCGTCCTGCTGGCTGCTGCCGTGGTGACGATCGGCGCTGCGGCTTATCTCGTCCTGCACCACGCCGACCGCGTGGATTATCGCAACTTTGCCGCCGGCGGCCCCGGCATTTGCACGTTCCCCGGCATCGTGCGCTCAGCCGCCCACCTTGAAAGTCTGGGCATCATTCAGATCGGACTGCTGTTGCTGATCGCCACGCCAGTGGCGCGTGTCGGCTTGGCGATTGCGGGGTTTACTCTCGAGCGCGACCGTCTCTACACCGTCGTCAGCGTGATCGTACTGCTGATTCTTCTGGCCAGCCTGATGCACGCAACGTGAGACGCGTTGAGAAGGGGAGAGAAGTTTCCCGGGAGATCCTACGCCACGGCGCCCGGCGAGTTTCGCGCCTCGGCTTCCATCTTGTTGCCAGCTTCAGCCGCGGCCTTGGCCAGGACCCGGTGATGAATGGTGAACAGCGCCAGTTCCAGCCGGTCGCCCACGCCGGTCTTGTCGTAAATCGACCGCAGATAATTCTTGATCACCTGTTCGGTGGTTTTGAGCCGCTGCGCAATCTCGCGATTCTTGCAGCCCTGCACAATAAGGGCCACGATCCGCATTTCCTTGGGGGTCAGGCGGTCGCGCACGCGTGTGCCCACCATGTCCTCTTCGGGCGACTCCGGTTGCGCGGTCTGTGTCGGCTGCCAGGTTTCGCCGCCGGCCACGCGCCGCACGCACTCCACCAGGGCGGTCCCGGTCACGTTGCGAAACACCACGCCGCGGAATCCCTGCTGCAAGTAGGTGGCCGCGTTGTCGTTGTTTTCCACCACCACAATGCCGCGGCTTCCCGTGGTCTCAATCAGCATGGCGAGCCGCGCGAAATCCGGCTGCAGCGACGCCGCAAACACCACAATGGCCCCTGGAAATGTGGTGATGGCGTGGAACATGCGCTCCAAGTCGGTACATTGCGCAATAATGCGCATGTCCTCGTCCATGGCCAGAACCTTGGCGGTCCCAGCGCGGAAGATCGCTTGCGAATCGGCCAGGATGATCTTGTTCATCGTATTAGCCCTGACTGCCTTACCCCTCTCGGGAAAAACTCAGCATTTCGAACCCGGCAACTCAAGATAACCGGCAACCATTCAACTTCGGCATGAGCTGTCTTCACCCTATTGTTCTTATCGGCCGAAAGACAATCACTCTTATTGGCCAAAAAACAATGACTCCCGGCAGCGTCCAATCTCCGAACATTGCCTGCCGAATCAGCAAACTCGGCAATCCTCGGCATCAGCGCAGACCTGTGGTTCCCCGGGGCGCTTCTATGACCGAGCTTACAGCTTGTTAGCCTCCGGAGTCATCAAATCCTTTTACCTGGGCCGTGTAAGCCATTAACTAAAAAGGGACAGCCGGGTTAGAGACTATTTTGCGGAGGCGCGGGCGGCGATGGGAGCCAAATTGAACCCAAGGCTCTAAACTCTTATCTATGGCGAGGCCCATCCTCCTGGCAGTTGACGACGACGTGAGCGTCCTTGAGGCCGTGGTCCAGGACCTGCGCCGGCAGTATGGCGAAACCTACCGGGTGATGCGCGCCGCCGGCGGGCAGGCCGCGCTGGACACGCTGGCCCAGTTAAAGTCGCGCGACGAACCTGTGGCGCTCATCATCAGCGACCAGCGCATGCCCGGCATCACCGGTGTGGAACTGCTGGAGCGAGCGCGCGCCATCTATCCCGACGCACGCCGCGTGCTCCTCACCGCTTACGCCGACACCGAGGCGGCCATTCGCGCCATCAATACTGCGCGCATTCACTACTACCTCAACAAGCCCTGGGATCCGCCGGAAGAAAAACTCTATCCCGTCCTCACCGATCTCCTTGAGGACTGGCAGGCCGGTTACCGGCCGGTCTTCGAAGGCCTGCGCATCATCGGCCATCGCTGGTCGCTCAACGACTTTCGCGTGCGCAACTTTCTCTCGCGCAATCACGTGCCCTACCGCTGGCTCGACGTTGCCGCCAGCGCTGAGGCCGCCAAACTTCTCGAGGATCGCCAGCTCGATCCCGCCAAGCTCCCCGTGTTGCTCTTTGGCGACGGCTCCGTGCTCGTGGACCCGGACCTGGAATTGCTCGCCAGCCGCGTTGGCCTCAGTGTTCAGGCCGCGCAGGACTTTTACGACCTGATCGTGATCGGCGCCGGTCCGGCGGGCCTCGCCGCCGCGGTCTATGGCGCCAGCGAGGGCCTGCGCACCCTCGTCCTCGAGCCACTGGCGCCCGGCGGCCAAGCCGGCTCCAGCTCGCGCATCGAAAATTATCTCGGCTTCCCCTCCGGCATCACCGGCGCTGACCTCGGACGCCGCGCTCACGCCCAGGCCTCGCGCTTTGGCGCGGAATTCGTCACCCAGCGGGCCACCGGTATGCGCATCGCCGGCCAATACCGCTTTGTGCAGCTCTCCGACGGCCGGGAGGTCTCCGGCCATTGTGTGCTTCTCGCGCCCGGTGTCCAGTACCGCAAGCTTGAGATTCCCAACGCCGATCGCCTCACCGGCTGTGGCATCTACTACGGCGCGGCCTTGGTCGAGGCCCGGGCCTGCGAGGGGGAAGAAGTCTACGTTGTCGGCGGGGCAAACTCCGCCGGCCAGGCTGCCCTCTACTTCGCCAAATATGCCACCAAAGTAACCATGCTGGTACGCGGCGAAGGGCTTTCGGCCACCATGTCGAAATATTTGATCGATGAGATTTCTCGCACATCCAATATTGTGATTGCGGCGCAAACCCAGGTGCTGGAGGCCATTGGCAATGAGCGCCTGGAATCGTTGCGATTGCGCGGCCCGGCGGGGGATTCTCAAGTGCCGGCAACCTCGTTGTTTGTCTTTATCGGCGCAGTGCCCGTCACGGCCTGGCTTCCTCCGTGCATTCTGCGCGACGACAAAGGATTTGTCTTGTCAGGATCGGACTTGCGCAAAGATGGCAAGTTGCTGGATGTGTGGCGCGAAACCCGCGAGCCCCTCCTGCTCGAGACCAGTGTTCCCGGCGTCTTTGTAGCCGGCGATGTGCGCCACGGTTCGATCAAACGCGTAGCCTCCGCGGTGGGCGAAGGTTCCATCGCGGTGCAGTTTGTCCACCAGTATCTGGCAGGATTCTGACGTGAGCACCATGAGCGACACTCAACTGAGCGGGGAAGCGATCCAGGTCGAATCGATCCATTTGCGCGACGTCGCGGAGGCTCTCCCGCGTACCCGCGTCTTCGCCGAGACTCCCTTCAGCCAGATCGGCGGCCTTGATGTCGTTGACCGCGTTACCGCCAAGACCGGCGCCGTTCTTGTGGAAACCGGAGAGTCGTGGAAGTACTACTGGCTCCTCCTCGAGGGCGAAGTCTGCACCAAGCGCCCCGAGCCGGATGGAACCTGGACCCTGGTGGGCATTGTGCACGGCGGCGAAGCATTCGGAGAAACGCCCCTCCTCACCGGAAGAGCGACGTCGATGTTCCGCGTCTTCATCTCGCAGGACGCGGTTCTCCTTCGCTTCAGCGAACAGGATTTCTGGTCCCTGCTCGCCTGCTGTCCAGCGGTACGCAAAATCGTTCTCGCCGACAGCGCGCAACGCATGCAGTCCTTCCAGGTCGAGGCGCTGCACCGCGAAAAACTCGTCTCTCTCGGCACCCTCGCCGCCGGCCTCATGCACGAGCTCAACAATCCCGGCTCAGCCGCCAAGCGCGCCGCATCGCAACTCCGCGAAAACCTGCTCCGCCTGCAGGAGTTGAGCCTTCGCGGCAGCGGGAAGCCCAAAACCCCTGAACAAATCGGGTGCATGAAGGGGCTGCTGGAGCATGCCCTGGGCGGCTGCAACCTACAGGCGATGAGCAGCGTGGAACAGGCCGACGCCGAGGAGGCCATGAGCGAGTGGCTGGCTCAGTGCGGCGTGGAGAACGCCTACACTATTGGTCCCGTGCTGGTTTCTATGGGCTTCGATCGCCGCGAGATTGCCTGCGTTCAGGAGCATTTCGATGCGCGCGCGTTTTCCGATGCGCTCAACTGGTTCGGCGCGCTCGTTTCCAGTGTCACACTGGTCTGCGCCATTGAGGAAAGCATCGCGCGCATCAATGAGCTGGTGACGGCGGTCAAGAAATTTGCCTACGACGAGCGCACTCCGGGCAAGGAACTCGACGTTCACGACAGCCTGCAGAGCACCCTCACCATCCTCGGTCATAAGCTGCGCCTTAAACAAATCCAAATTGAAAAGCGCTTCGCGGCCTCGCCCAGCACCATCCGCACCCGCGGCTACGCCCTCAGCCAGGTTTGGACCAATCTCATCGACAATGCCGCGGATGCTTCGCCGGAAGGCGCGAAGATTGAAATCTCCACGTGGTCCGAGCCGGGCCAGCTTGTGGTGTGCATCGGCGATCACGGCTCGGGCATTGCGCCCGATGTCCTTCCTCGCATTTTTGAACCGTTTTTCACCACCAAGTCTGAGGGATCGGGCACCGGACTCGGCCTCGAGATCGTGCACCGCATCATCACGCAGAAATTCGGCGGAACAATCAACGTCGAATCCGAGCCCGGCAACACGCGTTTCATCGTGCGCCTACCGATGAACACACCGGATGCCGAGCCCGCTGCCAAGAGCTGACAGCGATCAGCAGAGAGCAAACAGATGGGTCCCTGTCGTTCCGTGGTAGGACCACTCGACCTCCGGCGGCGTATGATGATTTCCGCAAGCAATTCAATTCCTCAAGAGGCAGTTCCGTGATTCGACTCAGAGTTTCCCGCAACCACGCGGCAATCCTCTGCGCGCTGGCTTTTGCTTTCCTATCAGGCGGCGCGCTGCATGCGGCCCGAACCTGCAATCCCCGCGACTTCGGCGCCAAAGGAGACGGTGTCAGCAAGGACACCACCGCCATTCAGAGCGCCATCGACGCCTGCGCGGCCAAGGGCGGGGGCGCCGTTCGCCTTATCGCGGGCACTTACCTGAGCGCGCCCATCGTGCTCAAGAGCAACATCATCCTCCAACTCGACAAAGGCGCCACGCTGCTCGGTTCGTCCGATCACGCCGACTATCCGCCGAAAATTGAGTTCCGCCTGCCCACACTGCAGCCGCTGGTGAGCGCCACCAATGCTCAGAACGTGGCCATCACCGGCGAAGGCACCATCGACGGCAACGGTGAAAGCTGGTGGCAAATGGCGCGAACCGTACACGATGCCGGCGTCATGGGCAATCCCCATCCCCGCCCGCGCCTCATCGTGTTCGACCACTGCAAGCATGTGCGCGTTGAAGGCGTCACCATCCAGAACTCGCCCTTCTGGCAGCTCGTTCCCTACTACTCCGACGACGTGCTCATCCGCAACGTCCGCATTCTGGCGCCGCCCCGCTCGCCGAACACCGACGCCGTGGATCCTTTCTCTTCGTCCAACGTCCGCATCGATCATCTCTACGCCGATACCGGCGACGACGACATCGCCATCAAGTCCGGCGCCATCAACTCCCCGGGCGGCGATGACCCGGCCCGCGATATTACCATCACCGACTGCACCTTCAAGCATGGGCACGGCCTCTCCATTGGCAGCGAGATCGCTGGCGGCGCGCACAACATCGTCGCCGAGCGCATCCATTTTGAGGGCACCGACAACGGCATCCGCGTGAAGGCCAATCGTGACCGCGGCAACGACGTCAGCGATCTGGTCTTCACTGACATCGACATGAAAGACGTGAAGAATCCCATCGTCATCAGCGAATACTACCCGCGCATCCTGCCTCCCGCGGGAGACATTGCGGCGCAGCCCGTCACGCGCCTCACGCCCCACTTCCACAACATCGTTTTACGGAACGTCACCGCAACGGGCGCCGATATGGCCGGAGCCATCGTCGGCCTGCCGGAAGCGCCGGTCGGCGATGTCGTGTTGCAGAATGTCACTCTCAGCGGCAAGACCGGACTCTCCATCGGATACGCCAACGTCACCGGGCAAAACGTGAAAGTCACGGCCGCGCAGGGCGACGCCATCCTCAAGATGGCCGGAGCCAACGTCACGTTGCAATAATTCCATGGTCCAACAAGAAGGGCTGCTCCCAACGGAACAGCCCTCGTCTTTCTGATCACCGATCACCGATCACTGATTTACTCCGCTGGCCAGGAATCCGCCGTCCACCACCAGGATCTGCCCGGTCACAAACGAAGCGCTGTCGGAGGCGAGGTACACCACCGCCCCAACCAGCTCTTCCGTCTTGCCGAACCGTGCCATGGGCGTGCGCATCAGCAACTCCTGCCCGCGCGGCGTCGAGTCCAGCAGTTGCGCATTCAAATCGGTGCGGAAAACACCCGGCGCAACTGCATTCACCGTCACGCCCTTCTTCGACCACTCCACGGCCAGCGAACGCGTCAGCGACGCCACGCCGGCTTTACTCGCCGCGTACGCCGCCACTTCGCTCAGCGCGACGAAGCTGTTGAGGGAGGCGATATTCACGATCCGCCCGTAGCCGCGCTCCAGCATCGGTTTGCCAAACACCTGGCAGGCGCGCAGTGTCCCCGTGAGATTCACATTCAGAATGTTGTTCCATTCTTCCTCGGGCAGGTCGATGGTGGGCCGGCGCTTGATCACGCCCGCGCAATTCACCAGGATGTCGACCTTGCCGAAGGTCTCAAGCGCGGCGGCGAGCAGTTTCTCCATCGATGCGCGGTCGCCCACATCCGAGGCGATGCGGATGGTCTTCCGTCCGCGCGCCTCAATCTCTTTGGCGGTGTCGTCCACCTGTTGCTGGCGTCGCGCAGTGGCAATCACATCGGCGCCCGCGTCGGCCAAGCCAAGGCTCAGCGCCTGGCCGATGCCTGACGTGCCTCCGGTCACAACCGCGACCTTGCCTTCAAGGCTGAACAGTTGGAGGTTCATTCGATCTCCAAGGGAAATGCAGCGCCGGTCTCCTGACCGGCGGTCATGCGGGCGTCCACGCCCGCATCGGTGCGATCAGATGCTGCGGCCCAGAAACACCGGCGCAATGTGCCGATCATACAGGTTCTCCGTCACATTCTTCGCGATCACGGGTTCGTTGGCCTCGAGCAATTCCAGATAACGCGGTCCCATCTTCGCGGCCACTTTGAATCCCACGTGCAACAGTTGCCGCACACTGGGGTTGTAAGCCGAGTCGCTCTCCACATGCCGCAGTGCTGAAGTGTACTGCTGGGACGTCCATCCGCGCACCGCGTCGGCCGACGGCAGTTTGGCCGGATCGATGTCGATCACTGTCGCATAGGGCCCGCACAGCTCCTCACGATGCGCAAGGGCTTCGGCATACACTTCTTTGGCCAGCGCCAGACCCTCGCCGCCCGCTTCGGCCAGCCCGATCAGCTCTTCCAGCCACGTGGTCCCCGCGGTCTTCAGGTGCACGCCCACGTTGAAGCGCTTCATGGTCGCGTGGATCGCGGGATAAATAGAGAATTTGTCGCTGCCAGAGTGTACGCTCAATTTTAGATTGCCGGGCAGTCCGTATTGCTTCACCGCGTAGGCGATGGCGGCCACGTCCAGCGCCATCTCGCGCTCGAACTGCGCCACGTCGCCCACGTAATCCACGCCCTTGTTGAAGCGTCCGCTGAACTTGGGCGCAATGGTCTGCACCGGAATGCCTTCGTCGGCAATCGCCGCCAGAATGATCAGCAGTTCCACGGGGCTCTGCGCGCGATCGGTCTCATCCATTGAAACTTCGGGAATAAAATTGCCCGCGCCCTTCGCGTTCAAAACCATGCGATGCACTTCGCCGGCCTTCTTCACCGCGGCCAGAAATTTCTGCGCCGTTTGCTGTAGCAGCGCCGGAGTAATTTCAAAGGCCTGGTCGGCCCCCGCCAACTCAATGCTCCCCATCAGCTCAGGATGCCGTTTCACGAAGCTCTCAATATCCGATGTCTTTGCGGGCTGGCCGATAAAGTCGGCCACGTCGAAGGTAAAAAAGTCGCACGGCGCAAGAAAACGTTCCACCGTTGCGGCCGTAATGTGGTCGGCGTCGCAAAAATACGGCAGCTTCCATCCCAGCGCCTTCACCGCCGCATCGGCCGCTGCTCGCACGCTCGCGGGCTCGGAGCCGATGATGTTGTGTTCGCGGTTCGACTTGTTCCAGACGGGCACCACCTCGACTCCCTGTTCGAGAGTCTTGATGCATGCCTGCAACTGCGCCTTGGCCTGGTGCGCAAACCGGTCGCCTACGCCCACCGAATATTTGTTCAGTTTCAAACCTTGATCTCCCATTTTCATCCTGCCTTGCTTGATTCCCAAATCCCTTGTTGCGCGGTGTGCGCCGCAGTTTCTCTCAGTTTCTAACTGTTTGCTTCTCGCATCATCTCCGTGCCCCATCCTTTCGCCCTTTTCCGGCGAAAGGGTGGGGCACCACGAATCCAAAAGGGAGGAACTCTTGCGGTCAGAGCAGGCGTCTAACCCGCGGCAGCTCCGGCAACTGCTGGAGCCGCGCTCTCAAACCGGCTGCGAACCGCCCACAATCCCAATCCCGGATTGGCGACAAAGAAAATCTCTTCGCCGTCGACCTGATTCCAGCCGTGGTGCAACTTTTCCGGATCGTATTTCTTGGTCATCGTGTTCAGCTCGCCGTATGCGAAGCCCACGCCTTCGATCTCCTCGCGGCTCAAATTGGCCGGGCACCACACAATCTTGAACCGCCCCTCCGACGAGCCATGAATCAAGTGCGCCGCCGCGCTCAGGTCCGCGGCCAGGTCGGCATTCTCGCTCACCGCCTTCAACGTAGCCGGCGTGCCATAGTAGCCGTACTTGCGGATCATCGCGTCGATACCCTTGTCCTCGCCGAACTCATGCACGCCCGGTCCCAGAATAATCAGCTCCGCTCCGTCGGCCAGCGCCATGCGCGTGCGGTAAACCGCCTTGTTGCCGATCCACGTGGAGTGGAATTCCTTGGGATCGAGATAGACGACAGCTTTCTTGATCGGCCTGTCGAGCATCTCGAAATTTACCTTCAGGCTCAGCTCCGAGGCCTTCAGGAAGCACTCGAGATCGTCGCCGATGTAGAGGCCCCGCACCGCCAGCCCGCCATCCTTGCCGCGCCCGACAACGGTCTGCACATACACGATCGGTACCTTTCGCAAGAATTCCTTGCAGGCGCTGTTGAGCACATTGCGCACCGGGTTCTCGGCGCGGCCCATGATCCGCTCCATGCCGTACACGGCACCCAGGTAGTGGCTGCGGTTGATGCCCTCGCGCCCGCCCGTGCCGATCAGAATGTTTTTGGCGTGGTTGGCCATGCCGATCACTTCGTGCGGCACCACCTGGCCGATGGAAAGAATCAGGTCGAAGCCGCCCTGCGAGATGAGCCTGTTCACCTGCGCCGGCCACGTGTAGTGCAGCTTGCCTTCCGATTGCTCCTCGATGAACGATGCCGGCAGCTCGCCCAGCGTCTCAACGTCGGTGCGCCAGTTGTGCGCGCGGAATAGTTCCTGGGGCACGTTGCCGAACATGTGCGCAATCTGGTCGGGCCGCATGGGTGTGTGCGTGCCCAGCGCCGGCAGCACCGCCTTCAGCTTGTCTCCGTAGTGTTCCCATGTATAGCGCGTCAGATCGCCGGCGCGCGAGTGCTCGCGGCTTTGGTCGGGCGGCACAACCAGCACGTTCTTCCGCGCGCCCAGCTTGGCCAGGCTCTCCACCAGCAACTCTTTCAATTGCTCGGCGGAAAGATCGGTGTCAACACTTCCAACAGAACAATAGAGGCTCATTCAACAAACTCCAATTCTTCGTCCTCGAATTACATGACTGGGCGCCCCATCCTAGCTGTCCGCCACGGCGGATGGCTAGGATCGGAACTGACCACTGACCCCTGAAACCTGTTCTACAGCCGGTACGCCTTCTTGACCAGATCGTAGGTCAACTGGTGCGCCAACTCGAACGCCTCGTCCTCTTCCAAACGATGCTCTGCCACCAGCCTGCCCAGAAACGCGCAATCCACACGTCGCGCCACGTCGTGCCGCGCCGGGATGGAGAGAAACGCCCGCGTGTCGTCGTTAAACCCGACCGTGTTGTAGAAACCCGCCGTTTCCGTGGCCTGCTCGCGAAAACGCATCATGCCCTCAGGACTGTCATGAAACCACCACGGGGGTCCGAGGCGCAAGCACGGATAATGGCCGGCCAGCGGCGCCAGTTCGCGGCTGATCGTCGACTCATCCAGCATGAACAAAATGATGGTCAGGTTCTTGTCGTTGCCAAAGCGGTCCAGCAACGGCCGCAGGGCGTGGACAAAGTCGGTCGGCCCGGGAATGTCAGCGCCCATGTCGCGCCCGTAACGCTCGAACACAAACTTGTTGTGATTGCGCACACTGCCCGGATGAATCTGCATCACCAGGCCGTCTTCCACGCTCATGCGCGCCATCTCGGTCAGCATCTGCGCGCGGAACAACTCCTGCTCGGCCGCGTTCGCCTTGCCCGCGAGGACTTTGCCGAACAGCGCGGCCGCGTCGGTCTGGGAAAGATCCGCCGTCTGCGCCGTGGGATGTCCGTGGTCGGTCGAGGTGCAACCCAGAGTCTTGAATCGCGCCCGCGCCTTCATCAGCGCATTCAGGTAGCCCTTCCACGTCGAGGAGTCTTCGCCGTTCTCCTCGCCCAGCTTGGCCACAAGTCCTGCAAATCCCTTGAACTCCGGATCCACCACGGGATCCGGCCGGAACGCCGGAACGATGCGCGCCTTCCAGCCCGAATTGCGGATCGCCTGGTGCGCCTCGAGCGGATCCAGCGGCGACTCTGTCGTCGACAGCAACTCGATGTTGAACTTTTCGTACAGCGCCCGCGGCAAAAACTCTGGTGTCTTCAGTTTCTCCGCGATGCTGTCAAAGTAGAGATCGGCCGTCTTCTCGCTCAGCCGCTCCGTCATTCCAAACAGTTCCTGAAACGCGAAGTCGAGCCAGATCCGCGTCGGCGTACCGCGGAACAGGTAGTAATGGCTGGCAAAGATGCGCCACACCTTGCGCGGATCCTTCACCACCGGTTGTCCAATTTCCAGGTCATCCATCGCAACGCCCTGGCTGTACAGCATGCGGAAAACGTAGTGGTCCGGCTGCACCAGCAGCGTTGCCGGATCGGGAAACGGCTCGTTCGTGGCAAACCATGACGCCTGCGTATGCCCGTGCGGGCTCACAATGGGCAGGTTGCGGACATGTGCATACAGCGAACGGGCTACTTGAAGGGCGCTTGATTCGGAAGGGAACAGACGGTCGTCGTGGAGCAACATGGCATTCATTTTACCTCGTATTCAGCGTTCTGCGGCCGCATGGCGGCGCTTGAGGTCAGACCACAAGTATACACGGCCGGGCAGCGCGCCGGCCCCGCTTAAAACTATCCGCGCGCCGCAAGTTTATCGAGCCAAACCCCTCTTTTCAGTGGTAATCTCGCTGTGTCCATGATTCTTAGAGGAAGGTGTCTGAACGCATGCCGCGGGTGAAAGAGGAAGAACATAGCAGCCATCGCACGATGCAAGTGGTGAACCACATCCGCTCGCTTATCGAAAACGGAACCCTGCAGCCGGGCGACAAGATCCCGCCGGAACGCGAGTTGGCGCGCTCTCTGAAGATCAGCCGCGCCAGCCTGCGCACCGGCATCGGCTACCTCGCCGCCATGGGCGTCATGAGGATCCGCCATGGCGTGGGCACCTTTGTGGCCGACGGCCCTCCGGAGTTTGGTCGGACCTCTATGAGCCTGATGGCCGCCCTGCACGGCTTTCAGACCTGGCAGATGTTCGAGGCGCGCATCATTCTCGAGAGTCATCTCGCTGCCCTGGCCGCCGAGCGCGGTAAAGAGGAACACCACGCCGCGCTGGCCGAAGAGGTGGCCGAGATGTTCGCCGCCTTCGAGAGCCCGACCGACTATCTCATTCACGATCTGCTGTTCCACCGCATCATCTCGCAGGCTTCCGGCAATCCCATTCTCGCCGCCATTATTGAAACCATCACGTCGGCGCTCTACGATAGCCGCCGCAAGACTGTGGAACATTCCACCGACCTCCGCGAGTCCGCCGAGATGCACCGCGAGCTCTACCGGGCCATTCGCTCCCGCAAGCCGCAGGAGGCGCATAACCTGATGGAGCAGCACCTGCGCATGGCCCAGATCGCGCAAGGCATGGAGCGCCCCACGGGTCGCAAAGCATCGCAGGCCGCCGCCAGGAAAAGACCAACGCGCTCGGCATCCGCCGCCTAGAGCAAAACTCGAGTCGTTCGACTCTGCCTCATCGTGATGCCGTCCTGAGCGACAGCGCGCTTTCCCTTCGCGCAGTGAACGATAGCGCGAGGGAGTCGAAGGATCTGCGGGTGCATTTTCTAGTTCGACATAGGCACACCATCCATGGAGCTGCTTTGGAAAAATCGCAGCATGCGGCCCGCCCGCGCTTCCTGTCGGTATTCCTCGCAGTGGATTCCATGGCTTCCCTGAATGTGATACGCACAGAAGGTCTGACCATGTTCCCTCCTCAAGCTGGCGACGGAGGGCCTGCGCCACGGCTGCGGCGTCTCCCACCCATGGTGATCCAAAACCGCCTTAACATGAATCATTTAGAGGGAGAGCGGGGCGCGGTGGCACTGTGCCCGACAGGTCATTATCGATGGATCCGTCCCAAGTCGTTCCGGCCATTCCCGCGCATAACTTTCAATAGCCGCGCACGAATTTCTCTATTGACAGTTCCTAACCTTGTGTATGAAACTAGTCGGGCTTCGAAATGTGGTCAGACCACGTGTGCGTATTTTCAAGGAGTGCGGGTGTGGCTGCACGATCGACGCGATATGAACCACCTAGTGGAGGCAACACAATGAGGCAATTAGCCTTAAGCAAACTATTTCCGTCGAGGCAAGCGGCGAGCGGTTCCATGGCTCGTATGCTGTGTTTCGCCGCATGGAGCTGCATGGCGCTGTTGGTCATCGCCATGATGACGCCCCTCGGCGCGAATGCACAGATGGCCGGCACCGGAGCCATTTCCGGCACAGTCACCGATTCCACAGGCGCAGTCATCGCTGGGGCCACGGTCACCGCAACCTCTGCCGACCAGAACGTCAGCACCACCCGCTCCACCACCGGGGCCGGCGACTACAGCATCACGCCGCTCCTGCCTGGCGAATACACATTAACCGTCACCGCCAAGGGCTTTGAGAAAGAAATTCAGCAGCACATCACCGTAAACGCCCTGGAAACGGTCGCCGTCAACGTCACACTCACCGTCGGCGCCGCGCAGCAAACCATCACCGTCACCACGGCGCCTCCCATCCTGGAGACGAGCGATGCCTCGATCGGGCAGGTGATGGACAACCAGATGTATTCAAGCTTGCCTCTATTGATGGGCCAGGGCGGCAACAACGATCAGCGCCGCGCCACGGACTTTTCCTACCTGATGCCCGGTGTGCAGAACACCTATGCCGCAAACAGCAGCTCCAATAGCACTGATGCCACAGGTGGCGTCAACGGCGGCAACCCCAACGGCGGCACGTCGGAAATCTACATTGACGGTATCAACCTGCCCGAAGCCGACGGAGTGGGCGACCCCCGCTTCACGTGGACGGCCTTTGGCGTTGACTCCATCGATCAGTTCCAGGTTGAGACGTCAGGCTATTCCGCGCAATACGGCGGCCAGGGCGTGCAGAACTACTCCATCAAGTCGGGTGGCAACCAGATTCACGGCTCGGTGTATGAGTATTTGCGCAACACCGTGCTCGATGCCTGGCAAGCCTCAGCCAAAACTCCGACCCTGATCGCAGGGGCGATTGTACCCCCCGGCGGTAAGTGCAGCTCTGCCGCATTGACGGCGTCAACCAGTTGGTGCGCGTTGGGCGGTCTCAAGGCCAAAGAGATCCAGAACGAAGTGGGTCTGGTGTTCAGCGGCCCCATCATCAAGAACAAGCTTTTCTTCTTCTATAACTACGGCCAGTATCGCAACCAGAACGGCCCGAATCCTGCGATTCTGACTCTTCCTACGCCGGCGATGCTGACGGGCGACTTCAGTAATTTAAGCAACGGCATCTACGATCCAAACACTGAGACCAGCTACAACTGCACCGGCGGCACTTCAACCAACACCAATCCCGTCGGCAGCGTCGCAGGGCCCTGCGTGCGCACAGCATTCTCAGGCAATAAGATTCCGGCAGCCCGCATTTCGAAGGCATCGAGCTATATCAACGGGTATTTGGCGCCGCTCGTGGCCAGCATCCCGAATACCACTCTCACCAACAACTACGTTGGCGGCTACCCCACCGGACTTTCCAACTGGTACAACGGCGGGCGTATCGACTACAACCCGAGTTCGTCGCACCAGATCAGCATCATCGTCGCCTTTGGGCGTCAGGCCAGCACCGGCACCAACTCCGGCGGCAATCTTCCCCCGCCGTTCAACACTTCGCAGTCGTACGCGCCGAAGACCAACATCGACATCGTGAAGGATACGTGGACGATCAATTCACACTTGGTGAACATGGCATCGCTGGCGTTCGGGCGCTACAAGAGCGTATCGTTCACGCCCAACGATTTGCCTGCGTATGCTGCTTCCCAAACCGGTCTGCTCGGCACGCCACCGGGCCAGGCGAGTTACTTTCCCGCCGTCGCATTCAGCAGCGACACCAGCTCGGCGGACCCTGCCACGTTCGGCGGTTACGACGAGAACGGAAAGGTCAACGATACCTACACGGCCGCCGACAACTTTCAGTGGCTGCATGGCAAGCATAACTTTACCTTCGGCGGACAGTATGTCGCCGTGCAGTTCAACTACATCAAGAACCTGACCTATTCCGGACCGATGACCTACACATTCGCCGGCCCGCAAACGGAAGGATATACGTCCACCGGATCGGTAGTGACCAACTCGGGCCTGTCGTTCGCCAGCTATATGCTCGGCGCCGTCAGTTCCAGCTCCGTCAGCGTCGGCGTCCTTGGATTGGGAACGCGGTGGATCGATCCGTCCTTCTGGGCGCAGGATGACTACAAGATATCCTCAAAACTGACTGTTAACATTGGTCTGCGCTGGGATGTATGGACACCCATCCACGAAGCGCACGATCTGATCACCTGGCTGAATCCGACCGGCGCCAACTCCCTTAGCGGAAACGTGGGCACGCTGGCATTCGCTGGTGGCAACTCGTCGGACGGCTTTCACACCGGGGAGCACATTCCCTCCAGCACTTGGATGAAGAACTTCGCGCCACGCCTCGGACTGGCCTACGCGATCGATTCCAAGACGGTCATCCGCGCCAGCTACGGCCTGGCATACGCACACGGAGACTGGACCGGCGGCAGCCAGTCCGGTTCGCCTTCAACCTCCGGCCTCACTCCAACAGCTTCAGCCTACCCGTCATATGGCAACCAGCCTTCCTTCTATTGGGATGGGGTGGCCTGCACCAGTGCGGGCGGCGGTGTCACCGACACCGGCGGAAACGGCTATGCGTCCGTAGGATCGATGGTCGCCGGCGACGGCTTTACGCCTTGCGGCTGGACCGGATCGACGGCTGCGCCTTCGTCAGTCTTGCCCTCCGGCGCCAATCTTTCCGAGTTATATACGGTTGAAACGGCGACGCTCAAGGGCGCCAATTCAGGGTCTCCCACCTACTGGGATCCCTATTATGGATCGCGGACTCCCGAGTACGAGAACTGGAGCTTCGGTCTTGAACGGCAGATCACCAAGGACCTGGCCGTTTCTATCAGCTATGTGGGCAGCGAGGGGCATTTCCTCAGCGTCAGCAATGCGAGGTATAACACGAACAATAAACTGACCGAGGGCTACGCTGCACTTGCCGGTTACAACTATGCAACAACCTCCGCTGCGCCGAACACCGCAGTGGCGTGCAGCGGAGCCTCTTGCATCAATACTCTGCTGGGGATGAAGGGGAACACTACGTACACGACTGGCTACATCACGCAGGCTCAGTCCTACGGTTTCACCCCTCCCAATCCCTTCACCACACTGGCGAATTACTACTACACGGGCAACACCGTGGGCTCGTATTTCGTCAATTTCCCGCAATTCAGCGGCGTCAGCGATACCACCAGCTTCGTGGGCAACGAGAACTGGAATGCGCTGGAAATCACTGTCAAGGAGCGTCCGAACCACGGCCTGAATTGGATGCTCAACTATACCTACTCAAAGAACATCGACGACCTGGGAAGTTTCCGCGTTTACGACAACAACCGCCTCGATCGTTCACTCTCCACGGGCGACCAGCCGCAGAATCTGATCGCTACCGCGGTCTACGCACTGCCCGTGGGGCGCGGCCATATGTTCGGGGAGAACTGGGCTTACCGGGCCATCGCCAGCGACTGGTCGGTCTCCGGTATTGAGACCATCCACTCAGGGCTGCCAGTCCAGGCAGTGGGCAGCGGCTGCGGCGGCAGTTCGATTCTGAACACCTGCATGCCCAGCATCGTTTCCGGGCAACCGGGACGGCAGTACAGCATTGGCAAAACACCGGGCGGGGCTAAAGCAACCTGGGACCCAAGCTCGTCCAACTACATCGGAAACGTCCAGTACGTCAACCCTCTGGCGTTCGTGGTCAACGTCGCCGGTACAACTGGTTCCTCGGGCAACTATGGAACGTATAGCGGGTCCTCGACTGAAGCGGCCGGTGGACAGGCCTACTCGGTAGGTGTCGGGCCCGCCGACTACGTTCCCGGCAATGCACCCCGTGTCGCTCCGCTGGGCATGTTTGGCCAGCACGCGGTCAACACGGACATGGCCCTCAGGCGCACCTTCCCCATCTATCACGAGTGGAAGGCGCAGTTTGAACTGGACATGGCCAACGTTGCTAACCACGTTACCTATGGCCTGCCTGGCCAGGTGACGACGACTCCTACCAAGAACATGACTGTTCAATCTGGCGTAACCAATGGAATCGTTAACCCCTCGTTCGGCACCGTCACCCAGGTAAACAGCACCCCGCGCAAGGTGCAGGGCAGCCTGCGCATAAGCTGGTAAACTTCAACCTGTTTTTCTCAACACAAGGTGCTGCCGGTTTTCCGGCAGCACCTTTTTTCTTTCCGCCGCAAGCATGTAGAATCCTTATCGCGATTGGAGTCCTGCCTTCATGGTCCCGAATAGAAAATCCGTAGATTCACTTTGGCTGGCGCGTGTAGCCATCGCCTTTTTCCTCTTCGCGTTTGCAATGCCCGGCGCCGATGCGCAGTCTGCGCCGCAAAACCCGGCCGCGCCGCCACCCGCCGCCGCTCCCGACCCGGCCTTGCCCCACGGCCAGATCGAATACCTCTGGCCCAACGGCGCGCCGGGCGCCGTCGGCACTGAAGAGCAGGACAAGCCGCATCTCGAAATCTTCTCGGGCTACGGTCCCGCCCCGCACACCGCCGTCATCGTCTGCCCCGGCGGCGGCTATCGCAATCTGGCCTATGACAAGGAAGGCACCCAGATTGCCGAATGGCTCAATCTTCGCGGCATCACTGCCTTCGTCCTCACCTACCGGCTCAGCCCGCGCTACCGCTATCCTGAGCCCATTCTCGATGGCTACCGCTCGGTGCGCTGGGTGCGCAGCCATGCCGCCGAGTATCACGTCGCTCCCGATCGCATCGGCATGTGGGGCTTCTCCGCCGGTGGCCATCTCGTGGGCATGGTCGGCACGCACTTCGACGACGGCAATTCGCAGGCCGCCGATCCTGTCGAAGGTGCGAGTGACCGCCCCGACTTCGTCATCAGCTCCTACGGTGGTCTCTCGCTGCAAACCGGCATCGCCAAGACCGGAGCCATGGAGAATCTCTTTGTCACTCCTCCCACGCCCGAACTTCTCAACGATCTCTCACCCGATCTGCACGTCACGCCGCGCACCCCGCCCTTCTTCCTCTACGCCACCACCCCCGATCAAGGCGTTCCGGTGCTCAGCAGCGTGGTGTTTTACACCGCGCTCGTCCAGGCCGGCGTCCCCGCCGAGATGCACATCTTTCAAACCGGCCCGCACGGCACGGCGCTCGGCCAGTCCAATCCCGAGCTCGCCGAGTGGCCCACGCTGCTTGAAAACTGGCTGCGCATCAATGGCTGGATTGCTACTCCCGCCGTGCCGCCGCGGCCCGCTCCCGCCGCGCATTAGCGTTGAGACAGCGTAATCTCGCGACTGCCCGAAAAGTGTACCGCTGGTCTCCTGACCGGGGTCCCCAAGAAACGGTCTTTGTTTCTTGGGGTGGCTGACCGGCTGTCGTGCGGGCGTCCCCGCCCGCACATGCAATTTGTCCTCACCGCGTCGCCCTGCGTATAGTGGGTTCGGCGCGAGATGCAATTCCGTCCCGTGCCCCATCCATTCCGCGTTGTTTGCGGAAAGGGTGGGAATCCCTGCACCGCATTCGCCCGGAGCACCCATGAAATCTCTCCGCCTTGTTGGCAGTCTCGCCGTTCTTGCCTTTATCGGAGCAAGCGTACCCGCCGCGCCTCCCGATCCGCTGCCCTGGTCGCAACGCGCTGCCAATGCGGCCATCGCTCGCTGGCCCGACGGCCGTTTCGCCCCCTCCGGCGCGACTTGGAACTACGAGCTCGGCACGCTCCTCCAGGGCATGCGCGCCGTTTGGCTCACCGATGTCGATCCGCGCGACTTCAATTACATCAAGAACTCGGTCGACGCTCTCGTCGCTCCCGACGGATCCATCCCCACGCTCAAGCCCGAGGAGCATCAGCTCGACAACATCCTCCTCGGCCGCCAGCTTCTCTTCCTCTACGGCGTCACGCAGAACAAGCGCTACCTCACCGCCGCCACGTTCCTCTGGAATCAGCTCGCCGCGCAGCCCCGCAATGCCGAGGGCGGTTATTGGCACAAGCAGCGCTATCCCAACCAGATGTGGCTCGACGGCCTTTACATGGCCGAGCCCTTCCGCGCCGAATACGCCTCCATCTCCCATCACCCCGAGGAATTCGCCGACATTACCAAGCAGTTCGTGCTCATGGAGCAGCACGCGCGCGATCCCAAAACCGGCCTGCTCTACCACGGCTGGGACGCGTCGAAGCAGGAGCGCTGGGCCAACGCACAAACCGGTGACTCGCAGGAATTCTGGGCACGCGGCATCGGCTGGACCATGATGGCCCTCGTCGATACGCTCGGTTTCTATCCCGAAGGCGATCCCGGCCGCGCGCAATTGATCGCCATCCTCCGCCGTGAAGCCGCCGCCGTCGCGCGCTTCCAGGATCGTAAGACGGGCCTCTGGTACGACGTGATGAATAAGCCCGGCGAAAAGGGAAATTACTTTGAATCCTCCTCGGCCTGCATGTTCGTCTACGCTCTCGCCAAGGGGGTGCGCCGCGGCTACCTGCCGGATCTCGAGCCCGACGGTCTTCTCGCCGTCGCCCAACGTGGCTACAAAGGCATCCTCACGCACTTCGTCGAAACCCAGGGCGACGACGTTTCTCTCACCGGCACCGTGAAGGCCTCAGGCCTCGGCGGCCAGCCCTATCGCGACGGCAGTTACGCCTATTACATCGGCGAGAAGGTCGTCAGCAACGATCCCAAGGGCGTGGGCGCGTTTTTGATGGCCAGCGCCGAAATGGAGTATGCCGCGGAGTCCACTCTGGCGCGCGGCGATACTATCGTTGTCGACGGCTGGTTCAACTCTCAGCAGCGCGCTGACGCCTTCGGCCAGCAGCTGAACTTCCACTACAAATGGAACACGTGGGACAATCCGGGCTATTCACTCTTCGGTCATCTCTTCCGTGAATTCGGCGCGCAGACCAGCGAGCACGACGCCGAACCCACAATCGCCAATCTCAAGGGCGCAGACGTCTACGTCATCGCCTCACCCGACAACCTCGACAAAAATCCCCACGCGCACTTTGCGAATTCTCAAGACGCGGACGAGCTCGCCGCGTGGGTCAATACCGGCGGCGTGCTTGTCATTATGGAGAACGACACGTCCTTTGCCGACCTCGACCATTTCAATGTGATCGGCGACAAATTCGGCATCCACTTCAACAGTGTGCTGCGCAAGCACGTCGTCGGCGCCAATTGGGAGCAGGGAAGAATCGGCATTGACGGCAAAGGCCCCGTCTTCCATCATCCGCACACCATTTATGTAAAAGATGTATGCACCATCACGGTGACCAAGCCTGCACGCTCTGTGCTTGCAGAAGGCGACGACATCTTCATGGCCACAACGAAATACGGCAAGGGAACCGTCATCGCCATGACCGACCCCTGGCTCTACAACGAGTACACCGACGGCCGCAAGCTCCCCGCCCTCTACGACAACTACGCCGCCGGCAAGGAGTTTGTGCGCTGGATTCTCGAACAGGTGCCGCGCGTAGCTCCAAAGCATTAAGGCTGCTTCGTCACTGGGGGCGTCACCGTCGTCATCGCCTGCCCTTTCACATCCGGCCCCAATTCCGGGCAAATCCTCGCCAGGTCATCGGCCACCATGCGCCCAAACACTTCCGATCCGTGCGCATTCAGATGCGTCCGGTCCAGCGTGCCTCCCGCTGCGTCCGGATGGCCCACTGCGTCGAACTGATCCGCCTGCTCCTGCGTCATGGTGCGCAGCAATCGCGTGCTCTCCGCATTCAGATCGATCACCGGTACGCCCTCTTCCTCCGCCACACGCCGTGCGGCTTTCGCATACGCCGTCAAATCCTCCACCAGCGCGCCGTCCTTGTAGTTGCGCCGCGAAAGCGACGTCACGATCACCGGCCGTGCCCCCTCCGCGCGCGCCTCGTTGATGTAGCGGCGCATGTTCGCCGCATACGTCGTCTCCGGATCGGTCTCGCGCAGCGGCCCCTTCCCCGGCATGTCGTTATGTCCGAACTGAATCAGAATGTAGTCCGCGTGTGCGGCCAGCACGTCTTTCCACACGCCCTCATCGTAGTAGCTCTTCGAGCTGCGCCCGTTCCGAGCCAGGTTCACGCAGTCCACGTTGGGCGTCAGGTCGGCGCAGAATCCCGGCCCCCATCCTCCGCCGTTGTTCACTGTCGAGTCGCCGGCGAGCACAATCTTCACCGGCGAACCATGCAGAATCGCCACCGTCCGTGCCAGTTCCGGCGGCAGCGTTGCCGCCACTGGCCGCACATATTTCTTGAGCGCCGGAACCGCCTTCCCCAGATCCACAGCCACTATGCGCCCGAACACATACGATCCCTCCGCATTCAAATGCGTCTTGTCCGGAATCGTGTTGCCCTGCGCGTCCTTCTTCGTGATGCCCAATGCATTTGCCTGCGTCTCGGTCAACATGTCGAGATACGCAATGCTGTCCGCCTGCAAATCGATCAGCGGCGTCTTCTCCTCGACGGCAACCTTCTTCATCGCCTCCGAGTGCGCCAGCAGATCGGAATGAATCTTGCCGTCATCCCCGTAGTAGCGCCGCGACAGCGGCGTCACCAGCACAGGAACGATACCATGCGCCCGCGCCTCCTCCACATACCGCTTCAGATTCGCAGGATACTCTGTCACGAGATTCGTCTCGCGCGGCGCGTGCTGCGCCGACTCCTCGTCATTGTGTCCAAACTGGATCAGCATGTAGTCCGGTTTGTCCGCAAGCGCCTTCGTCCAGTAGCCCTCGTTGTAGTACGTCTTCGTGCTCGCTCCGCCCTTGGCATCGTTGATGCAAATCACGTCGTCGGTCAGATTCGCGCAAAATCCCAGCCCGTATCCGGCGCTCTTCGTCTGCGTGGAGTCACCAATCAGCGCAATCCGCACCTTTGCCGGTGGCGCCGCCGCGTTCGCTTGCGGCAGTTGTGCCTGGGCGGTAAGGCCTGCCGCCAGAACGGCTGACATAACAAAAGGGAAGAGCGATTTCATGGCGTTTCTCCAATTTTTACCTGGCGTAGCTTGTCTCCAAAACCTCTAAAAAGTTCCTCGCGAACCGCCTCGATTCTATCGCCCTAAAGGTCAGACCAGCAATCGCTTCGAGCTTTCTCCGAACTTCCATTCTTCCGCCTACGCATAGTCGAGCCAGGGCTTGACGACCTACCGCTCCGCTCCTATACAGTTGGAAGGTTCCAGTGGTCAGTCCACTTGGATCGTGCTACGCTTGCCAGCTCATTTCGCCGTTTCAGCCCACGCAGATTGGAGAATCTCATGCGTCCAGCTCGTGTCTTTCTTGCTGCGCTTCCGTTCGTTGCCTTGGTCTCGCTGTCAGCCCAGGACACACGCACCGTCACCGAGCCCAAAATTCCTCCCGCGTGCGTCACCCTTGATGCCGACATCGTCTCCAGTCATGGCAATATCGCGCTGGCCGACGAGCAAAAGCTTTCCACAGCCCGCATTCAAGACGCGATGGACCACTGCGCTCAAGGCCAGGCTGTCGTCCTCCGCGCCCACGGCAAGAAGAACGTCCTCCTCACCGGCCCGCTTACCCTCCGCCCCGGCGTCACACTCGTCGTCGATAAGAACACCGCACTCGTTGCCTCGCGCGATCCCCGTGTGTACGACACCGTGCCCGGCGGCTGCGGCACTGTTTCTTCCACGCGCGGCCGCGCCTGCAAGCCGCTCATCTCGGGCGACGGCGCTAAAAACTCCGGCATCATGGGCGAAGGCTCCATCGACGCCCGCGGCGGCGCAACTCTCCTTGGTCAGGACGTTACCTGGTGGGATCTCGCGCACGAAGCCAAGGTGAAAGACGAACAGCAGTCCGTTTTCTCCATGATCGCCCTGCGCCACGTCGACGGCTTCATCCTCTACAAAATCACGCTGCGTAACTCGCCCGGCTTCCACGTCTCCATCAATCAGACCGACGGATTCACAGCGTGGGGCGTCAAAATCATGACCCCCAAAACCGCGCGCAACACCGACGGCATCGATCCGGGGTCTTCCAAAAACATCACCATCGCCTACAGTTACATTCACACCGGCGACGACGATGTCTGTCTCAAGCCCAGCGGCATGGGCAGCGTCTCCAACATGTCCGTCCTCCACAACCACTTCTACAGCGGCCACGGCATGTCCATCGGCAGCGGCACCTTCGGCGGCGTCGATCGCCTTCTCGTCGACGACCTCACCATCGACGGCGCGGACAACGGCCTCCGCATCAAGTCCGATCGCAGCCGCGGCGGCCTCGTTCATCAGGTTCTCTACCGCAACGTCTGCATTCGCAACACGCCCAACCCGCTGGTCTTCACGCCGCACTACACCACCTTTACCGGCAATCGCCTGCCCATCTACAACGACATCACGCTCGAAAACGTGCACATTCTCACCCCCGGCGTCTACACCTTCTACGGCCTCGACTCCGACCCGGGCCACAAGCTCGAGATCAAGCTCGACAACGTTTTTGCCGACGACCAGAAGGACTCACTCTTCTACAACCAGGACGCCGACATCACCATTGGCCCTCACCTCGGCAACCTGATTCCCAAAGGCGACGACGTGACCGACACCAACGCGCCCGATTCCGCGCCCGGCCAGCCGCTCGACTGCGACGCCCGCTTTGTTACGTTCCCTGATGACAAAACCGCTCCCGAGATGGCCGGCAAAATTCCGCCCGAAGACAAAACCTTCTACGTGGCCGCCGACGGCACCGGCGACTACTACTCCATCCAGCGCGCGCTCGACATGGCGCCCAAGACCGGCGGCGCGTTTCTCTCCGTCTCACCCGGCGTTTATCGCGAAGTGCTCACCGTCGACAAGCCCAACATCACCATCCGCAGCGCCAATCCCGACGCCAGCAAAACAGTCATCGTCAACGATCGCAGCGCCGGCCAGAACGGCGGCACGCTCCACTCCGCCACAGTCAACGTTACTGCGGATGATTTTTTTGCGGAAAACATCACCATCGAGAACGACTTCAACAAGACGCACGAGCAGGTTTCGCAAGGCTCGCAGGCCCTCGCCATTCTCGTCACCGGCGATCGCGCCATCTTCCACAACGTGCGCCTCCTCGGCAATCAGGACACCGTCTATCTCGGCACGCACTGCGGCCCGGACGGGCAAAACTGCGCCGTCACGCGACAGTATTTTTCCGATTGCTACGTCGCCGGCAACGTCGACTTCATCTTCGGCGACAGCAAAGCCGTCTTTGAGAACTGCGAGATCCATTCCACTCCGCACGGAGGGGGCTATCTTACTGCGCAGTCCAAGCACTATCCCACGCAGGACTCCGGCTATGTCTTCGACCACTGCCGGCTCACCGCCGATCCCGGCGTCACCGGCCCTATCTTCCTCGGCCGTCCGTGGCGGCCTTACGCGACGGTCATTTATATGCACACCGAGATGGATGACAAGATCGATCCCGCGGGCTGGCGGGCATGGCGTCCCGGGGATGCTCATTCGCTCGACACGGCCTTCTACGCCGAATTCGACTCCACCGGGCCCGGCGCGCATCACGATCAACGCGACCCGCACACGCATTTCCTCACGCCCGATGAAGCCAAACAATACGAACCGGCCGTCTTCCTGCGCGGCACCGACAACTGGGATCCGACCAAACCCCCCACTCCGCCCGCGCAGTAAAATGGAGTTGTAGCGACGAAGTTGTCATAGCTCGCATCGCATGCGCTGCAAGCGAAGAAGCTGAAGGCTGATAACAGTTTTAGGAGACACGATGAAGACGGTATATATGGCAGACTCCGTGCGCTATGCGCGCATGACTACCGAGGAGTTGCGCGAGGCGTATCTTCTGAACGACCTGTATGAGCCCTGCAAACTAAACCTCGCATGGGTGGAGCTGGAGCGCGCGATCGTTGGCTATGCGACGCCGCTCGAAGCCGCGCTCGAACTGCCCACATATCCCGAGTTGCGAGCGGAGTACTTCCTGGAGCGGCGCGAATTGGGCGCTCTCAATATTGGTGGCGCGGGCACGATCACCGCCGGCGGAAAGGTCTACGAGCTGAACAATCTCGACGTTCTCTATGTGGGCAAGGGCACCAAGCCGGTCAGCTTTGCGTCGAAAGACAAAGCCAATCCAGCGGTCTTCTATCTGATGAGCTATCCGGCGCATGCGACGTATCCCGTGGTCCTGGTGCGCAAGGAAGACGCCAATCCGATGGAGCTGGGCGGCCAGGAATCCTGCAATAAGCGCACCATCTGCAAGTACATTCACCTCGAAGGCGCCCGCAGCTGCCAGCTCGTGATGGGCGTAACCCACCTGCACCCGGGCAACGTGTGGAACTCGTTTCCGCCGCATACGCACAATCGCCGCTCGGAGATTTACATGTACTTCAACCTGCCAGAGAAGGATCGGATGTTCCACCTGATGGGCCCGCCGCAGCAGACCAAGCACATCGTGATGCAGGACAAGGACATCGTCGTCTCGCCGCTATGGTCGATTCACGCCGGCGTGGCCACGCACGCCTACAGCTTCTGCTGGGGTATGGGCGGCGAAAACCAGGTCTACAGCGACATGGACCCCGCCCCCGTCGACACCCTGCGCTGAACCCGCCGGTCCGCATCGAAATTCCGCACCAAACCAAAGGCGGCGATTTCCACCCCGGAAATCGCCGCCTGAGTTCTGTCCCCTGTTCCCAAATCCCTGTCTTTACACGTTGTACGTGCTCGACGAAACCCGTCCGCCGTGTCCCGTCCAGTTGGTATGGAAGAACTCGCCGCGCGGCTTGTCAATTCGCTCGTAAGTATGCGCGCCGAAAAAGTCTCTTTGCGCCTGCAGCAGATTCTGCGGCAACCGCCCGGTGCGATAGCCGTCGAAGAAGTTGAGCGCCGTTGAGAACGCCGGCGTGGGCACGCCCAGCTTCACCGCGTGTGTCACCGCCTTGCGCCACGACGCCTGATACTTGTTCACAAGGCGCGAGAAATACTTGTCAAGCAGCAGGTTGTCGAGCTTCTTGTTCTTGCGGAACGCGTCCTTGATCTTGCCCAGGAACTGGCTGCGAATGATGCATCCGCCGCGCCACATCAGCGCGATGCCGCCCATGTTCAGGTTCCAGTTGAACTCCTTGCCCGCAGCCCGCAGCAGCATGTAGCCCTGCGCGTAGCTGATGATCTTCGAGCAGAACAGCGCCCGCCGCACATCTTCGATAAATTTCGCCCGGTCGCCCACCTTGGCCGCTGTCTTCGGCCCCTTCAGCACCTTCTCGGCTTCCACGCGTTCGTCTTTCAGCGCCGACAGGCAGCGCGCAAACACCGATTCGCCGATCAACGTTACCGGCTGGCCCTCGTCGAGCGCACTGATCACCGTCCACTTGCCTGTGCCCTTCTGTCCCGCCGTGTCCAGAATCTTATCCACCAACGGCGAGCCGTCGTCATCCTTTTTGGCGAAGATCTGCTGCGTGATGTCGATCAGGTAGCTGTCGAGCTCGCCCTTGTTCCATTCGGCGAACACTGTGTGCAGCTCGTCGGCCGTGAGTCCGAGCCCGCGCTTCAGCAGGTCGTAGGCCTCGCAGATCAGTTGCATGTCGCCGTATTCAATACCGTTGTGCACCATCTTCACAAAGTGCCCGGCGCCCTCTTCGCCCACCCAGTCGCAGCAGGGCGTGCCATCGTCCACCTTGGCTGCAATCGCCTGAAAGATCGGCTTCACATGCGGCCACGCTGCCGGGTTGCCGCCCGGCATGATCGACGGTCCGTTGCGCGCGCCCTCTTCGCCGCCTGAAACCCCCGTGCCGATGAACAGAATCCCCTTCTCGGCCAGCGACTTGGTGCGCCGCGTCGAATCCGTGAACAGCGAATTTCCGCCATCGATAATGATGTCGCCCTTTTCGAGATGGGGCACAATGTGATCGATCATCTGGTCCACGGTGTCGCCGGCCTTCACCATCAGCATCACGCGCCGCGGCCGCTTCAGCAGGCCAGCCAGCTCCTCAATCGAGTGCGCCCCCACTACCTCGGTCCCCTTGGCCTCGTTGGCCACAAAATCGTCGACCTTTGAAACGGTGCGATTGAACACTGCCACTTTGAAGCCGTGGTCGTTCATGTTGAGGACAAGATTCTGTCCCATAACGGCAAGGCCGATGAGGCCAATATCACACGATGCGTCAGGCATTCTTTTCTCCAAACCTCAGAATTTTATCATTGCGGATTTTGGGTTTTCCTACATCTATTTTAACCTAGTGGTCTGACCTCAGAAAGCAACGGCTGTGGCCGGTTTCTGCATCAATTTCGGTGCACCTGAGACATTTCGCTCCCGCACGCCCGAGCTAAAAGCTAATCGCTAGAAGCTGGAAGCTGCTCTTTCACTCCACGCTCAAATCCCCGTCCGCGTCCACCACCAGTTTGTCGCCTTCAATCTGAACCGAATGAATCTTCAGCCGCTCCAGATTCACTTTGTACCCCGAAGAAGCCGTCGAGCCCTCCAGCGCCTTGCGCAGCAAATCGGCCGCATTCACCTTCATGCTCTTCGGCACCTGCCCGCGCAGGAAGGGCGCCAGCACAAAGTTGATCTCTTTCCGGTCCGAAACCTTGTCCAGTTGCGCGTCGCGGAACCCGATCGTCTCCCCCTCCGCATCCGGCGCCAGCGAAACCTCGGCCGGCAGTGTCAGGCTGACCCCAAGGCACGCTCCGCCCACGGGCGTCCCCAGCCGGGCCACGGTTTTCACCCGCACCACGATCCGGTCCTGCTCAAACGCCAGATGGGGGTCTTCGGTGGCGATAAAGCAGGCCGAGCGAGGCCCGCCTTTCAGGTAATACCGGCCGCCGGGTCCGCTGTAGAGCTGCTGCTTCAGGGTCCGCTCCAACGCCTCCCGGCTGATGGTTAACTCCACGGCACGGCACGGCGCAACCCCTGCCAGCAGTGCCAAATACGCTACAATCGCCGCCCTAAAGGTTCTCATAAAGATATCCTGTCACGCCGCCCGCCCCGCTTCCACCGTAATACGGCAAAACCCGGACCTCTGTTCCTCGTCCCACCCGGCAGACTTCCTGTAAAAATCATAAATTCAATCATTTATAGTCCATCAAACCCGCGCATGATTCCCGGCTTCAATCTCGTCCCAACCCCTCTTTCCTATTGATTTTTGAACAAAATATCCGTAAAATGGATATTAATGCTCCTCGGGCCCTACTGAACCCCCAGCCCCGCTCCGAGGATGAACCGTAAAACCTCCTTTCAAGGACACAAAAATCAATGGCAAAGCGTCGTGGAAATCCGAATTGGGGCAAACCAGAGCCCATTGGCCCGGTTGTGCCTACAGTCACCTCTTTCGAGCAGATCACCAAGGAGTTTAAGCTGCCCCCGGATCAGTTCATCCGGTCAACCCGTCTTCGCGAATGGGCGCGTCGCAATAAAAATTCAAAATATATCCCGGAGGCCTTGCTCGAGGCCTGGGGCTTTGAGATTGAATCCACGTTGTAACACTTTCGCCAGTTCAAACAAAAACGCCGCCTTTGGGCGGCGTTTTTGTTGCTCGTGAAACCGGCCGAAACCGGGAGCGTTTTGTGATGAAACGGTCGGCTAGGTCTATGACCGCTTGACGATAAACCTTCCCGTGCCCCATCCTTTCGCCCGAATTTTGGGCGGAGGGGTGGGATAGCACGAACTCCACGGGAACGAAATCATGCCGTCAAAGACCCACTTACCGATAGGCCTGCTCATCGGCCCAATTCCCAATCAGCGGGAGCCGGCAGCGCTTGCCATTCAGCGCGCCGATCACACACCACAGCCATATGAGGAAAATTGCCACACATACGATACAGAACAGGACCAGGAGCACACGAAACCCCAGGAATTTGAGATACGGCAGGACAAATTCCAGGACAATGCCGAATAGCGTGACAAATGCGCTGAATACCAGAGACTGCCAGGCGTGGAACCGCACGAAGGGCCTCTTGTTGTAGCGGTGGACAGCCAGGAAGAAGAACGCCGGAACGGGCGAGAAATAGGCGATTGCGGCAACAAAATTGTCAGAGATGCCGGTCTTGTGGGGGCTGCCGGACTTGTCGGACGCGCCGGACTTGTGGGGTTGGGACATCATCCCTCCTTCGGGGGGATCTGGAAGGGGCTATCGGCAGAATCCTGCGTTCTTTCCATTTCAAAGAGACGTACAGCCCGCGGCGGGCCATCTCCCGGGCACATACAGGATTATATGGAACTAGAAGGAAGGGAAGCGGTGACCTTCGTGTTAATCCCGTATCCAGTCAGGTTACGCCAGATCAGCCGGAGCGTCGCCTTTGGTCAGGGTGATTGCCGCCCGTGAACCGGAAGCGGTGCGGCTTCCGAACTGGCGACCACTTGAGGCCTGTATTCAAGCTAGAATCCAAAGCATGATTCGATGGACGGCACGGATTACTTTGTCGGCGTTGCTGATATGCGCTGCTGCCTCGCTGGCCCAAACACCCGCACCTCCGGTCGCCCTCGCCGGCACGGAGCAGCGCACGATCACCGCTTCAAAGATCGGCCGGTCCTACGACCTGTTCATTTCTTTGCCGGAAAACTATTCCGCCTCAAAACAGGCGTACCCCGTGCTCTATGTCCTCGATGGCTGGCACTTCCCCCTGATGGCGTTCCTTCAGGAAAACAACATCTATTCCCAGCGCATGCCCCCGGTCATCATTGTCAACATTGGGCAATCGCCGGCCAAAGACGCGATGGCTCTCCGCGCGCAGGATTTCTCGCCAACCCCGATCCCCCAATCCCTGGGCGGTGGGGGTGGTGGCGCTGACCTGTTTCTCGATTTTCTTGAGCACGAACTCATTCCTTTTATTGATCGCACCTATCGCACCAATCCCGCCGACCGCGGATTGCTGGGTCATTCGATGGGTGGAAAATTCGCCCTCTACGCGCTGGAGCAGCGCCCCGGCCTGTTTCGGCGAATTGTCGCCGCCAGTCCCGCTCTTTTCCCGGACGACCCCCTGATGAACAACGCCGCCCGCCGCGCCCTGAGCGTACTCGCTGCTCCGGTTCGTCTCGATCTCTCGGTCGGCAGCGACGATGAGCTTGGGTTTGCGGCGACCACAACCGCATTCGCCCATTTCCTCGACGAAACAAAGCCCAAGGGCCTCGACGATCGCTTCACCGTGTACCCCGGAGAGAATCACAACTCTGTGCGATTGCTATCTCTCCCTGCGGGCCTTTACTGGGTTTACCGCCCGGCCAAATAAGCGTGCCGGCAGTTGCTGCTCCTGAATCGGGGAAACCGGAGGGAGCGGGGGTCTTCAGGCCCCTGAAGACCCGCCAGCAGGGCAACGAGCGAGGTGAGCCTTCGCAAATCTCCTGCAATGCAATTCAGCTGTGATACAAGAATCCTATCGGCGCGGAGGTCTACATGTCTGAGCGGCATTGGGTTCGCTGCGCTCTTGTGAAGAGTGCATATTTCCACGCCGTTGTGTCGGTTCTCCTGTTGAGCGCTTGCGAGGCCCCGGCACAACAAGCCCATGATGCGTGCGACTTGCTCCCGATGGTTGCCGTGCCAGAGCGGGATCGGCCCACGCTGGCGGAGGCAGCTTCAGCAAATGTCCCGCTTCCTGCATCAGCGAACCGCGGCCGTGCGCCGTGGGATCAGGCTACGACAGCGTGTTATCCCATGAGCCTCTACTACAGTCACAGCCCGGAGCATTTTCAAAAAGCCAGATACTGCGTGCTCGCAATGCTCGGTCTTTTCCGTGACCCCGTCGATCCGGCTAAGGTCAAAGCGGCACAAAGGGCAGCCTCGGGGGGCGCCACTGACCCCGAGGATATCGACGCAATGGACGGGATGGTGCTCGCGATGCTTTATGGCAATGGTGAGGGTGTCGCTCGCAACCTGCCGCTAGCCCGGCAATTTGTCTGCCAATATGCGGGCGGAATTGAGAGCGACGAGCCTGCACAACTCCTCAAAGGCTTCGACAGGATCGTCAGCCAGGGCGGGCATTTCGACGTTTGTGACAACAGCGGAGGCAGCTATGGCCGCGAGGCCGGCTACGTCTGCCTGGGGCTTCAACAGGACAAGCGCGCCGAAGAAATCAGTCAGTTGGAGACAGCCATCGCTGCAACGAGCACTCCACAAATGAAAGCCTCGTTCCTCGCACTGCGCTCGGCCTGGCAGACGTTTCACAAGGCATACGGAACCATGGACGTAGCTCTCTGCGACGGAGGAACCGGGTGCGGCCCCATAACCGAGGATGACGATCTGAAGGTGACAGCTTCCTGGCTGGCGGCGCTGAAGG
>Ga0181517_10000689_pt1 | contig 43570 bp, 38 predicted proteins | sample PEATcosm2014_Bin_31_FD_119748 | JGI IMG/M metagenome (GOLD analysis project Ga0181517, IMG submission 119748) | Peatland microbial communities from MTU Mesocosm Facility, Houghton, MI, USA - PEATcosm2014_Bin01_30_metaG | ecosystem: Environmental > Terrestrial > Soil > Wetlands > Peat | place... | reverse complement strand
TATCGTTGATTTGATTGATAATCTTGCCGATTTGGTCGATGGCCGTGACAGCGGCTTTCGTATCGTTTTGGATGGCCTCGATCTTGCCGCTGATGTCTTCGGTGGCGGTGGCGGTTTGCTTGGCCAGTTCCTTGACCTCGTTGGCGACCACAGCGAAACCTTTTCCTGCCTCGCCGGCGCGGGCGGCCTCGATGGTGGCGTTGAGGGCCAGGAGGTTGGTCTGCTGGGCGATGCTGGTGATGACCTTGATGACCTTGCCAATTTCGATGCTGCTCTCGCCAAGCTTGGCGACGGTCTTGTTGGTGTCGCTGGCAACCTTGACCGCCTGGGTAGCTACCTTGGCGGCGTCCGTGGCGTTCTTGGCGATTTCCTTGGCTGAGGCGCTCATCTCTTCGGCGCTGGTGGCGACCGTCGCCACGTTCTTGCTGACCTGCTCGGAGGCGGCGGCGACCACGTTGGATTGGGCGGCGGTTTCCTCGGAATTGGAGCTCATTTGCTGGCTGACCGCGGTCAGCTCCTCGGAGGAGGAGGCCAGCGCCTGGGCGTTTTGATTGACGGCGCTAAGCGTCACCTTGAGCCCTGCCTCGGCTTTCTTGCGGGCGGTGATGTCGATCGCGTTCTTCACCACCTTGAACGGCTTGCCGTCGCCGTCGAAGATCGGGTTGTAAATGGCCTGCAGCCAGACTTCTTTGCCGCCTTTGGCGATGCGTTTGTAGTCCGCCGCCTGGAATTTGCCTTCGTTGAGGTCGCGCCAAAACTGGCGGTACTCGGCGCTCTCGCGAAAAGCGGGATCGACAAAGATGCTGTGGTGCCGTCCTTTGACTTCCTCGAGGGTGTAGCCCACGGTCTTGAGAAAGAGCTCGTTGGCCGTGATGACGGTGCCGTCGAGATTGAACTCGATTATGGCCTGCACCTGGCTGATGGCCTCTTCGCTGCGCTTGCGCCCGGTGATATTGGTGGCGAATTTGACTACCTTGAAAGGCTTTCCGCTCAGGTCGAATATGGGATTGTAGCTGCCCTGGATCCAAACGACCTTGCCGCCCTTGCCGATCCGTTTGTAATCCGCAGATTGGAATTTGCCTTCGTTGAGATCCCGCCAGAACTGGCGGTATTCGGCGCTCTCGCGGTAGGCCGGTTCGACAAACATGCTGTGGTGGCGGCCTTTGATTTCGTCCAGGGTGTAACCGAGCGTCTTGAGAAAATTCTCGTTGGCATCGACAATCGTGCCGTCCAGGTTGAACTCAATGACCGCCTGCGTCTTGCTAATGGCGCCAATCTGGCCCTGGTAATCCGCGTCCTTGAGCTTGCGGGCGGTCACATCGGTGGCAAACTTGACCACTTTATACGGCTTGCCCTGCTCATCGAGAATCGGGTTATAGCTGGCCTGGATCCAGACTTCCCGTCCGCCTTTGCCGATACGCTTGAACTCAGCGGCCTGGAAGTGCCCGGCGTTGAGATCCTGCCAGAACTTCTTGTATTCGGCGCTCTCGCGGTAGGCGGGATCGACAAACATGCTGTGATGCCGGCCCTGAATCTCCTCGAGCGTGTAGCCGAGAGCGGCCAGGAAGTTATGGTTGGCCGTGAGGACGGTCCCGGCGAGGTCGAACTCGATGACGGCCTGGGCTTTGTGGATGGCGGCGATCTGGCCGCGCAGGTCGGCCAATTCCACGTGCTGCGAGGCGGCGCCCCCGGTCGATTGGCGGTTGCCGGAATCGAGGCGGGCGGAAGCGCTGGTTCGCGTGCGGGTAAGCTTCGGGGTGGTGAGTTTCATATCTTTATGATGGTTTATTTGCTGTGTTTGTTTTGATCGTTATGTTTAAACGGTTAAAGCGCGGGGCTGACGGCGGCGGCGTAGTCTCCAGTATCCTGGGTGCGCGAGGCGGCAGCGCTCACATTGATGGTTTTTTCGATGTCGAGGATCAGCAGCAGCCGTTCCTTGAGCTTATAGACGCCCTGGATCAACTCCCGGGCGACGCCTTTGAGGGTTTCGGGCGGACGCTCATAGGTATCCTCCTGGATCTCGACAACATCGCCGATCTCATCGACCAGGAGGCTGACGGCGCCGTCGTCGTCGCGGACGACAACGTTCATCGGCAACTGGGCGGCATCCCGCGGAGGGAGCTCGAGCCGGTGGCGGAGGTCGATCGCGGTGACGATTTGCCCTCGCAGGTTAATCAGGCCCTGGATCATCCCCGGGGCCAGAGGCACACGGGTCATTTCCTGGTAACGGATGACTTCCTGGACCTTGAGCACTTCGACGCCGAAGAACAGGCCGTTGAGAAAAAACGTGCAGAATTGTTTACTATTTGCCATGGGATTGCGTGTTTAGAGAGTTTTGGTTTCAGTGTAGAAGGTTGGGTCCGCCGTCCGGATAATGCCGGCGACGTCCAGCAGGTCGGTGACCTTGTTTTGGATGACGGCCGAACCGAGAATGCCATCCCGGCCGGCATGGCGCTCGACCGTGAGGGTCTGCTGGACAATGTCGTTAATCCTGCCCACCAACAGTCCGATGCTGCGGCCCTGCTCGGAATAGACCACAACCTGCATCGGATCGGAGGCGGCAGGCACCGTGCAGGCATGCGGCAGATATTTTGCCAAATCGATCAACGGCAGAATTTGGCCGCGGTATTGCACGACCTCCTGGCTGCCGGAGCGCTCGACCTGGGAGCGGGGGAACTCTTCGAGGCGGGCGACCATCGAGAGCGGGATGGCCATGCGCGCATCCTGGCCGGCGGTGAACAGCAGCAAGGTCTGCCGCTCGTCGGCGCGAGCGGCTGACTTGGTCTTGTCGGCCAGCGTCTGGTCGCGGGTCTCGGAGACCACCTTGGCTCGCTGGGCCAGGCCCAGCACGTCGAGAATCAGCGCGACCTTGCCGTCGCCCATGATGGTGGCGCCTGCAAAACAGGTGAGGCCCTTGAGCTGTTTGCCGAGCGGTTTGACCACGATCTCTTCGGTATCGTTGATCTCATCGACCACCAGGCCGAATTGCCGGCCGTCGGCCTGCAGCACGACGATGTTAATGATGGATTCGTCGCGCTGCGCCCCGGGGGCTTCCGGGCCCTGTTTTTGCAGCTTCAGCTCGCGGTTGAGATAGGCCAGAGGCAGCAAGTGGCCGCGCAGCCGATAGACCGGCGCCCCGTAGAGCACCTCGACCCCACTGCGGGCCTGCTCGCCTTCGAGCCGGACCAGTTCCAACAGGCTGACCTGGGGGATGGCAAAGCGCTCGCGGCCGCTGCTGACCACCAGGGCCGGGATAATCGCCAGCGTCAGCGGGATCTTAATCTTGAGCGTGGTGCCCTGGCCGGCGTCGCTGAGCACATCGACGGAGCCGCCAATCTTTTCGATATTGGTCCTGACCACGTCCATGCCGACGCCCCGGCCCGAGACATTGGTGACTTTGTCGGCCGTGGAAAAGCCGGGTAAAAAGATCAGAGCAAAGATTTCATGATGGCTCATGCGCGCGGCTTGTTCGGGAGTGGCCAACCCGCGCTGCACCGCTTTCTCCTTTACCTTAGCCACATCGATGCCGCGGCCGTCGTCCATGATTTCGATATTAACCTGGCCGCCTTCGTGGAAGGCGCGGAGGATAAGCATGCCTTGCTCAGGCTTGCCGGCGGCGCGGCGGACGTCGGGAGACTCGATGCCATGATCGATCGAGTTGCGGACAATGTGCATCAGCGGGTCCTTGATGGCCTCGATGATGGTGCGATCCAGATCGGTCTGGTTGCCTTCCATGACCAACTGCACCTGTTTGCCCATTTCGTGGGCCAGATCCCGGACAATGCGCGGGAATTTGGCCCAGACATTGCCGATGGGCTGCATGCGGGTCTTCATCACGCCCTCCTGCAATTCGGTGGTGATGATGTTGAGGCGCTGGGCGGCGTTGAGCAACGTGGGTTCCTGGGACTGGGCGGTGTGTTGGACGATCTGGTTGCGGGCAAGGACCAGTTCGCCCACCAGGTTCATCAATTTATCGAGCTGAGTCACGTCCACCCGGATTGCGGTGTCGGAAACTGAGGGGGCGTGCCTGGCCGCGGCTTCGGGCTCAGGGAGCCTGGAGTCCGGGGCGGGCGCGGGCGCGGCGGCCGGGGCAGGCGCGGGCGCGGCAGGCGCGGCGGCTGGGGCGGCTCCGGGCTCTTCCTCGAACAGGCCGTAGGCAGTCGCCGGGTTTGGCTTCGTGGGATCGCCGGTTTGCAGCGCCTGAAGTTTTCGCAGTAACGGCGAGTAATCCGTCTCGCCTTGCTGGCCGGTTTGTTCAAGGCACCGCAGCATGGCTTTGAGCGCGTCGGAGTACTCCAGCAACGCGTCGATCAAGGGCTGGCTGGCGGAAAGCTTGCCGTCGCGCACCAGGCTCAGCAGGCTCTCCCCCACGTGGGCGACCGACTCGATCTTGTTGAGGCCGATGCAGCCGCTGCTGCCTTTAATGGTGTGAATGATGCGGAAGACGACGTTGAGCGTTTCGGCATTGCCTTCCCCCTTTTCGAGGGTGAGCATTTCGCGGTCGAACCGTTCGAGCGACTCGAAGCTTTCGACCAGCAGGTCTTTAATGAGTTGTTGTTGGAGGTTGTCGTTCATATCAATCGCATGGATTTAGGCCGGCAGAACTTTGGAAACGATGGCCAGGAGTTGTTCCTGGCTGAAAGGTTTGACGATCCAGCCGGTGGCGCCGGCGGCGCGGCCCTCGGCCTTCTTGGCCGGGTCCGATTCGGTTGTCAGCAGAAGAATGGGTGTTCGCGTGAAAGTTGGCAGCGCGCGGAGCTGGCGGGTCAGCTCGAGCCCGTTCATGTTGGGCATGTTAATATCGGTGATGACCAGGTCCACCGGCCGTGATCGAAGCATCGCCAGCGCGTTGGCCCCATCGCAGGCTTCGAGCACTTCGTGGCCGGCCCCCTTCAGCGTGAAAGAGACCATTTTCCGCATCGTGGAGGCGTCATCGACAGTCAAAATGGTTTTTCCCATAGCAATACTCCGTCAAAACAATTCAGCGTTGTCCCCCAACTTGACCAAGGCCGGCTCGGGCGCGCCGACGGCTGCAAGAGCTTCTTGGGGTGCCGGCTCCGCCGGCGCGGTGGAGGGATCGGTATTCGCCTCGGGCGTATCGGCAAAAAGTTCGATTGCGGGGTCGGAGGCGGGCTCCACAACGGGTGCTGACGCGGTGCTGGAGGCGCCGCTGGAAACCAGGCCGTCGAAGACCTTGCGCTCGGAAGCCATCGTGTAGTCCCGCTTGAACGCTTCAACTAAGCTGGCTTGGGAGACCCCGCGGGCCGAGGTCTGGAGACACTTTTCCGCCAGGTCTCCGATCGCCACGAGCGCCTGGCTCATTGCCGGCAGGACGACCTGGCAAAAGGGCGCGAATTTGACTGAGGCGAGGGTGCGATTGGCCTGGTCTCGAATCGCATCGAGGGAGCTGCCGATGGTCTGCAAAGTATCCAGAGCCTCGTCACGGAAGGCGTGCAACCGTCCTTCCTCAACGCACCCTTGCCCATCCAGAAGCGTTTGTTGGGCAAGACCTTCACCCCGGAGTTTACCGAAGGCCTGCACAATGCCGGCCAGACCGCCGACCAGGGCGTCCAATTGAGCCGCCACCTGCTGACTGATGCGGCTGGTTTCCCTCGAAATGTCGCTCGTGCGGGCCGCGAGGACCTCCAGCCCGGCGCCCCGGCGATCCTGGGCCGCCTGGGCGGCCTGGACCTGCGAGTTGAGGCCAATCAAGTTAATCCGGGCGGACGTGCTGCGCACGACGGCGGTCAAGTCCGAAGCCAGGCCGCCCAGGGGCTCCAGCATTTGGTAAGCTTCGGCTACCGCGGCGACGGTGGCGGCAACCAGCCTGCGGACCTCCTCAATCATCTCCACCAGGACCTGCACCATGCCGTCGAATGAGGTCGTCAGCAGCTTGAATTCTTCCAGGGAGAGACATTGCGAATCGATCTCGCCCACATGCGCCAGCATTTGCTGGATGCCGCCCTGGATAGATTGTTCGGCTCCAGCCAGTTCCTTTCCGGCGGCCTGGAGTTGCCCCACCTCCAGTTGGGAGGATTGGCGGAGGAACTGCAACGCCTCGCTGGCGGAGAAGGCATCCGGCGCCTCATTGAACTGCGCGACCTTATCCCCAATCCGGGGCAGAGCCGCGATCACATGCTGCAGCTTTTGGTTGACGATATCCTGGAACTGAAGCCCCATGACGACCCGGTCCACCTGGCGGGCCAGCTCTTTACTGAGGCGGGCCAGGCGAACGTCCCGTTCCTGGTTGGAGCTGAGCTCGCTTTTGAGCGTTTGGAGCGAGGATTCTATCCGGGCCTTGTGCGTGGCGGTGACTTGCTGGAGAGTTCTGGCCTGTCGATCCAATTGAACAATCACCTTGCCGATGCTGCGGTGCGTTTCATTCAGTTGTTTGAACTTGGTGCCAAAGATCTCGCGCACCTGGCTCTGCAAGCCTTCAATCTCCTGGGTCAGCGCTTGGAACATTTGCTGGACCGCCGGGCCGAGCGGCGCCGACTCGGCTTTGAACAGGGTCTGGACGAACTTCAGCGGCAATATCGTCCGCTCCAGCTCGACTTCCACCCCCAGAAGATGCTCGATTTCAGTATTGTAGTGCCGCAGCAACTCAAGCGATCGGCCGGTTTCTTCCTGGCATCGGACCAGGAAGTCGGTCGATTGTTCAATCAGCCCGATGGCGTTGGAAAAAGCCGAGTGGTCGCAGTCCTTGCCGGTAGCCAGCCCGACGAGCTTTTCGACCTGTTCGACAAACCGCCCGCCAAACCCCGACATGGCTTCCAATTCCGAGCTGATGGTCAGGAATCGCGCCTCCAGGCAGCCCAAACCCTGCTCCAGGTCGAGCCGCGCCTCTTGAAGACGGGCGAACGACAACTGAAACTCCGCGGAATGTCTTCTTCCGCGCCTGCCCCAACCCAATCGGCGCAGCGCGAGCCATCCGAGGCGCTTCCGCGCTAAGAGCCAAATGGTCACGGACCACTATCGGCAGAACCCAGACTTGCTTAACGATATGAAAACTCTCCTCCGGGCTGTGGGGAAAACACAGCTTAAGGCCGGTGGCATTGAAGGGTATACCCTTAAGGACGTAAGGGGGAAGCTGCCAAAAAAAGCGACCCGGCTTTGACACCGGGTCGCTACCCACAACCAACCCTCAACACGGCATATTCATGGGGGGAGAGCGCCGCGGCTCCGTTTCACCCGCTTTTGACGGGAACTCGCCAACAGCCAATCCCGGCCTTAAAGACGTCGCAATACCACGCGAATCAGTATCGCTCCCCTGGACGAGCATGCTGGCTACTTTCCAGTCCCTTGCATTTCGATTCCCGAAGGAACCGAAATAGCGTAACCACTCGAATGCCTATCCAGATGCTTGCGACGACTGCCGTAACCCAAAAGGCCCAGCCCATGCGCTCCTCGCTAGCAAAGTCCTTGCCAACGCTGAATACGCCAAAAACCGAGGCATCGGCCCTCGATGCCGCGCGATCTTCACGCAAAAGGCGCGAAACTCACGCCTTGATAATCTCCACGTGTTTGTCCAGGCGCGTGAAAGCGAACGTGCGCAGAACGTTCGGGCTGGAGTAAATGACCTGCATCCTGGCGCCGTGCTCCTGAACCTGTTTGAGCAGGGTGACCACCAGGTTGAGGCCAACCGAATCGATCATTTTGGCCGCGCTGAGATCGAGCCGCAGGAGATTCCATCCCGTCGGAGCGCTGCCGGCGGCTTCGAGCGAAGCACTGATCTCGCCGCGCAAGGCGCCCGCGGTGGTGCTGACCAGGTCACCGGCCACCCGGAAGACTAGAAGTTTATCCTGCGAATTCGAGTTTGTGTTCATAATTAGATCGTGATTGGGCCAGAGGCCTGCGGCGGCGGCCAGGAGAATTCCATAACAACGCACGCGCCGTTGCGCTCGAACTCGACGCGGCTGGCCAGATGCTTGATGAGGATCAGGCCGCGGTGTTCTTCAGCCAACTCTTCCGCGGCGAGTTGCTCGTGCCGGCCAAGATCGAAGTGATGTCCCGGGCCGGAGTCGCAGACACGGACCCGGACAGCTTGGCGTTCCGCGCAATAGCCCACTTGGAAACTGGCATGTTGCTCCGGCCGCCCCCCACAGCCATGCTTGATGGCATTAAGCAGAGCTTCGCGCGAGGCCAACAGGCAATCGTGCAGCCGTTGCTCTGACAACTCCGGCAGGGCGATCATCAGGCTGCGCCGCCAATAAGATTGGAATTGGTCAATTTCTCCCTCCTGGCCGCCTTGGTAGCACTCGGAGAGAAGCGGCCAAAAGTGTTCGGAGCCGGGGCTCTCCTGGGAAAGGTGAATGATTGCCAGCAGGATGTCGTCGCCGGCCATTCGGATCCAGGCCGGTTCCTGGCGGAGCCTCCTGCCCTCGCGCAAGCCGTGCGCCAGGCTCAGCGGGCTGACGCCTTGTTTCTCAGCCAACTCCTCCAAACCGTCGGTCCAAAGGCAGAAAGCCCCGCCCCTAGCCGTGGAACAAGTTACGCCGCGGGCGGAAATCTCGGGGAACCAGCCCAGGGGAAAGCCTCCCGTTTCGCCGACGGTTCGAGCCTCGCCATCCGGACTCAAATAAACCAGGGCCGGCGTTCCTTGTGTGAATACAGTGGCTGTCTGGCGGGTGAAGTCGATCACCAGGGCGCAGGCGGCGATGGAAGCGCCCAAACGCTCATGGTTTCGCTTCACAGCTTCGGCCTGGTTCCATTCCTCCAGCAGAAAACGGTTGAAATCAGGGAAGATTTGCTCGAAGGGGGCGCCGCGCGTCAACAGGCCCCGGACCATCCCCTGGAAATAGGCCGAGAGGTAGGCGGCCTGCAAGTCGTGCCCCGACACGTCGGTTAACAGGCAGAACAGCAGGTCCGGCTCGGGCCTGAAACGGCTGAAAAAGTCGCCTCCCGCCTCGTGCTTGGGATAGGACCACACTTCCACGCGTTCGGCGCCTTGTGAAGCATCCAGACTCAGCATGCGCTGCTGCGCCCGGCCTAGTTCCTTGGCCGCCGATGCCGACTCGGTCAGATGCCTCTGCCGCCGGGTACGGGCCACCGCCAGAGCCACCGCGCTTTGAAGCTTGCCCCGTTCAATCGGCTTGTCCAGGAAATCGACGGCGCCGCTGCGCAGCGATTGAGCCATCACCTCCCTCTCGCCCGCGGCCGTGACCAGGATCGTGGCCAGGCTGGGATCCCGCTCCTTAATCCAGTCCAGGAGTTCCAATCCCGTGTGGTCCGGCATCCAGTAGTCGGTGACAACGCAGGAAAAGCTGTCGATGCTGCCCGCGGCGAGTTCCCGCTCCGCCTCCGTCGCATCCCCCGCCACAACCACCTGATAGCCTTGTTTGGCCAGGGCAATCTCCAGGAAGCTTTGGCTGGCCGGGTCGTCGTCAACCACCAGCACGCGCGCGAGGGGTTCAACCATGCAAAAGCTCTCCTCGCGACCCGGCTTACAAAGCCCAGCCGAAGCACGGCAGTCTAACCGCCGCTATGCGATCGCCTGCGCACCCGGCACGGACGCCGGCTGGCGCCGGCGGCTTCGGGAAAATGAAAAGCAATTTCACAACTCCTCTGTATCGGCGGGAGATCTATTCGCTTGATGATGGAAAGTCCCCCAGCCCGCCGAGGGAAAACCCCCTGCGCTATACGCCCGAAGACGATGGGAAAGCTTGAAGAGCCGCGGCAAAAGAAACCGGCTCAGGCGGCGGCAATCCCCTCGCGGACCGCATAGCGGACCAGCTCGGCCGAGTTGGAACAGCCCACTCTTTTCATCAGACGAGAACGGTAGGCTTCCACCGACTTGGGACTGAGACCCAATTCGAGGGCGATTTCCTTGTTTCGAAGCCCCTGGGCGACCAGGCGCAGCAATTGCTTGTCTCGCTCCGTCAGCAGCGGTTTCGCAGGCTCAGGCTGCGTAAGGCCCCGGCGATAATCCTCTAGAATACCGGCGCTGACTTCCGGACTGATATAGACTTGGCCCGCCATCACCATCTTCATGGCCCGGACCAGTTCTTCGATAGCGCTGAGCTTCCAAATATACCCGCTGGCCCCCGCTTGGAGGGCGTCATCCACCAGTGACCGCGCGGCGTCCCCCGAGAAAACAACGATCTTCGCGCAGGGCAGAATCTCCCGCAGCCGGCGGGTCGCCTCAATGCCGCTCATGTCGGGCAAATGGACGTCCATGATAATCAGGTCGGGAGCCAGCTCCGCAGCCTGGCTCAGGGCGCCCGCTCCCGTGCAGGCTTCGCCTGCAACCGAATAGCCGGGCTGCTGCGCTACCACCTGGCGCAAGCCGCTGAGCAACATCGGATGATCATCCACAAGAAATACTCTCATACTTAATCGTCACCCTTCCAGATCTCCGCCCGCTAGCCGAGAAGCATCGAAGCACCGACCCACTCCCGAGCGCATCCCAGCCTTCCGAAAGGCGCTCCCCCTCTGCCCATTCTCTCCTTATGCAAATGAGAGAATAACGATTTGCGCCTTGAATGCAAGGGCCGGATTTGAGAGTTGATTGGCCTGTCTGCGGTGACTATCCTGCCCCCATGAGCACGGATGCGGAGTTCAAAGGCGCGGCACAACTGGATTTCGGACCCCCCCGGCGCTTTAGGCTGGCCGCGGTGCTTATCGCCAGCGGCTTCGGCGTCATCTCCATGCTGCCGATACTCCTTGCCATTCTTGGCATGAGCCTGCTGAAGGGAGACATGCTGACCCTCCTGATACACTGCCTGGTCCTGCTGCTGGCGGCGTTGGCGGTCGTAGTCTTTCTCCTCCCCCTCGGCTTTGGGAACCCCTACGTGACTCGCCTGGTCCGCTCCTTTTATCCTGCCGCCGCGCAGGAGCCTGATGGCTTCGTGGTGCAGCTCAAGGTATTCCCCCGCCTTCGAACCGGTCTCCGCGCCCTCATTGAGGACGCCGATGACATCGGTTACCTGAGCTTTAAGGACGCGGCCCTGGTTTATCACGGTGACTCCGTGCGGTTGACCATTCCTTTTGCGCGCATTGAACGGGTTGACGCCAGGAACATCGGGCCGCGAGGTCTGTATCTTTATGGCCAGCGCATTGTGCTGGATGTTTCCGGGCCGCCGAATTTCACCTCCCTCGAATTCACGGAGCGCTCCTCCTGGCTGCTGCCCGGTTCGAAACGAATTACCCGCAGGCTCCGGGAACGCCTTTGCGCGCAGGTGCCACAGAAGGAACGTTGAATCAGGCGGTCGCCACCGGCAAGGCGGTCAGGTAGACGGTGAAAGTTGTGCCTTTGCCGATAACCGTGTGGATGTGCAATGCGCCACGCGCCTCCTTGACCAGCCGCTGGACAATGTTCAAACCCAAGCCGGTGCCCTGGCGCGGGCCTTTGGTGGAAAAATAGGGCTGGAAGATCTTCGGGAGAGTTTCCGGCGGGATGCCGGGCCCGGTGTCACGCACTGAGATCGCCAGCAAGGGCGCGGTATTGTCAAAGCTCTCGACATTCAGGAAACGGTCCTGAGGACCGTCTTTGAAGGCGGTCAGATCGAGCGGTTGCCGCAGCACTCGGCCCTCGATTTCGACCGAATGAGGCTGCGGAGAGCACTGGAAACCGTTGACCGCCAGGTTGAGCAGCACCTGGATCACATCGGTGCCGTTCATGCGCGTGCCCAGATCCTCTGTCAGAGGGCGGATTCCATACTCGTGGTCCTGGCGGCTGGGGTGGACCTTGATAAGGTGGTCGAGGTCGGAGAGCAACTGGTTGACTCCCACCCGGGGCGCCTCGTCGGTCTGGCGCCGCAGGAACCCCAGATACCGGCGGGAGATCTCGATGCAGTTCGTCACCTGCCGGGTGATCGTCTTGAGACGATCCCGGATGAAATCAACGTCTTCGTTCTCCAGATGGGTGGCTTTGCCGATTCGCTGGTTCAGGAGCTGGATGAAACCGGAGATGACGGTCAGCGGGCCATTGATGTCGTGGATGATGCTGGCGTAGATTTCACCGCGCGTTAGGGCCATCTGCTCGGCGATCTTCTGGCTCTGCAGTTCACCAAGCAGTTGCTGGAGCTTTTCCGCGTTGGTGTTGACCTCGCTCTCAAGGGTGCGGCGCTGCATCGCGTTGGCGACCGCCGCGCGCATGGTCGAGAGGTCAAAGGGTTTGTTGATATAATCGCAGGCCCGCAGCTTCAGGGCCTGCCGCATCGTGTCCGTCGTCTCGAATGCGGTCATCATGACCACTTCAACAGCCGGATCCACATACTTCAACCGCTCGAGCACCTCGATGCCCGACATGCCCGACATGCGGACATCCAATATGGCGACATCGATGCGGTTGTTTTGGGCCAACTGGATGGCCGCGGGGCCGTCGCTGGCGGTGAGAATGTGGTAATCGTCCTTAAAGATCACCCGCAATGATTGGCGCGGCCCGTCCTCGTCATCGACGATCAACAGCGTCCCCTTGCGCCGGGCAGGCGGCGCCGGAGTTGAAACCAGGTCTGGCGCTACAGGTGAGAGCATGGTCAGTCAGTAACGTGGCCAACAGACAAGCGACTCATGAACCGTAAATCTTCCAACACGGTCGAATCATAAAGGAACAGCCGAGAGAGACAAGAAAAAAAGGGGACGTCAGTTCGGCGGCGCCGGTTGGGTGTGAGACGAAAAAGTGACCCCACCGTGGAAAACCAACCCATGGCTGCTAATTTGTCCCGCTCCCGTCCGGCGGCGGCTTGGACCCGCCGGGATTTGACTCGATTTGGACTTGCTGGTTCCAAAGCGAACGGAACATCGGCCAGCGCTTGAGGTCGTTCATGGAGACGTACAGCATCAGGGAAATGAGCAGGACCGCAAATGCCGTCGTGGCATACTCCTGCAAGCGCGCGCTCAGCGGCCGGCCACGCAGTTTCTCCAGCAACGCCATCAGGATATGGCCGCCGTCGAGCACCGGCAGCGGCAGCAGGTTCAAAATCGCCAGGCTAATGTTCAGCAAAACCATAAACTTCAGGCCGAGCCGGAAATCGGCTTTTAGCTCCGTCGCCAGCGCCGCCAGGATCCCCGGCGGCCCGCTCAGGTCCTTGACCCCCACACCCGTCTGCTTCGAGTGGACCAGCGCCGCCACCACATCGTAGTTTTGCTTGCAAATCTCACCGACCATCACCCACGGAAGCGGGCCGGGCCTTTGAAGCTGATAAACCGTCGTCTGACTCCCGCCAATGATCATCCCCAGGCGTCCGGTCTTGGTGTCCGGATCGAGCCGGGGAGTCGCCGTTAGCGTGAGCCGTTCCGAGCCGCGTTTCACCTCGACAGCACTCGGCTGGCCGACTCGTTTTCCAATCAGGCTAATCAGATTGCTGGTGCCAACGGCGGGCGCTCCGGCGAACGCGAGAATCTCGTCGCCGGACTTCAGCCCGGCCTGGTCGGCGGCGCTGCCGGCATTTACCGTGGCGATCACCGGGTGCTCCAGCGGTTCCAGGTCGAAAACCTTCAGTCCCAGCTCCTGGTTGTATTTTGTGGCCAGATGATAGCTGGTTTGCACGCCGTCCCGCTCGATGGTTACCGGGAGCACATTGGTGCGCGCCATTACCGCCGCCATTTGGGCGTCTTCCCACGAAGTCACCACCTTCCCATTGACCGCCACGATGCGGTCGCCGGACCGAATGCCCATTTGTGCCTCCGGCGAGCCCGGTTCGACCACGCCAATGATCGCGGGGTTGACTCGGACTGGGAGGCCGACAAAGTATATCAGGGTAGCGATGACGAAAGCGAAAACCACGTTCATCACCGGCCCCGCCAGGGCCACCAGGATCTTGGCCCACGGCGAAACCGAGGGCAGTTTATCCGGGGATTCACTCCTGCCTTCCATCGCCTCCGAGGTCAACATCTGGGGCAGTTTCACGGATCCCCCCGCTGGAATCCAGCGCCATGCATAATCAATCCCGTGGCGCTGCCAGCCGAAAATCTTCGGGCCGAACCCGATCGAAAAGCCTTCCACCTTGAATCCGAGCCGCCGGGCCATCCAGAAATGGCCGAACTCATGAACAAACACCGCGGCGCCGAACAACAACACGACCGCCACGACCACCAAGACCGAAGTCAGAGAATGCATCAAATCACCTCAAGATAGCATAAGAGCAAATCCCTCACCTTGCCCAAATTCGACAAGCAGCTCAAAAACCCGATTTGCCCTGGTTGCCAGCCTATAGGCCTCAACTTCCCGGTTGTTTTGCCTGGAGGGCCGGTTGGGCGGGCCGCTTCGGATCGGCGGGGGGGGGTGGTGTGGAGGCGGGCCGGCCCATCATGGCATTGAAAAGCACCTGATGCTGCCGATGCAGATGCATCGTGAGCACCCAGCCGAGTATTCCCGTCAGGGCTAACGCCACGACCACCGCTCCAATGTGAAAGCGCGTTTGCTGCGCATCCGACATCGGGATAAAACCCGCCTGCGCCAAACCAAAGACAATGGTTGAAACCACCAGCCCGACCGCCCCTCCCGAGAATCCCCACAGCGTCCAATTGCGCCCGGCCTGCCGCGCCATGATCGCGAACCAGCCGGCCGTCATCAATGCGATCACCCATGCGATAATTAACATACCGCTATTATATGAACCCCGCGGGAAGTGTCCACTGAGGAAAGAGGCCCCCCGGCACCTCCACAGACCAAGTCGCCGGCAACGCTACTCCCCCTGCCCTGCTGTCCCATTGGCATCGGTCTTCTGAAGCAGGGCAAGGGCTTGCAACAGTTGCCGATCCTCGCTGGCATGCAACTGCTCCGCCGTCAGCTCCCGCTCCGCCGCGGGCTGCATGGGCGTGGCGCCGGCAGGCAGTGCTACCTCGAGATTTGGAATGATTCCCTTGTGCCAATACGACCGGCCATCCGGAGTCAGCCACTCTTCGATGGCCAGCAACAGCGCCGATCCGTCAGCCAGTTGGTATGGGGTCAGCACGGTGCCCGTGCCAAAGGTCTTCTCGCCGACCAGGACCGCTCGGTGCCCGTCCTTGAGAGCGCCAGTTACGATCTCGGCGGCACTCGCGGTGCCGGCGTTGATCAGCACCGTCAGCGGCACCTGGGTTGCCAGGCCGCCTTTTTCGACCGGCACCGGGCTGGTGCGGCCTCGCGCATCCTTGACGAGCATGACGTTGCCGTGATCCAGGAACTGGCTCGCCACCCCGATGGCTTCGTCCAGGACGCCCCCGGGATTATTCCGCAAGTCCAGGATGAGCCCCCGCGCGGGCGCGCGCCGGATTTGAGTCAGGGCCTGCCGCAATTCCTTGGTCGTGCCGCTGTCAAAAGTCGCCAGGCGCAGATGTATCACCCCAGTGCCGGGCAACCGCAGCCACGTAACGGCACGCACTTTTATATCCGCCCGGCGCAGCACCACCTGGCGAGTGCGCTCCGTGCGCGGATCCTCAATGGTTAAAGCCACGGTTGTGCCCGCCGGCCCGGTGATTTGCTCCACCACCCGGCTGATAGGCCAGCCGGCGATGTCCTGGTCCTTTACCTTGATAATGATCTCTCCCGGCCGCAGCCCGGCGCGTTGGGCCGGCGAATCGTCGATGGGCGCCACGATCACCACACGGTCATCTTTCATCTGGATCTCGACCCCAATTCCCTTGAATTCCCCTCGCTCCATTTCCTTGAGTTCTTTCACCATCGCCGGTGTCAAGAACGCGCTGTGTCCCGTGTCGCCAAGCGCATCCACCATGCCGCTGATGGCACCATAGGTCAGTTCCTCCGGCTTAACCGCGGCGCGATCCACGTAATGCCGCTCAATGAGCCCCCAGGCCTGGGACATCAACCGGAAATCGCGCTCCTCCTGGGTCGAGGTCGAGGCGCAACCCATCGCTCCGACCCAGCCCAAGACGATTCCGCTGATCAAGGCCAGCGCAAGACGCAGGGCGCCCCGTGTGCGGAGACGGCGGGTGATATCGGGTGCCGGGTTTCGTTGCGGGCAATTCATTCAGGGCTGCAGATGGTGATTGGCGGACGCATCGTTCCGTGCGTTTCGCGACTCCTGCCCGCGGCCGGGCTCCGGCACTGGCCGGCGTTCACAAAGCGAACCGCAGGTCATCTTAGCCCCTCCTTTGCCGCCGGGCAAATACCGCGCTTAAGCCTTCCTGGGGTGTTCGCCCTATGGCGTATTTCGGGCGGGACTGTAGTTATCTTATTCCCATAGGTATGCCGGTTCCCAATTATCAGGATATAATTGAACTTCTCGGCCAGGGTTTGACGACACAAGCCCGGGTGAAAATCATGGAGTTGAAAGAGGTCGCCATAACGCTCCAGGAAGAGAACCTGGCGCTGAAGGAAAAACTCAGACAGCTTGAAGTCGGCAGCGGGCTGCGCTCGAACATGCGCTTCGACCGGGGCCTGTATTGGAAGCTGGCCTCGCCGGGTGATGAAAACAGTCGAGAAGGCCCGTATTGCCAGGCGTGCTTCGATCGGGACAAAAAACTGGTTCATTTGCATCGCAACCAGAACCCGCAGGGAGGATGGTTCTGCGCCGTGTGCCAGAACTATTTCTAACGTCAGCTATCGATCATGACTTTCACCACGTTGTCCCGGTAGGCGGCATTGAGCTGGAAGGCTGCGGCAGCCCGGTCGAGGGGAAAACGATGGGTGACCAATCCGCGCACATCGATTCGGCCGTTCAGCGCCAGTTGCATGGCTCGGGGATACACATGCTTCATCCGCCGGCTCATAAGGATCGTCAAGCCCTTGCGCCGTGCCGTCGAGTGTTTGAGATTCAGTCCATCATCGGAAGGAATCCCCACCAGCACCAGCCTGCCCCCCAACCGCGTCATCTCGGCCGCCTGCGCCACCGATGCATCGGCCCAGGCCGCTTCGATGGCCACATCCACCCCGCGGCCATGTGTCTCCTTTTGGACCCGGGCCACCGCCCCCTCGCCGCACGCGAGGGCAACCGCGCCATATTTCTCGGCCAGCCGCAAGCGCCAGGGGAACTTGTCAGCCACAAATACCGGATCGGCCCCGCTGAGCCTCGCCAGTTGGACCAGGAGCAACCCAATGGGACCGGCGCCCAGGATGGCAACGCTCGAGGCGACACGCAACCGCGCCAGGTCCACCGCATGCAGCGCGACACCCAAGGGCTCCAGCAGCGCCGCTTCCGTGTCATTTACCGCCTCCGGCACCGGAAAACACGCGTGGGCCGGCATGATCATCCATTGGCAAAGGCTCCCTCCGTCGGGATAATTGCCGCAGAAATGCAGACGCCGGCATAGGTTGGGATGTCCGTGCTCGCACATCTCACAGCGCCCGCACGGTTGGGCCGGGTCCACCGCAACACGCGTGCCCGGCTGGAGAGGTTGGAAAACGCCGTCCAGCGCCTCGGGACCTGTCTCCTGGACGAGGGCGGAGAATTCGTGACCGAGAATGAGCGGCCCTTCCACGCAGGTATCGCCGATTCGGGCATCCTGGTACGAGTGCAGATCGCTGCCGCAGACACCCGTCGCTTTGACCCGAAGCAGCGCTTGGCCCGGGCCGGGAGGACCGGGTGCCGGCACCCGCTCCACGCGCAAGTCCGCGGGGCCGTGCAGGCGCGCCGCCAGCATCGGTCCCGAGCAACGGTCCGAGGAGGATGCTTGCCGGGAAACTCGAACGGTTGCCGAAGTGTTCCGCCTTTCGCCTTTCCCGCTGGTTTTGCGTGCCATTGCCGAATTGTGGCAGGAGCCGGCGCCACGTCAACTCGGCTTCACTTGAGTCGCTCCCGAACAATTTCGAAGTCGTGCTCGAACGTCTTTCCTCCGCGCTCGTAGTAGAAGCGCATTCGGGCCGTCCCCGTCTTCCAGCACCAGTCATACGGAGTAATCACCTGGGCGTAAACGCCCGGCCAAGCGTAAGGATCGCCGTAATAGGGACCCCAGAACGGATCATATCCCCAGCCCCAACCCCAGCCCCATCCCCAACCCCAGCCCCAAGGCGGATAGCTATAGGTTATTGGCCTGGGCGGTATCCACATCCGCACGTGGCTGTGAGGGCCAATCACCCGGCCTCGCACGGGATGGCTCTCCTGGTTTGGATCCACCACGTAGCTTCGCCGGCCCAGGAGTTCAACCCGATCGTCCGTCGGGTTGATGATGCTCATCACCAACTGCTTGTCGCGCTGGACCAACCGATACTCCAATGGCTCATACCGGATCATTACCGGTTCCCGAACGACCATCGCCGGAGAGCCTGCCGGCTGAACGACTCGATATCCGTACGTGCGGCAACCGCTGACCAACGCCGCCACCGCCAGGATGCTAAACCATGCCAACCCGAATGCCGGCCGGAGTTTTGAACTTGATTGCATGAAAGAACACCTCCACACCGTAATCACCCTACGCTTCCGGCGGCTGGCTCCAATAGGGTGTTGCACTCCAGAAGATTAAAGTCCGGATGACAGTCGCTAAGGAGGTGGGGATGGGGAATCCCACTTGGGGAAACGACCGTCACCCGGACAAGTTCTGGGCCGACTATGACGATAGGTCCGGATTCGGTCAAGATGATTTTGACACAAAAATTTGCTTCGACAACCGGCGCATTTAGCGCACATTTACCTTAATAAACTCATGAAACTATTCGATTTGTCCGAGGAAGTGGCGGTGGTTATCGGCGCGACGGGCGCCCTGGGCGGAGCTATAGCCGAGGGCCTGGCCGAAGCCGGCGCCAAAGTGGCTGTGCTCGGGCGCAATGAAGAACGCGGCCTGGCGCGCGTCAAAGCGATTCATGCTTCGGGCGGCAAGGCCGCTTTCTTCCAGGCTGACGCGGTGAATAAGGAAGCGCTCCACGCCGCCCATCAGGCCATCGGGAAAACCCTCGGCGCTCCCACTGTCCTGGTCAATGCCGCCGGCGGCAACGACCCCAAAGTCACCGTGGCGGGCGACCGCACCTTCGAGCAAATCGCTCTCGCCGATTGGTACGCCAACTTCGATCTCAACCTGGTCGGCGGCGCCCTCCTGCCCTGCCAGGAGTTCGGCGCGGCCATGACCGCGCGCGGCAAGGGCAGCATCATCAACATTGCCAGCGTCTCGGCCCATCTGCCGCTCTCCCGCGTCGTGACCTACTCCGCCGCCAAGGCCGCTGTGTTGAACATGACCCTGTTCCTGGCCCGCGAATGGGCTCCCAAAGGCGTGCGGGTCAATACCATCACCCCGGGCTTTTTCCCGGCCGAGCAGAACCGCAAACTGCTCTTTAATGATGACGGCTCTCCGACCGCCCGCACCAAGTCCATCCTCGGCCACACGCCGATGAACCGCTTTGGCGACCCGCGCGAGTTGGTTGGCGCCGCCGTCTTCCTCGCCTCCTCCAAAGCCAGCGGCTTCATCACCGGCACGGATATCCGGGTGGACGGCGGATACCTGGCCCAGACGATCTAACCAGCGAACGCGGGCGATGTAATATGGCCACCTATTTTGCTCGCGGCGCTCCCGGCGACGTCCTCACATCGGCTGACAAGCGCCAGGCCCTGGCCGAAGCCCTCCGCGCCCTTAACCGGCCGCTGAGGAAGGTCCTGCTCCTGCCTCCAGACCACACCCGGCTCAACTCCGACGCGGGCGAACTCACCCAGTTGCTCTTCGAGATGCTCTCTCCCAAGACCCAGGTCGATATCCTGCCGGCCCTGGGCACGCACTCGGCCATGACCGAAAGCCAGTTGCGGATGATGTTCGGAAACTCCCTCCCGCTGGATCGCTTCAAGGTGCATGACTGGCGTCACGGCATCCGCCAGGTCGGCGAGGTGCCCGGCAAACTCCTTAAAGACTGGTCCGAGGGCCTCGTTGATTACTCCGTCCAGGTCCAGGTCGATACCCTGCTCTTTGGCGGTTACGACTTGATCCTGTCCATCGGCCAGATTGTGCCTCACGAGGTGGTCGGCCTGGCCAATTATACCAAGAATGTCGTCGTCGGCGCCGGTGGGTTCGACATGATTAACAAGTCCCACTTCCTGGGCGCCGCCTACGGCATGGAGCGGATCATGGGGCGCATCGAAACCCCCGTCCGCCGCCTCTTCAACTACGCCGCCGAGACCTTCCTCCAGGACTTGCCCATCGCGTACGTGCTGACGGTCATGGAGAAAAACAAGGCTGATGGCGCCATGCTCATGCGCGGACTCTACGTCGGCGACGACATGGAAACCTTCACGCTGGGAGCGCGCTTGTCGCAGAAAGTCAATTTCGATCTCCTGGATCAGCCGCTCAAGAAGGTGCTGGTCTATCTCGATCCCCACGAATTCAAGAGCACCTGGCTCGGCAACAAAGCCGTCTATCGCACCCGCATGGCCATGGCCGACGGCGGCGACCTGATGATCCTGGCCCCCGGCCTCAAGGAATTCGGCGAAGATCCCGAGATTGATCGGCTCATCCGTCACTATGGATATCGCGGCACCCCGGCGACCCTGGACGCCGTCAAAGCCAGCGCCGAACTGCGCAATAACCTCAGCGCCGCCGCCCACCTCATCCACGGCTCCAGCGAAGGCCGCTTTCGCATCACCTACTGCCCCGGCCCACACCTGAGCCAGCAAGCCGTCCGCTCCGTCGGCTTCGAAGCCGCCAGCCTGGACGCCATGCTCAAACGCTATAACCCCGACACGCTCAAAGACGGCTTGAACCGCCTCCCGGATGGAGAGGAGGTTTTTTACATCAGCAACCCGGCCCTGGGCCTCTGGGCCCTCAAAAGCCAGTTTGACCCCGGGCACCAGGCTCCTCCGCCTCGGAAGACCGCCTGAGGAATGCAGCGGTTTGGTGATCCCGCGTGGTCAAGACGCTTGCCGCAGGCCGTAAGAGGCATTAAACTACTTCTATGAGCAAAGCTGAGATCCTGTCTGAATTGCCTAGGTTGAGCACCCAGGATCGGGCGGAAATTCAGGCCCGACTAGAGGAACTTGTTGGCGACGGCTGGGTGGATGGTGGAGAGTTGAGCGATGCTGAGAAGGCACTGCTGGAAGGACGCATAGCGGAGTATGCCAAGCATCCGGAGGTGGGCAGTTCCTGGGGAGATGCGGAGGCCCGCATTCTAGCCAGGTTGCGAAGATGAGCTTCCAGCTCATCATTCGTGAAGGGGCGGAAGCTGATATAGCAGGAGCGGCAGATTGGTACGAGGCACAGCAGGCTGGACTGGGAGTAGAGTTTGTAGCAGAAGCCAAGAGAGCTATCCGGTGGGCCGCCTCACATCCGCTGGTCAACCGCCTCATGCGCCGCGAACCGGAGGTGCGGCGGGTGTTGATGAAGCGCTTCCCTTATCGTGTTTTCTACATAGTCCGCCCTCACGCTGTGGTTGTTTTCGCCGTCCTCCACGGTGCCCGGCACGAGGCGCGGTGGAAAGGCCGTCTGTAAGCGGGGGGTATTTCGGAGGCAAGCTTGTGCCCTAGCTTCGGCGATTGCCTTGGATGGGTTCAGGGCGCCGGTCCCGCTCCTCGCTTCCGGACTTCGCAAATTTGTCTTTGAAATCGGACGGTTCCGCTGCAACATTCGCCTTTTTCTGAATGAAACGAACGCATCATTGCAACGAGCTGCGTCCGGCCCATATCGGCCAGACGGTCACTTTGGCGGGCTGGGTCCATTCCCGTCGCGACCTGGGCGGCGTCATCTTCATCGACGTCCGCGACCGCGAAGGCCGCACCCAGACGGTCTTTGACCCTTCCGACCTCTCCAAAGAGCTGTTCGAGCAGGCCGCCGCGCTCCGCAGCGAGTGCGTCATCCGCGCCACCGGCAAGGTGCGCCAGCGCCCTCCCGGCACGAATAATCCCAAAATCCCCACCGGCGAAATCGAGATCCAGGTGTCCGCCCTGGAGGTGCTGAACATTGCCGACGTGCTGCCGTTCCCAATCGACGATCCCGAAGTCGCCGCCAAGGTCAACGAGGAGCTCCGGCTCAAGTATCGCTACCTGGATCTGCGCCGGCCCGAGATGGCGCGCAATCTCCGCCTCCGCAGCAAGGTCGCCACCGCTACGCGCTTTTTCATGGACGAACAGGGCTTCCTCGAAGTCGAGACCCCTACCCTTTTCAAGTCCACTCCCGAAGGCGCCCGCGAATTCCTCATCCCCAGCCGCCAGAACCCCGGCCAGTTCTACGCCCTGCCCCAGTCCCCGCAGCAGTTCAAACAGATCCTCATGGTCGCCGGCGTTGAAAAATACTTTCAGCTCGCCCGCTGCTACCGCGACGAAGACCAGCGCGCCGACCGCCAACTGGAGTTCACCCAGATCGACATCGAAATGTCCTTCGCCGACCGGGAGGATATCTACCAGCTCATCGAGGGCCTGCTGAAGCGGCTCTGGAAAACCGCCCTCAACATCGACATCCCGACCCCCTTCAAGCGCATGCCTTACCGCGAGGCCATCGACCGGTTTGGCATCGACAAGCCCGACCTGCGCTTCGGCATGGAAATCACCGATTTCACCGAGGAATTCCGCGGCAGCAAATTCAAGGTCTTCGGCGGCGCCGTCGCCAACCAGGGCGTCGTCAAGGCGATCAACGCCAAGGGCCTGGCCGCCGTCACTCAGGGCCAGATGGATAGCATGACCGAGCAGGCCAAGAGCTTCGGCGCCAAGGGCCTCGCCTACATCAAAGTCGAAGGCGGCGAATGGAAATCCCCCATCGTCAAGTTCTTCACCGACGCCGAAAAGGCCGCCCTCAACGCCAAGCTCAAGATCGAAGAAGGCGATCTGATCCTGTTTGCCGCCGACCAATGGCTGACCGCCTGCGAAATCCTCGGCAAAATCCGTCTCTATTGCGCCGAGGTCCTCAAAGCCCAAGGCAAGCTCGTTGTCCCGGCCGACCGCTTCGAATTCCTCTGGGTCGTTGACTTCCCGCTGCTGAGCTTCGACAAGGAACAGAACCGCTGGTATTCAAGCCACCACCCGTTCACCGCGCCGGTGGCCGAGGACATCCCGCTGCTCAAGACCGATCCCAAGAAAGTCCGTGGCCAGCACTACGACGTCGTAGTCAATGGCGTCGAACTCGGCGGCGGCTCGATCCGCATTCACCGGCCGGACCTGCAGAAAACCGTGTTCGAGGAAGTGCTCCAAATCCCGCCCGAGGAGACCAAGCTGCGCTTTGGCTACATGCTCGAGGCCTTCCGTTACGGCGCCCCGCCCCACGGCGGCATCGCCCTGGGTTTCGACCGCCTCAATGCCATCCTTTGCGGCACCCCAAGCATCCGCGATGTCATCGCCTTCCCCAAGACCGCCAGAGGCACCGACCTGATGACCGATTCCCCCGCCGCCGTCTCCCCCCGCCAACTCCGCGATCTCCACATCGAAATCAAAGCCGCGCCGGCTCAACCGACCAAGACTTGACTTCCGAACATTGTTCCCTGATAGGCGCGACCCTCAGTTCGTCAGCTCGAGATACAGAGTGCTGTAGTCGTTCCAGGCGCTCCTGGCCGGATCCATGCTTGTCTAAAAGGTTACAAACTCACCTGCGCTGGCAGGCGGGACAATGGTAGGTGCTGCGCCCGGCTTGTACTAGGCGCTTAATTACCGAGCCACAGCGGGGGCAGGGTCGGCCCGCGTGCTCATAAACCTTCAACCAATCCGTGCTAAAGTCCCCTGGCCCAGCCGCGCCGCCAAGATGGCGTAGCCGCTCCAGCTTGCTGGTCCCGGGGTAATGCAGCCGGACCGTGCTGCCCCACTCGATGGCCTCGGCCAGCACCTCACGGATGGCGCCCCAAAGCCGCACGATTTGCTCTTGGTTCAGTCGGCGCGCAGCCAACCGTGGAGAAATCCCGGCGCGGAACAAGGCTTCGCTGGCGTAGATATTCCCTATCCCGGCTACGAGGCATTGGTCGAGCAGCTTAATTTTCACCGACTGTGAGGAGCGCGCCAGTGCCTGCGCGAAATATCCGACGGTAAACTCCTTCCCCAAAGCTTCCGGTCCCAATTTCTCAATAGCCCTGGTATCCAGCGTGATCCTGCCAAAACCGCGCGGGTCTTCAAAAACAAAACTCTCCCGTCCCAATTCCAATACCACCGCGGCATGCTTTGGCAAAGCCATCCCCTCGGACTGCAGATACATGCGTCCGGTCATGCCGAGATGGCCCACCAGGAGCAAGGGAGCCGGCTGCATGCCGGATTCAAGCGTGAAGAGCAGATACTTGCCGCGCCGCGAGAGGGCGGTAAACCGCCCCCCGATCAGCGCTTTGGCAAGCCGCCGGGCGGAAGTAGGCGCCAGCACCCTCGGGCGCAACACCTGCACCCCGCGCACGGTCTTGTTCTTCAGCAGCGGCCCCAAGTTCCGGACGAGCACTTCAACTTCAGGCAGTTCAGGCACAGTCGAAAGATAAGCGTCGACTCTGCACCAGGAAAGGAAAACGGTATGGAAACGGTGCAATTCTGCAGTGACATTGGGTTGATGCGTGAAACGTGAAACATGACCCCCGCGGCTCCTGCGCGGTCTTTCGGTCCACCCGGATATGATTTTCCTGCTGGTAGCCCTAGAGAATACCGCTGTGGATCGCATGTCAAATGGGGTCCGGCGCCCTTTCACCAGACGAACGGGATCAGGCGGAAGCGCGTGCGCCGGCAGTATTCGGCATAGCCGGGCAACTCCCGGCCAAGGACTTTTTCCTCGTTCAGCAGGCGCAGGACCAGCAGGGGGATAAGGAGGACAGAGGCCGGCAAGGCGAAATACGAACCGAGCGCCAACGGAACAAAAAGAAACATCACGATTGCCACGGAATACATGGGGTGGCGAACGATGCGGTAGGGCCCGGTGGAAACGACCGCCTGCCCGGCTTCGATTTGAATGACGCTGGCAGCGAAACGGTTGACGCTGATAACCCAGATTATCAAGAGCCAGCAGCCAAGCACCACCGCCAAAGAAAAAACCGTAAGCCACAGCGGCACCGGCCCCACCAATGCGCGCGACCAGCCAAACCGATAATCCAGTCCTGACAGGCACAAACAGAACGCTAAGAGCGCCCGCACCCACAGGACGATGATTTTCTGTTCGCCGACTTTCTCCCGGGTGAGCAGCCTGCGCTCGAGCAATTTGGGATCAAGCTTGTAAAAGTAGATTCCAGAACCCACACCGAGCGGGAGCATCAGGGCCAGGAAGGCCCAGGCCTGCCAGAATCTCAGCGAGCCGGCAGAAACAAACAACATCCCCGCCGTGCAGGGCAGGCCGATTAACGCACGGCGAAACAACCTTGATTTGAGGTTCATCTCGTCCGACACCTTCGCTGGATAGCGATAGTCGATTCGAGACCGTTTGCATACTTAATAATGTCCCTTCCTCGTCAAACAAGTGCAGGCGCTATTGACACCTCGGCTCGGGTTTAGATTTGAACAAAGGCCGGCGCGGACCAGGCCACCGGATTTATCCCTTCTTCGCTGCCGAAGTAGGAGAAGTGCTACCCGCTGTCGGCAAAGTTCTGGTGATAGACTATGGAATCAGTTGCCGGACGGATTAACTTGATCCCCGGAGAGGAGACGAACATGGAATACAGAACTTTGGGCGATACGGGGCTCCTCGTGTCGCAGCTTGCCTCGGTACTTTCGCGAGACCGGCAGCGGCCTCAAAAGGGCCGCTTGAGGCTCGCCGTTCACCCCAACCACTTCCCCTTCAGCCCCTCCGCGCCGGAGCTGACGCCAACACGATTCTTTTCTGTAGCCATACCATCATGGTCGTAAAGATGGCCGGCTCAATTTCCATCACGCCCCCGCTGGTGGACGGGGATTTGCGCCATTTCGCCAAACCGCTTCCCCCTCATCAATTCCCAAAAAATGAAGCGAGAAAAAGTGACCGCACGACTCCACCTCGGAAGCTAACGGTCTTGCAATTGCGTTTCACGCGGGCATGGCCCAATGCCAGTGACGTCCGCCGTCGTCCTCCTGGCCCCGGGGGCTATGGCGGAGAGGGCAGCCGAGCGAACCTTGGCCAACATGGGCCGAAGCCGGCGGAAAGCGCCTTCACAAAGGTCTCGTCTGAGTCGAAAAAAAAATGCAAAAATGGGTGTTGACAGGGTATTCATTATGTGTAGTATGTATGTGTTGTAAGATGAATATACAATAGTACATAATATGTTTTCTAGCGAAGTAAAAGGCCCCCTCCCCAAACCCCGCTCCACCAGCACAACCTTGCTTGGTGTTCTCCTCGGCGCGAATCTCCCGTCTAACGACGCGCCACCCCACCCCACGACCCCCGATCCTCGACCCTTGCACGTCACCGCAGAATTGCACCATTCCTGCACCGTTTCTTCACCGATTTTCGATAATGCATTTCATTACTCCCTGTCCCCCAGCCACTTGCAAAAACCGATCCGAAAAACGGTGCAATTCCTCGTTGACATTGCCCGCCGCCTCATCGTTATTCTCAATGGGCCCGCCAGGTTTTTCGATTAACGCTCCGAGTCGATGGAGGGTTAACGTGGCGGCATGAAAATCAAATCCTCGGCTCGTTGGATCGTCAGAGTCCGCCTCGGTGTGCTCTGTCTGCTTATCGCGGCCGTCGCTGGGATCGAGCTCGAACTGGGTGGATCCTTCGTCTCGCGACTGGGTCATACTACCGCCAGCCGGACTGACCTTCCCCCAGTTCCGAGCGTGGACCTGTCGGGTTTGACTGCCGTTCGGTAGAGAGATCTTGGAACCGGGATAGGAGCCCTCGCACCGACCCGGGAACGTTTGTAATGATCCCATCCACCCCCGCCTTCAACAAGCGCCTGGCCAGCCGCGCGTCGTCGACGGTATAAACCCAGACCTTCAACCCTCGCTCATGCGCCAACCGAACCGCACGCTTGGAAATCCTGCGGTTCCAGACCACGATTCGAGCCCGGGTGTTGATTGCCTGGGTGATCCAGGGCCGGGTCAGCCGCCCGGGAATCCCGATCGGCTTTCTCCCGCTCGCCAGCCTTTGGGCCGGTCCCAGCGCCGCCAGCGCCTGCTCCGGCGCCAGCGCGTGCATCGCTCCCAAAAACTCCCAATCAAACGACTGCACAATCACGCGGTTTATCAGGCCCATCGAGCGCAGCAATTCCAATAAGTCCTCTGGCCTCCCCGCCTTCCGCTCGATCAGCGCCACGCCCTTCTCCCCAATCCACTCCAGCGCCTCGCTCAGCAGCGGAACCCGAGTCCCCTCGTAGCCGGACTTGAACCAGCCTCCGGCATCCAGGCATTGGATTTCGGAAGCGGTTTTCGACTCAACCCTGATGCGCCTGCGCCCCCATCTCCGGCGCGCATCGGTGGTCCGATCCAGCTCCGCGTCATGAATGACCATCGGAACGCTGTCCTTGCTCTGCCGATAATCCAGTTCCACCAGGTCCGCTCCGGCGGCCAACGCCCACTCAAACGACGGCAGCGTATTCTCCGGCGCCAGGCGGGGAGAGCCCCGATGGCCAATCACCAACGCCTCACCCTGGGCGAGCAGTCTGAGAGCAGGTAGGTTGGACGCAGCATCTCTTCTCACGGATTGAAGATAGCAGGTATGGAATGAGCGGCGAGGGCGGTCAGCCAGCTTTCGGAGTGCGGGGTGCGCCCGTCCCCGGGCGCAGCGGGCGCCGGACACCGGCTGACTCGAGACTTTTCCACGGCCTCCGCCCAGTCGACCGCCCTCGCACCTGGGAGCGCGAACAGGAGACTCTGCTTGGGCGAGGCCATTCGAACATCCGGAATCAGGCGCTAATCGTTACCCGCTGCGCCCGGGGACGGGCGCGCTCCGTACGGCGTGGCGGGCGCACTCCGCTGGACTATCACGCCGGCATTCACTATCCTGCCTGCCAGTGGAAAGCATTTTGGCCAAAGCGCTGGGGCAGGATGGCACACCATCGGCCGCGGCGGAAAAACGGGATCTGCTGGAGCGGCTGCTGGCGCGGCTGGCTCATGAGATCCGCAATCCCCTCAGCTCCCTGGATATTCACGTCCAGTTGCTCGAGGAAGACCTCGGCGAACTGGCGCCCCAAGTGCGCGAGCAGTTGACTTCTCGCCTGGAAATCATCCATGGCGAGCTCCATCGACTCGATAGCATCGTCGAACAGTTCCTGCGCCTGGCGGGACCCTCGGCGCTCGACCTGGAGCCAGTCGATATTTCCCGGATTATCAGCCACGTTTGCGGGCTCCTTCGCCCCGAGGCGGCGGCCCGGGGGATTGAAATCGTCACGCTCCCCGCCAAGCCGCTGCCGCAATTGACCGCCGACCCGGTGCGCCTAACCCAGGCCCTGCTGAACCTGGTCATTAACGCCGTGCAGGCCATTGAGCGAAAAGGCCGCGTCGAAGTCGGCGCGGCCGTGACCGGCGAAACCCTGTCGGTGGCCGTGCGCGACAACGGCCCGGGCATTCCGCCCGAGAAACTCGGCTCGATTTTCGAACCGTATTTCACCACCAAAGCCGAAGGCAGCGGGCTGGGGCTCTGGATCGCCCAACAGATCGTCACCGCCCATGGCGGCGCGATCCGCGCCCAAAATGCCTCCGTTCCCGATCATGGCGCCGTGTTCATCATGGCGCTGCCGCTGGCCCCCCGCAGGCCGCCGGCCGCGCCTCGCCCCGCGCCAGCCGCGGATCACCCCTCTCCAGTTCCCCATCCCGCACCTACCCCGTGATAGACAAATCCAAAGTCAAAATCCTGGTCGTCGATGACGAGCAAGGCCTGTGCGCCGGCGTGCAGGAAGCCCTCCGGCGCGAAGGCTATGTCGTCGACGGTCTGACCGACGCCCCCGCGGCGCTCAAACAGACGCAGCAGCGTCTCTACAACCTGGTCATTTCCGACATCAAAATGCCGGGCCTGAGCGGGCTGGAGCTGATGACCCAGGTCCGCTCCCACAACCGCGACACCCTCTTCATCCTGATGACGGCCTATGGCACCGTGGAAAACGCCGTCGAGGCGATGAAACAAGGCGCTTACGATTACCTGCCCAAGCCCATCGACATGAAACGGCTCCGGGCGCTGGTGGAGAAGTCGCTGGAATTCCAAGCCGTCGTTGCCGAAAACAACGATCTGCGCTTGCGCCTTCAGACACAGTCCGAGCCGAACCTGCTGATCGGCGAGAGCGAGCCGATGCGCGCCGTGGCCCGCCTGGTGGAAGAGGTCGCCAACAGCGACGTGACCGTCCTTATCGAAGGCGAGAGCGGCACCGGCAAGGAGATCGTCGCCCGCTCCATTCATGCCCAAAGCGGCCGGCGCGACCGCCCCTTCATCTCCGTCAACTGCGCCGCGCTGGCCGAGCAATTGCTCGAAGCCGAGCTCTTCGGCCATGTCAAAGGCGCCTTCACCGGCGCGGTGGCGAATAAACCCGGCCGCTTCCAGCTTGCCGACGGCGGCACGCTCTTTCTCGATGAGATCGGCGATCTTTCCCCCAAAGGACAAGGCGACCTGCTGCGGGTGCTGGAAGACAGCGCCTTCCGCATGGTAGGCGGCTCCGAACTGATTCGGGTCAACGTCCGCATCATCGCCGCCACCAACAAGAACCTCCAGGAGTCCGTGAGCGCAGGGAAGTTCCGCGAGGACCTGTTCTATCGCCTGCAGATCGTGCCGATTCAGACTCCGCCCCTGCGCGAACGCGCCGAGGACATCCCGCTGCTGATCGAGCGGTTCTTCGAGACGTTTACCGCCAAGCACAAGCGGCGCCGCAAGCGCATGTCGCCGGAAGCGCTCCAGCTTTGCCAGCGCTACCCCTGGCCCGGCAACGTCCGGCAGCTCCGCAACACCATTGAACGGCTGGTCATCACCTGCCGCGAGGCCGTCGTCGATGTCGACCACCTCCCCGATTTCCTCCGCGACTACGATCGCAAAACAACCACCTTTACCGTTCGTCCCGGCACCCCGCTGGCCGAGGTCGAAAAGATGCTCATCCGCCAAACCCTGACCCACGTCACCAGCAACCGCGAGGAGGCCGCCCAGGCCCTCGGCATCAGCCGGCGCGCCCTCCAATACAAACTCAAGCAATACGGGCTCCTGGATGTCGAGCCGGGGACGGAGGCGGAGACAGGGGACGTGGAGCGTGGACCGTAGAGCGTCGGGAGCGTTGCGCGCCTCAACATGAGCGTCAATTAAGCTTGCCCCTGGCGCCTCCCTATCCTACGCTCGCACAACCTGACCTATGAACCGCGCGATTCGCTTCAAGCTCTTCCTCATGATGGTGTTGGAGTTCTTTATCTGGGGCGCCTGGCTGCCGCTGATCTTCGGCTACCTTCCCAGCCTGCACTTCTCTGCCTTCCAGCAGATGCTCATTCTCAATGCGTTTCCCTTCGCCGCCATCGTCGGGATGTTCTTCAGCAACCAATATGCGGACCGGCATTTCGCCGCCGAGAAGTTCCTGGCGGTCAGTCATCTAATCGGGGGCCTGGCCATCCTGGGGCTGGCTTTCACTAAATCCTTTTGGCCCTTCTTCGGCCTCATGTTGGTGCACTGCCTCTTCTATGTCCCCACCCTTTCCATCGTCAACTCCATCGCCTTTGCAGCTTTCAAAGATGCCCAGAAGGAGTTTGGCCTGGTGCGCATGGGCGGTACCATCGGGTGGGTCCTGGCCGCCTGGCCGTTCACCTTTATCCTCGTGGATTGGGACAAAGTCCATGCCGCCAATCCGCAGGGCATCGTAGCCTGGATTGGCGCGGCGCTCAGCTCCGGTCTCACCGGCGAGGCCATGCAGCAAGGTACCTGCTGGACTTACAAAGTCGCCGGCATCGCTTCGCTGATGCTGGCCGCGTTCAGCCTGGTCCTTCCCCACACGCCTCCGCGAAAGGTCGTCGGTGGTGAGGACCGCTTCGCCTGGCTCGAATCGGTCAAACTGCTGCGCCATCCCTTTGTCCTGGTGCTCTGGCTCGTGACCTTTGTCGATGCTTTTGTCCACAACTGCTATTTCAACTGGACAGGTACTTTCCTGGGCGCCTCGGTGAGCGCCGGCGGGGTCGGCATCAAGGGCAATTGGATTATGCCGGTGATGAGCATCGGCCAGATATCCGAGATCCTGACCATGTTTATTCTCGGCGCTACCCTCAAGCGCTTCGGCTGGCGCATGACCATGGGCTTGGGAATCCTCGGCCACGCCGCCCGCTTCGCGGTCTACGCGTTTGCCCCGAGCCCTGCCACGGTCATCACCATCCAGCTATTGCACGGCATCGCCTACGGTTTCTTCTTCGCCAGCGTCTATATCTTCGTGGATGAGTATTTCCCGAAGGACGTGCGGGCCAGCGCGCAAGGACTTTTCAACCTCATGATTCTCGGCATCGGCGTGCTCGCCGCCAACTCGCTCTGTCCTTATCTTCTGCAAAACGTCTTCACTCACGACAACGTCACCCAGTTCCGCAGTCTCTTCCTTGTGCCTTTGAGCGCGGCCATCCTGGCCATCTTTGCCTTGGCCCTTTTCTTCCGGCCTCCGCCTAAAGAATCGCCCGCCCCCGCGCCCAAAGACGCCATCGCGGCCTGACCAGCGGGCTCAGGCAGGTCTGCATAAACAATTTGAGTGCAGCGCCTGTCGATTCCCAGCCCCATTAGGGGCGGCATCTTTGTCGCCACGAACGCCACCTTTTCTCCTTTTTTGTTTTTCAGCGGCGCGGTTTGAGGCCGTCCACCTCGACGGCGATCTTGAACCGCGCCGCTGAAAAACAAAAAAGGGAACCTGTTGGGCCGTTCGTCTACAAATATGCCACCGCTGCCGGGCTTCAGGGCCGCCCTCTGCCCTCCTCTTACCTGTGATTCGCCAGGATGAAGATTAGCGCGATGGCGGCTGCCGCCGCCAGCACGGCCAGTGTGATCTTGATCCAGCTCTTGGGGTATTTGCCGGCGATGGCGGCGGTATAGCCGTTGATCACCACCTGGAAATTGCGCGGGCCGTAGTTATAGGTCAGCAGCCAGATCGGCACCAGGATATGTTTGAAGGTTTGCCCGGAATAGTCGCTTTCGACCTGGAGATTACGGTGCGTGTCCCCAGGCACCCGGGCGGCGCAGAATTGTCGCATCTTGGCATCCATCTCCTCGCGCGCCTCTTTGGCGGCGGACATAAGATCGATCTGGTAGCGCTCCACCACCCAGCCGGAAAGATAGCCGGCCTGGTAGGGTTTGAGCTCCTTGGTCGGGAACGGCTCAATTCGCCGCAGCATCTCCGGTTGCACCCCGCGTGAGGCGGGCACCAGTTCGTCGTCAAAAAAATGGTCCAGCGAGCCGCTGCTGGGTTCCCAGCGGATTCGTTGCACCTGGCGGGTCTGGGTCCTGCCATTGGCATCGCGGTAAGTTTCCGTAACGTAATAGTAGTAGCCGCTCTCCGCGGTCCAGTCGGCGTGGACCTGGGCGTCGAAGGTCCAGTAAGGGATGTAGAGGCCCTTGACGGTATCGGTCAACGCCCCTTTCTTGAGCGCATTGGGCGCGAACCAGCGGCTGCCATACCAGCGGCGAATCGAATCCCGCACCTCGGTTTCACTGATCTTGAGCGGCAGGAGGCTCTCCGGACGGAATGATTCCTTGATCTCCTCGTAAGGAACCAGCTCGGTCGAGCCGCAGAAATCGCACCTCTGCCCCACCCGCTCCGGATCGAACACTGAAATGGCTTGGCAGCTCTGGCACCGAACCGAGATTTTTTTAGCCTGCCACCCCCGCTGATCGTCAGGAATGGCCCGCAACGCCGCTACCAGATCGTGCTCGACGATCACTTCCTGGCCAGTGGCGCTTAGTTCGGCCTGCGCGGGCGAGGTGGTGCCGCAGAACGGGCACACGAGCGCTTTTTTAGCGGGGTTCCATTGCGACTCCCCGCCGCAGGCGGGGCAACTGAACTTTTGCTGAGCTGTGGCGTCCATTCACTCAGCTTTTAAGAAACTCGTCGAGAGCCGCGCGCGTGATGCGCCAGGTGGCGCCGATCTTCTTGCCCTTGAGCGATCCGTCAGCCAGAGAGGACATCAAGTCGCTTTCGCTGACGCCGAGAGCCCTGGCGGCTTCGGCGGGGCTGAGGAGTTCGGGCAGGCCGGGAGCAGCCGGAGGCTGGGCAGCGGCAATGACGGGCGGGATCGGAGCCGGCGTAGTCGCCATGGCCTGCGCCATTTGCTGTCCCAGGGCCAGGCCGGCGCCGAGCTGGGCAGCGGTGCCGGCAGCGCCGCCACCTTCGCCTTTGGCCATCCCTTCGGCCATCTGGAATTTGACGTATTCGTTGAGATTGCCCACAGCCGCCATGCTGGATCGCTTATCGATAGCCTGCTCGACTTCAGCCGGCAACGAGACATTCTCCACGATGAAACTCGAGATCTCGATGCCGTATTTTGCGGAGACAGCCGGGTTAATGAGAGGCAGCAGCGCTTCGCCCAGCTCATGGTAACGGGAGGCAACGTCCAGCACGGGCACCTTGGCTGAAGCCATCGCGTCGCTAAAGACGCTGACGATGCGCGACCGCATCGTGTCGGCAAATTCCTCGAGCCGGAAATGATCGTCGGTGCCGGCGACTTCCTTGAGGAGAAGCTTGGGATCGACCACGTGGAAATCGTAGGTGCCGTAGGCGCGCGCCCGCACGATGCCGAAATCCGGGTCGCGCATCATGATGGGATTGGCGGTGCCCCACTTGTTGCCGGTAAAGAGGCGGGTGTTGACAAAGTAGATGTCCGCTTTGAATGGCGATTCCAGGCCGTATTTCCAGCCTTTCAGAGTCGAGAGGATGGGGATGTTATCCGTGTTGAGCGTCCATTTGCCAGGGCCGAAGGTGTCTCCAAACTGGCCGAGATAGATGAATTGGGCTACCTGGGATTCCCGGACAATGAGCTGGGCGCCGCGCTTGATTTCCTTGTCCATGTCCGGGTAGCGGAATGAGATGGTATCGCGCGAGTCGTCCTCCCATTGAATGATTTCAAGGAACTGAGTTTTCAAGTAATCCATCAGACCCATAATCGCCTTTCTTTGCCTTTTTCCTTATCATCGGCGCCATGGAGCGATCTGGGAAGTACAATTTCGGTCGGCAAATGTAATCCTCCGAATCTTTGACCGGGATCAAGACTCAGGGGACGGCGGGCTGCTATTGGTTTTGCATGCAAGGCCGGGCCGGTGAGATGGCCGGCGCGGCGATAACAACAATTATAGAAAGAACGAATCCATGTTTTGTTTCCAGTGCGAGCAGACTTCCAAAGGGACCGGATGCAACGAATTTGCCGTTTGCGGCAAGGATGAGGAGACAGCGATCCTGCAGGATTTGCTGCTCCACGCGACCAAAGCTGTGGCCCAGTACGCGCATCACGCGCGGGCTTACGGGGCGAGCGATGCGACGGTGGACCGCTATATCCTGCGGGGGCTGTTTCTGACCGTGACCAACGTCAACTTCGACCCGCAGGACATCGAGCAGGCGATCCGCGACGGGGTGGACGTGCGCGACCAAGCCAAAGCGCTTTACGAATCGGCCGCGCAAAAAGCCGGGCAAACCCCGACGCCGATCAAGGGCCCGGCTACCTGGATGCCTCCGGCCTCGCGCGCGGGGCTCGTGCAAACCGGGGACGCCGTTTCCGTGCTGTCACGCCGGGAGCACCTCGGGGCTGATATCAACGGCTTGCAGGAGCTGCTGACCTACGGGCTCAAGGGCATGGCGGCTTACGCCGAACACGCCCAGATCCTGGGGCGGGAGGCCGAGGCGGTCTATGCGTTTCTGGCCGAGGCGCTGGCGTGCCTGGCGGAAGGCCAGCCAACCGCCGACGCGTTGCTGAGCCTGTGTCTGAGGTGTGGCGAAGCCAATCTCAAAGTCATGGAGATCCTCGATGCGGCCCACACTGGAACCTATGGCCACCCGGTGCCGACACCCGTGCGAGTGGAGCCGCTCAAGGGCAAGGCGATCCTTATCTCCGGACACGATCTCAAGGACCTGGAAAAGCTGCTGCAACAAACGGAGGAAAAAGGGATCCATGTCTATACTCACGGCGAGATGTTGCCGGCCCACGGGTATCCGGCTTTGAAGAAGTACAAACACCTGGCGGGCAATTACGGCGGGGCGTGGCAGGATCAGAAAGTGGAGTTTGCCAATTTCCCGGGCGCCATCCTGATGACCACCAACTGCCTGCAAGAACCCCAGGAAAGCTATAAAAACCGCATTTTCACCGCGGGATACGTCGGCTGGCCGGGGGTGCGCCACATCGCGAATGGCGACTTCACACCGGTCATCGAAGCCGCGCTGGCGGCGCCGGGCTTCGCCCAGGATGGACCGGACAAGACCATCCTCGTCGGGTTTGGCCACAACGCCGTGCTGGGGGTGGCGGATAAGGTGGTTGAGGCGGTCAAGGCCGGGGCCATCCGCCACTTCTTCCTGGTGGGCGGATGCGACGGGGCGCGCACCGGAAGGGACTACTACACGGATTTCGCGGAGTCGGTGCCGAAAGACTGCGTCATCCTGACGCTGGCCTGCGGAAAGTATCGGTTCAACAAGCTCGAATTTGGGACTATCGGCGGCATTCCGCGCCTGCTGGATGTCGGCCAGTGCAACGATGCTTATTCGGCCATCCAGATCGCGGTCGCGCTTTCAAAGGCGTTTGGCTGTGGAGTCAACGACCTGCCGCTTTCGATGGTGCTCTCGTGGTATGAGCAGAAGGCGGTCGCGATTTTGCTGACGCTGCTCTACCTGGGGATTCGCAACATTCGCCTCGGGCCGACCCTGCCGGCGTTCGTGAGTCCGGCGGTGCTCAATGTGCTGGTGGAAAAGTTCAACCTCATACCGATCAAAACGGCGGAGGAGGATTTGCGGGCGATACTGGGCAAAAGATAGAACGTTAAAACGTTAAAACGTTAAAACGTTAAAACGTTAGAACGGTAGAGCGTTAGAACGTTGAAGCGTTGGAAGGTTGAAACGACGGGGGCGTGGCTAGCGCTGCTGGCCATGCCTTTCGTTTGGAGCACCGGCTCAGCCTTGGCTCTGGACCACTTCACCCTCCTCGGATTCGGCACCCGCCTGGGTGCCGTTGTATTCGTGGAGTTTGTTGCGAAGGGTGCGGATGCTCACGTCCAGGACCCGGGCGGCATGGGTGCGGTTGCCTTTGCAGTGCTCGAGGACGGCCAGGATGTGGCGCTTCTCGAGCTCCGCCAAGGTCGGCGGCCCGCCGTTGGGCGAGGCTGGCGCGTCCGTCGCGGGCGCGGAGGCGGAGGAAGAGGAATCGGACCGGTTCAGGCCAAGGGTTTCGGGCTCCAGCACGCCACTCTCACCGCAAAGGATGACGGCGCGCTCGACCACGTTCTGGAGCTCGCGGACATTGCCGGGCCATGAATGATTGGAGAGCACTTTCAAGGCGTCATCCGAGAAGCCGCGGACGTGGACGCCGTGCTTGCGGGTGTAGCGGCGAATGAATTCCTCGGCGAGGCCAGCGACGTCCTCCTTGTGCTCGCGCAGCGGGGAAACGTGAATGGGCACCACGTTGAGGCGGAAGAAGAGGTCCTGGCGAAATTCTTTCTTTTCGACGCTCTGTTCGAGGTTGCGGTTGGTGGTAGCGATGACCCGGACGTCCACTTTGATGGTGCGATTGCCGCCGACGCGTTCGAGCTCACGTTCCTGGAGCACGCGCAATAGCTTGGCCTGGACGTTGGGAGAGATCTCGCTGATTTCGTCCAGGAGGATGGTGCCGCCGTGAGCCAACTCGAAGCGGCCTTCGCGTTTGTTGAGGGCGCCGGTGAAGGCGCCTTTTTCATGGCCGAAGAACTCGCTTTCGATGAGGTTCTCCGGGATGGCGGCGCAGTTGACTTTAATGAAGGGGGCTTGGGCGCGGGGGCTTTCGCGATAGAGAGCGCGCGCGACCAGCTCCTTGCCGGTGCCGCTCTCGCCTTGGATCAGGACGGTGGCTTGGGTGCGGGCGACCTTGCGAATAAGCTGCCGGAGGCTCTCAATACTGCCGCTGGCGCCCAGCAAAACCTGGTTACTTTCCTCGTTGTCCTGGCTCAGGTAATGGTTGACTTTGAGGAGTTGGTTAAATTCCTCGGCCTTGCGAAGAGTGATCTCGATTTGCTCGTTCGAGAAGGGCTTGATGAGGTAGTCGAAAGCGCCGTTCTTCATGCACTCGACCGCGGATTCGACGCTGCCGAAGCCGGTGGTGATGACGACCAGCGGTTTCTGGGGCCGGGACTGAATGGCCTTCAGGAGGTCGGTGCCGTCGCCGTCGGGCAGGCGGACATCGAGGAAAATGACGTCGAAATTGTCTTTGTTGAGGTAATCCTGGGCGGCGGCAAGTGTGGAAGCCGAGGCGACATCGTAGCGGCGGCGCCGCAGGCAGTTTTCCAGGTTCTTCCGGACGATTTGATCGTCTTCGAGAACGATCACTTTTTCTATGGGCATAGCTTTAGCGCCGCGCGTGACGGCGATAGAGATCGGCCACACAATGCGGCTGCTGGCCGGCGGTGGCGGGCAGATGCCGGACTGGAAGTAAACCGAGCCGAAGGAGCGCCTGCTGGTTTTCGCGATCCAGCAGCAGCACCTTCATCAACAGAGCCTGTACGGCCTGGAATAACGCTTTCACTTCAGAGCAGCCCGAGCGCGCGGCCGGGCTGGCCTGCTGCCAACACTGCCGCCACTTGCGCAAGGACATTAAGGACTCTTCCAGACGCGGCAGCAAGTCCTTTCTTTTGAGCTGGAATTCCGCAGGCTGGTAACCCTGGGGGCTGGCGAGGGCCTGGTTCTCGCGCGCAGCCAGGTCCATGGCCTCCTGGCAGAGTGCCAGGTGCGCGCGCAGGTCGTGGATCAAATCTTCTTCGAATTGGGCGGGAAGGTCCATGGGGCGAATTCCATTGAATGGGACATGCCGGGGGCGGGCTCCAGGCAAGCCTGGTGCTTCGGGGCGACGGGTTGCCGGGAGGAGCTGGAGCCGCCGGCGCCGGCCTCTGCCGGAGCCGGGCTGGCCGGGGGATGGGCTTGGGTTTCGGCATGGCTCTGCCACTGAATGAAGTCGACGCGCCACCGAGCCATTTCAAAGATAGCCTTCAGGCCGGGGGATAGGTTGGTGCCGGCCTGAGATTCATGGCCGATTATGCCCTGATAGATTTGAAGGGCCTTTTCGGGCTGGGAGAGCTTCTCGTAGGTGAGGCCAATCTGATAATCGACGGGCAATCGCCAGGAGGGCTGATTGTCGAGCTGGGCAAGCGTCAGGTAAACGCCCAGCGCCTGGGTGTAATCGCCCTCGCGGTAGAGCTGGTTGCCAATTTCATTGCCGGCGCGCTGCTGCCAATAGGCCCAGAGCTCGGGGTGCTCCTTAGTCAGGGCCTTTTCTTCCTGAAGCAGCATCAAGACTTGCTGAAGCGCGTCGTTGTTGCGTCCCAGTTGCTTCAGAGCGCGGGCGAGGTGAAAGCGCACTTCGGGCTGTTCGGGCCGCCCGCTGTAGCGCGTCAGGAAGTCCCGCCCTTGGGCGACGGTCTCATCATTGCGGCCCAGGGCAGCGAGAGAACGCACCAGTCGAAACTGCGCGGTCGGGCGGTCGAGCGCCGGGTTGTTCTGTTTGAGCAGTCGGCCAAAGAACTCGGCTGACTCGCTGTAGCGTCCTAGCTGATAGTAGCTCTCGGCAATTTCGGTCTGGGCTATCAAGACCAGCCGCTGATAGTAATCAAAAGTGTCATTTTTGACGACCAGCGCGCTGGTCATGACACCGTAGAATTTAGCCAGGGCGAGATTGTTGAGCCCCATCTGGCGGAAGAGCTGGCCCTGCCGCAGGAGAATCTCCGGCACCAGGGCATCGTTGGGCCAGCGGCTGAGGAACTGGGCATAGATTTGCTGGGCGCGGGGCAGTTCATTCTCCTCTTTGGCGGTCATCGCGAGTTCCAGGAGGGCCTGTTGTTTCATCGAGTCCGGCGAGGAGTCGGCCAGCAACTCGACGAGGAGAGCCTCCGCCTCGCGGGGTTGGCGAGTGTGGCGGAGGTGGCGGGCTTTTTCCAGTTGGACGCGGAGCTGGTCCAGCAGTTGAGCCTCGGATAAGGGGGCAGAAGGCAAAGTGTTGGTGGGGACCACGGCGGGCACCATGGAATTGGTCAGCCGGTCATTGGTGGCCGGGACCGTCCCAACGGCCGGCTGGCCTGGGGAGGACTGATTGGTATCGGGCGCCGAGGGAGCGGGAGCCACGGCGCCTTCGGGGGCAGGCGGCGGGCTGGACGGCGGCGGCACGACGGAATCCTGGCCGGCCGCGCAAAAAGCGGCTAGCAACCCTAACGCGCACCAACCGGAGAGCCGGCGGCACGGCGTGAACATAGCGCGCCACCCCCTCATCGTGTCTGGTAAGTGGCCTCGCTGCTCGGAGGCTTGAGCGTGGGGGGAGTGAAGATCATGGGCTCGTTCGGCGCCGCGTTTGTCGCCGGCTGCCCGGGCCTGCCCGGAATAGGTTTAAGGAGATCTGCCAACATCTGCGGGGTTACGACCAGCAATTCGCTTGCCGAGAGAGGCGTGCCATCCGGGCCAACCACAGAATTGGAGCTGGACAACACAGATAGTTCCATGGGTTCAGCCACGATCTCGGAACCATCTGTGCTTGTCTGGGTGGCCGAAGGGACAGCCAGGTTGGTTTGCGCCGGCTGCGCTGCCCCCGCGGCAAGACCGTTGGTATTCGCGGCAAGGCCATTGGCCGTCGACGAAGCCAAGGCGTTTGTTTTGGCCGCTTCTATGAAGCGCAAGGGGGGCGGCCCGGCCTGGAGGAAATAAACCTCCGCCCGCAAGCCGGCTGGGTGAAGCCACCCCAACGCCAGCAGCGCTGTGCCAAGGAAAGCTCTCAGTGCAGATTCCATTTCTTTCGTATCGGCAAAAGTTGCCGGGACTTGAGGAAGAAAATGTGGAAAAGCGAGGGGGGAGAGTCGGCTCTCGAGCACGGGATGTCCGGAGGGACGCCACCTGCGTGCTCTCGAGAGCGGAGCCACAACGCGAGGCTGCTCCCGCGGTTGAAACTCGGAGCAAGAATTTCCCGGTGCTACGGCTGAAGATCCCCCAATTGAAACGGGCATAAGATGGAATAAAAACTGCTGTTAACAGTGTCTAGTCATGCAGATCCTGACACCGGACACGGGAAAACGGCTGGACCGCGATGCGATTGAGGCGCAACTTTCGTTGTGTCCAGCCTTACCCTCCTTGGGAAGCATCAACAAGGCGCTCCAGGATCTCCTGTATGCCGAGCAGCGGCTTTCGGCGCAGATTTCGGAGGTCATTCGGCGGGACCCGAGCTTGACGGCGCGGTTATTGCGGCTGGTCAACTCTGTCTACTACGGGCTGAGCACCCCGGTGAGCAACATCGAGGAGGCGGTTTTCTACCTGGGGGTGCGCCAAATCCGGCAGCTCACCATGGTCACCCCCATCATCGAGGATTTCCAGCGTCTGACCCGGCAGTGCGCCTTCCCATGGCGCGAATTCTGGCAGCACTGCATCGGAACCGCGATTCTGACCCGCGAGATTATCGGTTCAGTCCAGGCGCCGCTGGATGAATCGGACTACGTGGCGGGCCTGGTTCACGACGTAGGCAAGATCGTGATGGCCTGGGGCTTCCCCGAGCAGTTCAGCGAAATCCATCGCCAAGCCGCAACGGGAGAGAGGGAACTGGCCGACATTGAAACCGAAATCCTGGGCATGGACCATGCGGAGCTGGGCGCGATGTACCTGGAACGCCACCGGCTGCCCGATGTCATGATCCGGACGGCGCGTTTCCACCATCATCCTGAAAAGGCCGATCAGTATCAGACGCTGATTGCGGCGGTGCAGGTCGCGGACCTGCTGATGCGCAACGCCAAGATCGGGTGCAGCGGCAATTTCAGGGAAGTGACGATCGAACACTGCCAGGCCGCCACCGGCTGGCAGGTGCTTTCCTCCCGGCCGGGCGGCCCCGAAAACTCGATCGCCCGCGCCTCGCTCAGCCGCAGCCTCGAACGCCTCCCCAGCGTGCTCGAAGGGCTCGTGTAAGTTAGTCAAAGGAACCGGCCGTCCAGATCGAGTTCGGTCATTGGGCCACCATTCCGCCATCGACACTGAGAGAGGCGCCGGTGATGAACGATGCTTTTTCAGAGGTAAGGAAAACGATGGTGTTGGCGATCTCCTCAGGATCGCCCACTCGCTTCATCGGAATGCCGGCGAGCAGACCGGCCTTGTTTTCAGCGGTGCCGGCGAAGCGGTTGAGCATTCCCGTTTCAACCGGTCCCGGGGCGACCACATTGACGCGCACGCCGAACTGAGATCCCTCCAGGGCGGCCGATTTAGTCAACCCCTCGACGGCGTGCTTGCTGGCAGTGTAAATCGATGCGCCGGCGAAGCCGACTTTTCCAAGGGCAGATGACACGTTGATAATGCTGCCGCGATGCTGGCGGGACATCACCCGCATTTCGTGTTTCAAGCTCAGCAAGGTGCCAAGAACATTGGTGTCGAAGGTGGTCGCGTACGATTCAACGCTCTGCTCGGTAATGGGCCCAGGCTTGCCCTCCGTTCCGGCGGCATTGACCGCCACGTCCAGGCGGCCGAACCGCTTGACCGTGTGGTCAACCAAATCCTGAATATCCGGCTCACGGCGAACATCAGCGCGAACGAACTCCGCTTCGGCGCCAAGTGCGCGCAGTTCAGCCGCCATCTCAAGGCCTTCCTTGTCGTGCCGCCCCGAGACAACGATGCGCGCGCCTTCTTTGGCAAACGCCACAGCGGTTGCGCGACCAATGCCCGTGAGAGCGCCCGTAATCAGGACCACATTTTCATTCATAGATTTGCCTCCCTTAGAAACACGGTACCACGCTCGCCCGGACTAATATCCGTGTCAACTTTGGCGCTGGTCCGGAAGGACCTCCGTCAATCGCACAGCCTTCCCCGGCGGCCAGGCAGGGTGGCGGCTGCAAGGGGTGTTACTCCCCATTGAGCGGCCGTCGAGCCGGGTAGAGAGGTTTCTTTGGAAGAGGAGAGGCGCATCATGAAACCTAGAAAGCAGGAATATAAACAAAGGCCCCGCTCAAACCTGGAAGAATACGATCTCCTGGTGCTGGGCAGCGGGGCGGCCGGCAAACTGCTTTCCTGGACCCTGGCTAAAAGCGGGATGAAGACCGCCGTCATCGAGCGCAAGTATGTCGGTGGTTCCTGCCCCAACATCGCCTGCCTTCCAAGCAAGAACATCATCCATAGCGCCAAAGTCGCCTCTTACTTCCGGCGGAGCGAGGAATTCGGCATCCGCAAAGACAACTGGCGAATCAGCATGCCAGCCGTGCGGGAGCGCAAGCGCAAGATGGTGGCCGGCCTGGTGGAGATGCATCTCGATTTATACCAAAAGAGCGGAGCGGAACTGATCATGGGCTCCGGACGGTTTGTGGAACCCAAAACGATCGAAGTCACCTCGGCCGACAATGGTATACGCCTCCTTCACGGAAAGCGGGTCGTCATCAACACGGGAACCCACGCGGCCATCGACACAACAACGCCGGGACTTCGCGAAGCGAATCCCTTGACCCATATCGAAGCACTGGAACTGGATCGCGTTCCGGAACATCTTTTCGTGTTGGGAGGCGGCTTTGTGGGCCTGGAGCTGGCCCAGGCGATGCGCCGTTTCGGCAGCCGGGTCACGGTGATCGATCGCAATCCTCGCCTGGCGCATCGGGAGGATCCGGACATCTCGGCAGCGCTGCATGAGTTGTTCAGGAACGAGGGAATCGATGTGCTGACCGGCACTCATATCACGCGCGTTGAAGGCAAGTCCGGGGAATCGGTGGAACTGAGCGCCAACCGCGACGGATCGGAACTCGTCCTGGCAGGCAGTCATCTCCTGGTGGCAGCGGGTCGCACGCCCAACACCGCCGGGATTGGCCTGGATACTGCGGGAGTGGAGACCACCGACCGCGGGTACATCAAAGTGAATGAGCGCTTGGAAACGACAGCGCCCGATGTCTGGGCGGCGGGCGAGTGTGCGGGCAGCCCGCAATTCACGCACATCTCCGAAAACGACTTCCATATCGTGCATGACAATATCCTCGGCGGCCATCGGGTCACCACGGGCCGGCAGGTGCCGTTCTGCCTGTTCACCGATCCCGAGTTCGCCCGCATCGGCCTTAACGAGACGGAGGCCCACGCGAGCGGCGTGAGCTATCGCCTGGCGAAGATCCCGTTCGACTCGGTATTACGAGCCAACACGCTGTCCGAGACGCGGGGTTTTATGAAAGCCCTCATTGACACAGGGACGGATCGCATCCTGGGCTTCAGCGTGTTCGGAGTCGGGGCGGGAGAAATCATGGCAACGGTGCAAGTCGCAATGATTGCCGGACTCCCTTACACCGCTTTGCGTGACGCCATTTTCACCCACCCGACGATGGCTGAGGGACTCAGCTCGTTTTTTGACAGTGTGCCGTCCGCCGCGGCGCCTGTTTCCGAAGAAGAGGTCTTGCACGCGTGAGGCTGCCGCCCTTTAGGCGGCCCCGGCAGTCGGCGCCGGCGGCGGTGCAACCGGCCCTTTGCGGAATACCGGCGCTCTGGTGAACTTCATCCGAGGGATCAGCACCATCGCGACGATAAACAAGGCGATGCCCGCAGCCGTGATGAGAATGCAGATCCCGAGGCGCACCCCCTGCTGGACCCGGGACAGTGGGACAAACCAATAATGACGGGCGTTTCGTGAGGTCGGACCCGGGACATGTCCCGGGACAAAGGCGGGACATTCGGGAAGGCGCTGGGGAATTGCTTTAACCGCTAATGCACGCTAATTGACGCTAATCCCGATCCTGCCGGCGTGGGGGCGGCGGGGCGGGCCAGCGGCGGGACGCCGCAGCCGCTTTAGGGGGG
>Ga0181517_10000688_pt1 | contig 43604 bp, 34 predicted proteins | sample PEATcosm2014_Bin_31_FD_119748 | JGI IMG/M metagenome (GOLD analysis project Ga0181517, IMG submission 119748) | Peatland microbial communities from MTU Mesocosm Facility, Houghton, MI, USA - PEATcosm2014_Bin01_30_metaG | ecosystem: Environmental > Terrestrial > Soil > Wetlands > Peat | place... | reverse complement strand
GCTGATCGCGCGCCCCATTCAGTCCTCGTACCTGACCTGGCGTCAGCGCCGCCGCCTCCGCCCAGCCGGCGTCGCCATGCCGCCAGGCAGGAAAGTGTAGCGCTGGCCTCCCGGTCCACGCTCGTTTCTCATCGCTCTCCGTCTGGCGATACCGCCCGAACGGAACTGAATCAAGGATGCCTTCGCGCCCAGCAAAAAGCGGTGAATCCCAAGGGATTCACCGCTTTTCTGTTGCCTGCCGCCGCTTCTACTTCGTCGCGGGAGCCGCACCCGGCGCAGCCTGCATTCCCAATTCTTCCGGCGCGCTCAGCGTATGCGTATCCCACCAGCGCTGCAGCACGTGCTCCCAGCGATCGTCGCGCCCGATCCACAACTGCGCCGCCGCATCGAAGTGGCTCAGGTTGTTCTGCAGCGAATACACCCGGTTGTCGCGCAGCCATGCCTGCTCGTAGAGCACCCGCAGCTGGGTATACCCATCGCGAAGATCCTTCAGCCGGCCATTGTTCTCGCCGATGGCATAGAGCAGATTCTGAATCTCGCCCCAGTGTTCCTTGTCGTTGGGCAGCGCAAGGGCCTTGTTATACAAGGCAACGCAATCCGAGCCCGACTGGAACTTGTACGCCATGAAGTCGATGCGCCGGGCCCCGAGTTCCAGCGCATCCAGCGCCTCTGTATTCTCCAGCTTGCCTGCCGCCTTCGCTTCGGCCAGCAGCGTAATCGCGCGCTCCGCGTGCAGCCGCACTTCGCTGGCCACGGGCAGCATCTTAGCCGCAATCTTCTGGCCTTCCGTCGAGAAAGGATCGAGCCAGAAATAACGGTCTTGCGCGTCGTACAGATCCGCCTTCCGCAGTGCCGCGTGCGCGGCCATGATCTCCCGCTGCGCCTGGTTGATCTTTCCCGTCGCATCGCGATGGAAGGCCTGTCCGAACGAGTCCAGAAACTGGACTTCCGAGCTTTCGCCCTTCTGCCATCCCGCGGCCGCGCCAAACAGCACGCCCACCCAGTTCTCGTCGAAGATGCCTTCGCCGTCGTCGTTCCACACCGTATTCAGTTCGCCGGTCGAGCCTAGCGCCTGCCCATCCCTTACAAATGCGCGGATGTTGCCCAGCGCCTCGTTGTTGTTCGGATACAGCCGGCTCCAGTTGTTCACGCCCGGCGCAACCCACGTCTCCAAACCCACCTTGGTGAACGGCTCAATGATCGGCTTGAAGTCCGGCTTGGCGTCGTAGTCCCACGGCACTGCGATCATGTCCTTGGGCAGCGTTCCCACCAACTCCGGCGAGTTCACCGCCACATCGCCCCAGAACAGCAACTGCTTCTTGTTCGGTGCGAGCGTGGTGTGGATCTGGGTCAGAAAGTTCAGGTAAACCGCGCCCAGCCCCTTCGCCTTCACCTCGTCGTGGGTGCGGCCCTGCCCCAGTTCGAATGTCTCGTCCGCCCCGATGTGCGCGTAAGGACCGGGAAACACCTTGGCCAGTTCGCTGAACCAGCCCGCAATCACCGGCAGCGTCCCAGGGTCGCCGGGAGCCAGTACCGATCCATGAGGGGTCTCGCCCAAGCCGGAATACTGCTCAAATTTAAGGTAATGGTGCAGATGCCCGAACGACTCCTGCTCGGGAATCACGGTGATGTGGTATTTCGCCGCGTACTCCACCAGTTCCTTCGCCTCATCCGGCGTCATCGCCCCACCCGGATAAGCCGCCACCGGCGAAGACGCATAGGCAAAGGTGTGCTCGAAGTAGGGCGAGAAGGTATTCACCTTATAAGCCGCCAGGGTCCGGATCTCGCGCTTCAGGAAGTCCATCGTGGGCAGCGGCCCGCGCGACCAGTCGTCCGAAAGCCCGCGATGCTTCATCGCCGGCCAGTCCCGCACGGTAGGCGCCAGCAGGACCGTTTCCTCGCCCGATCCGCGAATCAGCTGCTTCACCGTCTGTGCGCCATAAAAGAGCCCGGCCGAGCTCTCCGCAATGACGGCGAGTCCGTGCGCATGGGGAACCAGGATATACCCCTCATCGTGCATCGCAGGATCGAAGGTCAGTTTGGAATCGGCTAGGATTTGCTTGCCCAGTTTCGAGTCTGTCCGCTCCAGATAGACCCGCGCCTCGTCGTCGCGATGAGTACGCGCTTCTCCAATGATTGGCAGGGTCGACAGGTCCTGAACAACGAATCTGTCCTCGGGGTTTGTCTCACCGAGAACCGCCAGGCCGGCATGGCCAATGGGCAGTTTCGTCACCGCCGTGCATTCCCGCACCGCGGGAACAATATGCAGGTCGGCGCAGGTGAGTGTTTGTGCGTGCCCGCTCAGGCTCGCGGAAACGGCAACCAGGCAAATCAAGGCAAATCGGGACCGCATGTGTTCTCTCCTTTAATCCAATGGATGCAAGGCTAATATATGAACACGCAATTTGTCACTTTTGGCCTTAAATGATCAAATCGACAGGAACCCCCGCAGGGCCTGATCCACGTTTTGCATCGTCTCCGCGTCCACCCGGCCGATCGGCGGACCGACCTTGGCCCTTGGGACTGTTGTGGCTTTATCGACCATGATCTGGGACTCAACCCGAAGCCCGCTCTCTTCGCCAGCCGGAACTGACCGTGCCCTCAGAATGCGTATCCCTTAACCAGCCTCCGAAGATGGGTGCCCCATCCTTTCCCGCGTATTTTGCGGGAAAGGGTGGGAAACAAGGCCGCTCATTTCTTGCCGGATCACTAGCGCGGGCTACGCGCAGCGGCTGCCTCACCGCAGGCTCTTCAGCGCCGGGTACAGTTTCCGCCACTGCGCGTATCCAGCCGCGTAGGCCGCCTTTTCCGCCGCATCCGGCTCGATCCGCTGCGCCACTTCAATCGCCTGTCCGCAGGCCGCATCCAGATCCGCCCAGTGCCCCGCGCCCACTCCCGCCATCAGCGCCGCCCCGAACGCGCCGCCTTCTTCCGCGGCCAGCACTTCCACAGCCTGTCCGTACACGCCGGCCTGGATCTTCCGCCACAGCGGCCCTTTGGCTCCGCCGCCGCCCAGCCGTATCGCGTTCACCGGGATGCCGAGATCCGCAAACAGCGTAAAAGTGTCCTGCAGCGAATAGGCCACGCCTTCCAGCACCGCGCGCACAAAATGCGCCGCCGTGGTGGTGGTGCTGATCCCCGCAAACGCCGCCCGCACCAGCGGGTCCAGATGCGGCGTCCGCTCGCCCTGCAGGTAAGGAGCCCATTCCAGCCCCTCGCTGCCAGCCGGGATTTTGGCCGCAGCCGCCGTCAGCGCGTCGTAATCCTGCCCGGCGAAGAACGTCTCTTTCAGCCAGCGGAAGCTCAACCCCGCCGACTGCGTCACGCCCATCACGTGCCACACGCCCGGAACCGCATGGCAAAAAGTGTGCATCCGCCCCAGCGGATCGCGCGTTGGTTTGGCAGTAGCGGCGAACACCACGCCCGAGGTGCCAATGGTCGCCGAAACCGAACCCGGCTGCAGGATCCCCATGCCCACCGCGCCCGCTCCCTGGTCGCCCGCGCCCGCAACCACCGGAGTCCCGGCAGCAAGTCCCGTCAAACCTCCAGCAACCTCGCTGACCCGCGCACATACTTCCGGCGACTCATAAACCTTGGGCAGCCAGCTCTCGGGAATCCCCGCGGCTTCGGCCACTTCCCGCGACCAGCGCCGGTTGGTCACATCCAGCAGCAAGGTGCCGCTGGCTTCCTGCACGTCAATCGCGAACTCGCCGGTCAGCCGGTAGCGAACGTAATCCTTGGGGCACAAAATGTGCCGCGTCTTGGCGAAAATCTCCGGCTCATGCGTCTTCACCCACAGCAGCTTGGTCAGCGTGAAGTTGGGCAGCGCCGGATTGCAGGTCAGCTCGATCAGCTTCTCATAGCCGATCTTTTCGTGCAGCCAGTCGCATTCCGGCTGCGTGCGCGTGTCGCACCAGATCAGCGACGGCCGCAGCACCTGGCCGTTCTCGTCCAGCAACACCGCCCCATGCATCTGGCCGGTCAGCCCAATCGCAACAATCGGTTGCCGTGGCTCGGGAGCGGCTTCGAGCGCTCCGCGGATGGCCTCCTGCGCAGCCCGCCACCAATCCTCCGGCTCCTGCTCCGCCCAGCCCGGATGGGGCGTGCGAAACGCCGCATGTTCGCTGCAGGCGCCTGAAATCAGCTTGCCTTCAGCATCCGCCACCACCGCCCGCGTGCCGCCCGTGCCCACGTCCATCCCCAGCAACCACATGATCCGCATTCTCCCTTGATAAATCGCTTTTCCTGCGAGGGAAGCATAGCAGCACAAGCATCGTGGAGTACAGAGGAAACAGCCATTGATCCGACGCGGACAGCCTCAAACGCTGACGCTTTCGTCGCTCTAACCCGAGCAAACAACTTGAAATCTACGTATTTCCCTTCTTGAGCAGAAATGGAAGGTCTTGCTGATCTGATCCGAGCATGTGGTCGTAGAGCCAGTCCTTCAGAACCACCATCATTTCCAGCGAGGGCGCGGCGGCCCCACTGCTTACGTAATCCGCCTGCGCGCGCTCCACCACCGCCAACATGGCATAGTGCCCTTTCTTATGCTCTTCTGCACGCGGAGGATCGTTTTCTTCAAAGAGCTGTTCCTCCCTGGCAAAGTGATGGCGTGTGTGTTCCACCAATCTTTCCAGGATGCCAACCAGGGCTTCCCGCCCTAACCCTGCCTGGACCCCGTCATACAACTCGTTGGTCATCTCGACCAGTTTCTTGTGGTCGCCGTCGATCTCCTCGATGCCCAGGACAAGCCTGTCGTTCCATGCCATGAACGGCATACTTTTCTCCCCCTGCTCGGCCCACGCCAGACGGTTGAAGCGGTCGGCCCCCTGGCGCGAAGATTTGCTCTTCTTACCCACGATTATCCGCTGATTTTGCTCGCTGACCGCGCCAATAGCTCATATTTCATCGGGATCGCGCCGCTCCCGCGCTACAGCATTTCCGATTCTGCTCTTTACAGAGGCCTCAAGCTCAAGTGGCTCTTTCACCATGAAAAAGCCCCCTTGCACGATCTGACAATGGCAACATGTGAATCGAAAATGCTCTGGCATCGTCCTGAATCGGGATCGGCCCTGCTCACTTCACCCAGGTGCGTCGCATGACCCGGAGAATACCTTATTGCGGTACACCACACCGCCTTGTGATCTAAAACACACCCACAGCCTCCGCGCGGGGGCGAAAATGGAGTGGTGAGGCCGTGCAGTCGTTCCTACGCCGGCCGGGAGAGAATTAGATGAGCGATCTTGCCCCTTTGGCTGAAGCCGTTGCCGTTGATCCACTGGTAGACCATCCGGCCGATTTCCATGTTTTTCACAAGTTCCTTGAGCGTTGCAAGTCCTTGCCCGCCATCACCGTTGCGGTAGTCTGGCCCCTCTCCGACGTGGCCTTGCGCGGCACCGTCGAGGCCGCTGAAGAAGGTCTCATCAAGCCCACCCTGATCGGCGACGAAGCCCAGATGAAGGCGTTGGCTGCCAAGATCGGCGTCAACATCAGCGCCTACACCATCGCCCAGGCCGACACCGAGCGCAAGGCTGCCGAACTTGGCGTCGCCATGTGCCGCACTGGTCAGGCCCAGGCCATGATGAAGGGCAGCCTGCATACCGACGAACTGATGAAGGCCGCCATGCAGCGCGATACCGGCCTGCGCACCTCGCGCCGCATCAGCCATGTGTTTGTGATGGACACCCCTGCCTACGCCCGCACCCTGCTCATCACCGACGCCGCCATCAACATTGAGCCGGAGCTGGAAGACAAGGTCCACATCGTGCAGAACGCCATCGATCTGGCGCATGCTCTGGGCATTCCCAAGCCCAAGGTTGCCTTGCTCTCGGCCGTGGAAACCGTCAATCCCAAGATCAAGTCCACCCTCGATGCGGCCGCGCTCTGCAAGATGGCCGACCGCGGTCAGATCACCGGCGGCGTTCTCGACGGCCCCCTGGCTTTCGATACCGCCGTCAGCGTCAAGGCAGCCAACATCAAGGGACTGGTCTCGCCGGTCACCGGTCTTGCCGACATCCTCGTCGTTCCCGACCTGGAGAGCGGCAACATGCTCGCCAAGCAGCTCGAATACCTTGGTGGAGCACAGCTGGCCGGCATCGTGCTCGGAGCAAAGGTGCCCACCATCCTCACCAGCCGCGCCGACTCTGCCGCCACTCGCCTGACCAGCTGCGCGGTGGCCGTGCTGCTGCACTACGCCAACAACCCGCTGCCGGTGGCATAACCTGCTTCCGCTCCAAAGAAGAAAGGGCGCGATTCCCATCCGGGATTCGCGCCCTTTCTTTATGCGGCCAGAAAACGATCGGCCTTCTGGAATGCAAGGCGATGCTTCAGTTCTGAGACTCCGCTATTTCAAAGTCAGGCGTTCTTGCCGAGCGCGCCTGCGCTCTGGCTTTCCAGACGGAGGAGGCGCTTGTCCACATCGAGCAGGTTCTTGACATGCTGAAATTGAACAAGAATCATTTCCTGGCGAACGTTGGCCTTCTCTTCGGCTGCGGAGAACCTCGTTTCCATCGTCTTTTCGGTCGCGGAGAACCTCGCTTCCATCGTCTTTTCGGTCGCGGAGAACCTTGCTTCCACTGTCTTTTCGAGTGCAGAAATCCTGGTATCCATTGTCCGTTCGACAGAGGAGACCCTGGCATTCACGGCGTCAATCTTGCTCTCAATGACGTCGAACTTGGCAGCGACTGCCCGCAACTCCGGTGCCAGAAAGTCCTGCAGAACTTGACGGAGATCTTCTACGACGCTCATGCACTCATTCTGGGCGCGGTCCAACAGCCTGTCAACAAAAGACGAAGAGTCAGACTCGCGAGATTAACTCTCGCCGGAATCCATTGCAACGCACGGCTAAAGCATTTTCGATTCTGCTCTTTACAGAAACCTCAGGCTCAAGTGGCATTTTCATCAAGAAAAGGCCACCTTGCACGATCTGACAATGGCAACATGTGAATCGAAAATGCTCTAATATTCCAGTTGCAGTTAGCGTCTTACGGAGGGAGCATGGGCCTTCAGGCCCATGAAAGAGCCGCAAATCAGGGTAGCCTTTAGGCTCGGGCCCTTGTCTTTTTGCGGCGCCCCGCGAAGTACAGCTGTAGTTCTATGGCGGTCCCGCAATTGCCGTACCCCGGAACCACAAACCTGAAGTGGCCTTTTCCCCGACGACAAGACGACGTATTGCGAATCACGCACTCTTGGCGCCCGATTCGATCCGCTGGCTTTCCAGTCGTTGCACTCTTCTGTCCATATCCATCAAGCCCTTCACGGCTTCGAATTGGATCAGGAGGATTTCTTGTCGACTCGACGCCTTGTCCTCCGCCGCACTGAGGCGAGCATTGACCGTAGCTTCAAGCGCGCCAAACTTGGAGTCCATTGCGCTGAACTTGGAGTCCATTGCATCGAAACGGGTGTTCATCTTGCTTTCAAGTGAGTCTATTCTGCTGCTTAGGAGCGCGAACTTGCTGTCCACAGCGTCGAACTTGGCAGCAACTGCCCGCAACTCCGGCGCCAGAAAGTCCTGTAGAACTTGACGGAGATCTTCTACGACGCTCATGCACTCATTCTGGGCGCGGTCCAACAGCCTGTCAACAAAAGACGAAAGGTCAAACCCGCCAGATCGATACTTGCCCAAGGCAAGCCCGCGCGGTCAGTGCCTCAGTCCATCGACATCGATAGCTCGTGGCGCACATCCGCTCCGCGCACCCAGAAAATCACATCCGTGGCGATATTCGAGGCATGATCTGCAATCCGCTCCAGATTCTTGGCCACCAGGATTCCGTTCAGCGCCTGCGAAGTGAACTGCGGCTTGTCCTCGATCAGTTTAAGCAGATCGTCGTGGGCGCGGTGATTCATGCGGTCGATCTCATCGTCCATCTCGCGCACCGCCTCGGCAAGCCGTGCATCGCCATCCAGCAGCGCCTGCACCGCCGAACGGATCATGCGCCCGGCAAACTCGCCCATGGCGGCAAAGTCCACCGGCAGCTCAACCGCTTCCATGGCCAGCATCGCCTTGGCGCGGCGCGCAATGCCCATCGACTGATCGCCGATCCGCTCCAGATCGCCGTTGATCTTGATCACCGCCAGGATGAAGCGCAGATCGATGGCCATGGGCTGTTCTTTTGCCAACAGCTCATAGGCCATTTCGTCTAGCTCGCGCTGCGCGGTGTTGATCGCCGTTTCGTTCTGCTTTACGTATTGGCACAGCCCAAGGTCCCGCTGCAGGTAGGCGTCCACAGCCGACTCCACAGCCAGTTGCGACAGTGCCGCCATGGCCAGAAGCTTGTCCTTGAGTTCGGCGAGTTGCTGATGAAAATGGATCCGCGGCAAACCTGAAATCTCCTATCAACGATTCTGCATCATTGCATGTTACTACGGGGCGAAATTCACGATTCGCACCAGAAAGATCACCCACTGGGATTTCAATTCCCGATTTGACTTGGACGCGGCGCAAGTGCGAACGATTTTAGGTGAAGTGCGCACCATAAAATCGCTGTCATCCTGAGCGAAGTTTGGCGCGCAACCGGGGCCCCGGCGACAGGTCTTCGTCGCTGGGGTGGTTGGGCGCCAAACGCAGTCGAAGGACCTGCGGTTGCTCTCCTCGCTATTCCATGAATCTCACACTCAAGACACTCGGGCCTGTTCCCAATACCTCACTCCCAAAATATGAGACCGGCGAAGCATCGCTGCTTTTACCGCTTCTTGTACTGACCGCGCCAGGAGGGCAGAACCTCGATATCGTCCATCGAATCGGTGCGGTCACGGCGAATCGAGTTGTTCCCTTTATTCGCCCCTTTCGCGTCCAGCTCGACGGCGGGCTTGGGGGGCAGAAACTCCGGCTGCGCGGTTACCACCGCCGGCAATGCGGCTGCGCGCGCGCCTTCGGGCTGCGGAGTACCGGTCCTGGAAGCGCTGCTCTCCGGCCGCTTGCCCGGAATGGGCGCCTCATCAAAGCGCGCATGAGCGCTGGGAGCCTTTTCCACTTCCATGTGCGACTGCGGCTTTTCAATCGCCGGTCTGGACAGGTTCTTCATCGCCTCTGTGAAGCGGGCGTCGCGCAGGCTGGCCAGTTGCGAGGCCTGCGTGCTGATCGCCGGTTCGCGGCCCGGCGCACGACTCGCCCGAATTTCGTCTTCTACCGGCCGTGCAAATTCCGGCCTGACCACTGGCCTGGCCGCGTTCTCCCACGCCTGTGACCGCACTTGGGCAGGGTCTTGCGCTGGTTTCTGTGCAGCGACAGCGGGCGGAGTCGGCGATTCGGGTCTCTTCGCGGCCGGGGCCGCAGAGGGCGCAACAGTCGCAGCCGACGCAGCATCAGCGACAGGCGCTTGAACCGGACCACCCTGGGGTATCCCGCCTTCCGCCCTGGGCGCCGCGGAACGGCCGCGAGCAATTTGCCCGTCTTCATATCCAGGCGGCCTCGTCGGGCGCTGCGGCAATGCCTGTTCAGGGAATGACGGGGCTACAGGTATTCTCGCCGCCTCGGCTTCGGCCCCGCGCGTCGCGCCATTCCTGGGCGTTGGCGCTGCTGAAACAGGCTCGGATTCAGCGCCCTCTGCCTTGGCGCTCTCCGGCATCGGAACCGCGGGCTCTGAAGCTCCGGGAGTAAGCTCGCCGCCCGAATTTCGGCTGGAGCCCTTGTCGAGGCTCGGCGTCGTGCGCCCCGCGCCGATTTCCGGCTTCGCTGCCGCGGCATGTGCCTTGAATCGCGGCGTAATGCGGCTGTGCAAGTCCTGGTGCTGCTCCATCGCGAGCACAGTGTGCCGAAAGCTCAGATCGGCGGTCTTCAGCCCCACCTTGTTCAGTACAAACCCAGCCGCCGCCACATTCAGGCGCGTCAGCGTATCGGCGGCGGCGCGCAATTGCGCCCGCGTCGTCACGCCCGACTCCAGCACCACGATCGCCGCATCCACATAGCGCGCCAGGTACTCGGTCTCAGCCGATATCGCCAGCGGAGCAGTGTCGCGCAGCACCAGCGCTTCCAACTCTTCTCCTGCCCCCGCGAGTTGCTGCATCAGCGAACTCGGCCGGCTCGCTTTGTCGCTCTGCACCAGCGCCGTCGATTTCGCCTTGCTTGCATTGCCGTGCCCCGCGCCTTGACCGTGCTGCGTGGCCACACCCATCGCATCCACCAGCACTGCCGGCCGCCCCATCGACTCCAGCATCGCGCGCACCCGGGTCGCGATCGTCGTGGTTCCCGCGCCCGTTCCGACCCCCGTAAAGATGCAATTCTTAAGGTTGCCCTGCCGGCACGCATGATCGATCGCCACAGTCAGGCGCAGCATATGGTCTTCGGCAATGCCTGGCGAAACCTCGCGAAAGTTCGGCAGTTGCGCCATCGGCGCAAAACCCAGCACCGCCGCCACATCCGCAGCCGTATAGATCCGCTGGTCCAGGTTGCTCGCGACCAGCACCGCAGCCAGCGCTAGAATGATTCCTCCGAAGAAGTAGATCATCGGCTTTTTCAGAACCAACACCCAGGCAATGTGAATGGGGACCGATGCGACCGCCGAAAAATACGCCGAGCCCGGAGCATTGGCTTGCAGCGTCTGGTTGCGCACCTGCTCATCCAGCACCGCAAAGCGGTTCTGCAATCGAGAAATGTCCGTCGCCAGATCGGCCGCCCGCTGCATCTGCGGCGTCGCCCCGCCGGCCGCTGCCGCCAGTTGCGATAGCTGCCCGTTCAACCGGTCCTGCACCGCGGTCGTCCGGTCCAGATCCGTGTGCAGCCGCTGCTCGATCCGCGCCGAAACCTTGCCCCGCAGTTCCTTCATCATCGCGTCCAGCGAGTTGTCGATCTGCGCCAGTTCCGCCGCGTCCTGCTTGTACTGCGGATGGTTCGGCGTCAGATTCGCCATCTGCGCAATCAGCACCGCGCGCCGCTGGTTCAGCGACATCTTCATGCTCACCAGCCCAGGGTCCGTGGCCGCCAGTTCGTCCGCTTCGGCGTTCAACGCCTGCGGTGTCGCCCCTTTCACGGCTTCCATGGTCGCCAGCCGCGCCGCCGCCTCGTCGCGCGCCGCGCGCGCCTTGATCAGCTCTTCACGCAGGGCGGTAATGTCCGTGTCGTAGTGGTCCACGGCTCCCGCACCGATTGAGGCGGTGCCCAGCTTCGCGTTCAGCGCCTCCTGCTCGGTCCGGTCCGCAGCCAGTTCCTTCGCCACCCGATCTTGCTCGGCGCGCAGCATCGCCAGCCGTTCCACATCCCCGGACTTCTCCTGCTGCGAAGCATTCTCCACCAGCGCCAGCGCCATCGAGTTGGCAATCCGGGCCGCCAGCTCGGCATCGTGTGCCTGCGCGGTGATCATGATCTGGTAGCTCGTCGCCAGCCGCTTGGCTTCCACCACCTTCGCCAGCCGCGCCGTCGCGGCCTGTTCGCTTTCGTCCGAACGCTGAAATCCGATCCCGATCTTGTGCAGGGCGCTCAGCAGCACGCTGGGATGGGTAACCGCCTGCATCTGCTGCTGGATCACCGTGTCATAACTATTGGTATCGTTCGGCCAGTTCGTCTTGGCCTCCGTCGACATCATCTGCGGCGATGCCGGCTGAATGAATACCTGGCTGTCGGCGACATACAGCGGCCACTTCAACGCCAGGCTCACCACGGCCAGCGCCAGGCCAGTCGACGCAATCGCTAGCGCCATCTTGCGGTGCATCTGCAGGCTGCGCCGAACATTCAGATGGAAAAACGGCTGCCCAGACCCACCTGCCGCAGCTCCGCCTCGCGACGGCGCAGCCCCATTCCCGGCGTCCCCAGCCCTGGCCGGATCGAAACCTGCGGGTTGACTTGGCATCTGTTTCATAGCGGCCCCACCAGGTAGCTGAGCGTCGACAGTTGCATCAGCGGGCTCAGCCGCTGCAGCACATAGGTTGCGCGGTTGAATCCGCTCCGCGGTACAAAGATGATATCCCCTGGGTGAAGCGTCACTTCCAGCGTCTTGGTCGGATTCAGCACGTCCTTGAACGAGAGAATCCGCGACTTGCCGTTGGCCGGGTCAACGATCTGGATGTGCGGCGTGTTGCCGGCGGATTCGGTAAAACCGCCCGCGCTGGCCACCACACTCGCCAGCGTCGAATTGCTCAGCAGTTGAATGGCCCCTGGATTATGCACTTCCCCCAGCACCGAAACAAACCGCTCCGCGCCGTTCGGAACATAAATCACATCGTCGCGGCGCAACCGCAGGTCCGCCAGCGGATTGCCCGAATCGATCAGCGCCTTCAGCTCCACCCAGACCACCTGGTCCTGGCCCCGATAAATCGCGCAGCGCTCGGGAATCTGCGTCACCTTCTTCGGGTCGGTCTGCAGCCCGCCGATCGAGAGCGCCTTCAGCAGCGTCGGAGCGCCGTCAAACGTCACCACTCCGGGATGATCCACCGCCCCCAGCACCACCACCGTGTTGGCCGTATATTTGGTTACCGAGATCTGCACTTCGAGGTTCGCATAATAGCTGCTCAGCGCCGTCGAAATGAGCTTGGCCGACTCCGTGCGCGTCAGCCCGGCCAGCACCAGTTCTCCGGCCAGCGGCAGCGACACGCGTCCATCCGGACCCACCACCAGCTTGGCCTGCATCTCCGGACGCCCGGCAAAATCCACCGTCAGTTCATCGCCTTTGCCCAGCCGGTATTCTTCATCCGCGGCGGGCTCAAAATGTCGCAGCACATCCATCGGATTCGGCTTCAAAACCGGGTCCGAACCCGTATTCGAAACGGGACTTGAAACAAGTCCGGCGGGCTCCCCTCCGCCTGCTTGCGGAAGCATAGCCGGCCCAGCCGTCTGGCCCGCCAGCCGGGCCGCGGCCGCAAGAAGCAGCCCTGCACATGCCATCGTCTTTCGCGAATTCATGCGGATCTCGTCTCCAGCGTGCCAACCCTACCCGCGCATGGTTCTTCCATTTATTGGATCGAGGGGGTCCTTTTGCCAGAATAGCGCCTATTCAGAAATTCTGTATTCCCCAAATAGGGGACACGCAAAGCTATTCCGGGTGTGTACATGCTGGATCAACGGCCCTAAGCCTATTGAAGGAGCGCTTATCCTTCCCCCCTTGTCATCCTGAGCGACCCAAAGCGCAGCGAAGGGGAGTCGAAAGCCTGCCCTGAGCGAAGCCGAAGGGGACCCGCGGTTGCTTTTCGGGCGCAGCGAAGGGGAATCGAAAGCCTGCCCTGAGCGAAGCCGAAGGGAACCCGCAGTTGCTTTTCGGGCGTTGCGCACCGCAGCCAAAGGGAACCTGTTTCTCGTTCCCCGCCCAGTGCCCAGGAAACCGCGAACCCACTGAATGAATCGCGCCAACAAAAAATAAATATTTGTTGCAACAAATATCTCCCCGCCACATCCAAGTCAGTACAAGACGATTTTGAAGTCCCCTCCTGGACTTCCCCATCGGCTGAGGCTTTTCGCTTCAGGATTGGGCTTTCCAGGCGCACAAACCGGCCGGAACCGAGCACCTTTTCCGGCCATCGAAATTCGGCCTCCGGGCCCGTCATCGACCCAACACCGAAAGGAAATTTTGACCATGAAGCGCCTCTTCCTCGCCACTTCCCTGCTCGCCCTTTCCACCTCTTTCGCACTCGCTCAGACTTCCACCTGGGCCTCTGACCCCGCGCACAGCGAAGTCGACTTCAGCATCAGGCACCTGGGCATTTCCAACGTGCATGGGCGGTTCGGCAATGTGAACGCCACCATCGCCTACAACGAAGCCGATGTCACCAAGTCCACTGTCACCGCCACCATCGATGTCTCCACCGTCGACACCGGTGTAGCCCAGCGCGACACCCACATCAAGAGCCCCGATTTCCTGGACGTAGCCACCTATTCAACGGCCACCTTCACCAGCACCAGCGTCGCAAAGAAGGGAAGCACCCTTGAAGTCGCCGGTAACTTCACCCTGCACGGCGTTACCAAGCCCATCGTCCTCGAAGTGGAAGCTCCCGACGCTCCCATCGTCGGCATGATGGACCACAAGCCGCACCGCGGATTCTCGGCGACCACCACCCTCAGCCGCGCCGCCTTTGCCATCGGACCCAAGTTCCCCGAAGCCATCGTCGGCGACGCCGTCAAGCTCACCATCGAGCTGGAAGCCGTCAAGCAGTAAGTCTTTTCCGCACCAATGACCGCCGTCGAACCTTGGGCACCTGGGAAGGCCGGGTGCCCCACCCTCGGCGCGCATTTGTTTTTGCGCCTAGGGTGGGCAGCCACGAACCCACACGTGAACGTTCTTGTTGCCAAACGAAAGCCGGACCCCCACTCCAAACCGACCGGCGTATCCTGAAACCACCCTGGAAGCCTTCCGATGACCAGTCTGAAACTTGAGATCGCGCAGCAGAAACCCTTCGCCAGCCTCGAAGAAGAGGCCCTACTGAATCTCCTGCGCACCTCCGACTGCATGTCGCGCGCCTTCCAAATCAAGACGCGCTCCTGGGGACTCACTTCGACTCAATATAATGTCCTGCGCATTCTGCGCGGCTCCCAGCCGCATGGGCTCACCTGTTCGGCCATTGGTTCCCGCATGATCGCTGCCGAGCCAGACATCACTCGTCTGCTGGCGCGTCTCAAGGCGCTCCACCTGGTCAGTCAGGCGCGCGATACGGCAGACCGTCGCGTGGTCTGGACGAAGATAACAACTGAAGGGATGGAGTTGCTGCAGAAAATGGACCCAACCATTGAGGCCGCGCCCGCCCAACTGATCGGGCATATGTCGCGCGCCGACCTGGCCGAGCTGATACGCCTGCTCGAGCTGGCGCGCAAAGCCTGCCCCGCGCAGCTCTAGAGCATTTTGGCTTTTGCTATAGACCACCGTGCCCCATCCTTTCCGCGTTCTTCTGCGGAAAGGGTGGGAAGCCGATCACAGTTCCGGTCTATACCATTTCCAAAAATGCCCTAAGATTGAATCTTTTCGAGGTCTTGGGAATGCAGGAAGCCTCAGGGCAGGGCTTCACAGGCTGCGGACAAACTCAGCTCGGCCTCTGTTTTGAAAGGGCATGGCTTCACAGGCTGCGGAAGAACTCGATTCAGGGTGGCTTTGTAACAGGGCATGGCTTTAGCCGTGCCGATAAGGCCAATAAGATGAATAGGGCTTTAGCCCCTGCGGCGCCGTTCTCGACAGCGCCGCGTCCCTACTGCCCCACCAGCTTCTGCATCATCTCTTCGGCCGAATCCGCCTGGACAATCTTGTTGTGCAGGCAATAGAGCGCCAGCTCCAGCCGGTCAGACACGCCCAGCTTGTCGTAGATCTTGCGCAGATAATTCTTGATCACCTGTTCCGTCGTTCCCAGTTGGAAGGCGATCTCCTTGTTCCGCTTGCCCTGCGTAATGCAAGCGATGATGGCCGTTTCCTTGGGCGAAAGCCGGGGCTGGGAGCGCGGGCTGGTCAGTGCCGAAGCCTGCGCCCGGTAGGCTTCGATCACCCATCGCACCGACTGGTTATCGATCCACGTCTCTCCGGCGGCAATCCTGCGCACGCAGCGCACCAGCAGATCGGGTGAAATCGAGCGCGAGATGATCCCGCGAACCCCGCGCCGGTAAAGCTCGACGGTCTGGTCCTCATCCGACTGCACCGCCTGCACAATCACCTTCACATCCGGCGCGCTTTGCAGCAGTTCCGGAATCACATTGGCGGCGCCCGCCAGCAGCCCGCCCTCCAGCAGCACAACCTCCGCTGGATAGCGCTCGATCGCCTCGCGCAGGCTCTCCAGCGAGTCTGCTTGCGCCACTACGCGCAGGTCGTCTTCGAGTGCAAATACCTTGCGAATGCCCACCCGGTAAATAGCCTGAGAGTCCGCAAGAATAATGCGAACCGTCCCAGGTTTTACTGGAGCTGCAAGCACTTCGCCGTCATCGGAAGAATCGTCCAGAAAGTCCATAGTCGGCTGTCGCCAATTACCTTGCTTTCATTGATTTGAGAACTTGTACTCATCAATCGTCGCAGCCGCCAGGTACTGAGTTTGATTTATGCAGCAGCGTACCACACGACCTGCGCAGTGAACCAGAACATCGTGAGGAGTGCCCAGAACTGTCCCCGGCATGCAAAGCGAAAAACGAATCTCGCCCCACGCCTCCAGCGGCGATTCCACCTCAAACAGCACTCCATTCGCTGAAACATTCCGCGTCAAGGCCGCTATCTCCACATCGTTCGAAGAGAACCGAAGCGGCAACGCCAGCGGAAAACGAACCGAGTAGCGCACTTCCGGTCTGGTAGGCTTCGATTCCTTGTGCGCCCGCGTGCCGATACATGCATACTGCGCGTCGAATTTCAGTGTGTCCATAGCCTGCACCCCTGCCCAACCCGGTCTCGGTCAGCAATTCCAAAGGTACGGGCCCCCTCCAGCCAACTGCTGCTTTCGCGCGGCCCGCGCATTCCTGAAGGTAACTCATTCTAACCCGCTTGAATGCCCAAAACAACAGATGAAGCCACCAAGGTAACATCCGCCTGCTTGCACTGCCTCCCGGCGACAATCGATTGCGGCCTACGCAACCGTCGTCCACCACGCCAGGCAGTCGGCGGCCGGATTGTCCAACCGTACCACGCTTCCGATCATGGGCGTAACCAATTCCGGCCGCATCGCGCCGGCAAGATCGGTAAGGCTGCGCAGCGGCGCATCCCAGTCGTGATTCGAAATGCAGAACTTCGAGTTATGTACGGGCACAATCAGCTTCGCCTGCAGGTCTTCGCCTGCTCGCAGCGTCTCCTCCGGCATCAGGTGAATATACCTCCAGGCCGCGTCGTACTGGCCGTTTTCAAGCACCGCCAGATCGAATCCGCCGAACCGCTCGCCGAACTCCTTGAAATGCGGACCGTAGCCGCCGTCCCCGCCCAGAAAGATCTTGTAACCGCCCGCCGTCCGCACTGCAAACGAAGCCCACAGCGTCTGATTGCGGTGCAGACCCCGGCCCGAGAAATGCCTCGCCGGCAAAACCTCCGTCGTGAACCCGTCTCCGAGTCTGATCCTGTCCCCCCAGTCTCCTTCGCTGATCGCAGCGGGAGCATAGCCCCACCTCTCCAGGTGCGCCCCCACCCCCAGCCCGCAGATTACCCTTTTCACCTTTGGCCGCAACTTGGTCACCGTCTCGTGGTCGAGGTGATCCCAGTGATCGTGGGTGATAAACAGGTAGTCGATGTCCGGAAGATCCGCGACCGTATAAGGATCGGTGCCCGCAAACGCCTTGGTCGTAAAAGACACCGGCGAAGCGTGTCCGCTCAGCACCGGATCAACCAGAATCCGTTTCCCCTCCACTTGCAGGAAATAGGAGGAGTGCCCGAACCAGACAAAATGGTTCTCCGCCGGATTCAGTTGCCGCAAATCCCGCCGCACCGAGGGAATCCTGTCCGTCGGGAAGCGCCGCTTGTTGCCGTTGAAGATGAAGTTCAGCGTGACCCCCAGGCTCCCGTTTTCCCCCGTCATCATCGGCGTCTCAAGAAGGTTCTCAAACCTCCCGTTGCGGAAATTCGGCGACCTCTGAATCCGCCCCAGCCGCTCGCCCGTCGCCTCGCCGCCGAACTTCGCCTGCCGCAAAAATCCCCAAATCCCACCGGCAAATGCGCCCGCCAATGACATCAGGGCCACGCTTCCCGCCTTCAGAAAAATGCGTCGCTCCAAACTCTCCCCCCGGATCTGCGCCCCTGCGCTCGATATCTTTGTCTAACTCGATGCCAGAACGGTTCATCGGGCAGCGCCGTTCTTCCCGCTCGATAGCCTGAATCGCTGCCCGCCGCATGGATTCGCGAGTACATGGATCGATGTTGGTTGGACGCTCCAGGCACTCTCCTGGCCGCAGTTTCCCTCACCCGCGCCAGCGGGGCTAATTCGCAAAATACTGTGTGGGTGCCCCATCCTTTCCCGCGTATTTTGCGGGAAAGGGTGGGAAGCTTTGACACCTGTTTCTTGCCGGAACACTACAGCGAAACCAGAGTTGGTGTATCCCGAAGGCACTGCATCAAAGTCGACGCGACCATCAGCGTCCGGGGTCCCCACGGACTGGTCTTCGTCTGTGGGGTGAAGCGAGCGGCGACCTTGCACGAAACTTACCGTGCCACAGGGACTCTGGTTTCGCTCTAAGGCTGGGTGCCCCAGCTGCCTCGCTTTTGGGCGCCTGGGAAACCTCGAACCCCGACGCTCCGGCTTTCGCGTGTGCCCCACCCTCGGCGCGCTTTTGCAAATCATTTCCCCTCGTTCGCGCACAATAAAGCCACACCGCTCGGGAGGGCTCTGCGCATGGGCAAACGAACCGAACTTCCCCCCACCGAACTCAAAGTGGGCGATCGCACCAACCCCGTCTTCGCCAATCCCGCCGTCGCCCGTTGCGCCGAAGCCTGGAAGCGCGTCTACGACGAAGAGATCCGGCACGGCACCCATCATGTCGTCGCCGAGTTCGAGGCCCACAAGGTCTTCAAGTACAACCTGCCTCCGCTCACCAGCCACCGGAACATCACCGACTACATCGCCTGCGTCGCCTACGGCATCGCCATCGGAGCCATGTTGCAGCACGACGGAACCAAGCTCCTCTATGCCGCTCAGGTCGCCCTCGTCGCCCTCCGTTCCCAGGCCAAAAAACCTGTCGAAGGGCGAGCGGCCGGAGAGGGAACCGGGGCCTGACCCACCCCCCCCTATGTTTTGCCGCAAAAAATCCTTGCGCATGATTTCGGCAGGACGTGAAACACCCCGCTTTTCCGGCCAGATCTGAGGGTTTCGCAAGAATGCGTCAAATTCTCCGCCCGTTTTTTCGTCGGATTTCTGCACCGGATGTGGTGAAAAATGCCTTGAATTCTCACCATGTGAAACGTTTTTAGCAATTTTTTTGTTTTCTCCCCGCAAACCTCGAGGTTCAGAGCGGCTTCAGAAAGACTGTTCCCACCTCGCCTGCGTTCAAGGTAGCTGCTCAACGCAAGAACAGGTAGCGCTGGCCTCCTGGCCGGCTGTAGCGTGGACCTCCCGGTCCACGCTCGCCCTGCACCTTCAGAAGAACCGCTCTATTCCAAATCGTTGTAGCTGATCAGTTCCACCTGTCGCTCAAACTTTTCTTTCCAGTCGCCGCGAAGCAACTCGGTCTCCGCTGCAAACTTCTCTGCGCCGGGGTGGCACATCACCTCGATGGTGCCCTTGAAGCGCATCCCGGCCCGTAGCCGCTCATGAAAGGGAGCAAAAGCCAGAAAGCCGTCCGTGGTTGTCGCATGAACCAGATTTCGCAGGGCGAAGTTCCAGGCGTTGTTCACAACTCCACGCGCGATCCGCATCGGAGCGGAAGTGCCCGCCAGGTTCCGCCTCAGGCGAACCTTGCGGATGCCAAACCTCTGCTGGATTCGCCTCAGAACCCCCAGCATCCCAACCCTCGTATGCACGTGATGATGCGAATCGATATGGCTTACCGGTACGCCCATCGCGAAGGCGCTCTCAATCTGCGCACACCACTCCACGTAGATGCCCTGCTTAAGTTCCTTCGTCAAAGGAACGCTGGAGATTCCATGCTGGGTAATTCCCAGGAACGCCCCGTTCGTATCCAACAGCGGAGCCAGTCCGGGGTCGCCGGAAAGCGACGCAAACTGCGTCAGATTCAAATGAACGCCAAAGGAGCAGTTCTTGTATCTGCCCATCTGCCGCACCGCATCTTCGGCCGCGGGAGCATTGGCCATGAGCGTCGCCGACGTTACCCGGCGCTGATCCATCAGCCCCAGAATGGCTTCATTGACCCTGCTGCTGATGCCGAGGTCGTCGCTGTTGATGATGATCTTCATAAGTGGTTATCCAGGCAAGAACGCTGTCATCTTGAGCAAAGCCGAAGGGGGACGCTGTTGATTCTCCCTGTCCTTCAATGAATCTCCGGCTCAAATCACTAGCAGTTCTCGCTTGCACTCGCTGCTGCCGGTTCTTTGGCAACCGAAGACATTTCCTTCAAAAGCCCCATCATTTTCTTCGCCGGTGCGAAGCCGCCATGCAGCAGGATGATCGCGCCCAGGTAAAGGCAGGTAAACAGCAGCGAAACCAATCCCAATCGCTCCGCGGCCCCGCTTGCCCCGGTAGCCAGTGAAAGCGCTGGCCATTGGCGCAGGATTGCTTCTGCCGAAAGGCCTGCCAGCAACGATGCGGCCACAAATCTCCAGACGGAAGAAAGCACGGGACCAACGCCCAGCCCGATCGGCTTTCCCGCATACCACATGGCCGGAACGATTAACGACCAGTAGGATACACCCCAGGCCACGGCAATGCCTTGAGGACCCCATGGCAAGCCAATGAAGAAAAGCGAAGTGGTCACCAGCCACTCCGCAATGCCCCACACGAACCAGCGATCCGCGCGGCCGATGGAAAGATGAATCCATCCGTGCGTGCCGTAGATCAACATGGCCCCGATGCCCGGCGCAAAATACGTGAAGATCAGCCCGGCTGTCTCCCACCCCGGGCCCAGCAGCAGTCGAATCAGATCCTTGCCCACCAGGGTCAGATCTCCGGCAATTCCCATGCCCAGAAATCCCATCACCGTCAGGGCGCCAAGCAGGTAGCTGCGATAAAGTTCCCGGTTGTTGCGCACCCGGCTGAGCGCGGAGACGGCAACCAGTGCGGTCGCGGAAACGAGCTGCGCGGCGGAAAGAGCAAAAAGATCGTAGGCGCGCTTGTAGAAGCCAAGCGCATGTGCCCCGAATCGCCAGCCCACCAGAAGATTGTCGGTATTCGAAGAGAAATACTGAACGCTGAAGCGCCCATAGGTGTGCGCGGCAAAGCGAAGCATCGCACCGGTTCCAGCCACGTAGCGGGGACGGCCTGGAACCCAGCGGCACATGATCATCCCGCCCGCCATCATGCTGAAGTAGAGCGCGCACCAGCCAACAACCAGCGCCCACCGGCCCCAGCCCGCAAGGCCGAACAGAATCCCCGTGGCCACCGATACCACCCGGGCTGCCACGTCGATCTTCGCAACCGTCGAAAACCGCATCGCGCGCCGCAGCAGCGCCAGGTGAACCACTGAACAACTGCTGATCAGAATGGCGGCAGACAGGGCCACACAAAGAGGCGCCAGTTCCGTCTCTCCGTAAAACTTTGCCACCAGCGTTCCGGCAGCGGCAAAGCCAGCGGTGAGCGCCGCTCCCACACCCACCGTGACCCAGAAGAGATTGCTGGCCAATCCATGGGTGACATGCTCGCACTGTGCGACTGCTTCTGTTATCCCATTCGACCCGCAACTCATCAGCAGCACGCTGAACGTGGTCACCATCGTGACCAGTCCGAATTCCCTCGGCAGAATAAGCCGTGCCAGAACCACCGTGCCTACCATCTGAATCGCCAGTCGCAGCATGCCTGAAAATATCGTGGCGCCGGCGCCGCGCATGGCAAGCTTTCTCAGCGCGTGACCGCTGTCCGGAACCGATGGTGCGAACATTCCATTTGCGTCAAATGGCTTCAACCGTACTCCCAATCAACACAGAACTTCTCGTAACAGTCAGGCACCGGTGTTTCCGACCCAGGGAGGAGGCAATTGTAGCGCCGGCCTCCCGGTCCGAGCTTTTTCTTATCAGAGGCAAGTCAGATTCCGACTCACGATCGGAACGTACCTTCATTGCAGCACACGGAATCGCCGCTGGCCCGCTCCTAGCTGTACATGCATCAGGCCCGCCGCGTTTTCGCTCTGCCTCGGGTCCTCCGCGAATGGAGTGCTCGTTGTTGCAAGCAGAAACACAACCCAGATCGGCATCATGGCCCGGAATCCTGCCTCTGCAAGACTGTAAATCAGTCCGGCAGTGATGAATGCCAGGCGAAACCGCCCGGCCAGCGGATCTACGCGAAGAACTGAAACCGCGCTGCGATAACCGTTTGCAGCCAGCCACGCCCAAAGCGCAACACCGATCAGCCCGAGTTCAAGATAAACCTGGAGGTAACCGTTGTGGGCCTGCGAAATTCCCTTGTAGCCGATGATCTGCCAAACCTTTTCAATGCGGCCGCCCAACCAGAAGCTGTCGTATCCGGTTCCGATGATCGGATTCGTATGGAACGACAGCACCGCCTTCCAGATATCGGTTCGCCCCGTCAGTGTTGGGTTTCTGCCCAGCATCCTGAGCAGCACGCCGCTCGAGTCGATGAACGCAGCAAACACCGCCAGGGCGATTGCGCCACCCACCAGAAAATGGACATTGCGCGTCTGCCTCAGAACCCATGGTCGTCCGCTCAAAATCATCACCGCCGCTGAAATCACAAAGCAGGAGAAGGACGTCATGGAGTCGCAAACCTTGATCAAGCACAGCGCCAGCAAAAGACTTACGCTCTGGGCAATGAGTTGCCGCCCGCGGTGGCGCTGCCCATGGTTCTCATAGGCGTCAATCCACGACCAGAGCGATCCCAGGCCGCAGACCAGGCAAATCAATCCCAGCTCATTCTTCTGCGTTGTGACTCCGTTGTAGAACACAGCGCCTGCCGACTTGTTATAGAGCGTGCCATACTGCGGAAATCCAACAATCAGCAGCACCGACATCGGAGACAGGATGAAGGCCACACGCGAAAAGAATCGCTTCACCGCACCAACCGGATCGCCATCCGTCAGGATCACCAGCACCATCACCACGTCGCCGATCCCCTTGATCAGCCTCTTTGCCGCAACGAACGGATCATCGGACCACAGAAGGCTGATAGCGCAATAACAGAAGAACAACAGAAGAGGCCCGTTGGCGCGCAAGGTGCTCGCAACCTTACGCGATCTGGAATTCAGGACAAGCAGCCCGGCAACGATCAGAACCGCGTAGATTGCCGCGTCAACCGGGCTTCCCTCGGTATATCGGTCGGTCATTCCCTTGACCGTGTCCTGCGTCCACCATTCCGAAACAGCGCGAGAGCCAACGATCAACATCCAGATGACGGGAATCCACAGACCTTTCGATGTGTGCGCTTCCTCATCCCGGCCCAGGTAGAAAAGGCTGGCGATGAGCGCCGCAACAACGATAGTGGCTATGGCTGCAATCATTCCCAACAAACTCCGGCTTCGGTCGACGACCACTGAATTGAATTCATGTCGTGCCTTTCAAGTTCCAATAAAACATGCAGTCATCCTGAGCGAAGTTTGGCGCCTAACCGGGGTCCCCGGCGACATGTTTTTGTCGCTGGGGTGGTTGGGCGTCAAACGAAGTCGAAGGACCTGCGGTTGCATTTCCCTGTTCTTCAATGAACATCAGACTCAAGGCCCTGGACAGACTGCCCTGTCAACCCTGTCTTGCTTCGTTTCCGCTTAAGGGCCGTGCGCATCAATCTTTTGCCGGTGTTCCTCAACCAGATCGCCGCTGCAAGCGTCCATGCGTGAATCCCGCCGGGGCTTGCATCGAATTTGCCCAGGTAGCAGACTTCGCGCCCATGTTTGCCAGCCAGATCTTTCTTGAATCGATAAGAGCCCGGATTGGCGGCCGGGTTGATTCCATTCAAATCATATTGGGAAACCCCGAGGTCTTTGAGTATTTGAATCTTCTTCCAACGGAGCAGATAGGAGGCCCTGTTCTGCATCCCGGCATCGCTCGTCGCAGCGTACATGTCGATACCCAACTCCCCGATTGCGCTCGTGGCCAACATCGCACTGACTTCACCGTTGTACTTGCACATCAGGATTTTCATCTTGAGTTCATCGGGAAGGGACCCCTGAAGGCGTTTGAACACCTGGACGGTACCGGAAGCATGGAAATCCTTGCGAGACACCATCTGCGCGTAGATCCGCACAAACTCGTCAGCCATGCTTGCGTCAGTTCCTTCGCTAATCTCCAGTTCTAATAGCTCAGCCTGCTTCAGGTTGCGCCGCCAGTTGCGCCCCAGTCCCTGATGCAGTTCGCCCAATGAAGGCGTCAGATCCATAATGATGGTTCTCTCGCGCGCCTCGTGCGCCGCCAAAGAAAATCCTTCTTCCGCCAGGATCGTAGCGAACGTTGGATCATCCTCTTCGAAGATCGCCGGGAAGACCCGCAGTGCCAGGCCCCGCCGGCACACGAATTCATTCCGCAGCGCCCGCAATGCGTGGCGAAAATGCGTAGAATTAACCCCGCTTCCGCTACGCTGGAAAACGGGCCCATGGTAGACGTAGGCTATGCCCGCATTGATAAATGGCAAGGCTTTGATTCGCGCTATGGCAAGCGCAACAATCTCGCCGTCCTGCTTCAGGATAACGTGACTGAGATTCCGCGCGCCATTGAGGACCGCGGCGTACTGCCATGTCTGGTAAATATTCCCGTCCGCGAAGCTCCGCAAGAATACCCCCCATGAGTGCTCGCTCGCCACATCGACCTCATAGCTGTACCCCTGCTCGAGCGGGCGTGCTTCATTCGCCATACCGGAAATACCCTTCACGGAACATCTATTGAACACCATTGAATATGCGGAGGTTGGCTAAACAGAATTCCTATCTTCAGTTCGTCACATACTGGTCGCGAATCAGGTGAATCCCCATTGCGGCCAGAAGTTTCCCCAGGTGATTGCAAAGCTTCACAAGCAACTTCATGAAATGGTACTGGCCAGCAACGAACGCGAATGGAAGAGCAAGCGTATAGAGCGGAACAGCGATGACGGACTTTGCAATATCCCGCATTCCGAAGGTCGGCAGTTGCGGCTCCATGGCTCCGCCCAACAGCGCGCGCTTCACAAAATAGGTTCTCGTCCAGCGAAACGGAGGAAGCACTTCAAACACCTCGGCCTTCGCGGACCAGACAAACCTGTACCCCCCCTCGATCTTCCGGCGGAAGAAATCCGCATCCGACCCGGCAATGAATTCCGGGCGAAACGGAGAAGGGTCAAAGCCCAGCACTTCTCTTTTCATCAAAACGTTCCCAGTCCTGCCCTCGCGCCACGCGAGCTTCATTCCAGTCGGATTTACTTTACGATCGAGCAGAGAACTCTTCTCCAGCCAGGCTGGAGGCGCTTCGTCAAAGCGTCGCAGGACAGGGCCCAAAACACCATCTACCTTGTATTCATTGCAGGTCTGAAAAAGCTCCAAAAGCCAGGTCGGAATTGGGTATTCGTCGTCATCGATCAGCGCGATCAACTCGCCGGTTGAATTTCCAATAGCCATATTCCGCGCCAGCGCGATGCTCTGATTGGTCTCAACGAGGTATTGAATGGGAACAGCCAAACCCGGCTGCAATTCCGCGACGGTTCCTTCGCCAGTCCGAGCCGCGTCGTTGTCGACAACCGTGATCGAGTAGGTGAATAGCCCACCAGTCGTCTGCTGATTCAATTCCTTCAAAAGCCGCTTCAGAAGAATAGGACGTTTGTATGTGCACACGCACACCGCTATATGTGGCAAACCATCCGGGCTCGCGCCGTCTCCAAGGCCGATAGAGTCGGAGACTCCGCGAATGTTGCCGATCTCATTCGGACTCATACGCTAGCCCTTCCATTCCGCGGGGATCCTCTGAGCGAAGCAGGTAACCGCGTGCAACCTTTGATAGGCCAAGGCATCGCTTCAATTCACCACCCATCAAATACGTATAGTCTTCATGTTTCACTGGATGGGTTTCAACTTCAATGTTGTACCGGTCGGCAAGCGCAAAAATACCGGCAAGACGGCTCTGCGGCTTGAGCGGCGGAAGGACGAAGAAACGATCAATCATGCGGTGGCGGCGGGCGAGCATATTGTCGATCCAGTTTCTATAGACACGATTGACAATACTCTTCTCCCCCTGTTGAAACGAGTGATTTCTGCGAACGATGGTGCCTTCAGGCAACAGCTTTCCAAAGATCACATTCGCGCAGAGATGCATATGGTGATGGCCGTCAATCCTCTGCGGCGCGTGGCCGTAAATACGTTGGTATTCGTCGAGTTGTGCCGCAACGACATACTCGAATGCCCCCGCAAGCCCTGGATGGTAGAGAACGCGCGAATACTTGTGCGCCAGAAGATAGCGTCCAATCCGCTCCTGGTGCTCTCTCAACATCGGCGGGCAACCCGGCGCATCAAGGGCAGTAGTGAAGTTCAGATGGAGCCCGGTGTCAACATTGTTATCCAAGGCAATCATCGCCGCACGCGCCGAGTCCGCCATGAACACCATGGCGCTCACCGACGAGACTACGCCTGCTCGCATACAGTCGAGAGTGCGATCTGTGGTTTCGACTGTGCGCCCCCAGTCGTCCGCATTGATAACCACCGCGCCACGATCTGAATATTGTGACTTTCGCACCCCTTCGATAAGTGATGCCGCCCCTGACTTCATTGTTTGTTCCCCTGTCATCGATATTCCCTGGACCTGCCGACCGATCAGCCAGCAGGTGGCCCTGACTTCACAGTTTCACATCGGCATCCCGGTTTGTGAACTTCTCAACACGCCGTTCGGAGGGTCGCTGTGAGCGCAACCTTCTGTTGAAGATTCCCAGCAGCCGCTGCATCTGCTCGCGTTGTCGGAATTCGATGAACTCCCGAGATACCGGCCTTTTCTCTCGCTGCATCGCGGCCCAAATGTACCCCGCTCCCAGAACTGCGCCGCGAAGAAGTGCGGGGCTTCTGCTCATCTGATAAATGCTTCGCGCAAATTGCCAGAGCGGATGATTTCCCTGTGCGTAGTCCCGCATCCCGTTGTTGAATATTGCGCGGATTGGTCCGCACTGTGCGGTTCCCCACTTGCGATGGTGAATGCTGATCTTCTGGGTAAACGTCCGTGTCTTCCATCCCTTCATTCTGGCCATTGTGACAGCGACAGTGTCGATCGACCCGCCCTTGATGGGAACATAGCCGCCTATCCCTTCGAAGCATTCGCGCCTGAACACCTGGCAAGCTCCCGCAACATCTTCGGCACTGACAAAACGAAAATCGTAAACCTCGCTGGAATCGTCTCTATAAGGAGTTCCAACGATTCCAAGTCTTGAATCTTCCGCGAGCTTCCCAAGCAAAAATGCGAAGTAGTCGGGATCGAATGTAATGTCCGCGTCGAGGTTGGCTATTACCTGATAAGTCACGCCTTCCAGGCACGCCAGGCCCGCGTTGAACGCAAATACCTTGCCAGCGAAATGACGCTCGATTCGAACTGGCAGGCGCACAAGGTGAATCCACTCATGCAGCGCGGCATACCTGCCGACAATCGCTTCCGTATCATCCGTCGACCCATCGCTAACGATCACCCATTTCAGCGGACGCACGGTCTGTTCAATCATCGACTGGATCGTCGCTTCGATGAACTGTGCTTCATTGCGAGCGGGGGTGACTAGCGCGTATGTGGGTAGTGTCAACATCTTGATGCCTCGTGCCGCGTAAAGAGCTTCATTTCGATGGATTGCAGAACAGCTGTCAAAGTCCGCGAAAACAATGCTCCCGGAGACTTGTGTAACGCCAATCCTGTCCGGTGACCTCCTTTGCGGCGGCCAGTTCTCAGGCTCGTCAATTCCTCTGCTCGCCGGCTACAACCGCCGTAAACGAGAGCACTCCTTCAACCACTCTCGCCTGCTGCTCAGCAGTCAAATGAGGAAACATCGGGAGCGAGATAATTTCTTTTGCAATGCGTTCGGCTACCGGAAACTCTCCGGGAGCATACTGAAGCGCCGCATAGGCATGTTGAAGGTGAAGCGGAATCGGATAATGAATCCCCGTTCCGATTCCCATGCCCTTCAGATGTTCGCCAAGCCCCTTGCGGTCGGCAACTCGGATCACATAAAGGTGGTAAACGGCCTTTGACCATAAAGGCTCGAAAGGAAGCAGAACAGCCTCGTTACCAGAGAGAAGACGTCGATACTCGCTGGCACGTATGCGCCGCTGTTGATTCCAGGCTGTAAGATGCGGGAGTTTGGCATTCAGAATGGAAGCCTGAATCGCGTCGAGGCGTCCGTTGTAGCCCTCAATGTCATGGTGGTACTTCTCTGACTGCCCATGATCCCGCAGGATCTTGATTCTCGCCGCAACTTCAGGATCGTTCGTAGTCGCGGCGCCGCCCTCACCACAAGCTCCCAAGTTTTTCCCGGGATAGAAGCTAAAGGCTGCAGCACGTCCAACCGACCCTGCCTTCAACCAGCGATTCTGCTTCGCTGAAAAATACTCAGCTCCGTGGGCCTGGCATGCGTCTTCAACAACGGTGAGCCCATAGTCTTCCGCCAGTTGCATAATCGCATCCATGTCGGCCATCTGCCCGTACAGATGAACCGGCAAAACGGCAGTGACCGGCCGTTCGCTGCGCAGGCTGATCAGTTTCCCTCTTTCATCGCGGCGGCACTGCTTTGCAAGATAATGCGTCAGACTCTCGATCGACATGTTGCAGGTGCGTTCATCCACGTCGACGAATTCGGGTATGGCCCCGGTCTGCGATATGGCTTCGGTGGTTGCGATGAATGTGTTCGGCACTGTTACGACCACGTCGCCCGCACCGATTCCGCAAGCTAGCAAAGCGAGCCGCAGCGCATCCGTCCCGCTGCTCACCGCCACTGCGCACTTGGTATCGCAAAACTTCGCAAATTCTGTTTCAAACTCTTCTACGGCCTGACCGCCTACGAAGGAAGCTGTGTGCAGACTCTTCCGGAAAGCTGCAACCAGTTCCTGCTCCAGTTCAACATGCGGGGCAACCAGATCGAGGAATGGAATCGGCACGTCCGACGGGGGGCTCACTTCGGGTATATTGAGGATCCGAATTACCTTGGCAGGGTTCCCCGCAACGATGCTGCTTGCCGGGACATCTCTCGTGACCACACTTCCGGACCCGACAATCGCGTTTTCCCCCACCGACACATTTGCGAGAATAGTGGATCCAGTACCAATGGACGCGCCCTTGCGAATGATCGTGCGCTCAACCTTCCAATCAGACTCGGTCTGCAGGCTGCCGTCGGTTGCGGTAGCGCGCGGATAAGTGTCGTTGATGAACATTACTCCATGGCCAATGAAGACATTATCTTCAATCCTGACACCTTCGCAGACAAAGGAATGGCTGGAGATCTTACAGCGCCTTCCGATCACAGCATTCTTTTGAATTTCAACGAACGCACCTATCTTGGTTTCGTCCCCGATTTCGCACCCATAGAGATTGATGAATTTGGAAAGGCGAACATCCTTTCCCATTTTGACGTCGCTGGAGATGCAGTTCATGGAGTTCATAGATACACCAGCGCTCCCCTCCGATTGATGGACGCACTCGCCGCCTCCAACATCCTGACTACCCGCAGTCCTGCGCGTCCATCGTTGAACGGCTCCTCGCCACGCGAGATGCATTCGACAAAATAGGTCAGCTCATTTCGCAGGGCTTCGGTCTGCTCCAGTTGCGGAGCCCACATATCTCCGGACCGGTAACTGACGAGAAGCTCATAAACCCCTTCTCGGCTGGTGGTGGTTACTCCCTTGTCATAGACCTTGACCTTCTCGTCGGCTTCCAAGTCGTTCCAAACGAGCATTTTCTTCTCGCCGCCAATGAGAGTTGTTCTGACTTTCACCGGCGAAAGCCAGTTTACATTGATATGCGCGATGACCTTATCTGGAAAATAGACGGTCATGAAAGCAATGTCTTCATAGTCGTTGAGATGTTTCTCGCCGGTTGCAACGATCGCTTCCGGCTTCATCTGAAGAACGTGTTCCATGATCGAGAGATCGTGAGGCGCAAGATCCCACAGTACATTGATTTCGTGCTGAAACAAGCCGAGGTTCACGCGGGTAGAGTCGTAATAATAGAGCTTGCCGAGCGTCCCCTGGTCAATCAGTTGATGGATCTTCTTGACTGCGCCTGTGAACAGAAAAGTATGATCGACCATGATGCGCAGATTCCTCGTTTGCGCGAGTTCGATCAGTTCCTCTCCTTGCGCTGCGTTACTGGTAAAAGGCTTCTCGACAAAGACGTGCTTTCCGTTTTCCAACGCCGCCTTTGCGAGTTCGAAATGTGTCCAGACGGGCGAGATGACTGCAATGGCGTCGATCTTCGATGAGCGGATCACTTCCATTGGATCGGCTGTCACCCTGATTGCCGGGTAAGCCTTCTGTGCACGCGCCCGCGCAGTTGCGCTGAGATCCGCAATGGCGGTCACATGAGAGTCTTCGAGGCTGGCCAGGTTCCTCACGATGTTCGGACCCCAGTAGCCATAACCAATCACACCGAAATTCACTAAGCTTCTCCGCGATCTTCAAACCTGGGGATGGTAGCAAATACGTTTTGGATAGTACGCAAGTTCAGCATCGGGTTGTGGGCTCCTTCGTAACGGCGGAAGACTCTGCGAAAGCGATTCCGGAGCTCAGTGCGCGCCCGCTCCCTTGATTACCACTATGGGCGTGCGAAGCAAGATCTTGATGTCGAGCCAGGGCGACCACGAAGACGCATACTGGAGATCGAGCCGAACCATTTCATCAAATGCAACCGTACTGCGCGCCGACACCTGCCAAAGCCCGGTGATTCCCGGCTTGAAATCCAATATCCGTCTGCGATGCCAAGGCTGGTAGGCCTTCAGTTCGTAGAGAAGTGGCGGCCGGGGGCCGACCAGCGACATTTCCCCTTTGAGCACGTTATAGAACTGAGGAAGCTCATCGAGGCTGAACTTGCGCAGGCATTTACCCACGCGCGTAATTCGCGAATCATTGACAATCTTGAAGACGCTCTCCCCACCCGCCGCGCCAGATTCGAGGCTTTCATCGCTCTTGATCAATTTCATCACGAACGCTTTATGCGCGCTGTTGTCATTCCCCTTTTGCATGGACCTGAATTTCAGCAATGTGAAGCGCGCGCCGTATTGCCCAACTCTTCGCTGTCTGAAGAGCACGGGCCCTTCGGAAGTCGTCTTGATTGCGATCGCGATCGCGTACAAGATCGGGATACATGCAATCAATGCCGCTGCGCTTCCAACTATGTCAATCGCACGCTTTAGCAACAAGAGCGCATCTTGCTTGCTACTGCGCATAAAAAGGTCGGGGTACAAAATTGAATTGATCGGGCATCCTGGCTTTGTGTGATCCCAATCGTCCGGGTAGAAGTGGAAGGAAATCTTGATCTGCTCTGTGTCTTCGAATGGAAGCTTATCGCACAGCAGGGAATTTACCCGCTTCAATATGGTGTCAAGAGCGGCGTTGCGATCATCGCTTGCCAGCCCAGTGAACATAACGCCGGCAACCTTTCCATCCTTGTACCAACCAATTACATCGGTTTCTCTGCTGGTCGGCAGAAGGGTTTCCAGGATTCTGTCAAGAACCTGCTCGGCCGCTTTCGCCCCTTGATACCCCTCATCCTCCATAAGCATGAGGAGAAAGGACTCTTTCGAGCGCTCAGTCCTCTTTCGCTCGATGGCGATCATTCTCAAGAATGCCTGCTCGTTGAGGGCCTCTCGTTTGAATGCTGTTCGCGAATCAAATGGGGACCCGATTATACTTGGTTTCTTTTCGCTTAGCGTTCTCATGGCTTGCACCTTTTTAAGCACTCCAAAAAATCCGTCAGGCCTAACCAACACACGGGCCCACCTATTCCGCAGCCGATTCTGCGAAGCCATATATTTTCAAACACATTCAGCCCTGTTCCCGCATTTTTCAAGAGCCCATAACAACGGAGAAGCCTCTTCCGGCGCCTTCCGAGATACGTCAGCGCAGCGCCCAAGCCGATCCCCATTGCCCAGCCTTGGCTGCTTCCGCGCAGCCGGGGCTGCACCACGGCGATCCCAATGGCGCTACCGCTCCCCTTAAAACGGGAAGCAACCGCATGGAACGACAAGTTTTATGATTGATGCATTCATTACGACGCCAAAGGGTTGAGTCGCGATTCAAAATCAATTGAATTTCGCAGGCAAATCGAGGGAACCAAAGTACCGCCTCAATGCGGCGTTCCCTGAAGGAGGTCGACCGGAATCCCGGTCCTTCCGCGTCGTGTCCGATTTCTTTCGAGACAGGCACGCGTTTGAGCGCTGTTTCCGATTTGCGGTCATTCAGCGACCAGAAAAGCATGGCTCCGCCTTTGCCTCGGCTTCTTCTTCCCACCGCATTACGGCAGCGCGCAGGATAGGCTTTACGCCAGCCTGAGAATACACATCCGACCAGCGCCAAATTGCCCATCTGAGCATCGAACGTCGCGCGACCGAAGTCTGGATATCCGGTTGAATGGATTTATCATATGCGCGGAAGTGGAGGGAAGCAATCACCTAAAAGTGAGATTTCCACCGAACGATGGTAACGGTTGAAACGCCTCGGATGGCTCCGAAAAGTGCCGGACAATTTCCAGCTAAATAGCATCCATACAACGACATAGAGGGCATGTCCCGGGGACGTGACAAATCCGGCCGAGGACCATGACCAAGGGTGCGCGATTGCGAATCTGGAATGCAAAAAGCCTGTTGCTCGTCCGCCGGGGTTGGACCTCGCCCATCTCTTTGCCTCATCGGACTTGGCGAGGCGCGATCCCGGCAAGACTCGAAATTTGGGAGGTTATAATCTCGACTGAAGCTAGAACGACCCCTCATGCCGTATCTGTATCTTCCGACTCTGTTTTGCTCCGATTTGCGATCGAGTTTCGTGCATTGGCCACTCGGAAAGAAGCTTCTCTTCGCAAATGACAAAGCCTGAGGAAGCCGGACACAGCATCGCAGGTTTGACCGCCCCGATATCAAATGGCCGCATGCTTACAAAAGGAGCGTATAGATAGACATATGAGAGTCTGCATGGTGGCCTACACGTTCTATGAAGCTGACAATCGGGTGCGGCGTTATGCCGAGGCCCTGGCCAAGCGCGGAGATCAGGTGGATGCCATCGCAATTGCTCGCGAGGGGCAGCCTGCTTTTGAAGTTTTGCATGGGGTACGGGTCTTTCGAATCCAGAAGCGGACGATCGATGAAAAGGGGCCGGTAAGCTACCTGGTCAAGTTGCTGCTGTTCTTTGTCCGGTCAGCCTGGGTTTTGTCGGCGAAACATCTTCGCACGCCCTACGACCTTGTTCATGTGCACTCCATACCCGATTTTGAGGTTTTTGCGACTGTCGTTCCAAGACTGATGGGGGCGCGCGTGATTCTTGACCTGCACGATATTGTGCCTGAGTTCTATGCCAGCAAATTCAGGATCGGGAGCCGTTCAATTCTATTCAGGCTCCTGGTGCTTATGGAAAAGGCATCGTGCGCTTATGCCGACCAGGTCATCATTGCCAACCACCTTTGGGAGAAGACCATCGTGGCCCGCTCGGTGCGAGCGGAGAAATGCATCGCTTTGATCAACTATCCGGACCCAGCCATCTTTTGGGCGCGCCCGGCTCCGAAGCGCGCATCGGACGAGTTCGTGATGTGCTATCCCGGATCGTTCGGATGGCACCAGGGCCTCGATCTTGCGATCGAGGCGGTTTACCTGCTCCGCGAGAGCGCGCCAAACCTCAGATTCCTCATCATCGGAGACGGATCGGAGCGTCCACGGCTGGAGGCGATGATCACACAGCATGGCCTGGAAGACCGGGTAACGATCAAAGGTTTCGTCCCCATGGAAGAGGTGGCGCAAATCATGTCGGCCATCGACCTGGGCGTGGTTCCCAAGCGTTCCGATTCATTCGGCGACGAGGCTTTCAGCACCAAGATCATGGAATTCATGGCCATGGGCGTGCCGGTGCTGGCGGCCCGGACACGGGTGGACGAATTTTATTTCAACGAGGATTTGCTGCAGTTTTTCGAGTCTGGGAAAGCTGAAGATCTGGCCGCAAAGATACTGAATCTGATGCAAAACCCGTCGCGCTGCGCCAAGATGGTTGAAGCCAGCAGCGAATTCATTGCGCGCAACAACTGGGACGTCCGGAAGCAGGAGTATCTTGAACTGGTCGATCGGCTCACGGCATGACCTGCCGTTTTTTGGACCTTGCGGTGGATCGAGCCCGGGCAAGAGTCAGGTCGCCCCTAGAAGCAGCGTGGACCGGGAGGTCCACGCCACAGCCGGCCGGGAGGCCGGCGCTACAACTTCATACCGCGTAGGCCGGCAAAGCCGGTGGGGCTGAAGAGAGACAAGCGTTCGGTTGTTCGCAGGTTGATGACGCTATACGAAGGTTGCGCGGTCGGTTGAATTTGGCGAGTTAGCCCCCGCTGGCGCGGGGGTGGCGAGTTAGCAGGTTAGCGGTCGCATGGGCGGATGCGGTTTTGTCTTCTGCGATCAGGGATTGCTGGTGGACGACTACAAGGCAAGGGAGGAAGGTTCTTGAAGTTCAAATCGGTGCTTTGGATTGCCCTTCTTTTCTTGATGCGCTCCGCATACGGTTCTGCACAGCAGTGGGCGCAGATTCTTGATTCGAGCCGCGCGGTCGACTGGTCGGGGCCTGGAGCCGGCGCGATTCCAGAACGGCCGACGCTGTGCGCCAGCCTCACCGATTCGGCCACACTGGCGCAGATCAATGCGGCGCTTTCCTCCTGTCCCGCAGAACAGACCGTCTATCTTGCGCCTGGGACTTACTCTGTTCCGGGGACAATCAACATTCCCTCGAATGTGACGCTGCGTGGAGCGGGCGCAGACCGGACCATTCTGAAGGCGACTGGCACGCGTGGAGGTTATGTGGTCCGGATGGGATGGGACTCGGTTCCCTACCAGCCCATCAAGATCCTCGGCGGATCGACTGCAGGATCGACAGCAATTCTGCTCAGCAATGCATCGGGAATCAGCATGGGCCAGTATCTGGTGATCGCCGAAAGCAACGACCCGAAATTCGTCTCATCAACCGGCATCGACGGACTGTGCAAATGGTGCGATAACTGGACCAACAACGGCGGATTCGCACGCGGGCAGATTGTCGCGGTTACCGGGATCAAAGGCGACCGGGTGACCATTTCGCCGGGGCTTTATTCGGCTTACACGCTGACGCCAATTGCCGTTCCGTTCAGCATGAACGCATCCCATGCCGGCGTGGAAGACCTGCAGGTTTTTGCCAATAACACGGGATACGACGCCAGCTTCGGAATGTGGCGATGTGCTTATTGCTGGATCAAGGGCGTGGAGTCGAATTACGCCGACGGCGATCTTGTGGAGGTGTTCTGGGGCTTTCACGATGAGGTGCGCGACAGCTACTTTTCGAATGCTTTCTTGCACAAGCCGGGCTTGCACGATTCCTCCATCCACATCGGTTACAAGACCAGCGCCAGCCTTTTCGAAAACAACATCGTGGAACGCGCCCGGGTTTCATTTCAACTGGACTGGGGCGCGGCGGGCAACGTGCTGGCCTATAACTACACGACCGGCGAGTTTATCGGCGAAGCGCCGGAAGCGGTGATTGGCGGGTTCCGCTTTCACGGGGCGCATCCGCAGTTCAATCTGTTGGAAGGCAACGTGGCAACGACGATCGACGCAGATCCGGTGTGGGGAACATCGAGCCACATCACCGCCTTTCGCAACTGGATTTTGGGCACCAACCTGGTTTGCAGCCCGCACAGCGGACGGAGCGCCGTGAATTGCTCTGGGCAGAATGGACGTTACGGATTTCAGGCGGCGCGCGCGGTGAATGTTTCCTATCTCAGTTCGTCGAACAACTTTGTTGGCAACGTGATCGGGAGCGCGAAGATGCAGGCGCTGATGAGCTATAACCGCCCATCCGCCCAGGTTCCAGTGGTTGAGTATCCATCCACGCGGAGCTACGACGCGGCAGCCTATGGCTGGTCGTTCGGCTTCGGTTCATTCAGCGACTCGGGCGCGGGAACAGGGTGCGGCAGCGGCGCGCCTCCCTGCCACCTTGCGGGAACCTCTTCCTCCGACTTCCTGCACGGGAACTTCAACAACGTGGACGGCTCGATTGGCTGGGCGAATGGAGTTACTCACGCGCTGCCGGCATCGCTCTACCTGGCAGGCAAACCGGGCTGGTGGGGCGCGCTGCCTTTTCCCGCAACGGGCCCCGAGATTGCGGGAGGAACGGGCCCGCGCGGCCACAGCTTTGGCAACCCGGCGCAGGCCTGCTATCTCAACGCGATGGGCGGAGCCAATGGTGGCGCGGGGAGCCCGCTGGTGTTCAATGCGGCGTCCTGCTACGGCAAATAGGCCGGCTGCTCTCCGCGGGTTAGAGCCAGACAAGGAAAAAACACCGAAAAACGTGCCACATGGTAAGATTTGAAGGCTTTTTTCACCATGATTGGTGCAGAAAATCGGACGATATCCACAGGGAAAATTTGACGGCCTGGGCAGGAATTCGCTGATTTGGTGCGGAAAGCGGCCTGTTTCACAACCCGGCGAAATGATGCGCAAGAGATTTTCGCAGCGGAACATAGGGGGGGTGGGGTCAGACCGGTTATCTACCTGACACACGCGCCGTGCTGAATGAGATTCGGGAGCGCCAAGATCATTGTGCGGCATTGGCGGGTAATGATCCGCAAACGGGCGGCACTTCGCCTGGGTTGGGAGCAAAACATCGGTGTGAATGATCCGGCCCTCAAATGGTGAAGAGCCCTCCCACCCTTTCCGCAGAAAGCGCGGAAAGGATGGGGCACCCATTTTGGACTCAGGCGGCGATCTCGGCGCTCAGAAAGGCATTGATCCGCGCGAACTCTTCTTCGCTGAGCCGGAAGTTGAGCGCCGGCGCGAGTTCTTCGACTTGGGCGGCGCTGCGTCCTCCGACGATGGCCGCGGTGATGGCCGGATTGTGAAGGGTCCAGGCCACCGCAACCACACCGGGAACTACGCCGTGCGCGGCGCCGATTTCGCGCAGAAGGTCCACCAGTTTGAGATTGCGGGTCAGCTTAGGTTCGTTGAACTCGACAGCCTTGCGCCGCCAGTCGTCGGCGGGGAAAGCAGCTACGCGCTCGGCGGTCATCTTGCCGGTGAGCAGGCCCGAGACCATGGGCGAATAGTTGATGACGCCGATACCGTTGGCCTGCGCATAGGGCAGAAGTTCCTTCTCAACCGCCGGCCGCAGCATGGAGTACGGGGGCTGGAGACTTGTTACCGGGGCGATGCTCTGCGCCTGCTTGAGCTGGGCTATGTTGAAATTCGATACGCCGATCCAGCGGATCTTTCCCTGGGCGCGGAGTTTTGCCAGCGCTTCCCAACCTTCTTCAATCTCCTCTTCGGGATTCGGCCAGTGGATCTGATAGAGGTCGATGGTTTCGACGTTGAGGCGGCGCAGCGAGCCTTCGAGTTCCTCGGCCAGCGAAGCAGCCTTCAGGGAGCGATAAATGGAACGGTCGGAATGCCAGCGCATGGAGCACTTGGTGAAGACCAGCGGCTTTGCGCCGCCGTAGCTCTTGAGGGCGCGACCGACCATTTCCTCGGAGTGACCGAGCCCGTAGATGGCCGCCGTGTCGATCCAGTTGACGCCGAGTTCGAGGGCGCGATGAATGGCGGCAATCGATTCCTTATCGTCCTGGGAGCCCCAGGCGAACTCCCAGTTTCCGCCGCCGATGGCCCATGCGCCAAAGCCGATTGGAGTCAGTTGGAGGTCGGAGTTTCCCAAGGTGCGAAGCGTTGTTTTTGTCATATCTGCAATATAGATGCTCGGGCGGAGGGTGGAGACGCAGGAGATTCCGTCTGCAGGGCTGTCGTGCCGGAGAGTGAAACGCCTCAACCCGCAGGCGGGTTTTCGCGCGCGGATGCTATACATTCAGATGGCAGGAGCTTTGTTTTCCAGCTCGCGATGTGAATACCCCAGGACGCCCGGAGTTTATTGAAAAACGACGAGAAGCAACCGCAGGTCCCCTTCGAATTCGCTCAGGATGACAGCGTTTTTTTCTTCTGACTCAGATCGCTGGCGCTTTCCCCTCGCTTGCTTTGAGATTGAATCGGCGAGCAATTTGCCGTTGCGGAACTTATGTCACTGCTTTTGCAATCAGCCTGTAGAAAACTTGTTTTGTGAGGTCAGAAACCATGCCAACAGATCGTCCCGCAAAAGTTGGGATCATCGGAGCAGGAAGCGTGGGCGCAACCATTGCCTACGCCGCGATGATTCGTGGAGTGGCGCGCCAGATCAGCCTTTTCGACATAGCCCGCACCAAGGTGGACGCGGAAGTTCTGGACCTGAACCACGGCCAGCTCTTCGCGCCCCAAGCCACGGTGGATGGCTCGGACGACGTGGAGGTGCTGCGCGGCTCGGACGTGATTGTGATGACGGCCGGCGCCAAACAGAAGCCGGGCCAGACGCGCATGGATCTGGCCGCCGCGAATGCGGGCATCTGCGCGAAGATTCTTCCCGAAGCGGTGCGGGTTGCGCCTGACGCGATCTTCCTGATGGTGACCAACCCGGTGGACGTGATGACCGAGGTGGCAATCAAGCTGACCGGACTGCCCTGGGACCGGGTGATTGGTTCGGGCACGGTGCTGGACAGCTCACGCTTCCGCTACCTGGTGGCCAAGCACTGCCAGGTGGCGGTGCAGAACGTGCACGCCTATATTGCGGGCGAACATGGCGACTCGGAGATTCCGCTGTGGTCGAGCGCGACGATTGGATCGATTGCGCTGAGCCAGTGGTCGGTGGAGGGCCACGGCCGGCTCACGCAGGCCGACAAGGAACTGATTGTGCATAACGTGAAGGACGCGGCTTATCAGGTGATCCAGGGCAAGGGGGCGACCAATTACGCGGTCGGCCTTGCGGTGACCAATATTCTGGAGGCGATTCTCTACGACGAGCGGCGGGTGCTGCCGGTGAGCGGTTTGCTGCGCGGGTTCCGCGGCATGGAGGATATTTGTTTGAGCCTGCCGCGCATTGTGAGCCGCAAGGGGATCGAAGCGCCACTGCCGATTCCGATGACGGTGGATGAGGAGTCGGGACTGCTGGAGAGCGCGGGTAGGATTCGCGAGGTGGTCCGGGGGCTTGGGTATTGAGGATCTTTGTGAGACGAGGAGGGATCAGTTTTCTGAGGCTGAACTGCTGCCGCCTGCGCGATGAGGGAAGAGGTCGCAGCCCTTTCAAAACCTGACTTGGCGGGGATTGCCGGACATGGAACGATTAGAAACAATTTTTGCGCGGTTGACTTTTTCGGAGCAGAGGGTTTCTTTGCTGAGGGCTTTGGCTTGGCTGCTGCTTTGGCTGGTTTGGCTTTGGAGGGCTTTGCTGCGGCGGGCTGCGCGGCGAGGAGGGCGGCCCAGCGCGGTTCTAGTGGGACTGGCGCGGCTTTCGCTTTGGCAATGGCAAGGCCAGCCACTTCGTTGACCATCCATTCGAAGTTGTCTTTACCCACCGAACTCATCTCCGCGTCGGGGACAGGATTCATGAAGTCGATGGCGTAGGGGATGCCTTTTTCCACCGCGAATTCGACGGTGTTGATGTCGTAGCCGAGCGCCTGGCAGAGCTTCACAGACGCTTGCTCGATCTGCCGCAAGAGCTTCGCTTTGGGCGAAGGAGCATCCTTTACATAGCGATCTTCATGAGGGCGGCGCGGATCGTAGGCCATCACGCGCACCTTCTTCTGGCCGACCACGAAGCAGCGGTAATACTCGGTGTAATCGACCGCGCGCTGATAGATCATGCAGAGATCGCGCGAGGCGTCGTAGGCGCGGAAGAACTCGTCGCGGCCATGGACTTCGTGGACATCCTGCCAGCCGCGTCCGTTGATCGGCTTGAGGAATCCATGCTCGCCAACGTAGGCGAAGACCGCATCCCAGTCCAAGGGGTACTCGAGATTGCGCATCGAGCGTTCGGTGGTGTCGCCGGGCAGTTGCTTGTGGGGCAGGATCACTGTCGGCGGCACGGGAATGCCCAGCCTGGCGGCTAGCACACAGTCGAGAAACTTGTCGTCGGTGGAACTCCACAGGGGATTATTGAGGACCACGGTTCCATGCAGTGCGGCGTGCTTGAGCAACGCACGGTAGAACGGGACCTGGTGCGAGATGCGGTCAATAATCACGGCGTAGCGCGGTGCGTCCTCCATGTTGACCGCGCCGGTCTGCACGAATTCTGCCTGGATACCCTCGACATTGCGGGCGTTTATCGCTTCCATCAAAGCGCTGGGAAAGCTGTTTTCGACGCCGAACAAAACACCAATCTTCTTCATTGCGCGAAGCCTCCTGGAGTTGTGTTGTTTGAATCGTGAGCGGGCCGCTGCCGTACACGGATTCAGTGTAAGGCAATTCCGGCTTTGCCTTCCGTGCGCGTACCGCCTTCCGGAACGCACAGCTCAGCCCCGGTTGCTTCTTTCAAGTTGCCAGATAAGAAACAAGCGTGGACCGGGAGGTCCACGCGACAGGCGGCCGGGAGGCGCTACAAGTTCATGCAGGACGCGCAGGACGCTGTGGAGGACAGATTCTATTCATCGCCCGTTCATTGCTTGTTCAACGAATCGTGAAAGGCGCTCTGTAGCCTCCGAACCATGAGAAATATATCCAGATGGTGTAGAAACCTGCTTTTCGTTGGCCTCTTGATCGCAACCAGTGGCACATTCTCAAGAGCGCAGTATGAAGATGGGAGCTTGAACGGGACCATCCACGACGCCACCGGTGCGGCAATCCGGAACGTTGCCGTCACCGCAACCAACGTTAACACCGGAATCACGGCCAAAACCGACACGAACAGCGCGGGCGATTTCGAATTCCCCTCGCTGCGCGCCGGTGTGTATACCGTCGAGGCTACCGCTGCCGGCTTCACGGCAGCCGAAGCAAAGAATGTGACCGTAGCAGTTGCCGGCCGCCAGCACTTCGACTTGACGCTGAAAGTGGGTCAGGCCGATGCGACCACCGTCGAAGTGAGCGACGTGGCGCTGCAGCTTGAAACCGAGACCAGCGAACGCGGCCAGAACGTGAGCGAATATCAGACGGAGTCGCTGCCGCTGGTGAGCCGCAACTATTCCGATCTGCTGGGACTGGTGACCGGATCGCGGCAGGCGCCGACGGCGGCCACGACCACGGCCATCACCAGCCTGGTGCGCGCGGGCGCCTACAACGTGAACGGGCAGCGCAGCATGTTCAACAACTACCTGCTCGACGGCATGGACAACAACGCCTACGGCGAGAGCAACCAGGGCTTCGACAACCAGATCATTCAGCCTCCGCCGGACTCGATCAACCAGTTTCAGGTGGTGACCAACAACGAGAGCGCGGAATACGGGCGGTCGTCGGGCGCCACGATCAACGTGTCTTCGCGCAGCGGCTCGAACCAGTTCCACACCACGCTGTACGAATTCAACCGCAACACCGAGATGAACGCCTACGGCTATTACAAGGCGATCAGCACGGTGCAGGGCCAGCCGTTCACCTTTCCGAAGCCGGGCTTCAACCGGAACCAGTTTGGCGCCGACTTTGGCGGCCCGATCGCGAAGAACCGGTTCTTCTATTTTGTGGATTACGAGGGCTTCCGGCAGAAGCTGACCCCGACGGTGGTGCTGACCGTTCCGACGCAGAACGAGATCAACGGCATCCTGGCTGTGGATGTGCAGGACCCCTTCAAGCCGGGCACCTTTTACAAGGCCGGGACCTCGATCCTGAACTCGCCGGATGCGAGCCCGATTGCCAAGCAGGTGCTCGCCTACTATAGCAAGCTGCCAGCGCAATGCCAGATCGCTGCGGGGACCGCGGGCATCAATGCTTCGACTGGCCTGGCCTCGTCCGATTGCGCCACCAACGCTCCGTTTACCGACAACGCCGACAAAGGCGATCTGCGCGTCGACTTCCAGCAAAACGACCGGAGTTCCTGGTTCCTGAAGGTGAGCGACCGCAAGGAGACGGGCATCAACTATCCCACGCTGCCGCTGCCGCTGGACGGGCAGACGAACGGGCGCATCAAGATTCTCGATCAGCAAGTGGCGCTCGGCTACACGCACACGATGGGCACCAACAAGGTGCTCGACGCGCGTCTGGGACTTTCGGGAACGCAGGCGGGCAAGTACACGCTCTCCATCGGCGACAACGCCATCACCATTCCCAACCTTCCCACCGATCCGATCGTTGCCGGCGGTCTGCCTTCCATCGGCATTTCGGGCGGGTTCACGGCTTTCGGACGCCAGAGCACCAATCCGCAATGGCAGAACCCCTCGCTGCTGGATCCCAAGGTGAATTTCAGCTGGGTGAAGGGACACCATACTCTCAAGGTCGGCTACGAGTACGAGCACATCTGGATGGAAGTGCAGGACTCGAACCCACTGTTTGGCTCGTTCACCTTTGGCAAAGGTTACAGCGCCTGCCCGGCGACGGCGGGAAACGCCTGCACCGGCACTTCGGCTGTCGCCGACACGTATTGGGCCGACTTTCTGTTCGGCACCAGCAGCGCGTACGCCCTGGCTACCTACTTCAAGGCCCACCTTCTGCAGACCATGGACAGCACCTACGCCCAGGACGACTGGAAGGTGAACAACAAGCTGACCTTGAACCTGGGACTTCGCTGGGAGTATGGGTCGCCTTACTCGGAAGCCCACAACAACCTCTCCAACTTTGACCCGATGACACAGACGGTGCTGACCATCACGCCGGGAGCGGTGGCGGTTCCGGGCGCCATCACCCCTTATAGCGGCGGCGGAGTCTACGGCAAGACGCTGGTCAATCCTTCGCTGGGCGATTACGCTCCGCGGGTCGGCTTTGCCTTTGCGGTGACGCCAACGCTTGCCGTTCGCGGCGGCTACGGAACCAGCTATGTCCACTACACGCGCGCCGGATCGGGCGACATTCTGCCCATCAACGCGCCCTCGGCGCTGTTTGTTTCGGTTTCGCAGCCTTCGTCGGCGACAACCGCCGGCTACCGGACGATGGACCAGGGGTACATTCCGAACCAGGCCACCACGTTCAATCCGGCAACCGACAACATCACTTACATTCCCAAGGACACCAAGGACAGCTACGTCGAAAGCTACTTCTTCAGCGTGCAGAAGGAACTGGCAAAGAACACCCTGGTGGACATCGCTTACGTTGGCAACCACGGATTGAAGCTGCAGGGCTTCCTCAACGCCAACCAGAAGAACCCGTCCAACGGCTTCAACCGCGCTTACGGCAACTGGCCCAGCGACATCACCGCGGCAGTCAACGAGTTTTACTCTCACTACAATGCCCTGCAAGTGCGGTACGAGCAGCGCTTCGTGAGCGGCCTGACGCTGTTGAATTCGTTCACCTGGGAAAACGCACTGGACAACGCTTCGGCCTCGCTGGAAGCCAATACGCCTTCTCCGCAGGACGCGAACAACCTGAAAGCCGACTACGGTCAGTCGGACTACAACCTGCCGGTGGCCAACATCACCAGCCTGGTGTATGAGGCGCCGGTCGGGCACGGCAAAGCGTACCTTGGCAGCGCCAATCCTTTTGTGGATGCGGTTCTGGGCGGATGGCAGATCAGCACGGTCAACACCATGCAGGGCGGCACGCCCTATAACCTCACCTATGGCCCCAACAGCGCCAACGCGGTTTCTCCGCAGATCTCCGCGACCTATCGCGGGGCCAACGAGTACCGTCCCAACGTGGTTGCCGGGCAGCCGTACCGGCTGTGCAACTCCGGACACACCTGCCTGAGCCAGAGGAACCCGGCCAACGGCACCATCGACTACCTCAACCTGGCTGCATTGACGCTGCCGGCCACCAAGGATGCCAACGGCAATCTGCTGAGCCCGTTCGGCAACCTGGCCCGCAACTCGGTGCGGACGCCGCTCTTCTACCAGACGGACTTCGACCTGAACAAGCGCTTCAGCACTCCGGTGGAGCGCATGACGATCGAGTTCCGCGCCGAAGCTTACAACGTCTTCAACCACACCAACCTCTATTTCCCCAGCTCCTCGACCAGCGAGTTGGGCAGCGCTTCGGGTACCAACACCATTGCCAGCCCCACCGCCCACGCCGCAGCGGTTTCCTCCACCTTCGAACCGCGCATTCTGCAGTTCGGGCTAAAGGTTGTGTACTAGAGC
>Ga0181517_10000687_pt1 | contig 43604 bp, 38 predicted proteins | sample PEATcosm2014_Bin_31_FD_119748 | JGI IMG/M metagenome (GOLD analysis project Ga0181517, IMG submission 119748) | Peatland microbial communities from MTU Mesocosm Facility, Houghton, MI, USA - PEATcosm2014_Bin01_30_metaG | ecosystem: Environmental > Terrestrial > Soil > Wetlands > Peat | place... | reverse complement strand
TCGAAAAAGGCGAACCATAGCGCCAATTGCCGGACCGACTACCGCGCTTCAGGAATCTCTTCCGTTGAGTGCAGGGAAAAGTGCGTTCTCCCTTGACAAGTCCTTATCATGGATGACCGGTTTTACCCGGCCGGTTTTACCCCCGACCGGTTTTACCCCGACCGGTTTTACCGACCGGTTTTACCCGGAGGTCCCCGGCTGCCGGCGTGACCTCCAGTGCGGAGGGGCTTTAGCGTACGTGTCGCGGGCCGACGGCTTGATCTCCGCCGCATATTGGTGGAAAATACCCCCTAAGGATGCTCAAGGGGGGAGTCTTGGCTAGAAGCTGTCGTTCGAAGCCAATGACGTCCCGTGTGCGAACTTCGAACCATGGAGGGGTATCATGAGGGTCGTGCGTTTGCTATTCGCGCTCGCCTTGCTGGCTGTAGCGCAAGATGTCTTGACCAACGATTCCATCGTGAAGATGGTCAAATCCGGCTTCGGTGAGAGTCTCATCGTCAGCATGGTCCAGGGGCAGCCCGGCAAGTACACGTCGAGCCCCGACGAGCTAATGAAGCTCAAGGACGCCGGAGTGTCGGAGAAGATCTTGGCCGCCATGGCCAGCAAGGGTTCCGGCGGGAACGCGGCCCCTGGCGCCGCGCCCTCCGGAGCGGCCGCCGGCGACCCCGATATTCCCCAGGGAATCGACATTGGCGTCTATTACAAGAAGGCTGGCGCCTGGGAGGAGATGCTGCCGGAGGTGGTGAACTGGAAGACCGGCGGCGTCCTCAAGCACATCGCCACCGTCGGGGTGGTGAAAGGCGATGTGAACGGCCATATCCAAAGCGCGCACAGCCGTAACTCGCTCAAGTCGCCAATCGAGGTCCTCATCTACTCGAGCGAGGGGGTGGCCATCACCGAATACCAGCTCATCCACCTGCACGAAAACCCCGACAACCGCGAATTTCGCACCGTAACCGGCGGCGTGATGCATGAGGAGGGCGGCGCCACGCGCGACGTCATTCCCTTCGAGGGCAAGAAAGTGGCGCCCCGCATGTATAAGGTGGTGCTGCCGAATTTGGGAGCGGGAGAATACGGGTTCCTGCCGCCAGGAGCGTTCGGCTCGGCGAGCAGCGCCTCGATGGGCAAGATGTATTCGTTCCGCCTGCTGGAGTAATCGGGAAAGCTATACCCCTTGTACCTTTGGGATAATCGGCCAACCGCGAAAACCTTCCCCAATATATCGTGCGCCTGGTGGACCAGGTGGTGCGGGTGAGCATGGACACGGTGCGCCTAGTGGGCCAACTGCCCGCTGTCTTCGCGGATTGAGCCGTGGCGCGGACACGCTCCGTGGCGCGCGCCTGAAGTCTCTGCAATTCCGTGAGATTATCCGATTGATCGAGGCACTCGGGGCGAAAGCGCCTGCCCCACCGAATCTGCCAAATGGGGCACTCGACACCGTGGTGGGGCAGGCGGTTTCGCCGGCGGTTTCGCCTGCCAGAGCCGACTGAGGGTGTTTACAGCATTTCGAGCGACCGTTTCCTTGTGGGCGGGGGGAAGGCTCGGTCCAGTTCCTTTAGGTCCTCGGCGGTCAGCGTCACCTCCAGGGCGGCGCGGTTTTCGCGCACGTGCTGGGGGGTGGCGGCCTTGGGGATCACCATCACGTCCGGGTGGCGCAGCAGCCAGGCGAGGGCGATCTGCGCGGGCGTGGCCTGGTGGCGGGCGGCGATGGCGCGCAATTCGCTTCGGCGCAGGATGCGGCCCTGCTCGATGGGGGAATAGGCCATCAGGGGGATAGATCGCCGGCGGCACCAGGGCAGCAGGTCCCATTCGACGCCCCGGCGCGAGAGGTTGTATAGAACCTGGTCGGTGGCGATGGCGCCGCCGCCGGGGAGCGCGCACATTTCCTCCATGTCGTCCTGGTCGAGGTTGCTGACGCCGTATGCCCGGATCTTGCCGGAGGATTGCAGCGCCACCAGCGCCTCCAGGGTTTCGCGAAAGGGGATGGAGCCGCGCCAGTGCAGCAGGTAGAGATCCAGATGATCCGTCCGCAGCCGGCGCAGGCTGGCCTCGCAAGCCTGCGCAACGCCCTTCCGGGAAGCGTGGTGCGGGTAAAACTTACTCACCAGGAAGACCTCCGCGCGGCGGCCGGATATGGCATCGGCTACGACTTCCTCCGCCCCGCCTTCGCCGTACATCTCGGCGGTGTCGATGAGGGTGAGGCCCAGATCGAGCCCCAGGCGCAGGGCGGCGGCCTCGTCACGGCGGGCGGCGGGATTCTCGCCCATATACCAGGTCCCCTGTCCCAGTGCCGGGACGGGAACTCCCGATGGCAGGTTCAGCGTACGTGGGGTCATGGAATTCTCATAATAATAGAGAGTACGCCCGTTGCGGACCCGGTACGCTAGAATACGAATACCATGCCGGGCGAGCCCATCCTGATTGTCGATGACACTCCGGTGAACCTGAAACTCACCCGTATCCTGCTGGTCAATGAAGGCTACAAGGCGCTCACGGCGGCGAGCGCGGAAGAAGCGCTCGAATTGCTGCGCAGCTATCACCCGCACCTGATTCTGGCGGATATCCAGTTGCCCGGGATGGACGGTCTGGAGATGACGCGCCGCATCAAACAGGACGAAAAGACGCGCGACATCATGGTGGTGGCGCTTACCGCATTCGCCAATCCCGGCGACGAACAGAAAGCCATCAAGGCCGGCTGCGACGGTTACATCACCAAGCCCATCGACACGCGCTCGCTGGGGGCGCGCATCCGCGGCTTTCTGGACCGGCGGGCGGCCACCGGATCGGCTCCCACGGCGGCGCCGGCGGGATCGGGCGGGTTTTCCCTGCCCGCCTCCGAATTGCACGCCTTGCGGCAGCGCTTCCTCAGTGAAGGCCTGGAGCGCGCACGCCAACTGCTGCTCGACCTGGACGGCCGATTTCAGGCGGCCGAGGCCGCGCGCGCGGTGCACCAGTGGGTGGGGACCGGCGGCCTGCTGGGCTATACCGCCATCTCGCGCCTGGCCCGTGAAGTGGAGGCGGTACTGGGCGATCCTCCGGCCGATAACGCGGCGCTGCGGGAATCGCTCGCCAACCTGGTGATGGCCTTCAGCAGCCCGCGGGAGGCCCGCGACCTGCCGGTGCCGCAATCCATCATGGATGCGCTGACCGGAAAACGCTTGGCGCTGGTGGGTCTGCCGCCCATAGAGGCGCAACGGCTGTGCGTGGCCCTGGAACGCGCGCGCGGCGTGCCGTCGTTCTTCGAGCACTCCCAGGCGCCGGACGCGCCGGGCCCGATGGCCTGCAGTCTGGCGGTGGTGTATGTGGGTCCGGATACGGCGGGTTCCCGATGGCTCGATCCGGCGTCGGCGGTCCGCGGCCGGCCATTGGTGTTGGTGGGCAACCGGGATAACGTGCTGGCGCTGGACCCGGCCGTGCAGTCTCTGGCCGACGAGTTTCTGATGGGTTCCTGGGAGCCGGACGAGGCGCTGGTGCGGCTCAGCCTGGCGCTCTCCCGGCCGGCGGACGCCGGCCCGTCCACACCGGAGGAGGCCTCCGCCGGCAAGCCTCGGCGGAGCGCCGTGGTGATCGCCGACGACGATGCCACGGTGGTCGCCCTGGTGTCCGCCACGCTGCGCAATTTCGGTATGGATTGCCAAGGCGCGGCCAACGGGCCGGAAGCGCTCGAACAGATTCGCGCCAGACTGCCCCACGCCGCGGTCCTGGACGTCAACATGCCCGGCATGGACGGCTACCAGGTGCTCTCCGCCATCCGGGCGGAAAAACTGCCGGTGCGGGTGGTGCTGCTTACCGCCCGCCAGCAGGAAACCGATATCATTCGCGGCTTCACGCTAGGCGCCGACGACTACATAGTGAAGCCGTTCAACCCGCTGGAACTGGCTGCCCGCCTCAAGCGGCTGCTGCGGAAATGACACGCATCGCGTTTTCGGTGGGGGCTCTCCTTATCTGCTCCTATGCCTTATTCCTCACCTCTCTTTTCGCAGCGGCGTGGTGGCGCGGCCTGGCATGGCGCCGGAAGAAGAAAGCGGCCGATGCGGTGCGGCCGGCCATGAGTGAAGCGCTAGTGTTCTATTTGGCCGGGAGCAATGAGACGGCGGCGCTGCGCGGCTTCGCCGTCACTCACCGCCAGGACCTCACCGAGGCCGTTATCGCCTACCAGAACACCGTGGGTGGAGACACCCGCGACCGGCTTTGCAACCTGGCCCTCGACCTGGCGCTGGTGCACGACTGGTGCGAGGAAACGCGATCGCGCGACCCCATCCGCCGCCGCACGGCCTACGCGCGCCTGGCGTTTGCCTGCGGCTACGAGCCGTGCTACCGAGTGGCCGGCGACCTGCTCGCACTCGGGCTCCAGGACCCGGACCGCGAAGTGCGCCTGGCGGCTTGCCGTGCCTTGCTTCAGGCGGGCGAGATGCCGAACGTGGAAGAGGTATTCGAGTTCGCCGTGTCTCACAGCCTGCTGGTGCGCATCCTGCTGGCGGAAGACCTGCGCCGTCACGCCATCCCGCTGTGCCGGCGCGCCATACCGAAAGCGCTGCAGTCCCCCGATCCGCGCCGCACGCTGGCCACGCTCGAGATGCTGGTGGCCTGGGAACGCGCCATGCCCTTGGGCGATCTCGACGGGTTGCTGCTGCACCCCGACCGCGAAATTCGCATTTGCGCGCTTCGCCTGGTTTCGGTGACGCCATCCACCGCAGCCAACCGCGCGGCCATCCTCCGCTTGCTGGTGGAGGAAGACACGGAGGTGCGCACGCTGGCCGCGCTGGCGGCGGGGCGGCTCAAGATAGAGGAAGCGCTGCCGCTGCTGGCTCTGTGCGTGCGGCGCGGCCCGGCGGAACCGGCGCGGGCCGCCGCCGATGCGCTGGCGGGAATCGTCCCTGGCGGGAGGGAAGCGCTGCAAGATCTGAGCCGGGGCGCGGAGCCGGCTTCCGCCGGCGCGGCATCCGAGGCTCTGGCTCGCGCCCAGGCGCAAGGAGACATGTTCTGACGTACCGGGACGCACTCGCCGTGGCGTTGACCCTGTTGGCGCTGGCGCTTTTCGCCTTGGGCGGAGCGGCTTTCGCGGCTCTGTTGACGGGCTGCTTCGCGCTGCGGCGCATGGCGCGCGAGAACTGGCGCAACCTCGGCCGGGCCCTCCTGAAATCGCCCCTGGTTCCGGCGGTGGCGGTGATCACGGCGCCGTCCGACTCCTCCGCCGAGTCCCGCCGTCTGGCCCGCCGGCTCCTCGACCTCGAATTCGGAAAGCACGAGTTGATCGTGGCGCTCGACGGCCCCTCTGAAGCCGATCTGGAAGGCTGGATAAGCGAGTTCCGCCTGTACCGCTCCGGACGCGCGCCGGCCAAGGCTTTGGCCACCGCCGCCGCGCGGGGAATATACGAATCGCGCGACCCCATCCGCCTGGCCGTGGTGGATAAGGAGCCGGGCGGCCAAGACGATTCGCTCAACGCCGCCATCAACGCAGCCTCGGCGCCGTTGATCGCCTGGTTTGATCCGGAGGCCGAGTTCACCTCCGACGCGCTGCTGCGGCTGGTGGCCCCCATGCTCGAAGAAGGCCCCCCGACTATCGCCGCGTGCGGCTTCGCTCCGCCTCCGGCCGTAGGCGGCCTGGCGGGCCATATAGGCGGCCTGGAATCGTTGCGGCTTTGGCTGGGGCGCTGCGCCGCCTTCGCCAAATGGAATTGCCTGGTCCCCGTTCCGGGCGCGGCCACCATCCTTGATCGACAGGCCGCCGTGGCTGCCGGCGGCTTTCGCGCGGGGATACTGGAGCTGGTGGTCAGGCTCCATAAGCGGGCGCGCGCCGCCGGAGCGCCGTACCGTGTGGCGCTGGTAGGCGAGGTGGTCAGCCAGCCGCGTGCGCCGCGGTCCTTTGCGGATTTGCGTCAGGCGACCCAGCGCGATCAGCGGGAAATTGCGCGCGCCGCCCGCTTTGGCCGGCCGAGCCCCATGGCCGGCCTGATCGCGCAACGGGTGGTGCGGCCGATGGTGGAAACCGCGGCCCTGGTTCTCACGGCGGTGGGCGCGGCGCTGGGATGGGTGGACCCGGCGCTCGCCGGCCTGACGCTTCTGGCCGCCGTGGCCATGGGGATCGTGATCTCGATGGCGGCCGTGGCGCTGCGGGAATTGGCCGAGCGCGAAGGCTCCGACCCCGGCCGGTTGGCGGGCTCGTTCTTCGCGGCGATTCCGGAAAATCTGGGGTACCGGCAATTGCGGAACCTGTGGTTGATCGCAGGCTACTTCGGGAGGTGAGGCGCCTTTTTGAGGGAAGTGGAGGGGGTTCGCGGGGCCTTCTTGACGCAGAGACGCGGAGACGCGGAGAAATTTAAGACCAACCAAGAGAAAACCCCCTATTTGTCCTCTGGTCCGGATTGTTCTCTGGTCCGAACCAATCGATCAGAAAAAGACCCTACCATCCTCTTCTTCTCCTCCGAATTTCTCCGCGTCCCAGCGTCTCTGCGTCAAGAAGGGCCACGGCCCACGGCCCCCTGTGCGTCTCCAGTCCGCGTCAAAAAGGGCCTGCGCGACCCACTTCGCCCCCATTACCAATGTCATATTGACTTCTCATCTCTTCAGGCGCATAGTGATCTTGGAGACGGGATGAAAGGCCGTCTTCCGGCCCCTCTTCGAGGAGGCAAGTAGTTGCTAGTCGATCCCCTCTTGCGGGGGGAGCCACTTCAAGGAGGCAGTGCAATAGAACCAGTCCACTACGAGGGCGGCTTCCGACTTCCTCGGCTGACCGGTGGCGAGTCCTGACGCGCCGTTAGCGGCAACGCATTGGCGCCGCGGTTTTGACCGCAATCCCAACGGCTCGCGATTTGGCAAAGACGGGAGGAACCGGTGGCCGCCCTTCTCATTTCCCGCGCCAGACCGGATGGTGGAATTTGCGATTTGGCGCCCCTCCACCTCATTCCTACTTCCGCTACACTGGTTTTTCCTTTAAACCGTGACCGTTGTCGAGTTTCAGGCAGTTTCCAAAAGTTACGCGATCTATGATGCGCCGGGCGACCGGCTGACGGAACTGCTGTCGCTCAACCGCATCAAGCGGAGGCGCGACTTCTTGGCCCTGGAAGACGTCAGCTTCACCGTGGAACGCGGGCAGACCTTCTGCATCGTGGGCCAGAACGGGTCGGGCAAAAGCACGCTGCTGCAGATGGTGGCGGGCATTTTGCAGCCCAGCGCCGGCGCTGTGACAGTGAACGGCCGCGTTTCCGCCTTGCTGGAGCTGGGGGCCGGGTTCAATCCGGAGTTCACCGGGCGGGACAACGTCTATCTGAACGGCTCCATCCTGGGGCTCAGCACGCGGCAGATCGACAAGCGCTATCGCGAGATCGAGAACTTCGCGGAGATCGGCGAGTTCATCAACCAGCCGGTGAAGACGTATTCGAGCGGCATGGTGGTGCGCCTGGCCTTCGCGGTAGCGATCAACGTGGACCCGGAGATCCTGCTGGTGGACGAGGCGCTGGCGGTGGGCGACATATACTTCCGGCAGCGCTGCATGCGCAAGGTGCACGAACTGCGCTCGCGCGGCGTCACCATCCTGTTCGTGTCGCACGCGGTGTCCGACGTGAAGGCCATCGGCGACCGCGCGCTGTGGCTCGATCACGGGCGGGTGGTGGATTTGGGCGACCCGGACCGGGTAGTGGCGAAATACCTGGCCGCGATGGTGGAGAAGGATTCGAGCTACCTGATCCGGCGCGCGGGCGCCAAGGAGAGGCGCGAAGGCGCGGGCGCGGCCCATGCGCCCGAGGTGATGGATACGATTCCCAACATCGACCATCGTTACGGAGATGGGCGCGCCGAGGTGCTGGGCCTGGGAGTCTTCGACGAACAAGGCCGGCCATTGCACATGCTGGAACCCTCCTCGCGCATCCTGCTGCGCATCAGCGTGCGGGCCAAGGAAGAGGTGCCGCTGCCCATCGTGGGCTTCATGCTGCGCAACCAATTGGGAATCGATTTCTCGGGGACAAACACGGCGCGTGAAGGCTACGAACTGGCGCCCATGTCGCCCGGCGACGTGTATACGGTGGATTTTTACATCGACTTGCCGGAGCTTTACCCGGCGTCGTTCGCCTTCTCGCCGGCCATCGCGGATGGCACGCTGATGGGATACGCCATGTGCGACTGGATCGATAACGCTCTGGCCCTGCAAATGGGCCGTTCGGAGGGGCAAATCTACGGGTATATCCATTTGCCATGCCGGGTGGAAGTGAATGCGCGGGTGCGGGGCGGGCGGGAGAAGGCCGCGGCCCCGGTGGAGAAACCAATTGGCTGAGTTCACGGGGGAGCGGGTGATTCCCGGCCGGGTGGACGTCGATCTGCTGAACGAACACCTGGCGCGTTACGCGTTTGCGGCGCGCCTGGCGCGCGGCAAGCGCGTACTGGACGCCGGCTGCGGCGCGGGCTACGGGTCCGCCGAACTGGCGCAGGCGGCGCTTTCGGTGGTGGGCGCGGACCGCGCGGCCGAAGCGATCGATTTCGCGCGCGCCGCCTACCGTTTCCCCAATCTCGATTTCGAGCGGGCCTCCTGCGCGGCTCTGCCCCATCGAGCGGGGGTTTTCGACCTGGTGGTGGCGTTCGAGGTGATCGAGCACCTGGAAGACTGGCGCGGGTTCCTCGAGGAAGCGCGCCGGGTGCTCGCGCCCAACGGACAGTTCATAGTCTCCACTCCCAACCGCCTGTACTATACCGAGTCGCGCGGACCACGCGGCGCCAACCCGTTCCATGTTCACGAGTTCGACTTCGAGGAGTTCCGCGCGGAGTTGCAGTCGGTCTTTCCGCATGTTTCCATGTTCCTCGAGAACCACGTGGAGGGCGTGACGTTTCAGCCGCACGAGCCCGGCTGCACGGTGGAGGCGCGGATCGACGCCGGCGAGCCGGCGCCCGACGAGTCGCATTTCTTCGTGGCGGTATGCGCGCACCGCAGGCAGGTGGGCAACCCCACGTTTGTCTATGTGCCCCGCACCGCTAACGTGCTGAGGGAGCGCGAAAGGCACATCACCCTGCTGGAGGGCGAGCTGGCCGCCAAGGACGCCTGGCTGGAAAAGGCTCAAGCGGACCTGGCGGAGTTCGACCGCAAGCATCAGAAACTGCTGGTGATGTTCCGCGCTCAGACCGAGGAGCTGGAAAGCAGCAACCAGTGGGCCGAGGAATTGAACCAGGAACTGGCCCAAAGGGGCGCGCGGGTGGCGGAACTGCAGGAGGAGATCGAACGTGAGCAGCAGAATCATCTGGCGATGTTCCGCGCCCAGACCGAGGATCTGGAGCGCAGCAACCAGTGGGCCGAGGAATTGAACCAGGAGCTCTCCCAAAGGCGCGCACGCGTGGCGGAGCTGCAGGAAGAACTGGCCCGGGAGCAGGAGAACGCGCGCCGCATGGCCGAAGGTTATGCGGCCAAGGTGGCCTCTCTCGAAGAAGAAAATCGCGAGAAGACCAAGTGGGCGCTCGATACCGACGCGCGGCTGACCGCCGAAATACGAACCCAGAGCGAACGCCTGGCGCACGCTGCGGAAGAGTTGCGCGGCGCCGAGAAGGAGCTGGAGGAGCGCAGCGCATTGGCCCGGCGGTTGCAAGAAGAGGCCGCCAATCGGGAAGCGCTTCTGGCCGTGTTTCGGGCCTCGCGATGGGTGAAGCTGGGCCGCAAGGTGGGCCTGGGGCCGGCCGTCTGATATGGCCCTGCTGAAGCGCATCCTGCGGGCGCTCCCGCTGCTGGCGGTCTCGCCGTTCCTGATGGCCCTGGCGGCGCTGGCGCTGGCCGCCACGGATCTGGCGTGGCGGGTGTTCGGCCGGCGCAAGGCATGCGCGGCGGAGACGCGCCCCATTTCCAACGCCGCCTCCATCGTCATCCCCAACTGGAACGGCAAAGACCTGCTCGAAAAATATCTGCCCTCGGTGGTCGAGGCCCTGGCCGCGAATCCGGCAAACGAGATCGTGGTAGTGGATAACGGCTCGACCGATGGCAGCGCCGACTTCGTGAGGTCGGCGTTCCCCCAGGCGACCCTGCTGGCGCTGCCCGTAAACCTGGGCTTCGGCGCTGGTTCGAACGCCGGCGTCCGCGCGGCCCGGAACGATATCGTGGTCCTGCTGAACAGCGACATGCGCGTGGCCCCCGACTTTCTGGCGCCGCTGCTCGAAGGCTTCGCCGACCCCGGAGTCTTCGCCGTGTCGTGCCAGATATTCTTCAGCGACCCTCGCCGCGCGCGCGAGGAAACCGGGCTGACGCAGGGCTGGTGGCAGGATGGTAGCCTGCGCGTGCGCCACCGCGCGGACCCCGCGGTGGACGATCTGTATCCCTGCTTCTACGGCGGCGGCGGGTCCTGCGCCTTCGACCGCGCGAAATTCCTCGAGTTGGGCGGCTTCGACCCGCTGCTCGCCCCGTTTTACCTGGAGGACGCCGATCTCGGATTCCTGGCGTGGAAGCGCGGTTGGAAGACGCTCTATCAACCGCGCAGCGTGGTCTACCACGAACACCGCGGCACCATCGGCAGGCGCTTCAGCGCGGAGCGGATCGAGGCCGTTCTGCGGAAGAATTACCTGCTGTTCTCGTGGAAGAACATCCATGATTGGACGCGGCTTTCCGAGCACTTCCTGTTCGCCTGGGCCGGCGCCGTGCTGGCGATGATCTTCGGCGACGTTCCGCTGCGCCCCAACTTGTCGGCCCTATGGCGCGCCTTCCGCCAGTTGCCGGGGGCGGCGCGCTCGCGCTGGCGCGCGCGCAGCCTGGCGCGCTTCTCCGATACGGAAGCCTTCCGGCGGCCCATGGGCGGATATTTTCGGGACCGTTTCGCGGCCATGGAGACGGGGCCCGAGCGCGTGCGCGTGCTGTTTGTTTCGCCTTACCCGATCTGCCCCCCCGTGCACGGCGGCGGCGTGTTCATGTTCCAGACTCTGCGGGAAATGGCCAAGCTGGCCGACACGCACGTGGTGGAGTTGCTCGACTGGGCCTGGCAGGCGGAGGCCAACCGGCAACTGCGCGAGTTCTGCGCTTCGGCCGAATGGACGGTACGCCCCAGCAGCCCCGCCAGGGGTTTGGGATCGATTGTTCCGCACGCGGTTCGCGAGGTGGCCAACGAGGATCTGGAGTGGCTGATTCACCGCCAGATCTACCAGAAGCGAATCGACGTGCTGCAACTCGAATACACGCACATGGCGCAGTACCGCGGCGAGTACCGGCGCATCGCCACCGCGCTGTTCGAGCATGACGTCTATTTCCAATCGATAGGCCGCGGCCTGGGGAGATCGCCCGGCATAATCGGCGGTCTGAAGGCCCGCTTCGAATACCTGCGGGCGTTGCGCTACGAACTGCGCGCGCTGCCGCGGTTCGACCAGGTGCAGGCTTGCACGCCGGCCAATCGGGATTACCTGCTTTCGTTCCTGCCCGGCCTCGCCCCCAAGCTGCGGGCCGGGTTGCGGGCCGGCATAGATTCGTCGCACTACGAGTTCCGCTCCTCCGGCCGGGAGCCGTACACGATGCTGTTTCTGGGCAGCTTCCGTCACGACCCCAACCGGGTGGCCCTGGAGTGGTTCATCCGCCACGCCCTGCCGCGCATCCTCGAGCGGGCGCCGCGGGCGCGGCTGGTGGTGGCCGGCTCGGACCCGCCTCCGGCCCACGCCTATGCCGATCACGCGGCCCAGATTGAGATGCTCGGGTATGTGGAGGATGCGCGCGAGCCGCTGGCGCGGTACGCTGTGTTCGTCTGCCCGATTCTGAGCGGATCGGGCGTCCGGGTCAAGCTGCTGGAGGCGTTCGCGGCGGGAATCCCGGTGGTCTCGACATTTGTGGGAGCCGAAGGGCTGGCCCACAAGGATGGCGAATTCTGCGCCCTGGCGGACGATCCGGCGGCGTTCGCGGACCGCGTGGCGTTCCTCTTCGAGAACCCCGAAGAAGCCGCCCGAGTGGCCGCCCGCGCGCGCGCCGAGGTGGAGGCCCACTGGGACATGGCGGCCATCACGCGCAAGCTGGTGGAAAGCTACCGGGAGCTGGTGAGGGAGAAGCGGAAGTGAGGCCAGCGTTCCGGGCTGCGACCGTAAAAAGGCGTGGAAGAAAGCTTGGCAGGCGAAAGGGCCTGCCCCACAAAAGAGGATGCCTGCGACTACTTGTCACAACCGCGAACGCGTGTCGAGAGGAGTCTCGACACGGCCGACACGAGTGTCCGCGCCACATCGATTGGTGGAGTGTGAGATACCCTGAATCGTTCCAAGCCGCGAAGGTAAGGGACGGGTTGCCTGGCAGGCGAAAGCGCCTGCCCCACTGGCCCTACTTCTTCCCCATGTCTCTCTTGAGCTGGCCGACTATGGCGCTGGCCGTGCGATCCAACTCCCTGGCGCTGGAGCCCGTGGATGGCTCGAAGGTGGACCACAGCACGGCGCGCGACTTGGCATTCACCAGAAAAAAGGTGCCCTTGCCCCGGCCGAAGGTGGAGTTCAGGGCGGGATTGCCCCGCTCTTCATCGGACTTGGCTTTCTTGTCGTCTGTGCCCGCCTTGCCGCCCTTATCCGCTTTGGCGTCCGCGTCCTTGGCTTCGACGGGGGGCTTGGGAGTGGGCGAGATTTTCTCTAGCGCCGCCTGGAAGGCATCGCCGATTCGATCCGTGAAGATGGTGTCCGCCAGCTTGGGGTCGGCCACCACCTGGAACAGCCCGCTGCCGGTCAGCCGGTTCGCCAGGAACTGGTCTACGCCGTGGGACATCGGCATGACGTACACCGCGCGCACACCGGCGAGTTCCGCCCCGCACAGCAGCGCCGCGGAACAGGCAAAGAGGATCGATAGCCGCTTCATCGGTTTCATGATAGCAACGGTCGCTTACCATGGGATGACGCCCCGCGGCGGAGAAAAGTCTGAATGTGTGTGGGGTCAGGCCTTTCGGCCTGCCGCCGGGCTTCTGCCCGGCGTCTCGCAACTACTCGAAGAACGCCGGCCAAAAGGCCGGCGGCAAGCCCGAAGGCTTGACCCCACGAGGCTGGCGAATGTATAAGAACCAGTCGATCACCGTGATTATCCCCTGCCTGAACGAGGAGCAGGGCATCGAGAAAGTCCTGCGGGCCATGCCGGAGTTCGTCGATGAAGTGGTGGTGGTGGACAACAATTCGACGGACCGTACCTCCGACGTGGCCCGTTCCCTGGGCGCCAAAGTAGTGCGCGAGGAGGTGCGCGGCTACGGCCGCAGTTACCGGCGGGGCTTCCACGACGCCACCGGCGACCTGATCGTCACCCTGGACGGCGATCACAGCTACCCGGTGGACGCGCTCTCCTACCTGCTCGAAGCCTTTTTGCACCTGGAAGTGGATTTCCTCAACGCTTCGCGGTTCCCCGTACGCAACCGGCAGGCCATGACCTTTAAGCACAAGGTCGGGAACCTGGTTCTGTCGCTGGCCATGTCGGTGCTTTTTTTTCGCTGGGTGCGCGATTCGCAATCGGGCATGTGGGTGCTGCGGCGGTCGATTCTCGACGAGATGAAACTCGAGTCGGACGGCATGTCGTTTTCCGAGGAGATCAAGATCGAGGCCATCCGCAACTCGCGCATCCGCTTCGGCGAGATCTCCATCCAGTACACCTCGCGCCTGGGAGAGAAGAAGCTGAACGCCTGGCGGGATGGCGTCCAGAACCTGCTCTTCCTGGCGAAGAAGCGTTTTCTCCGATGAGCATCAGCGCTATCGTACCGGTGTGGAACGGCCGCCATCTTCTGGAGCGGCTGCTGGCCACGCTGGAGGCCCAGAGCGAGCCCGCCGCGGAAGTGGTGGTGGTGGACAACGGCTCGACCGACGGCGCGCCCGATGTGGCTCGCGCGCGTGGCGCGCGGGTGATCCCGATGGGACGCAATGCCGGTTTCGCGCCGGCCGTGAATCGCGGCATTCGCGAGAGCCGCGGCGATTGGATCGCCGTGCTCAACACCGACGTGGAGCTGGCCCCGGACTACTTCGCGACCCTGCTGGCGTCCGCCCAGGCGAACGGCGCGTGGTTCGCCACGGGCAAGATCCTGGACCCCGGCCGGGCGGGCGTGGTGGACGGCGCCTTCGACGTCGTGTGCCGCGGCGGCGCGGCGTGGCGCGCGGGCCACGGGCGCGCGGACGGCCCGCGGTTTTCGATGGAACGGCGGATCTGGTCCGCCCCTTGGACGGCCGCGCTGTTTCGCGCGGAGCTGTTTCAGCGCATCGGGCTGCTCGAAGAGAGCTTCGAATCGTACCTTGAAGACGTGGATTTCGGATTGCGTTGCGCGCTGGCGGAATATTCGGGCCTTTATGTCCCGCAAGCGGTGGCGTGGCATCGGGGCAGCGCCGCGCTGGGCCGCTGGAGCGCGGAAACGGTGCGGCTTATCGCCCGCAACCAGGTCTGGCTGCTGGCGCGGCACTATCCGGGATCTTCGCTGCGGAGGAACTGGCGCCCCGTGCTGGCGGCCCACTGTCTATGGGGCGCGCTCGCCCTGCGGCATGGCGCCCCGGCCGCCTGGCTGCACGGCCAGTGGCAGGGGTGGCGCGGCTGGCGGCGCGCCCGCGCGGCGCGAGTTTCCTGGACGGAGCTGCGCCTCGATGCGCTGTTGCGCGAAAATGAACGCGCCATTTACGAGTTGCAGGCGCCGGACGGCTTGGACCGGTTCTGGAGAATGTACTTCCTCCTGGCCGGCGCTGGGGCAAGGTGACACATGGCCGGGACTGGAATCGTCATCGTCACCTATTTTTCGGAAACGGAGATCGGCGCGTGCCTTGACGCCGTTTTGGGCGAGAACGCGGAAATCGTGGTGGTGGACAACGGCTCTTCGGACGGCGCCATTGCCGAGGTGGCTCATCGCGGCGTGCGGCTGATTGCCAATCCGTCCAATCGCGGTTTCGCGGCGGCCGTAAATCAGGGGTTCGCCGCTTTCGATGCAACGTATGTGCTGGTGCTGAACCCGGATGCCGTTCTCCGCCAGGGATTGGACGCGCTGCGGGCCGCCTGCGACCTGCCGGGCGCGGCCGGCGCGGGCGGACTGCTGCTCGGCGCCGATGGGCGTCCGCAGGTGGGTTTTATGGTCCGTTCGCTGCCTACCCCCGCCTCGCTCGTTTTGGAAGCATTATTGCTAAACCGTATTTGGCCCGCAAATCCGGTGAACCGGCGCTACCGCGGATTGGGGCTGGACTACGCGCATCGCATGAGGGTGGAACAGCCGGCGGGGGCGTTCCTGATGATCCGCCGGCAGGTGTGGGAAGAGTTGGGCGGGTTCGACGAGCGCTTTTACCCGCTGTGGTTCGAGGATGTGGATTTCTGCCGCCGGGCGGTGGATCGGGGTTATTCCTGGTACTATGAGCCTCAGGCCGTTGCGGTCCACGCGGGCGCGCATTCCATCGCGAAGATAACAGTGGAGATGCGTCGCGTTTATTGGTATCGTAGTTTACTTAGGTATTCAGCCGCGCATTTTGGGCCAGCCGCATTTCGGATGGTGTGTCTGGCCGTGTTGGTGGGCTCTTTGGTGAGGGCGCTTGGGGAATCGGCCTTCAATCGGAGCCTGAAGCCTTGGGCTTCTTACGGCAAGATTGCAAGACTCGCCGGCCGGCCCCTGCTGTTCGGCTGGAGAGACGAAGTGGTTGTTCCGGGCCCCGTAAGCTAGGTTGTTCGGGTATTGATGGAAAACGGTTCTCAGGTTCTCGTTCATGGCGCAAAACGACTTCGTCTCGGTCACAATCGTCACGTATAACAGCGGGCGCTTCATCAAGCGTTGCCTGGAATCGGTGCTCGCCCAACGGTACCGGCTGAAGGAGATCGTAGTGGTGGATAACGCATCCACCGACGGCACCATCGATATCCTGGAACAGTTCGAGGACCGCTGCCAGGTCTACTACAACGACGAGAACGTGGGTTTCGCGGCGGCGCAGAACCAGGCTATCAAGCTCTCGAATGGGGATTGGGCGCTCACCTTGAACCCGGACGTGTTGCTGCTGCCGAACTTCATCCAGTCTTTGGTGGATGCCGGCCAGTTCGATTCCTCCATCGGGGCGGTGTGCGGCAAGCTGCTGACCATGTCGCAGCATTTCGAGATTCCCGAGCGTCCGGTGGTGGATTCCACCGGCATTTACTTCAATCCTATGCTGCGGCACCTGGACCGCGGGAGCCAGGAAGTAGATAACGGCCACTACCTGAAATACGAGTACGTGTTCGGGGCCACCGCCGCCGCGGCGCTGTATCGCCGCGCCATGATCGAGGACGTCTCCATCGACGGAGAGTTCTTCGACAGCGATTTCTTCGCCTACCGGGAAGACGCCGACGTGGCGTGGCGGGCGCAGTTGATGGGCTGGAAGTGCCTTTACGTTCCTTACGCGCGTGGATACCACGTGCGCAAGGCGCTGCCCGGAAACCGGCGCGCCCTGCCCGCCGTGATCAACATGCACTCGGTGAAGAACCGGTTCCTGATGCGCATCAAGAACATCTCGCCGAACCTCTACCGGCGGAACTGGTTCTCCATCACGGCGCGAGATGCGCTGGTGGTGGCGTGGTGCCTGCTGTGGGAGCACACCTCGCTCAAGGCCTTCTGGTACCTGGCCCGGAACCTGGGGCGGGTGGTGAACAAGCGGCGCCAGATCCAGGCTCGCCGCCGGGTGGACGACAGCTACATGGCCTCCTGGTTCCAGTACGCGCCGGTAAGCCATAAGGCGTCCCGCAAGATGGTGCGCCTGCTTTCGCGTTCCGAGACCGCCAAGACGTAGGCGGCGCGCCTATGCGCATCGCCATTCTCGGCACGCGCGGCATTCCAGCCCGCTACGGCGGATTCGAAACCTTCGCCGAGGAACTCTCGATTCGCCTGGCGGCGCGGGGGCACGAGGTCGCCGTCTATTGCCGCGAGAGGCACTCGGAAAGCCGCTACCGCGGAGTGCGGCTGCGGTATCTCCCCACCATCCGGCACAAGTACTTCGACACCCTGGCGCACGCTTTCCTCTGCACATTGCATCTTCTGGCGCATCGTGTGGATGCGGCGCTCTACTGCAATGGCGCCAACGCCATCTTCACGCTCTGGCCGCGCCTGTTCGGAATGCCCGTGGCGCTGAACGTGGACGGCCTGGAGCGCAAGCGGAAGAAGTGGAATCGCCTGGCGCGGACGTGGTACCTGGTCTCGGAGCGCCTGGCCACCTTCTGCCCCACCATTGTGATTACCGATGCGCTGGCCATCCAAAGCTACTACCGCGAGCGCTACCACAAGGAGAGCGTCTTCATTCCCTACGGAGCGGAGATTGGTAAAACGGCCGGCGCGGGCGCGCTCCGGGACCTGGGCCTGGAGCCGGGCGCCTACTTCCTGTATGTCAGCCGCATGGAGCCGGAAAACCATCCGCTCGAGGTGCGGCAGGCCTTCGAGCGCGTGGACACATCGATGAAGCTGGCGCTCATCGGCGACGCGCCCTACGCGCCGGAGTATATCCGCCGCGTGCGCGACACGCGCGACCCGCGCGTGGTGATGCCCGGGGCGATCTATGGCGAGCGCTACGGCGAGCTGGGCTCGCACTGCTTCGCCTACATCCATGCCACGGAGGTAGGGGGCACGCACCCGGCGTTGATCGAGGCCATGGGCCGCGGCGCGCTGACGCTGTATCGCAACACTCCGGAAAACGCCGAGGTGGCCGGCGGCGCCGGCATCCCCTTCGAGCCGGAAGAACTGACCGCGAAGATCGAGCTCGCCCTGGCCATGCCCGAAACGGAGCGAGCCCGGCTGCGCGAAGCGGCCATGGCCCGCGTGCGGGAGCGCTATTCGTGGGACGCGGTGACGGATGCGTATGAAGGGCTGCTGAAGAGAATCGCGGGGCGAGGGTAAGAACGGAGCCGCGCATTGAGGCAGCCTGGGCGCGTCACTCGCCCAGCTTGGGAAACAGGACGCGGTCCAGGGCGCGGCGCGCGATATCTTCCATGCTGAGGAATTTCTCGCGCTGCTTGTAGAACAGCTTGTCCCCGGCTAGAATGCCCACTTCGACGGGGAGTGGTTCGCCGGCGCCCTCCACCTGAAAACCGGGCAGCTTGGGAGCAATCACGATCTCCACCCTGGCGGTTTCCTCCCAGCTTCCCTGGCGCTGTTCGCGGACGGTCACCACGATCCGGGATTCCTCGAAACGGATCTGAGCGGCGTCCGGACCGAAGGCCTCGGTGTAGGCTTCAATGCACGCGGCCAGGTTGGCGTGCACTTCCTCGAGAGCCTGCGGCAGCCGCTCCAGAATACGGGCCTCGCGTTCGCGACGGTCCTTCTCTTCGGTAATGCGCGTCTGCAGCCATTCGAGACTCATGGGACGTATCCATGGTAGCAGGGGGTGGGACAGACCATCGCTTCGTGGTCTGTCTCGATGTGGGGCCAAGCCTTCGGGCTTGCCGCCGGCCTTCCGGCCGGCGTCTTGCGCCGGCGCGAGGAACGCCGGGCAGAAGCCCGGCGGCAAGCCCGAAGGCTTGGCCCCACTCATGCCGCGCGCCCGTCTGACGTGTTCTCGTGAATGATGCCGGCCCGTCCCGGCAGACGACAAGAGCCGATCGTCTGTCCCACCGCCTAGGCGTAGGACAGCACCAGGTCGTGCCCGCGCCGGGTGAGCTGCGGGGCGCGGTTGGCCATATCGGCCAGGAAGGCGCGGTAGTCGGCGGGGGCGATGAGGAGACCGGCAGTCGCGCCGCACCGGACGCTGACGCGATCGAGCGAGAGGGCGAAGCCGAAGCTGCCTTCCTCGCTCGGCCCGATAAAGGTGATGGCTTCATAGGGGATCACGCGGCGGATAAGGCCGGCGTGGATGGTCAACCCCCGCTCGGTGGTTTCGTAATGCTGCGGGTAGCCGCAGATGCCGACGGCCAGGAACAGGGGGATGGTGATCCAGAGCTTCGCCCCGGCCAGGGGGGCGAGCACGCCCAGAAGCAGAGCGGCCGGAATCCACCAATCGACCTTGGCTTTGTGTTGCATGATGTCTCCAGTGGCGCGGTCTCGCGGGCGGGCGTTCCCGCCCGCGAGGGAACGGTTTAGCTGGCTTTGCGTTTGGCTTTCAGCTCGCTGAGCAGGCGGTCTATCTCCTGCTGTTTCTCGAGCGAGGCGAAGCGGTCCTCCACGTCGTCGGACAACAATTCGCTGCGCGCCTGGGCGGTGGCTTCGCCGTGGCGCACTTTGTCCTTCATGCGGTCGAAGGCGGCGGACTTGGAGTCGTCGCCCATGGTCAGGCCGGCTTCGGTGGCTTTGCCGAGCGCCCGTGATCGGCGATGCTGCGCGATCAGCATATCGCTCTTGGCTTCGGCCTCCGCCAGTTTCTGTTGTAGCTTGAGCAGGGCGGATTTGAGATTCTCCACCTGGGTCTTCTGGTCGTCCACCTGCTGCTGGAAGCTGGCGGCGGTGGCCTGATGGCTCATGGCGCGTTCGAGGGCGGCGCGCGCCAGTTGGTCGTCGCCCTTATCCACGGCCAGCTCCGCGCGGCGGCGCCACTGCCGCTCGTTCTCCTCGTTTTCCTGAAACCGTTTCTCGAGGACATGCTGGTCGGCGATGGAAATGGCCACCTGTGTTTTCACCTGGAGCAGTTGATTCTGCATATCCAGGATGACCTGCTTGATCATTTTTTCCGGGTCCTCGGCCTTGTCGACCAGGTCGTTAATATTGGCCCGGATCAGTGTCGATACCCTCTCTAAGAGCGCCATGGGATTCTCCTTTCCTAACTGCTTCGCTTACTGCGCCGCGCCGGGCGCGACGCCCTTGTCCTTTTCTTCCCGCTTGGGGGGATTGTCTCCGATCAACCGCACCTTGGCGAACAGATCGCTCAGCGGCATGCCGGAGAGCGTCTCGAAGAGCGCGGGGATCTGGGCCGCCATCTTGGTCATATCGCCGGTGATCTTGCTCATGCCGGCGGTGTCGGCGTTGCCGGTGGAAACGATGGTGATCTTGTCCACGTTGGCAAGCGGCGCGGCCAGGGCCCTGACCACCTCGGGCAGGCCGGTGATGAGCTTGTCGACGATGGCCGCCTGGTTGAATTGCTGGTAAGCCTCGGCTTTCACGTTCATGGCCTTGGCCTCGGCTTCGCCTTTCTTGAAGATGATCTCGGCCTCGGCTTCGCCCTGCGCGCGGATGGAAGACGCATGGCCTTCGGCCTCCATGATTAGGCGGCTTTTTTCGGCTTCGGCCAGGGTTTCGATGCGCCGCCGCTCGAACTCGGCGGCCTTCAGCACGGTGGCGGTGAGCTCGCGGTCGCGACGCGTGATTTCGGCGTCCTGCACCTTGACCTCGTGCTCCTTTTCGATCTGGTGGATGGTGACCTCTTCGGCGCGCACCTGCTGCTGCATGATGTTGCCCTGGATCTCGTAGGCCTTATCGGCCTGCGCCTGCTGCTTTTTCACCAGCTCCAGGTACTGGGCCTTTTTCACTTCGAGGTCGCGCTGGGCTTCGGCCTGCTTGGTTTGGGAAAGGGTTTCGGCGAGCACCCGCTCCTGGTCGGCCTGGGCCTTGGCGACGGCGGCTTCCCTCGAAGCCACCGCGCGCCGGATGGCCGTATCGCGCTCGGCTTCGGCGGTGGCCACGTCGGCGTCGCGCTTGATGCGGGAAACGTCCGGCCGGCCCATGTTGGTGATGTAGTCGTTCTTGTCGCGGACTTCTTTGATGGTGAAGGAAATGACTTCCAGGCCCATCTTGTTCATGTCGTCCGCGCAGGTGGAGCGCATACGGTCGCCCACCATCTCCGGCTGTTTGACGATCTCCTCCACCGTGAGCTGGCCGATGATGCCGCGCAGGTGGCCTTCCATGACCAGGCGGATGAGTCCTTCGCGCTCCTCGGGCGACTTGGTGAGAAACTGCTCGGCGGCGGTGAGTATGCTCTCGGGGTCGCTCTTGACCTTGATCTGCGCCACCGCTTCCACCGTGACGGCCACGCCTTGGCGGGTGTAAAGATCCTGCTTGGGGGCCACGTCAAACGACATCAACTCGAGCGACAGTCCCCTGCAATTCTCCACCATCGGAAAGATCACTGTGCCGCGGCCTTTGACCACGCGGGTGCCGCGGAATCCGTAAACGATGATGGCTTCGTGCGGCCCGGCTTTGCGAAACAGCTTGGCGAACAGGGCCATCAGGAAGATAATCGCCAGCAGCATGAGGCCGGCGATAACAAACGACGGGTTCTCCATAAAAACGCGTCTCTCCTTCGGGCGAGATCAGCCTCGCCCATGCGAATCAGCTCTTAGGCTCCAGCTCGCCCATGAGCTCGTCCCACGGGCGAACGTAGGCAATGCCCTTTTCGTAGCGCGTGACAACCACCTCCGCGCCCTTGGGAATGGCGGCCCCATTCTCGCTGCGCGCGCCGGCGACGCGGCGCGTGCCTTCCTGCGAATAAATCAGCTCCCCGGTGCCGCCGGGGCGGATCCGAATGCTCAGCCGGCCCAGCACGCCGATCATGTCGTAGTCGGCGGGGTCGAGCGAGGCCTCGCGGCGCATCAGGACCTTGGCGATGAACAGGAAAACGATGGACGCCCCGCCCAGGCCGCTGAGGGTGGCGATGCCCAGCGACAACACGATCCACACCCCGTAATAGCGGTCCAGAAGGTATCCCGTGCCGCCGAACCAGGCCAGGAAGCCAGCCATGGTTCCGAAATTGAACCACGGCAATTCGGGCCCGCGAACGCCGGCCTGCGGCATGTGGATTCCGTGGTGGATGTGCAGGTGCGGAAGGTGCAGGTGCACACATCCCACCAGCAAGGCAATGGCGCTGAGCCCGAATCCCAGAAGAAAGCAGACCAGATAGAAGTCGGACCAGTTCATGAACGCCTCCTCGTTTTACGATTGGCCGGCGGGGACTGCCCGCGCAGCACCTCCATCAGGCGGTCCGCCAGCCCGGGGTTTTCCAGAATCTCGCCCAACAGGACCACGCACATGCGCGAATCGGAGTGGCGCGCCACCGCCAACAGGGCGTGGTGCAGCTCCGCATCGCGCGAGAAGCGCTCGGCCCCCTGCACCAGCCATAGGTCCAGCTTATCCTCGCTCGCGCCGACGTCGGAGACCAGCTCGTTGTGGAAGCCTTCCGGATCGTCAACCAGGTAGCCCGGGTGCACCTTGAAAAAGCGCGCCAGCAGCATCCGCGTGGAGTTGGACATGTGCGGCCGCGCGCCGCTCTCGATCTGCGAAAGATAGCTCTGGCTGATGGACTTGCCCAGCTCCTTCTCCACCAGCCGCGCCACCTCCTGCTGGGAGAGTTCGCGGTCTACGCCGCGCAACGCTCCCTCCACTTCCCGCAGGTACCGGAGTTTTTCACCAAGCTTCATATCGCAATCTGTGATTAGTGTATTGCAGATTGCGATTATTTGTCAAGAGGGAAATTTGGAGGATTTTCTAGCGTTCCCGATAGCAGAACTCCGTGGCCCCAAGCCGCGCGGCTTCGGCCTCGCTCCAGACCAGGATGGATGGCGACCGGCCGGCGCCAAGTTGCACTGCCGTCTGGGCGATGTAGTTATTACGGGGAAAGCAGCGAACCCAGATAGGGCCGGTGGTGCGGCGGGCCAAGGCGATCAGTTGCTCGGTGGGTTCGGCGCGTTCGAGGAACTGCGAGCGCTTTCGGGTCCACAGGTATCCCACGTTGGCCAGGAGCGCGACGGCCGCCGCCGCCGCTGCGAGCCTGGGCCCGGACGGCTTCCACATAGAGAGGCGCGCCAGGGCCAGGCCGGCGAGGAATGCGAGCCCGGCGCTGGCGAGGTACGTCTGGCGGCTGGGGATCTGGGTCGAGTAGGTGAGGAAGCTATAGGGGAGCAGGGCCAACCCCGTCCAGGCAAGGGACAGACAGACCGGCTTTGCGGCGCCGTCGGTGGGGCAGGCGGTTCCGCCTGCCAAGGCCGGTTTTCCAACATCGCGCGCGCGGAGCACGGCGAGCGTGGCGAGCGAGAGCCACCCCCATACCCACAGCAGGCGCGCGATGGAGCGGGGCCAGGTGATCCAGAAAGGCGCGGCGAGCGAAAAGCTGCCATCGGAAAAGCGGAAGGAACTGCCCCGCGAGGCCAGCAGCGAGGCGATGGCCAAGCCGGCCAGCGCCATGTGCGGCGCCAGGCGCAGGGCTGCGCGCCAGCGCGGCGCGGCGCACGCCAACAGGAACAGCGGCAGCAGAATCACCGCCGATTCCTTCGAGAGTAGAGCCAGCGCGAACAGAGCCACGGAAGCCAGGCGCAGCAGCCAGGGGCGGCGCGCCCGGTCCGCGCGAACCCAGCAAAGCAGGGACGCCGCGCCGAAGAAGAACAGGAGCAGCTCGTTGATGGCGGAGAACCAGATCACGGCTTCCTGATGGCCCTCGGCGACGGCGAAAAAGGCTCCCGCCCAGAATGCGGCGGGCCGCGTGGACCGCCACGACGCGGCCAGAGAATAGACCAGCCAGGCGTTGGCGGCGTGCAGGATCAGGCTCGCCAGGTGATAGCCCCAAGGCGTGAGTTGAAAGGTCCGCCAGAGCAGCCACATGGCCCAGTAACTGGTGGCGCGCAGGCGGAAGACGGCGTCGTGCATCAACTGCGGCAGACCGGCGGCGGGTCCATAAACCTGGGCCTGAATGAGATTGCCGTAGTCGTCCTCAAACAACGGCATGGAGAGGCAGGGCGCGTACGCCAGGAGACATAACAGGGCGATGGCGAGCGGGGCGAATCGCATGGAGCTTTCAATTATAAGCTATCGGCTTTTAGACAGGAGGCGCCGACGACCAGCCCGCGGCCACCGTGCGAAAAGGCCCCGACAAACCGCCGATCGCCGTGGCGAGGTAGCACGGGGCGGAGGCGGCGCCGTTGGATGTATACTACTCTTGGCCATGGAAGTTCCCGCCGCATTGAGGACAGGAGGCTTTAAGTGAAACGCGTACTGATTGCCATGATGGTGTTGTGTGTCGAGACCCCGCTGGCGATGGGTCAGTCGGCCAATGTTGTCAACAGTAGCCGGAGCAATATTAAGAACAATCTCACGGTTTCCCAGGGTACGGACGGGAAAACGCATTGCACCGTCGCGAACAAGCCCTGTGCCAAGGAAGATGTGGAGAAGCTCAACGCGGCCCTTGCCAGCCGGAACGCCGCCGCCGATCAAGCGGCGGCAAAGGCCGCCGGTGGCGCCACCAAGAGCGGCGTCAAGTCTGTGGCGCTCGCGCCGGATGGTTCGTTAACGTGCGTGACAATCGACGGCAAGAAGCAGCCTTGCGCGGCCGCGCACGTCGTCGAATTGAACAACGCCGCGGCGGCCATGCCGGGCGCCAACGACGGGATTCATGGCGTCGGGATTGGGCTTGGCAAGAAACCAGACCCAAGTAAGCCAAGCAAGTGAGGGCGAGTTAGTAAGCAAGATCTCCGGCTTTCGCCTGGCGCACACGCCGTTTGGGCCTGTAACGCCGGATACCAAGGCGACGCCCTCACTATTTATGGCATTTATGGCCCGCAACTCGACCTTTGTCTGCCTGGCCCTGGCATTCTGCGCGGCCCCGCCTCACGCCGGCGCGCAGGCCCGCCCGGACGGCGTAAAGGCCTATGTGCCGCTTCTTGCGCCCCTCAAGCAGACCCTGCCCGACTACCCCGCCGAGGCGCGGCCCCAGGGGGTGGAGGGAGAGGTGCATCTGCTGGTGACGCTCGACGCGCAGGGCAGCGTCACCGGCGCCGAGCCGCTGGCCGGGCCGGCGGTGTTGCGGGCCGCCGCCGTGGCCGCCGTGAAGCAATGGAAGTTCCGGCCGGTGATCCGCGACGGGCAGCCGGTGCGCGCCTTGACGGACCAGTTCGTCCTGTTCTTCGATCTGCAGAACCCCAAGGGAGGGCGGCCGCACCCGCCAAGCATTGAGGAACAGGAAGCCGCCGACGCGCGCCTCATGGAACTGGAGCGCCAACTGCCCCGCTCGCCCGAACAGAAGCTCGCCGACCTGGAACAGGACAGTGGCGGCGGCGACGCCCTGCGGCGCTTCTATGCGCTGAACCGGATGGCCAAGGCCGCGCTTGACTCCGACGCCGCGGGGGCCGCCGCCAAGGCTGAAGCCTACGCCGGCGAATTGCTGGCCGCCGCCGAGCTACATCCCTCCGACTGGAATTACGGGAACGCGCTGCATGACGGGCATACCGTGCTGGGGCGGCTGGCGCTACGGCGCGGCGACATGGCCGCGGCCCGGGAGCAGTTGCTGGCTTCCGCCAGGACGCCGGGCTCGCCGCAACTGAGATCGGTCGGGCCGACCATGCGGCTGGCCAAGGATCTCCTCGATAAAGGAGAAAAAGACGCGGTGATCGAGTACCTGACGCTGTGCGGAAATTTCTGGGCCCCCGGCGCGCTGAATCTCTCCGCGTGGAGCCAAGCGATACGCGACGGCAGGCCGCCGGATTTCGGCCTGAGCCTGCGATAGGGGAGACGCTATGTTGCGATACCCGGTCACCCTGAAACGCGATACCAACGGGACCACGCGGGTCGAATTCCCCGACGTTCCCGAAGCCAACACCTTCGGCGAGGACGCCGGCGAGGCGCTCATGCAAGCTGTGGATGCACTCGAAAGCGCCCTGAGCATGTACGTCGAGGATCGCCGCGACATTCCCAAACCTTCACCCGTGAAGGCGCGGGGTAAAGCCGTGATCCTGCCTGCCTTGACCGAAGCAAAACTGGCGCTCGATTCCACCATGCGCGCCAATCGCGTAGGAAAAACCGAACTCGCCCGCCGCCTGAACTGCCATCTCCCCCAGGTGGACCGCTTGCTCGATCTCCTCCACGCTTCCCGGCTCGATCAGCTCGAAGCCGCATTCCGCGTGCCCGGCAAACGCCTGGACGTCGAAATCCGGGAAGCGGCGTAGGGCGCCCGCGCCGAAACGAAACCGCTCCCTGACGGTCGCGGCTCGTCACGCCTTTAGCGAGCCGCGACCTAAACGCTAACGAGCCGCGACCGTCAGGGAGCGGTCGCCATGCGTGGCTCTTACAGCTTATATTCCGCCCGGACCACTTCGTCTTCCGTCGAGTGCTTGAGCACGAACCCAAGCCTTTCGCAGATGCGCATGATGTCGCGGTTATCGGGGAGGATGTCGGCCCCGAGCTTGGACAGCTTCTCGTCGCCGCCCACCGTCACCAGACGCGCTAACAACTCCTTGCCCAGCCCGCGGCCTTGCCACTTGTCGCTCACCAGCACGGCGACCTCGCCCTCGTTGCCGCCCAGAATCTTCATCATGCGGCCTACGCCGAGGATCTCGCTCTCGCTGGTTTCCGGATTGCGGCGCACGGCCACCAGCGCCATTTCGCGGTCGTAATCGATAAAGCAGATGCGCGTCAGCCGCTCGTGGGTGGTGCGCTGCTCCAGGTTCATCAGGTGGAAATAGCGCAGGTACACGCTGCGCTCGGAGAGCGTCTCGTGGAACTTCACCATGGCCGGCTCGTCTTCGGGACGGATGGGCCGGATGGTCACCGGCGTGCCGTCCTTGAGCGTCCAGGATGAAACGTACTTGGTGGGGTAGGGGCGAATGGCGGTGGTGGGAATGTCTTCTTCCTTGACCTCCGGCCCGTGCACCACCACGCGGGCATCGAGCGCGACCAGTCCGTCCGGGGAAGCCAGCAGCGGATTGATGTCGATCTCCTTGATCCAGCGCTGCTCGGCCACCAGGGCGCTGAAGCGCACCAGGAGAGATTCCAGCGCCCCCATATCCACCGGCTTGCGGCCGCGGACGCCTTTGAGCGCCTTGTAGATCTTGGTCTGCTCCATCATGCGGCGCGCGAGGGTGGAGTTGAGGGGCGGCAGGGCCAGGGCGCGGTCCTTGAAAACCTCCACAAGCTGGCCGCCGGTGCCGAACAACAGCACCGGTCCGAACTGCGGATCGAGGCTGGAGCCGAGGATCAGCTCGTAGGCGTCCTTGAGCTGGATCATGGGCTGCACGGTGACGCCCTGGAAATGCTGGACGCCCACCTTGGCGGCGACGGAAGCCTGGATGGCGTCGAAGGCGCGCTCCACGGCTTCGGCGTCGCCCAGGTTCAACTGCACGCCGCCCACGTCGGTTTTGTGGGTGATGGTTTCCGAATACAGCTTGAGCACGATGGGGTAGCCGATTTCCCCGGCCGCTTTCACGGCCTCGGCCGCGGTAGCGGCGATGATGGTCTGGGCCACCGGGATACCGTAGGCGGCCAGCACATTCTTGCTTTCGAACTCGGTAAGGATGCTGCGCCCCTCGCCGCGGCTTTTGGCGATGATGGTTTCCACAGCCTGGCGGTCGGGCGTCCATTCGGCGGAATCTTCGCGCAGGGACGGCGTTTCGTACAGGCCCTTCAGGTTGTAGCTATACTGCCACATGTAGTTAAAGGCGCGCGCGGCGGTATCTGGGTAGGGGAAGGTGGGGATATTGGCGCGGTTGAGGATCTCCTCGCCGGCAGCCACATCCACGCCGCCCATCCAGCTTGCAAGCACCGGCTTGCCCTCCTGCTTGGCGAGCGGTTTCAACTGCTCGGCGATACGGGTGGGGTCAGTCATGGCCTGGGGGGTGAGGATCACCAGCATGCCGTCGCTGCCGGGGTCGTTGGCGGCGATTTCGAGCGCCTTGGCATAGCGTTCGGGGGAAGCGTCGCCGATTATATCGACGGGGTTGTTGTGGCTCCATGTACTCGGCAGCACGGCGTTGTAGGCTTCCATGGTCTGGGGCGTCAGCTCGGCCAACTCCCCTCCGCCCATGATGAGGGCGTCCGTGGCCAGCACGCCGGGGCCTCCCGCGTTGGTGACGATGGTGAGGCGCGGTCCCTTGGGGCTGGGCTGCTTGGAGAGCACTTCCGCCATATAGAACAGGTCGGCGACGTTGTTGACGCGGAGGACGCCGCTGCGGCGGAACGCGGCTTCGAGGACCTCATCGGAGCCGGTGAGCGAACCGGTGTGGGACGCGGCGGCCTTGGCGGCGGCGGCGGAGCGGCCCGGCTTGATGACGATGATGGGCTTGTTGAGGGCCACCTCGCGCGCAGCCGACAGGAAGGCGCGCGCGTTGCCGATGCTCTCCATGTAGATCACGATAGAACGCGTTTTGGGATCGTTGCCGAGGTAATAAATCAGGTCGCCCCAGCCCACATCCACCATGGAGCCCGCCGAAATGAAGGCGCTGAAGCCCACCATTTCCTTGAGACTCCAATCCAGCACGGCCGTGCATAGGGCCCCGCTCTGGCTGATGAAACCCACCGAACCGGGACGCGCGATGGTGGTGGCGAAGGTGGCGTTGAGGCCGGAAAGCGGGCTCATCACGCCCAGGCAATTGGGGCCGATCACGCGCACGTTGGCCTTTTGCGCTTCCACCAGAAGCTGGCGCTCGAGGGCCGCGCCTTCCGGGCCGATTTCCTTGAACCCGGCCGAGATGACCACGGCGCCGCGCACGCCGTTTTCGCCGCATTCCCGGATGATGCCGGGAATGGAGGGCGGCGGGGTTACCACCACCGCCAGGTCCACCGCCTCGGGGATCTCCGAGACCGACTTGTACGCCTTAACGCCCAACACGCTGGGCCGCTTGGGGTTGACGGGGTATACCGTACCCCCGAAGGGGCTGGTTACGAGGTTCCAGAGCACCGTGCGTCCGACGGTATTGAGGTTCTCGGTTGCGCCGATTACGGCCACGGTCTTGGGAGAGAAGAACACATCGAGAGGCTGGTTCTTCTGCTGGCGCATTTTCTTTCGTGAGGGTTTAGTAGCTTGCATGATTTTCCGTTTCCGCCTTGATTCCGAACGCGGCCTGGCTGAGGGCCCGCGCCACGTCCGGAGAATTGAATCCATTCTTGCGCGCAATCGAATCGATATCGCAGCCGTCGCATACCGGGCGAAAACAGAACCAATCGGGAGTAGGGATAGCTTGGGGATAACTACGCTTTACGTCGCGGATTTTCGCATCCCGGCGGATGAGCCGATCGAATCGAAACATGGGCGCTGTAGAACCTATGCACACCTGCACCCCGCCTTCCAAAGCGAGGCGCACATATTGCCTTTATTAATCATAAGATTTTCGGGCGCCATTTGCATGGACAGCACGAGGACGTGGGTGATTTGCCCCAAAGTGGGACAGGCGATCGGTTTTTGTCGCCTGTCGAGGCGCGTCCAGCGGGAGGATTATCGGGGGAATCCGTCAGCACTCTGTAAGCTTTTCCGCAGGACTTTTTTGCCGTTCGCCGATATTCTCGAAGAAGGAGGAACTCATGACACAGTTTTCCAGGCGGACGTTGTTCTGGACGCCGCGGGCGTTATCGATCCTGTTCATCGTCTTTCTGAGCATGTTCGCCCTCGATGTTTTTGGTAAGGGCCTGAGCTTCTGGCGTACCCTTCTCGCGCTGACTATGCACCTGATCCCCGCCTTTGTCCTGATCGCCGCGCTGGTTCTGGCATGGCGCTGGGAATGGATCGGCGCCGCGTTGTACGGGGCGGCGGGAACGCTGTACGTGGTTTGGGTAGTGCAGCATCCGAATCTCACGGCGGCGATCAAACTGAACTGGATTCTGTTCATTGCGGGGCCGGCATTTGCCATTGCGGCGCTGTTCCAGGTGAATTGGCTGAAGCGGGCGGAAACTCGGGCGCGGGGGTAGGGTGGGACGATCAGTCTCTGTCGTCTGTCAGGCGCGGAGTTGACAGACGACGAAAACCGATCGTCTGTCCCACAGCCTCACCAGTTACCAGGCGGGGGCGAGGCGAAGGCGCGGGGTGGGCGGGTTGGTCTCCACGTGAAGAAAGCGCCCGTCGCCGTGGATGGTCACCAGGCCGTCGCGGTCCGTCCGGAAGACCGCGGCGTGGCGTTCCCCCAGGCGGGCGAGCACATCCGGATTGGGGAAGCCGTAGCTGTTTTCGAATCCCAACGAGATGACCGCGAAGGCGGGCGAAACGGCGTCCAGAAACTGCGCCGTGCTGGAGGTCCGGCTGCCGTGGTGGGCGGTTTTGAGGACGTCGGCGCGCAGCGGCTCGGCCTCCTCGACCATGCGCCGTTCGATGGGCCGTTCCGCGTCGCCGGTGAGCAGGAAGGCATGGCGTCCGTAACTGACGCGCAGCACCAGGGAATCGTCGTTCTTGGCGGTGTCGGATGGATGATAACCGGCGAAGGGCGCGAGCACCTCGATTTCGGCGCCGCCGAAGGCGAATTTCCGCGGCGCCTGGAGAGGAACGATGGCCACTCGATTGCGCTGGGCGGCTTCGCGCAGGGCGCGCCACTCGGGGCCTTCCACCATGACGCCGGTCCACAGCTCCGTGGGGTGGAAGTCGTCGATCAAGGCGGGCAGACCGCCGATGTGGTCGGCGTGGGCGTGGGTGGCCGCCACCACGTCGAGGCCGTGAAAGGCGCGGCCCCACAGGTAGGGCGCCACCACGTCTTCGCCGATTTCCATGCGCCCGGCGGGCTCGCGGCCGAAGGTGGGAATGCCGCCGCCATCCACCAACATACGCTTGCCGTCGGGGAAGACGAGGAGGATGCTATCGCCCTGGCCGACATCGATGGCGGTCATTTCGAGCTGTCCCGGGCGGATGTCGGGTGGAAAGGGACTCCACAGCAGGAGCGCGAGCAGCGCCGCAACGGCTGCCCCCGTGAGTGCGCGCCACCAGCGGCCGCGCGCCAGGGAGGCGGCGAGCAGCGCGGCCGCGAGCGCGACGCCGAGCCACAGCGGCGGCGTGGGGACGCGCCAGCGCGGCTCGATGGAGGCGTGCCAGGCCACTACCTTTTGAGACAGCCAGAGCAACCCTCCGGCGGCGTTGGCCACCCACACCCAGCCGGTGAAGACGGCTGCGAACCCCAACGGGACGGCCAAGCCCAGCAGCGGGACCACCAAGGCGTTGGCGGAAAGGCCCGAGAAGCCGACGCGGTGGAAGTAGATCACCATGGGAAGCGCCAGTCCCAACTGGATCACGGTGGAGATGAGGACGATATCGAAGAAAAACAGGAGGCAGCGGGCGGGCACGACAACCGCTATGCGGGCGGCGGCGGCGGGGAGATGCGCCACGCGGCGCAGAGTGTCCACTAGCAGGCGCATCTCCACGCGGAACTGCGCCACGCGCGGGGGAAGATGGGGGTCGCGGCCAGCGTCGGCGAGGTCGCGCAGGCCGCGCGCCAAGGGGCCGGAGGTGGCTTGGATGGCGGGCGCGGCGAACACCGCCAGGAAGCCCACCGCTAGAAACGTGAGCTGGAAGCTGGCCTCGAACAATTGCGCGGGGTCGAAGACCAGGAAACCCAGCGCCACGGCGGCCAGCAGATTCATGGCGTGGCGCTGGCGGAAGAAGTATCGGCCGACCATGAACAGGGTGAGACCGGCGGCGGAGCGCACGCAAGGGGCCTGCCAACCGATGACCAGCGCATAGAGCCACGCGGCCATGGCCGTCAGCAGCAGGGCGGCGCCTTCGGGAACGAAGCAGATGCGGAGCAGGAAGAGGCAGAAAGCGGCCAGTATGGCCACATGCGTCCCGGAAATCACCAGCGCGTGGAAGGTGCCGGTGGAGCGGTAATCCTGGGTCCAGACGCGCTGGAGCTGGTAGTTCTGGCCGATCAGGATGGCCTGCATCATGGCCGTGTCGTATTCCCTGCCCCGATACAGGCGGGCGAGACGGCTGAGCGCGGCCGAGCGCAGGCCCATCACAAAACCTTCGAAGCGCGAGCCGCAACGGCCGGGCAGGACGCGTAGGGAGCCGGCCGGGCCCGAGGCGGTCCAGAACACATCCTGGCGGGCGAGGTAGCGAACATAGTCGAAGGCGCCCGGGTTTCCGAAGTTGCGCGGTTTGCGCACTTTGGCATCGAGCTCCACATTCTGGCCGTAGCGCGGAACGGGCAGGCGTTCGCCCTCGCGGGCGTAGAGGGTCACCTGGGCGCGGGCGTGGGGATCGAGCTCCAGCACGAAACGTTCGCGCTCCCCGGAAAGGGCGGGCGGCTCGACCACGCAGCCGCCCAGGATCACCACCTCGCGGGATTCGGCGTCGAGCTCGGGCGGCGGAGGCGGGGCGTGGGCCAGCGCGAGCAGGGCGCCGGCGCAAACGAAGCCGAGCGCACAGCAGACGCCGGCCAGGATGCGGGAGCGGCGTGACATGGCGAGAGCGCCAAGCAGGAGGAAGGCGGCGATGGCGGCGAGAAGTTGCGCCTGGCGGAAGTCCGCAAACTGACAGACGACAATGCCGGCGGCAATAGCAGCCACCGGAACAACCAGCGGCTCACGCACGAGAACGCCGATTGTAGCGTAGAGCGCGGATGGAGAGACGCGCCAGGGCGCGCCTCCGAGTCTCGTGGCCTGTGACGTGCCCTGAAAACTCAGGGGCTGGGGATGGTTGGCACGGTTGTGTCAAATCAGGAGTTTACCTGGGAGATAACCTTTTGACTGGCTGCATTTGACACAGCCGTGGGACACTATGGTCCGCTATACTGGTACGAATACATGCGCTTTGCCGTAGATGCTCATGCTATAGGGCGCCACCTGACCGGCAACGAAGTATATATCCGCAGTCTGCTCAAGGCGTTTGCCGCCCGGGAGCGCGATTGCGAGTTCATTGCGTACGTTTCATCGGATGAAGCGCGCTCGTACGTCCCGACCTCCATTTGCACCCGCCGGGTTGCCGCCAATCCATTCATACGCCTTGGATTCGATCTTCGTACCAGAGCACGGGAAGACCGGCCCGATCTGCTCCACGTGCAGTACACTGCCCCCCTGGATTGCCCGGTGCCGATAGTCGTCAGCGTGCACGACGTGAGCTTCCTCGAACACCCCGAGTTTTTCACTCGCGACCGCGTCTTCCAGTTGGGGTGGACCGTACGGCGGACGGTGCGGCAGGCAGCCCATGTCCTCACCGGAAGCGAGTTCTCCAAACGCGCCATCGTCAAGGCTTACGGCGTGGACGTTGGCAAGGTAACGGTGGTGCCAAATGCAGCCGGTCCGGAGTACCGCCCTATTTCGCGGGCGGCGGCGGCGGGCGAAGCTGGGCGGCGGTTTTCTCTTCCCACCCCGTTCATCCTTTCGGTGGGCGATTTGCAGCCGCGCAAGAACCAGGTCGGGCTGATCCAGGCATTTGCCAGGCTGGTGCGCGCCTATCCGCATTTGAAACACCGGCTTGCGATAGCCGGCAAGGCCGCCTGGCTGGCGGACCGCGTGTACCGGGCCGCCCGCGAGTCCGGTGTGGCCGACCGCATACAGTTTCTGGGTTTCGTCACGGACCTCGACCTGTTGCACCTCTACAACGCCTGCGACTTGTTCGTGTTCCCGTCTTTCTACGAAGGCTTCGGGTTGCCCGCGCTGGAAGCCATGGCCTGCGGCCGGGCGGTGGCCTGCTCGAGCGCGGCGGCGCTGCCCGAAGTGGTGGACGGCGCGGCCATTCTGTTCGATCCCGAATCGGCGGACGAGATGGCGCGCGCCATGGCCGATCTTCTACTCGATGCCGAGTTGCGGGGGCGTATGGAGCGCCTGGGACAGAGCCGGGCCGCCCAATTCAACTGGCAGTGCACCGCGCAGAGAACGCTGGAAGTCTTTCACAGGGTGGCGGAAGGGACGCGCCAGACCGCCGCGCGCGCGACGGCTTCCTCCATAGCGCACCAATGAGTCCCATTCCTCGTCTTCTTCAAATCGCAATCGCGACGTTGCCGCTGGCCGTGGCCGCGTTCGCCCAAACCGGGTTTCCGTTCCAGAACGAGTCGCTGCGCTACAACATCAACTGGCCCAGCGGGCTGGGCATCGGCGAGGCCGATTTCACGGCGCAAAAGACCGCCAGTGGCTGGGATTTCGCGATGAGCCTTAGCGGCGGCATCCCGGGCTTCAGCGTGACCGACAAGTTTCACTCCTCGGCCAACGCGGACCTCTGTTCCACCGCGTTTGATCGCGACCTCAGCCAGGGCGGCCGCAAGAGCCGCGAGAGAACCACGTTCGACCAGAGCACCGGCCGGGCCCACCGGGTCACGCTGTTTCCAGAGGGCGGCGGCCAGAGCGATTTCGATGTGGCTTCCTGCGCCCGCGACGTCCTCACGTTCGTGTATTTCGCGCGCCGAGAGCTCGTTCAGGGCCGCGTGCCGCCGCCACAGCAGATTTACTACGGCGGCCCGCGCTCGATTCGCATGGAAGTCGCCGGCGCGCAAACCATCGCGGCCGGCGGCAAGTCCACCCTCGCGGACCACCTGCTGGTACATCTGAAGGGGTCCAATTGGGGCGTCGATTCCGACATGTTCTTTGCGCGCGACCCTGCGCGCATCCCGCTTTCCATCAAGGTTCCCCTGAGCGCCGGGGCTTTTACTCTGGAATTGGTTCGCTGATGCGCGTGGCATTTGTCTCGCCGCTGCCGCCTTCACGCAGCGGGATCGCGGATTACTCCGCCGCCCTGGTGGAGGCCATGCGCTCGATGACCGGCAGGCTGGGAGGCCTGCCCCACATCGAAACGTTCTCGGACGCCGGGCAGGCCTTCCACCCCGAACGGTTCGACATCGCCGTCTACCAGGTGGGCAACAACAGCTATCACGCGTTCGCGTACGAGGCCGCCCTGCGCCACCCGGGCGTGGTGGTGATGCACGAATCGAACCTCCACCACCTCATCGCCGACCTCACCATCCGCCGCGGAGACTGGGACGCCTACGTGGCCGAATGCGAGTACAACGGCGGCCCGGCGGCGCGCGCCTTTGCCGAGCGCGTGCGCAAGCTCGAAGAGGGCCCCGATTACCAAGGCGTGCGCATGACCCGGCGGCTGCTCGACGCCGCCCGCGGCGTCATCGTGCACAGCCGGTTCATGGAATCCGAAATGCGCGCGGCCGGCTACCCGGGTCCGGTGGCCGTGATTCCGCACGGCGCCTGGATCCCCGACGCGGACCGCCACGCCTGGCGGCACAAACTTGGGCTGGACGAAGCCACGCCGCTGGTGGGAATCTTCGGCTTCCTGAAACCCTACAAGCGCATCGCGGAATCCCTGCGCGCGTTCCGCCGCCTGGTGCGGGTGGCCCCCGAAGCCAAGCTCATTCTGGTGGGCGAGCCGCATCCCGATTTCCCCCTGGAGGCGGCCATCCGCTCCATGGGCCTCTCTTCCCACGTGCGCATTCTGGGTTTTGTCCCCATTGCGGATTTCGAAGGATACCTCGCCGCGTGCGATATCGCGCTCAACCTGCGCTATCCCACCGTGGGCGAGAGTTCGGGAACGCTGTTGCGGGCGCTGGGGCTCGGCAGGGCGTCGCTGGTTTCCGGCGTCGGCTCGTTTCAGGAGCTTCCCGACGATGTTTGCGTGAAAATCCCGGTCGGGCCCGGTGAAGAAGATCAGATCTTCGAATACCTCAACCTGTTCGTGTCCCGCCCCGAGGTAGCGCGGGCCCTGGGCGAGCGCGCGCGGGATTACGTCGCGCGGGAGTGCAACTGGGCCCTGGCGGCGCGCCGCTATACCGAGTTCCTGGAGGTGGTAGCCTCGGGCGGCGAGTGGCCTCCCGCCGCGCCGGAACCCGCCGCCGTTTCCCAGCCTGAGCCGCAACCCGCCCCGGAGCCGGTTCCCGAGCAGCCCCGCCCCCAGCCCGAAGAACTTACCGAATACGTCCGTTCGTGGGCCGTGGACAAGCCTTCGCTCGAATACATCGAGACGCACCAGACCCGGCTCGCCAAGACGCTCGAGATTATTCCGCCCGGCGGCGCCGGCGATCGCATCCTGGAAATGGGCGCGTATCTGCAAATCACCCCCGCCCTGCGCTCCCGGCTGGGCTACGGGGAAGTTCGCGGCTGCTACTACGGCCTGCCCGGCCACACCGACGTCCGCGAAGTGGTCTCCACCGCGGGCGAGCCCTTCACCTGCGAGATCGACCACTTCGACGCCGAGAAGGACCTCTATCCCTACCCCGACGGCCACTTCTCCGCAGTGCTTTGCTGCGAGCTGATCGAGCACCTGTGCGAGGACCCCATGCACCTCATGAGCGAGGTGAACCGCATCCTCAGGCCTGGCGGCCACCTTGTGCTCACCACCCCCAACATCGTGGCCATGCGCGCCATCGCCTCGGTTCTGTTGGGATACCACCCCGGCTTCTTTCACGCCTATATCAGGCCGCGGCGGGAGGGTGAAGAAGTGGAGGCGCGGCACAACCGCGAATATACGCCGCGCGAGATCGAGCGGCTGCTGGGGAACTCCGGGTTTGAGATGACCCTGCTCGAAACCGGCGAATTCCGGGACCTGCCGCACCCCGAGTACGCCTGGGTGCGGCATTTGCTGGACCGGTATCGCCTGGATTCCCGCCTGCGCGGCGACGGCATCTACGCCGTGGGACGCAAGACGGGCCCCGTCAAAGAGCGGCGGCCGGGGTGGCTGTACTCATGAGCGCGTCGTACCTGGCGCCGCGGGTGAAGCTCGACCCCGGGACAGGGCGGGTGAGCGCGGAGTTCGAAATCCGCAACGCCTCCACGGAAACATGGCGCGCGGACGAAGGCTTCGCCATCGGCTATCACATCTTCGACGCCGAGACCGGAACCCTGCTGGTGGACGGCCCGCGGACGCCGCTCGAGCGCGACGTGGCGCCGGGGGAAACCGCCCGCGTGCGGCTGGAATTCGAACCGCCCGCCGAAGACGGGCGCTACCAGGCGCTGATCTCCCCCATGCGGGAAGGCGTCTGCTGGTATTACGAACAAGGCTGGCGATTCCTGCTGGTGGAAACCGCCGCCGACCGGGGCGCCGTGCGCCTGGAGCGCTTTCGCGTGGCCACCCGCGCCACCCTGCGGCGCGAACGGGCCGTGCGCGCGCTCGGCCGCGCGTTCACCTACCCCATACTCACCATCTGGCGCAACCGCGGACTTATCCGCGTCATGGTGCGGCGCGACATCCTAGGCCGTTACCGCGGCACTTTCGCGGGCGGCTTCTGGACCGTCATCAGTCCCCTGCTGCTGATGCTCACCTACTTTTTCGTCTTCGGCCTGGTGCTCCACGCGCGCTTCGAGCAGGACCCCAGCCCCTCCGGCTTCGCGCTCTATTTCCTGGCCGGGATGCTGCCCTGGCTGGCCTTCAGCGAAGCCGCGGGTCGCGCCCCCACAGTCATGATCGAGCATCGCAACTTCGTCAAGAAACTGGTCTTCGCGGTGGAAACGCTGCCCGTAAACCTGGTAGTGGCGGGCCTGGTCGGCGAGGCCTTCGCGATTGCGCTGTATATCGTCTTTTTGCTGCTGCTTCGCGGCCGAGTGCCCTTCACCGTCATCTGGCTTCCCGCGCTGCTCATTCCGCAGATCCTGTTCACCGCCGGGCTAAGCTGGTTGCTGGCCGCGCTGGGCGTATTTGTGCGCGACCTGGGCCAGGTCAACGGATTCCTGCTGACTATCTGGTTCTTTCTCACCCCCATCTGCTATCCCGAGAAGTCGCTCGGTTCCCTGCCGCATTCTGCTACCCTATTGCTGTCCAAGAACCCGATTTACGTTCTGGTGCGCGGTTACCGCGCCATCTTCCTCGATAGCCAGGCGCCCGCGCCCGGCCCGCTTTGGAAGCTATGGGTGCTGTCGGCCGCGATGTTCATCCTCGGCCACGCGGTGTTCTACAAGTTGCGGAAGTCTTTTGCGGATATCGTGTAAGGCATGTGAGGCAGGCCTCCTGGCCTGCCCGGTCCCAGGCAGGCCAGGAGGCCTGCCCCACTCATGAATGCATGGCTCCACATCAAGGCCTGGCTCTATAAACTCACCGCCATTTTGGGCGCTTACGGGCCGTGGGGCGTCTTTCTGTTGTGCGCGGCCGACTCGTTTGGCGTGCCTCTTCCGGTGATCACGGATGCGCTGCTGATCGGCATCGCCGCGGGCAGCGTCAAGAACCCGCGCCACGCCTGGTTCGCGGCGTCGATGGCGGTGCTGGGATCGCTGATTGGCAACCTCGCCCTCTATGTGGCCGCGCGCCAGGGCGCGGAATGGCTGCGCCAGAGCCAGCCGCCTCCCGGCGAGCGGCGCCGCTTCCGCGCATGGTTCCACCGATACGGGCTGCTCACGGTGTTCGTGCCGGCGGTGACCCCGTTCGTGCCCTTGCCGCTCAAAATATTCGTGATCTCAGCGGGCGCGTTGCGCACCCCCTTCGCCAGTTTCCTGGCCGTGGTCGTGCTGGCCCGAGTGATTCGCTATTTCGGCGAAACGTATCTGGGCCTGATCCTGGGCGCCGACGCGCGCGGCTTCCTAACGCGCAATGGCTGGGCCCTGGCGGGAGCGGCGACGGCGTTGGCGCTCGTCATGTACCTGGTGATGCGCCTGCGCGACCGGGCCCGGTAGCGCGGGCGCTACCCGCTACAATAAGGCTTACTCCATCTTTTCATGTCGAAGCGAATCGCCATCGTGGAGGACGAAGCGGAGCTGGCTTCCCTGATCGAGTACAACCTCGGGCGGCAGGGCTATGAGGCGCAGGTTTTCCCGGGCGCCAAGGGCACCCTGAAGGCCCTGGAACAGTGGAAGCCGGACCTGCTGCTGCTGGACGTCATGCTCCCCGACGTGGATGGCTTCGAGCTGTGCCGCCAGGTTCGCCATTCGGCGCTGCTGGGCCGCACGCCGGTCCTGTTCCTCACCGCGCGCTCCGACGAAGTGGATCGCGTGCTGGGCCTGGAAATCGGTGGCGACGATTACATGACCAAACCCTTCAGTCCGCGCGAGCTGGTGGCGCGGGTGAAGGCCCACCTGCGCCGCGAAGAGTTGGACACCGAGCCCGGGGCCGTCGAGATCGGCCCCTTTCGCCTGGACCACGGCGCGCGCCGCGTTTTCCTGGGCGAGCGCGAGATCGAGCTCACCTCCACCGAATTCAACCTGCTGGAGTTTTTCCTCAACCACCCCGGCCGCGCCTACAGCCGCGACCAGCTTCTGGAAAACGTGTGGGGCCAGCAGCGCTACGTCACCCCACGCACGGTGGACGTGCATGTCCGCCGCCTGCGCGAGCGCATTGAAGAGCAGCCCGAGAGCCCGCGCTACCTCACCACCGTGCGCGGCTTCGGCTACCGCTTCGAGGAGCCCGTTTGACCGGCAGAATCTTTCTCAAGCTCATCCTGTGCGTTCTCTGCCTGTTGTTGATGGCCCTGGTGACGGTGGATCTTTCGGCCGCCAAAGTCGCGCGCGACGCCTACATCCGGAACCTCGTGCAGCAGGGAGCCGAGAAGGCCCGCATGTTGGCCCTGGCGTTCCCCGAGGGCGGAGCGCTGGACGCCGCGCGGGTGCGCGAAATGGCCCAGGCCGCCGGCGGCCGCATCACGTTGGTGCGTTCCGACGGCAAGGTGCTGGTGGATTCTGAAGCCGACGCGGCTGGGATGGACAACCACCGGACGCGGCCGGAACTGGCCGAGGCGTTCCGCGGCGGCGTGGGCTGGTCCATCCGACGGAGCGTTACCATCGGCATAGATTTCCTGTACGTGGCCGTGCCGGCGCCCGGGGGCGCCATTCGCGTAGCCGCGCCGCTCGCCGAGATCAACGGCCAGGTAGCCCGGATCCGCCGCCAGATTCTGGCCAGCACGGCGCTCGCCTTTCTGCCCGCCATTGCGATCGCGGCGCTGCTGGCGCGCTGGATGTCGCACCGCTTCGCCGCCACCATGGCGCACGCCACCGAGCTGGCGCACGGCAATTTCCGCACTCGCCTTCCGGAGACCGGCGGAGAGTTCGGCCAGCTCGCCCGCACCCTCAACGAGACCTCCGGGAACCTGCAACAGATCATCGAACAGCTCGAACGCGAGCACGTGGAGATCGAAAAGGTGGAGCGCATCCGCAAGGATTTCGTGATCAACGTTTCCCACGAGCTGCGCACGCCGCTGGCATCCATCCAGGGCTACACCGAGACCCTCATGGACGGCGCCATCGACGACCCCGCCCATAACATGCGTTTTCTGAGCATCATCCGCCACAACGCCGAGCGCCTGGCGCGCCTCACCGAGGATCTGCTCACGCTCTCGCGCATCGAGCAGCGCCGCCAGAAGTTCGAGTTCGGCTGGGTGCGCCTCGACGCCCTGCTGCGCGATGCTATAGACTCCATGCGCCCCATGGCCGAAAAGAAACGGATCGACCTGGCGGTGGAACCCGGCGCCGAAGGGTCCGAGGCTTTCTGCGATAGCGAAGCGGCCTTGCAGATCCTGAGCAACCTGCTCGACAACGCCATTAAGTACACCGCCGACGGCGGCAAGATCGCCGTGGGCGCCCACCCGGCCGGCGATTTCTTCGAGCTTTTCGTGCGCGACAATGGCATGGGCATCCCCGAGGAAGACCTGCCCCGGCTGTTCGAGCGCTTCTACCGCGTGGATAAGGCGCGCTCGCGGGAACTGGGCGGCACCGGCCTGGGTCTCGCCATCGTCAAACACCTGGTGGCGGCCCACAACGGGTCCATGCGCGTGGAAAGCCAAGTGAGCCAGGGCACCACCTTCTTCTTCACCCTGCCCGCCGGCGAGGCCGCCTCGGAACAACAGGTTAACCCCGAATTCACCGCGACTTAACCATTCCGTAACGGGCGCGGTTGTAATTTAGGGGTGGGCCGCTCCTGGAGATGCTGTGACAGAACCGGTTGGCAGGCGAAAGCGCCTGCCCCACAAGCCGGCGAGATGAGACATGAAGAAAATCCTTCTCATTGAAGACGACGCGGACCTTTTCGCGCTGCTGAAATACAACCTCGAGAAAGAGGGTTTCTCGCTTACCGGCCAGCAAACCGGCGGCGGAGCCATCGAGCTGTGCCGGCAGGTGAAGCCGGACCTGATCCTGCTCGATATCATGCTGCCCGATTCCGACGGCCTGGATATTTGCAAGGGCATACGCAAGGACCCCGAACTGGCCGCCACCCCGGTCATCTTTTTGACTGCTCGCGCTTCCGAGACGGACCGCATCGTGGGGCTGGAGCTGGGCGCCAACGACTACGTGGTGAAACCGTTCTTCGTGCGTGAGCTGATCGCCCGCATCAAGCTCCAGTTCCGGAATCAGTCGACGCCGGCGCGCGTGCTCGAATCCGGCGGCCTCGCGCTCGACCGCGCCAGTTGCCAGGTGCGCCTCGACGGCGAGCCTCTTTCCCTCACCGCCACCGAATTCCGCTTGCTGGAGTACCTCATGAGCCGCCCCGGAGTGGTCTTCAGCCGCGACCAGTTGCTCAACGCGGTGTGGGGCCAGGACCGCGCCATCACCGACCGCGCGGTCGACGTCTACGTCCTGCGCCTCCGGCAAAAGGTGGAGATCGACCCGGCGAACCCCACGCTGATCCACTCCGTAAGAGGCTTCGGCTACACCTTCGAGCCGCGGCGCAGTGTGGCGGCGTAGGCGCTGTGGGCCGCGGCGGTTTAGCATGGGGTTCCCGCCTGCCATCGCCAGCCAATAGGCGTCATTCGGGTGCGCTGTGTGCGCGGAGCAAGTTACATGCCTGAGAAGAAAGTCGTAATCCTGGATGGTTCCGGATCTGGCGATAAGGACCTGTCGCCAGTTCTCAACGTGTTGTCTCACACGCTTCAAGCGGACAGTGCTCAAGTCGAGACTTTTCCTCTGCGTGAAATGAAACTGGCTCACTGTCTCGGTTGCTTTGATTGCTGGGTCAAGACGCCTGGCATATGTGTGGAAGCGGATGCCGGTCGCCAGGTCGCCAAAGCGATTGTGCGGAGCGATGTAACGGTTTTCTTCACTCCCGTGACTTTCGGAGGTTACTCGCCGGAGCTGAAGAAGATGGTGGACCGGTTGGTTCAGATCGCTTCCCCTTTCTTCCGGATGGATCACGGGGAGGTTCACCACCCGCCGCGCTATGCGCATCGGCCACGGCTCATGATGGTGGGAGTCCAGCGCCATCCCAACCCGGGGGAAGCTCATATCTTCAAGACCCTCGCCGGACGCAACGCGATCAATTTCCATCCCCCCAGTTATGCGGCGGAAGTGGTCCTCGCCACGGATGGCGGCGATGCGCTCCGGGAGCGCTTCGAAGCGCTCCTGACCAGGTCCGACGCCTTGCCTTTCGGCGATGCGGCGGCGTCGCTGATGCCCGCGCCGGTCACGCCCGGCGCGGCCGTCGAGCCGGTGGGCGCGCGACGAGCTTTGCTCATTGTGGGCAGCCCCAAGACCAAAGAGCCCAGCACGTCGGGCGTGCTGGGAGGCTACCTCTTGGATCGCCTCAAGGAGCGGGGTTGGGAGACCGAATCGCTGACCCTTCGAGCCAGCCTGAATCGCCCGGAGGGTGAGGGAGAACTGCTTTCCTCGGTGGAACGCGCGGGGCTGATCGTCTTGGCCTTTCCGCTTTACGTCGATGCTTTGCCCTATCTCGTGACCAAGGCCCTGGCGGTGATTGCGGCCCACCGGCGCCCAGTTGGCGAGCGGCCCCCGCAGCGCTTGGTTGGAATTGTGAACAGTGGCTTTCCAGAGACCCGCCAGAATGCGATGGCGCTGGCCATATGCCGGGAGTTCGCCGCCCAAAGCGGCTTCACGTGGGCAGGTGGTCTGGCCTTGGGCGGAGGAGGGATGATCGGTGGCCAGCCTCTCACGGGGACAAAACGCTCGGGTCCGCCCGTCCAGCATGTGATTGCCGCCCTGGAGATGACCGCCGAGGCCCTGGCCGAGGGACGGCCGGCGCCGGCCGAAGCGGTTAAGACGATCGCGAAGAATCCCATTCCCTTTGTCCTCTGGCGTTGGCTGTACGCATGGATGGGCGGCAAGGGCTTCGTGAAACTGGCAGCCAAGAATGGGGTCGGCAAGGATAAGTTGCTCGCCCGGCCGTATGCGGCGTAGGGGCGTGGACGCTCAGGGCGACTCTCGCAGTTGCCTTTTCAGGCTCATCGTAGGATTGGAAAATACTGGTCTGGTGTGAGCGGCTACCACGAGAGGAATTGCTGAAAGCCGCTGGAAACGTTCCGTGCGTCCCCGCTCTCCCCCAAGTGCCCGTCAAGGAACGACCAGTTCAATGGCAGCCAACCGCTCCCTGACGGTCGCGGCTCGCCAGACCGTTATCGAGCCGCGACCGTCAGGGAGCGGTTGGCAGCCAGCTCCTGCCCTTGGCGAGCCGCGACCGTCAGGGAGCGGTTGGCAGCGCTAGAATTGGGTTCACAACCCGTGACTTACCTCATCACGTTTGCCTGCTACGGCGCCCACCTGCACGGCAATGAATCGGGATCGGTCGACCGCAAGCACAATGTCCCTGGAACCCCGATCCTCGAAGTGAATTCCGCGCGCCACTGCCGAGAGGGAACATATGGACCAGCCTCTCTATAACTTGGACCAAATTCGCCGCGACGCCGTATTGGATGCGATTCGCGAGGTGTGTGCCCATCGTGGCTGGCGCCTGCTGGCAGCCCATGTGCGAACTAATCACGTTCACACGGTGGTGGAAGCGGAGGTCCCTCCGGAGCGAATTATGGGCGACTTCAAAGCGTATGCCAGCCGCCGTCTGACGCAAATGAAACTGGATGAACCGGATCGCAAGCGATGGGCGCGCCACGGCAGCACGCGATGGCTGCCGCAATGGCGGCACGTCTCGGCGGCCATTCACTATGTACTGGCCGAGCAGGGTGATGTTATGGCGGTGTTCTAGGCGGAGCAGATTTAATGGCGCGCTGGGCAAATATGCGGGTTGGGCGTTTCTCGTCAACTGACCCCGTCGGTCCTCTCCCGCGGTGGGTCGGAGCCCATCTGGTTCCGGTTGAACATCCATGTAGCGCCCCTCTGCGGCGTCAACTCCGGTTCTTCGAACGATCCATTTCGGACCAGTCTCGACGCGCAACCGTTCCACGGCTACGGCTTATCGTATGCGAGGGAAGAGGACAGATCGCGGTAGGCCTCGGTCTGCTGCTGAAGGGTTGCAGCCACCTGTTCCGCCGTGCCGACTGCATCTGC